>Ga0136644_10001867_pt1 | contig 16421 bp, 13 predicted proteins | sample C_130820_EF_Meta_FD_94780 | JGI IMG/M metagenome (GOLD analysis project Ga0136644, IMG submission 94780) | Freshwater microbial communities from Lake Croche, Canada to study carbon cycling - C_130820_EF_MetaG (v2) (version 2) | ecosystem: Environmental > Aquatic > Freshwater > Lake | place... | reverse complement strand
GCTTGTGGGAACTTCACCTTGACTGGCACTGTTGTGGAGCAAGATTGTAGAACCAGTAAGCTTACACTCACTGTCAAGGTCTTGAGCCACGTATTTGGTAATATATTCAATATCCGCATTGGTTATTTCTTTAACTACTTTTATTTTAGTCAAAACTTTAGTTTCGATTTTTGTATTGGCTTCAGCAGATTTTTGTTCTGCTATAGCCACCTTTTGTTGCATCTCATCTACACGAGCTTGCCACTTGTGCTCAGTTTCTAAGCCACCTATGTAAAAACATACAAAGCATGCTACTGCAAGTGCCATAAGCTGTATGCTACGTATATTTAAAATGCTGGCGCCAATTGCTAAAACGCCACTGGTGACAAAGATTGCATAGAATACCCAATCTGGTAACCAGTTAATTAACCACATAAGATTTCCTTGATACGCTCATAGTGTTCTATGCGATCTTCTAAGCCCAAATAACCTCCGTTAATACGTTTAGTCATGGTTTTGATATCGCCTGAATCCGCTAAAGTGTTAAGGTCGTTGGTTTCCCAGAACCAGCAAGCCGACTGTACAGCACCTTCAAAAGTTGCTAAATAATCAGGTAACTGATCTATATCACACTCAATTGAATCAGCAAACTGCTGGTAATTATCACGCCCTGTTAACTGAATTAATCCACGACCACAGTAACGCCAACCATCTCCTGACTCTTCCGAACCATTGCCCATACGGTTAGCATACACGCGGTTGGCAATCTTTTCAGGTTGTTTAGCGTACTGCTCGGCTAGCTCTGGTGTAGGAAAATACTTTGGGAATGTTTTTTGTAAACTGGTGGCTTTGTAGTTTAAGTTTTCACGAATTGCCTGAAATTGGCCTGACTCGTGCGCGCACTGTGCAAGAAACGCAGCGACACGTTCCGGTGTGTCGATTCCATAGTCTGGTAGTAGCTGTGTGAGGGCTTGGTGCCATTGTGGAACACAGCCATTACCGGGTAAGATTTGATGTAATTGTTCCAGTGTTAACATAATTAAGTGCTTTCAGTTACTAGTGTACGAGTAGTATGTACTTCACCTGTTGTTTCATCTAACCAAGATTCACATAACCACAAATTTTCGTTTTCGTCACGGTCGAATACTTCGCCAGTTTTAATCATTATGCTGACCCCTTTATCATAATAAAGTTCAATGTTGCACCCGAACCCGCTGTTTTAACTCTGATTCTAGCAAAACGGCCTAGTTGATCTACAACAGTTAACAAGTTATTGGTGTTTGCTGCAGTTGTAATATCTGCACCCACTTGAACCCAGTTAGTGTTATCTGGAGATATTTCTAAGACCAGTACTGGAGCCGTTGTTGTTACAGCACCCATTGAAACCATTACTGCTAATGCTCGGCATCCGTCAATAAAGAAAGTTCCAGCAGTTACAGAACTTATAGTGTTAATTACTAATGCACGGTCAAAAAATTGACGTTGTAGTGGTGCTACTGCATGACTTTGTAATCGGTTTAGGGAACGTGTAAATGACGCACTAGTGCCTGTAATTGTTGGATTTAAACGTACACGGTGTCCTGTTAGTGTAATTAATGGACTGCGATATTGTCCTGTGGCAGTAATACGCGGAAAGTGGTAAACGTCATACCAGTTTGTTCCTGTATCATCAGACTCTTGTAATACATAATCAAGTGTTGGTGTTGTGCCTGACACACCAGTAACAATAATGTTAAACTCTTGTGAAACTGCACCAGATGTAGGAGTAATTGTAGCACCATTTGCTGTTGTGGTAATTGTACCGCTGGCAGCATCTGCAACAATTGCATTAAGTGCTAGCGATGCACCGCTTACTGTAGTAACTGTAGTTATAGTACTAATATTACCGCCGTTAGGTGTAACAGGAACACCACTAAAAGCGTCGGACTTGTTTAGTATTTCAACACGTTCACGTAAGTACTGGTTAATACGTGCATAAGAAATGCGAATATCGCTACGACGAATTACGGCACCACCGCAATTTGTTGTTGTAAATGCAGTTGGTAGTATGGTACCGCCAATGGGAATAAGTGTTATGGTAGTTGTAGCAATGTTTGCTACTTTGTAAACACCGTCAACACCTAAATCAGCACCAGCAGTAGCCTCGCGGCAACCGTATACGTTTACATAATCGCCAACTGAAACACCAACAGTAGCAGAACTAGATACTAGTGTAAGTTCAGTTGCAGTAACAGCGGCACTTTGTACAGCAGCACCAGCACCAGCACCTGAAAAACCAGCTGGCAAGTTACCACCTTGAGCACGAGCAACAAAACCACCATAACTTGTTACAGTTGCACTTGTACCACCGTACACAAGTGTAAAAGTTGTTGATGTTGGTACGGACGCAACTTGAACTGCTGTTGTAATTGGAATAAAATCAGTACCATTACGAATACCAGTAATATAAACAAAATCATTAACAGTTAAATTATGCGCACTAGCTGTTGTTATTGTTGCGGTTGTTGTACCTGCTTTTGCAGCAGACACAATTTTAGCTGTGGGTACTGTTAATCCTTTATTGTTGGTAACACGAACACGCAATTTGTATGTTTTTGTTGGCGAAGGTACAACTGTGGTACGGTTAATTCTTGCTGATGGTTGGTTGGTGGTATCTACCGCAGCATCATAAAAGTTTACGCGATCAGGCTGTAGTAAAAATCTATATTCATTGGTTGGAACGTATGCATAAGTATAAGAAGCAGCAACAAGAGCAACAGAAGCTGTTGAGCCTATAGTTACTGAGTGGTTACCACTAATAGTACCAGAGGCATATACATCACCACTATCAGCACGCACATAAAATGATGCGTTAGTTGCTGAAGTATTTTCAAAAATCTCTGAAATACCCTCTACAGCATATCCTAAAGCTGGTCGTACATATAAAAAACCTTGTGTGCTATAAGGACCCACAGTTAGTGATGTTACTGTACCACCAGGACCCGCAGTTGCGTATACTTGAGTAGTAGACACCACAGCCGAAACCACCAGTGAAGGATAGTTCATACGACTATCTGAAGTTACGCCATAAACACCAATACGTTGACCCACAGATAAATTATGTGGGTTAACAGTATTAATATAAAGTGTAGTTCCATTTGAACCAATAGAAGACAGTGCAAGATCTGCAACTGTACTAAGCGGGGTGTCTGTGCTGATTAACTCAATGGCAGTTTCTTGACCTAAAACACGTTGTGATATACCCAGACCAACTGCAGTTTCCAGTGGTCCTGAGAATGCAGCTTGTGTTACTACGGTAGATTCCGAACCAGATGTTAATGGATCTTTTGAAATTACTAAGTAACTAGCGGCTGCTGCATTACCATCAAGTTGAACAATATCACCAGTACCCACGGACTGAGTCCAAGTACCGGCGGTATCATAAGTTTTAAACGACTCGCTAAATTGAGTTTGCGTATTTTGGGGTGCTACTGTTACACCATTTTGTGAAATTAAACTCATTAAGATACCTCTACTGCAGAAATTACAACATCCAGTGAACTAGCCAAACTACTTTGTACACTTATTGCATTGCTTTGTGCTACTACCAGTTTACCAGTACTACCAACAACGTCTAGTGCATTACCGGCTGGAATTGTAGCATTTCTAATAAGATAACCAGTTGTAGCACCTACAGTCATTGTTACGCTAACAGTAACTGGTTGCGTAGTGGTATTGGCAATATTTAGACCAATTACTGTGGATTGAACACCTGTTGTTGTCGGATTATAAACTTGGGTTAGGCTAGTACCAATCCCGGTTGTAATTGAATTTTTATAATTTATTGCCATAATATTATCTTGTTAATGAAAGGGCCAAGGCTACTTGGGTTATGTCAGTTTTTGCGCTTGAGGGTCCAAAAGAAACTTGAACAGTGGTAAACACACCTGTTGTAGGCGTTGTTGCACCAATAGTAGTAGCATTAATTGTGCCACCAGTTATTGTTGCTGAGTTAGCGGCTTGTGATGCAATTGTACCTAGTGTTGGTTTATTTGTTAAATCAGTATAACTACCTGTGGTAGCTACAGTGGCCAGGCTACTAGTATTTGCTTTTAGTGCTAGTGCAGTTGTAATTGTAGTGGCAAAACTAGCATCATTGTTTAATGCAGTAGCAAGTTCATTTAGTGTATCCAGTGCAGCAGGTGCCGAATTTATTAAACCAGCAATTGCTGTGCCAACATAAGCTTCTGTTGCATAACCAGTTAAACTGGGAATGGTTGGTTTACCAATTAAATCATTATAACTACCACTAGCAGCTACTGTGGATAATGTTGGTTTGTTAATTAAATCAGTATAACTACCACTACTAGCTGCAGCTGCTAGTGTTGGCTTGTTTATTAAATCCGTATAACTGCCACTGCCAGCCACTGTGGCTAGTGTTGGTTTATTGGTTAAGTTATTATAATCAGTAGTACCAGCAGCACCTGTTGCACCTGTTGCACCTGTTGCACCTGTTGCACCTGTTGCACCTGTTGCACCCTGCAAACCTTGTGGACCTTGAGCACCTTGAGCACCTGTTAAACCCTGTAAACCTTGAGGACCGGTGTCACCTTTGGGCAACACAAAGTTTAGTACAGCTGCACTCTGAGTTCCGGTATTGGTTACTTGGGGGGTACTACCACTAGTAACACTGCCAACACTAACAGTTGCGTATGCTGGACCAACAACACCTTGAATACCCTGTGGACCCTGTATGCCTTGTATGCCTTGTATGCCCTGTGGGCCTTGGGCTGCTGAAGTTAAATAATATGCTGGCATATTTTTCCTTTATATTTAGTTTTTAAAGGTTGGTAAAGTTGCTGTCTTAACCAAACCAGCCGGTTATCACAATATTGTTGATAACTAGAAAAATGCAAAAAATGCACTAGAAAGGTTTCCGGTAAACAAATAAGATATTGTTGTAGATCCTAGTGGCGATATTGTTAGTTTTCTTATATTATATGTGTCAACTGAGTAATTTCCTACTATGATATTAGCAGAAGCAGGAGTTATAGAACTTGTGTTTCCAACATAATAATTCTTATTAGTTTTAAGAATAGGCTGTATACCACTATCAACTGCTGGAGTTATTATTAATTCATTAGATGTAAGCGTTGTACCTCCTGAACTTCCAGGTAATACACTATACTTTGAAATAATATCGTCAACAGTCAATGTAATTTCTTTAGTATTATTAAGTACAATATTACATACATTATTAGATAATTGTACTATAGTTTTAATTATTGCATTGTCATTTAATGTAATAGTTGGAGTATTATTAATTATCAATTTATTTATATTTATATAATTTGATAAAACTAAGCTTCCTCCTGTAGCAGACACTGTACCATATACATTTGTGGTACTGCCTAGCGGGCCCCCAGAAAAAGTACAACTACTGTTACTATAAAATATTACATTAAAAGTTCCATAAGTAGTGTCTACTGTACCATTACATATAAAACTATTGCCAACATTTATATCACCATAAGATGATAAATATGAACTTAGTGTTGCATTACTAGTAATAGTTAAGCTCATAGGCTTACCACCAGCATATCCATATTTTACCGTGTCGTAAATAGTTACGTTAGAGTTATTACAAGCATAATCATAAAAACCACCAGCACCATATACCTTTATAGTAGCGCTACCAGCTTCATGTAGTCCTGGTTTTGTATATCCATAATAAATATTAAAACTTGGATTTGTGGTAGTAACAATATTAACTATTCCATTACTTGCACGATTTAAAGTTCCATTTAGTGTGTATGTTCCAGCATAGCCAGTACCCGTTCCAAATGATGTTATTGTGCCAGTTCCAGATAATGTTAAAAGTGTAATTACGCGTCCAATCGGGTTAGTTTGACCTGGAGTATTAGACAAGGATGAAATAATAGTGCCATAGTTACCATATATTTTAGTAAAAGTTAATACTCCACTACTTACAGATCCTACTACTAAATCGCTGCTCGTACTGCTTTGGTTAATGTAATACTTTCCAACACCGCCAGTACCGCCCCCACTAGCTGTAGGAATTAATTCACTTACATAATATAAAACTGAAGGTTGAGATGAAAGAATGAATTTACTATTTATAGTTAAGGCAGTACCAGTCAAAGATGAAACATCTATAATTGTGCTGAAATCAACAAGAGTACTTCCAACTACAGTAATTATATTTTGAGCACCCCCACCCTCATTATTTAAAATTTGATATTTTCCATTACCCCCCGTACCACCTCCATTACTTGTATCAACTAATGCAACTATTTGATATACAATTTGATCTGGATCACCATAAAGTGTAATATTTGTGCCAACACTAATAGTACTTGGTGTTGATGTAATTGACACTAATTGACGAGGAAATGTTGCTGTCAGTGTGCCAGTTACTAGTGTATTTTCAGCCGGCACTACGCTAACAGCACCTGTTGTACTATTATAGTTACTAATAGTATATCTTTGTTGTTGTGCCAAATATGCATTTACTAAAGCACCTATGGCCAAAGTTCCGCTTGAGTTTATTTTACTAGTAACAGTTAATGTATTGCTTGTTACAGATCCAAGTACATCATTATTTAACCCATAGTCAGTTGGTCCAATAAATTGTGCTGAATATGCACCGATTAATATTGTATGACCATTATGGTAGGTCACGTCTAATATATTATAATATCCAGTGTATTTTATATAATCTTGACTATTATTAGGACTAGCTCTGTCAACAAATATATTAAATGCATCAAGTATACTGCTAGGCGTATAATAATTAGTAACTGTTCTACTATATGTGCTATTTGCTCCTACAGCAACTAAACGTATTGTACCAGAATCAGTATTTTGAGATGATATATTCTTTGTTGTACCTGCAATAGATACTACTGCAGTATCAGCTGCACCACCCTCGTTTGTAACATAAATAGTATCGCGATCGTCATGCCAAATGGTCGATCCAGCAACAGAATATAATGAACCTACTGAAAAATCAGAACCAGTACCACTACCTAAAACAAGATCACCATTAACAGTTAATCTTCCAGTTGTTACTGTAGAGGTTCCGGTGCTATAGTAGTAACTACCAGTATCAAATATTATATTAAATACCGATCCAGTTGATCCACCAGTAAAGTTTTTACGGGCTGCATTAGTTCCGCCTCTAAGATACAAGGTTATAACTGATGGTATATTACTTGTAGCGGTTGTAAAAAAATTGGTAAGTGAACTGCTATCAATATAGTCACCATATACATAAATAGAACCAGCACTGGCTACAAAAGGTATCCCACTAAAACTTCCAAGATCTAGTGATCTTGTAGTTAATGATGCTAAACCTACAGGAGAAGAACCAGAAAATTTATAATTTACTTTGCCAGTAGTATCTGTTGGCCCAAGACTGGTAGTACCTGTCCACGTAAACTCAATACCCCAATTTCCACTACCATTTACAACTAAAGTTGCTGGCATAGGGTTAGTAGTACTTCTACCATTTACTTGAAATTGATAGTATGAAGTTTCTGCATCATTGGCTGTATAGTATTGAAGGCCTGCAGCCGTTGAGATATAATATCTATTATTATTAGATAAATCTACAAAAACTTCGTTTTCTATAACAAGAGTATACTGTCCGGCGGCCCACTTATAAATGAGAGCACTATTGTAGCCTGTTTCAACTGCTGCAACTACATATCTTTTATTAGTAATACCCGTTAGTGGAAAATCATTAATACTATTATAATTTTGTAATGCAGGAAAACTATTAAACGTAGCATAAGTACTAAATGTGCGAACTCCAACGGAAGGTGTGCCAATTGTACAACCAGAACTAAAACTAATTGTTGTACATACTATACGTGTATCAGCATGTAAAAGATTTGTTATCGAAGTTCCACTTAAAGTTAATGCTGTGCCTACAGTTAAAGTACTATTAACATTAGTAAAATTTATTGTACCATTATGACCAAAAGTAGTAGACGATTCAAACGTGCCACCAGCCATATTTATAATACCGCCAGAATTTAAAGTAACATTAGTTGTTGTAGATGTTGTAGTTGTGCTAATAGAACAACCAGTATATAAATTTATAACACCGGTTGAATTTATAGTAAGAGCATTAGCTGAAAAAATACCAACTTGTCCATTTTGGCCAACGTTTAAGTTTAGTGTTCCAGCAAGCGTTGCTGAACCAACAAATGATACATAAGCGTTAATGTTTATTATTCCTGCACTAGTAGCATTAGTACTAGTAAATGAACTACTAAAACTGCTATAACCATTAAAAGTAACAGTACCACCAGTTGATGAAAAAGTAGTCCAAGAATACGAAGTTCCACCGGTATTATTAAAATTTAATGTGCCATTTCCAATTGCAAGCGCAGTAAAACTACCACCAGCTCCATTCATATTCACTGTACCGGTATTAGTAGTAGCTACTGTAAAAGTAGTACCACTAATATTTCCTGACACATTAACTATTCCGGTGCCAAGATTGAATATTAAAGCTGATGCTAATGTAAAATTACCAGATACATTATAAGTACTATTGCCTGTAAATGTTAAAGCTCCTGCTGTAGAGTTACCAAGTGAAATAGTTCGTGTTGTAGCACTTATACCATCAGCAAATGTAGTAACGTTACTAGATGTACCGCTCCAAGTACCGTGAGTACTTTGTAGTATTAAATTTCCACAGATTGTTTTTACCGAATTAGCAAGAACTGCAGATCCAGCACCAGACAAATTTACGTCGTAAACAGTGCCAGTTATAGTGTAAATCGAAGCAACACTATCAATACCATAAACACTAACTGCATTACTTGCAGTAAATCCAGTTAGTGTTACGGTTTTAGTTACTGCACCACCACCACCAATAACAAATTTTGGGTATCCAGTAGTTGTAAATCCTGTTGCAGCAAGGTTAATTACGGTTGCTGCACTTGAAGATGTTAAATTAATTACGCTACTAGTTGCAAATAAGATTCCACGAGTAGCTGTGCCAGTAGACACAAAAAGACCACAATTTAAATTATAATTATTTAAATCTAAAGTTCCGTTTGTAAGTGTAAAAGTTTTTCCCGAAGCAATTGCAAAGTTACTAGCTAACTTAAAGGTATTAGTACCAGAACCGGTTAAAGTAACTGCGCATGCTAAGGTGACGCCATTAATATCAAAATTAGTAGTAGCGGCGGTACCGCTAAATGCAATTGTACCAGTGTGAGACCAAACTGTTCCGGATGGTAGTGTAATACCACTAGCAATTGTTAATGTAGCCGAAGTTCCAGTAAATGTACTTGCTCCTGTAGCTTGAAGAACAGAACAAGTTGCTGCTGTTGTGCCAAAGCCCACAGTAACACCTGGAGGTATTTGTACGATGTCACTTGCTGTTGGAACCCCACCTGTATCAGTACCGGTATGACTACTAGTTGACCAATTAGCTGCTGTTGCCCACGTACTGCTTGTTACACTTGATTTCCAATATTTTGTTGGAGTTAATAATGCCATTATCTAATACCAGTTATTATAAAAATTAAACTTCGGTGCCTGTTGCAATAACATCCCAGCGGGGGCTTGGCGATGCAATAGTTCCAGTTCCTATTGAGTTATATACGCAACCTATATACGTTGTTTTAGTTGCAGCAACTGTAATAGGAAGTGTAGTTCCAACAGCCCTAAATGCCCCACTAGAGCCTGTTGTTAAAGTCACCGTTCTAGCAGAAGAATCTGCTGTTATCCTAAACAACAGTTTATCACCGTTTAGGGGTGTTCCTGAGGGTGCGTTAATAGTAAGATCAGTTGTTTGCGATATAGCGCAATATTGATCGTATGCTGATATATCAGGAGTTAGTGGACTAGCAATAGTTGTTGCCGGTGATACAGGCGTATAAACACGTGGGCCAATACGTTTGTTTGTTAGCGTTTCTGTGCCAGCTAGCGTAGAAAGAATGCCGGTTGTTGGTAGTGTTACTGCTGTTGTAGCAGTTGTTGTTAGCGTTAAAGCAAACGCACCTGTTGTTGTTAAGCTACTAGCAAGGGTTAATGCAGGTTTATTGGTTAAGTCTGTATAAGAACCTGAAAATAACGTAGGTTTATTGGTTAAGTCTGTATAAGAACCTGAAAATAATGTAGGCTTATTTAGTATAGCACCTAGACCACTTGTTGCATTCCAGTCTGATTGAATTTGAGTACTTTTTACAACTAAATTACTGTCAGCAATGCCGCCGTTATACCAGTACTCTGTAGTATTAGTAGTACCAATTCCTACTGTAAGACCTATATAGCGGTTTCCAGCATTAGCTGTTGCAGCATTAGCTGTTGCAGTATCCGCATAAGGACCATATCTTGCATCTGCCGGTTTTGGGGCTTGTACGGATAAATTATCGTTTAATGTAATTGACATAATTTACCTTAACTGAAAGAAATAGAGCCAGTAGTTGTCGTTGCATAACCGCTGATATAAATCTTAAAGTTTACTGCGGACCAGTAACCTTGTTGTGATGTTACACTTTGGGTTACTGGGGCTAGTATAAATTGACCAGTACCAATTGAACCATTATTTAGTGGAGTGTTATACCAAGCTATTTTGTCTGCATAACTTGCAGCAGTTGCAAACCAAACATATTGATTACTTGCATTAAACGTAATTGTAATTGAACCTGATCCATCAGATACAACTTTATTGGCTGTTCCACCACTGATTGCACTAGCAACGGTAGCTGCTGTAGGCTGTGTAGACGACACACCCCAATAGTATGGATAAATACCAGTAACACTTAAACTACTTGAAACAAGAGTTGATCCTGCTTGTGGAGCACTAGTAGATCTAACTGCAGCAGTTGTTGTATCTGTTGCACCTTTATTATTTTTCTTTGCTAAACCTGCAGTATAGGTCCCTTCTGCTGTCCAGCTTGTTGTTCCGGGAAGAACTGTAAAAGAATCCGTATAGTTTTGACTATACGAGTAGTTTGGATTGTTTGGGTCTGCATAACCAAACTGTGCGGCAATATCTGTAATTTGTGTTACAGTAAAACTAGAGCTAGATGCAGGGTTAATAGAGAAGCCGGCTCGTTTGAAGATTAAAGACGAATAGGCGCCAGCATCATTTTTATAGTGCGTTTGGTTTAATACTTGAGAAATTGTTGATCCAATTTCTTTGATTCCTGCTTGAGTTCCTGTAAATGTAACTGTTGGAATGGTATATGTTGGTAACACGGTAGGAAATAGCAAGTCGTCAAGAACCGACACAATACTTTTAGCTTTTAACGTTGCAGCAGTTGTTCCTGCTGCAATACCACCAACTGTTGTGGGTACAGTCAAACTATCTGATATTCCACTATTATATATTGTTGAAAATTGATTTGAACTAATTGCAATGCCAGCATTTGTTCCTGCTGTTAAAGTAGGATTTTCAAGCATACCAATTGTAGTACCATCAGATTTTTTATAGTATAATATACCATCAGCATAGTTTAGTGCTAATTCACCAAAGTCCAAGTCTGTTATTGTTGGTACACGTGCAGCAACAGAAGATTTTTTAAGAATAACTTGTTGTGCCATTTAGGCTCCTAATAAGGGTAACCCCACTATAGAGCAGGGTTTAAATTTAATATGTTCCGCCGTCAACTTTACTAATAGTAACTGTAGCAGTTACGTTGGCACTACCATCCACACTTAGTGAAGCAGTGGCATCACCACTTAAACTTAGTGTACGTGCAGTTTCCCAAGCACTAGCAGTTGTGGCGTTACCATATACTGTTGTAACTGTTAAAGCTTTGTTTAAATTCCAACGATCATCCACAGAGCTATATGTTAGTGTAGCCGGTACAGTTGGACCATTAACTGTTAAACCAGCACCATTAGCAGCAGTGGCATTTGTGGCGTCTTTGGCTAATACTAAGTTTACATCACTAACAGCTACCGCAGTTGAATTAATAGTAGTAGTTGTACCTTGTACTGTTAAGTTACCAGTAATTGTCGCGTCACCAGCAATACTAATATTAGTACTGGTAATATCGTTACTGGTTAGTGTACCAGTAACGGTTAGGTCATTGAAGGTAACATTATCAGTAATGCCAACACTTTGACCAATTGACAGTGTTACGACGTAACCACTAACTGCGGTAGTTACACCGGTGCCGCCAGTAAATGTTAGTGTATTTGTACCAAGTGTAACTGAGCCAGTACCTGTACCACCAGCAATTCCTAGTGTACTAGAAATTTGTGCGGTTGTTACTGCTGTAACTAAACCTTTGCTGTTTACTGTTATAACAGGAATTAATGCTGAGCTTCCGTAAACAGTACCGCTAGTAGCTGCATTACTGTTAACTGTAGCCAGTGTTAGCGCAGCACTTACGTTTTGGCTGCCGTCCACACTTAGTGAAGCAGTAGCATCACCGGTTAAACTTAATGTGCGTGCAGTTTTCCAACTTAGCGCAGTATCTACTGTACCAGATAGTGAGCCTACAAATGAACTTGCAGTAATTGTATTAGCACTAAAATTACCGCTTGCATCGCGTTTTACTAGTGTAGACACAGTATTTGTGTTAGTAGCTGCTGTGATTTGATCAGTAAAATATTTACCACCAATTACTACGTGGTTTACTGCATTTCCACCAATTTCATTACCACTACCGATATATAATCGATCGCCACCATTTGACCCGTTATCTGCTAGTGCTGAGTAAGCTAGTTCGCCAGCACCTAAAACCGTGGGATTACCGGATGTTTCAGATCTTTTTATCTTTATACTAGATGCCATTATAGGGCTCCTTTAATATTGGCCACACTCAATGGCTTGTTTTGCTAGGTTTTTAGTAGCTACCCAAACACCGTTGACTTCGTCATAAACCAACAAAGATCCGTCACCATAATTGATTAAACTAACATCATTTAATTGTGCTAATGTTTGAGCGGAACCTGCACCTGGAGGTCCTTGTGGGCCTTGTGCACCTGAAATAATAGGTTCATGTTGGGTAGTACTATAAGTAACTATATTTGTATCGGTACTAACAACAGCATATACTTTTGTAAAGTCTAGAACCGAGGTATCACTCATCTTGTTACCTCTTTTACTAGTGTTATAGTACCTTCGCAAAAAGGTGTTACTTGACCACCACTAGAAATTAATTCTAAGCTATAAACAGCTGTAGAAAATGTAAACAGTGCTGTTACGTCAGCAGGTATTACAAGAGTAATAGTTTTAGTAACATTACTAATATTAATGTATGCATTTTCAGTGGTTAGTTCTAAAATTACAGTATCGGACGTTAGTTTTTCACGAATTTGCATACGTGCAGTAAAACCAGTTAGATTAATAGGTGTATTATACTCTATAATACCACCGCTTACATAAGGTTTAAAACCTAAACTATTAACTTCATTGATTGTAACTGTATTTGTGGTAACACTAGTAGCTGAATAATAAGTATCCGCACTGTTGAGTTCAGTCATGCCCAAAATATTAGTAAATTTTACACGCCACTCTGGTGTTATATTATGGTTGGGTGCAGTTACTACTAGTGGTGCACTATTACTAATGCCTGTTATTGGAATGTAGGTTTTTAAAGAAGATTCCCAGCGCAGTACTTCATTAAATGTACTACCCTGGTATATTTTAAAATTAATTTTTGCTGGAGTAGACATTAAATACCCTTTGCTTGTATATATGTATGAAGTGTAGCTATTTCATTTGTTAAGCTAACAATTTCAGTATGTAATCGTTGATTTTCTTCAGTAAGAATACGTAATTGTTTATTTAAACGAATCATTTCTTCTTGTAGTTTTCCGAGTTCAACTGATAAATGTGTGTTTTGCTCAGCCATGCGCTCTAATTCATTACGCATTAAACTTATAACTGAAGACTCAGCATTATTTAGTTGCCAAGACCCTAAAAATTTTTGTATAGCATATGCAAATGCCAATAAGCCGCCGCCCGCCATAGCAACTAACTGTGTTAACTCTAAAGGACTCATTATGGTAATCTCCCTGAAATTAGTTGTTATCGTAAAACAACTACTGTAAATTTGGTAATAAATATTTATCTACCTATTAGTTTGGTTCTATTATACCACAACAGTTATAAAAGGTCAACACAAAAAAATACCCACCCCTTTTGTGGGCGGGTATTTTTTAAATTTCTTCGATTTCTATTTTTGAGGAGTATATTGAAAACATCGGATGCGTTAAATCCGGTACTTGTGTTAGCTTTCCGTATATTTGAAAAGTTTGTTCTTTGTCGTAATCTTCACTAGCATCTGGAAATAAACTAATTAATAATCCTTTATTAATACCATTAGCTTTGATGATTTTAGTAAATACTGCGCGATCAGTGGGTGTTAACCAAGTTAAATCAAAACTCATTGTGTTGTACTGAATACCACGATTTGTTACCAAATCTCCTGACTCAGTACGTGAGTTAGTGCTTAGTGATTTGGGTGCGCTTACCAACCCAAAACTAGTGTTATAAGTTGGTGACCAGTAATCACCTATTACTAATCGCGATGCCTCTACATATCCTGCTGTGTTCTCGTTATCAGTAATTGCAATAGTTAGACTTGAACAAGTTTGTGCATTAGGTAACCATACTCTGGCATATGTTCCACTTCCATACGCATAACTATTTGCACCTTGTGGCAAGTAGCTAGAATCCCAAGTACTTTGACCATATGGACACGCCAGTACGTTTCCTGTAGTATAAGTTGCAGTACCACTACCTGTGCCAACACCTGTAGCCGTAAATGTAGTTGCTATGTTATTATTGGCAGCACCAATAGCAGTAAAACTAGTAGTACCAGGACTTGCAATTGTGTAAGCAGTACCTACTACAAAAGAACCTGCAGGAACAGTAACAGTTGCTTTAATTTGCGCAGTTACAGTTAAATTAGTAAAAGGTAGTACTACTCCACGTACTTTTGGTAGAATACTAGAACTAAAAGTAGCAGTAAGTGACGGAGTCGTATTAGTTGATCTCCAAACAAGCGACTTGGTATCTTTTAATAAGTTTCCAACTGGAGTAGTTGTCGCGTTTGCAGTTTGTGAAGCAGTAACAGTAGTAGTTGATAAATCTGCTAAATTTTGATAGATTACTCGTAGGTTATTTGCTGCCATATTTTATCCTTATACTGATATACTTATAGTACCATTTGTAAGATCAATTTTGAAAGTACCAGTACTATTTTGTAAAAGTCCAGCAGTTAGTGTACCACAATCAGCACTAATAGCCTGTAAAGTACCTACTTTTAAGTTACTTAAGTAAGGGTTGCCCCAAGCAATACTTGTTGCTGAGGTAAGATCATTAGGGGTGCCGTTTAATATACCGTCTGATTGGTACATATACTGTCCGGCAGTAAGCGTACTTGTAGCAAGAAAACTCCAGTTGGTTGGGGCTTTGTCCCCTACAGCTGCGGTTGGGGCAGCGGGGGCAGTTCCACTTGTTGTTACAATATAACAAGTGCGGTAAGACTGACCGCGGGGGCCAATTGAACCATCAACTTTATAACCAATTGTGTTAACTGCCACAGCTGTACTATTCCAGTTAACTGTGGTGGTAACTGCTGTAGCTACATCTTTAATAGGTAAACTTAACTGATAAAGTGTATAACCTACTCCAGGTGCTGCAGGAGCATAACTTGTGTATCCTGTTGGGTAAGTATCAACTAATGCCGTACTCCAAGTATATGCACCTGTGGCAACACGTGCAGGAGCACTACCCGTGTTACTCCAAGCATACGCAGTTACTGTGGCGTATTTTGTTGCTTCTGCTACCCCGTATTTACCTACACTAATATAGTCTACAACAACTTGACCACCGATACCACTAACAAAGTCAAAACGTATTTGGCTAATGTTACTAGCCAAATAGTCAGTACTACTAACAGGTAACGTAAGCGTACGCATGTCTAAGTTTATTGTAGTCCAAGTACCTGTAGCAGGTTGTGGTATAGTTTTATAGTAAGCATCTATATTTTCTGGACGAGTTTGGCTGGTATATGCAATTTTACCTACCCAAGTTCCGCTTACTACTTTTATTCGCATACTAATAATATAACTATTAGCAGGTACTAGAGTAAGACTGGTTAGTAACACAGATTGAGTGGTGTCGGTATTTGTAAGGGTAGTGGTAGTATCACCATCGGAAGTAGCTTTATTGCCTAAATAAGTTACGCCAGTTGGTAAAGTAGCACCAGCAAAATCATAATTAGCAATTGGATATAGGTTAACACCATCAGCCCCAATAGTACCATTAGCAACTTTGTTGTAAACAATTTCACGACCAATAGTAGGGGATACAGCCACACCGCTGGCGTCATATACTGTTATAATAAAAGCAACTTTTGCACCGTCTGTTGAAAGTGCGGTAATTCCGTTAAATGTCCAACTAGTTGAAGTATTTGAGGTTGTTCCGGCATTTCGGCCTGCTGCTTGTGTAG
>Ga0136644_10001863_pt1 | contig 16444 bp, 14 predicted proteins | sample C_130820_EF_Meta_FD_94780 | JGI IMG/M metagenome (GOLD analysis project Ga0136644, IMG submission 94780) | Freshwater microbial communities from Lake Croche, Canada to study carbon cycling - C_130820_EF_MetaG (v2) (version 2) | ecosystem: Environmental > Aquatic > Freshwater > Lake | place... | reverse complement strand
CTAATCCCGAATCAATTTCATCTAAAATTACAAGTTTTGGATTTAATAAAAGCATTTGTAGAACTTCATTACGTTTTTTTTCTCCTCCTGAAAAACCTTCATTCAAATTTCGATTTAAAAATTCGTTTTTCATTTGTAATTTTTTTAAATAAACTTGTGTTAATTCCATAAATTGTAAAGGATCTAATTCAGCTTCTTTAAAATATTTTTGTTTTTCATTGTAAGCAATTCTTAAAAAGTCATAATTAGTTACTCCGGCAATTTCAATTGGATATTGAAATGCTAAAAATAAACCTTCATGAGCTCTAGTTTCAGGAGCTAGATCTAATAAATTTTGATTCGAGAAATTAATTGTTCCTTGGTCTACTGTATAGGAAGGATGACCTGCTAATACTTTGGATAAAGTACTTTTTCCAGAACCATTTGGACCCATAATTACATGAATTTCACTTTCATTCACTTTCAAATTGAAATTTTTGATAATTTCTTTTTCTTCAATTGATGCATGTATATTTTCAATATCTAAAATTAAATTCATATTAACCTACTGTTCCTTCAAGTTTTAAAGATAATAACTTATCAGCTTCGCTTGCAAATTCCATGGGTAACATAGTAAATACATCTTTACAAAAACCACTAATTAACAAACTTACTGCATTTTCAATACTTATACCACGTTGAATCAAATAAAAAAGTTGTTCTTCACTTACTTTAGAAATTTTTGCTTCATGTTCAACAATTCCTGTAGAGTTCCAAATATCTAAATAAGGATAAGTAGAAGCCATTGATGAAGAACCAATTAGAAAAGAATCACATTGCGAAAAATTACGAGAATATGAAGCATTTGAGGCAATCTTTACTAATCCCCGATAAGAATTTTTAGATGATCCACAAGAAATTCCTTTTGAAATAATTTTACTACTTGTACGTTCTGCTAAATGAATCATCTTTGTTCCAGTATCTGCCTGTTGATAATGATTTGTAAGAGCTACTGAATAAAATTCTCCAGAAGAATCCGCTCCTAGTAAAATACAACTTGGATATTTCCAAGTAATCGAAGAACCAGTTTCAACTTGAGTCCAAGAAATTGTGGAATTTTTTCCAATACATAATCCACGTTTTGTAACAAAATTATAAATTCCACCAATTCCTTTTTCATTTCCACTGTACCAATTTTGAACTGTTGAATATTTTATATTCGCATTTTCAAAGGCAATTAATTCTACAATAGCTGCATGTAATTGATTTTCGCTAAATTGCGGAGCTGTACATCCTTCTAAATAATTAACTTGACTATTTTTTTCAGCAACAATTAATGTTCTTTCAAATTGGCCAGAGTCTTTATCATTGATACGAAAATAAGTAGATAATTCTAATGGACAAATAGTATTTTGAGGAATATAGCAAAAAGATCCATCACTAAAGACTGCTGAATTTAACGAAGCAAAAAAATTATCGCCAGAAGAAACAACAGTTCCTAAGAATTTTTGTACTAATTCTGGATAATAAAGAATTGCATCTGAAATGGAACAAAAAATAACACCGGATTTTGCTAATTTTTCTTTGTAAGTTGTACCAATAGAAACACTATCAAAGACAGCATCAACTGCTACATTCGAAAGTTTTTTTTGTTCATCTAAAGAAATTCCTAATTTTTCAAACGTTCTTAAGATTTCAGGATCAACATCAGCTAATGATTCAATTTTCTTTTTTTGTTTTGGAACAGAATAATAAGTGATTTGATTGTAATCCATTTCATTTATATTCAAGTTTGCCCAGTTCGGAAAGTCCATTTCTTTCCATTTTTTATAAGCTTTTAAACGAAAATTTAATAAAAAGGAAGGTTCTTCTTTCTTTTTTGAAATCAAACGAATAATATCATCATTTATTCCTATTGGAAATTGTTCGCTTTCAATTTTTGTTTGAAATCCATACTTATAAGGTTGGTTAATAACTTGATTGATTTCAAAATTAGTTTGATTCTTTTTCTCGTTCATAAAGTTAATTCTTGAATAGGTATATAATAAATTATAGTAATAAAAAAGAATAAACTTCTATAAAAGTCAATTCTTTTTATTTGAAAAGATGGGTAAATGGCGAAATTGGTAAACGCATCACACTCAAAATGTGACGACATTTGTTTTAAGGGTTCAATTCCCTTTTTACCCAAGGTAGAATAAATTAACTTTAGTTCATCATAAAAATCATGTATAATAATTTGCGTGGTACATATTGACAAACAATTTTAAACTTTATTATTTTGTTATGAAAAAACTATTAAAATCTACTTTAAGTACAGTTTTTGGGTTTGTAACAGTCTTCGCTCTTGTAGTATCTTCTTCTTCAGCAATTGAATTAGACGAAGCAACTCGAACTGTACAATTAAATTCAACAAAAACTGTAACTTTATCTCCTGAACAAGTAAAACGTGGAAAACGTTTATTTATTAATACTTGTAGTGTTTGCCATACAGGTGGTATTACAAAAACAAATCCAAACGTAGGTTTAGATACAGAAGCTTTAAGTTTAGCAACTCCAACACGAAACACTATTGAAGGTTTAGTTGACTATATGAAAAATCCTACAACATTTGATGGATTAGAATCAATTGCTGAAATTCATCCAAGTATTAAAAGCGCAGATATTTTCCCTAAAATGCGTACTCTAACAGAGGATGACTTATTTACAATTGCAGGTCATATCTTAACTCAACCAAAAATCATTGCAGAAAAATGGGGTGGTGGTAAAATATACTATTAATTTAGTATATTTTTCATTATACAATAGGGAAAAAAGAAATCATGGTTGATGTTGATGTAGTGAGTACTTTAAATCCTTTTCTTAATAATCTTTATAAAAATGAACTAAGTGTAGTTGTTCTTCATACTTTATCTGTTTTTGCGTTAAATGCTGCTTCTTATTTTTATATTTTACTCAAGTTTTATAAAGTTCTTTGTTATTCTAAAATGACTTTTGAATGGTTACCCATGATTAATCCTTATGTTTGGCCATTTTCAGTCTTTCAGGTTCTGACTGGACCTTATTTTGCTCTTTGGGCACGAATTCTTCCAAGTATTAAATTTGAAAAATCTTCAGTGGAAATTTCTGGTATTATTGCTTTGGAAGCATTAAATTCTTTTATTTATTTTTGTGTTAAAATAGTAAATTCTTTAATTGTGTTGTTAGAACAACTTGAAAAAACAATTGAAAAAGACCTTATTGAAATTGATTAAAAAATTAAGAAAAGAATTGTGTCAAAAAAATTTGAGTTATGATATACTAATTTAGGAAAGAAACATCAACTGCTATGTTAAAAATCAGATTAAAAAGAACAGGACGTAAAAATAAACCTTTTTATCGAATTGTCTTAATGGAAAATTTATCAAAACGTGATGGTAAAGCCATTGTCGAATTTGGATATTATGATCCATTAAAAAAAGTTATTACATTCGATAAAGTTGCTCTACACAAATATATCAATTGTGGAGCATACCCAACAGATACAACACGTCATTTAATTCACCGTATGTTAAATGAAGTTGTTTAAATAAATGTACTTTAGATTTTTCTTCTCATAGATTTAAGTTTTTTATTTTTAAATCAAATAGTTGTTAAAGAAGAAAACTAAAGTATTATTTTTTCTCCTAGAAAATCTAATCTTTTCTAGGAAAATTTTAATAAATTTTAAAAATTTAAAATTATTCACTTGTGATAATTGTCGAGACAATACTAATAGAATTCCAAAGAATAGCACGAACTGATTTGGCAGAATCAACTAGTCCCTCTTCTAAACTATTTATAATTTTCTTATCTGTTAAATTATAGGCATAAGGATAACCTAAAGCTTCTAGTTTTTGAGAAATTTGATAGCTTGGTGTACTAGTATTGTTAAATAATTCTTGAAATGGACGTAATAAAGTATCTAAAACAATTTGACTAGCAAAAAACTCATCACCAATTAAATTAAGAGATGACCAGTTTGCAATTTCTTCGCGAAGATGTAAATAAAAACAGCCACCCCCAGGTAAAATTCCTTCTTCTAATGCTGATTTTAAAGTTGTAATTGAATTTTCTACTTTTTGACGTTGTTCCTCAATTTGATATTGATTGGATAAGCCAATTTTAATTTTTGCAATTTGTCCTGAAAGACGAGCAATACGTGTTTTAAAAATATTTTTTTCATATTCTGATTCACTAAGCAATAATTCACGATTTAATTCGTTAATTCTTCGTTTAGCGATTAATTTTGCAAATTTAGAAATAATAAACGTACTTTTTTCTTTTTTAATAATAACTTTTTCCGCTTGTCCTAAATCTTCACTGGTAAAACAAACGTTTGTTTCTTTTAAATTAGAAACAAAATAATTTGAATGTGTTAATGTAGATAAATCTTCTAATAAGCCATTTTTAACAAATTTAATAGAACTATATTTTACAACTACAACTTTTAATTTTTTTTGAATGTTATTTAAAACTAATGTTGAAATAATTTCTTTATTGATATCTTCTGCAACAATGACTAAAGAACGATTGTTTGCTTTCACAAATTCAATAACATCACGGATTTGATTAATTGAATTAATTGGATAACTTGTAATTAAAACATAAGGATTTTCATAAACAACTTCAAAATTTTTCATATCATTTACAAAATATGAAGAAGCAAATCCTTTATCTAATTCAATACCTTGAACAATTTCAATTTCATTTTTTTGTGAAATGTTTTCTTCAACCAAGATTAAACCATCTCTTCCAATTTGAGAAATACAATCTTTTAAAAGATCAAATAATTCTTTGTTAATCTTTTTCCCTAACGAAGTTTTTAAAACTCCTACTAATTGAGATTTTTGAGAAATAGGTACAGATAATTCAACAACTTTATCAAGTAAAAAATAAGATAATCTTTTTAAACCATTGCTTAAAAAAATGGAATTATATCCATTAAGTAAAAAACGAAGTGAAGTCTTTAATAACTGACAACACAGTAAAATAGTTGTTGTTGATCCATCCCCTGAAATACTAAAAGTTTTTGATGAAGCTTGTTCTAATAATTTTAAAATTACATTTGCAGAGCTACTTGTAAATCCCAATGATTTAATTAACAAAGATCCACTTGTAATAAATTTTACTTCATTTTTTTCATTCGCAACAATACCATTTTTACCAGTTGGCCCTAAGGTAATTTTAATACAATCATCAATATTGTTAATAGCTTCAATATTTTCTTCTAAGTTTCGAAATAAGGAAAAATTTTTTCTCATATAAGCTGTTTCAAGGACGAATTTATTATGTATTTTTAAAAATTTTGTAATCCCTAAGAATGATTCTATAATGAACTTATAAAGGGCGTGTAGCTCAGAGGCTAGAGCACGTGGCTACGAACTACGGTGTCAGGGGTTCGAATCCCTTCTCGCCCATTTCTTTTTTTTTTCTTTTTTTGTTTTTGTTATATTGTTTATGGATTCAAATAACAAAAAATGGGGTGTAGCCAAGTGGTAAGGCAACTGACTTTGACTCAGTTATTCGTAGGTTCGAGTCCTCCCATCCCAATTAAAAGTAGATTGTTTTAGAATAAGTTGTATCTTCTTTCCTACTAAAAAAACTAAATTTTATGATGTCTATTGGCATTCAATTTATTTCTGGAATGTTTGAAACAACAACCCCAGTGGTAAAATTAACCAAATCAAGAAATGGAAATACAGGAACTGCAACTTTTATTTTTTATAATCCAACTACATTTCGTCAATGGGATAATTCTATCTATCCTATGAGACCTGTTGAAGGAATGTATTTTGTTTGGGATGGAAAAGAAGAGCTTACTACAAAGGATGTTACCGTTATTTATAATAGGGGACAACCTTTTTTAATTCGAAGTGTTTGTATTTTTAAAACTCCAACAGATTGGTATCATTTTTTAAAATTTATGGACGCTTATTCAAAAGAACGAGGTCTTTATTTTGCTGAAGAGAATCCTTTTTTTTAATCTATTTATTGTTTACTTATCATGGAATATTCTCTTTATACTTTACATCAAAAAACAGAGCTTTCTTCTTTAACACTTAAAGAACTAATTAATAAATTAAATTTGACTGGATTTGAAGTCGATAATGTATTTGAAGAATCGTTAAAAACAAATCCATCAACGCAAAATATTCGTTTGTTAATCAAAATTCCAGCTAATCGAGAAGACTTATTGCATGAACAATTATTAGTTAATGAATTATCAATTCTCTTTTTATTTGAATTATCAAACGTTTGGGAACATTTGAAAATGAAATATGGATTTTTGTTACAACAAAAATATTTGCAATATTCTCATTACCAAAGCATAACAATTCAATCTACGGTATCAAATATATTAGTCTATCAACTATCTTTAGAAAATGTTTTAATTCATAAATCACCACTTTGGATTCAACAGAAATTAATAAATTCTGGTTTCTCTGTATCATCCAATCATTGGATAAATCTTTTAAATCTTGTAGGAATTGAATCAGGTCATAGTTTTCAAGGGTCCTTTGTTTCAAACATATTGGACCAAAAATATTATGTTAAACAATTGATAGAAAATCAATGGGTTACTGCCAAGGAAGGTAGAAAAATTTTGCTACCAAAAGGAGTAGTTGTAATAGAAAATGAAAAGCAAGAAATTCAAAATGTTTTAGGATTACTTGATTTTGTATCAATAGAAGAAAAAAAGAACGAGATTCAATCGAATATATTACGTTTGGAAACTATTTTTTATGATATTCATGAGAATCCACTAGGATTAAATACATTAAATACAAAATTATCCCTTCGTTATTTACGTAAAGCTTTCTTAGAAAAATTAGTTTTTGCTTGGGAAAGATTTTTAACTTTAGCAGAACTTACTTCTTCTGTTTCTGTTTCTTTAAAAAAATATGAAACAAAAAATTCTTTACTAGAACTAAAACCTAATAAAATTCTAAAGTTAACAAAATTATTATTAAAACAAACATTAAACCTTTCAGAATACGATATTAGAATTTTTGCTAAAAGTGGATTTTCTTTAGTTTGTGAAACGCCTTTTTCTTTTTATTTTGAAATTCCTACATCTAGGAAAGATTTGGTACGTGAAATTGATTTAATTGAAGAATACAGTCGTTGCTTTGGATATGATCAATTTAAAGAAATTTTACCAGCCAAAGAGTTGGTATATTCAAAAAAAAAGTTAATAAATTATGCCTTTATTAGAGACTTTTTTTTGAATCATGGATTTAATGAAGTCTTAACAAATTCAATTCAGGATCAAAATAAACAAACTTCAACTTCTGTCTTAATTTCAAATCCATTAAATACAGAGTTATCAGTTTTAAGAGAAGAGTTATTTTCAAAATTACTTGAGGTTTTTGAATTAAATACGAAATTGGGTCTATCAACGACAGCTTTTTTTGAAATTGGTCGAGTTTTTAAATTATCTTCACAAGGAATTCTTGAACAAGATAAATTAGCTGGTATTTTTGATTCTTTAATTTTAAAAAATTCATTATCTGATAATCCTGATGATAAAAATCAGATGTGGTTTATTAATAAAGGAATTCTCGAAAAATTTTTATCTAATTTTGGGTATACAGATATTGAATTTGAAATGGTATCAAATTCTGAGTCTGTATTTCATCCAACACGTTCAACTATAATTCGCTCACAAAATTTAATTTTAGGTCGATTTGGAGAATTAGCGCCAACAATCGTACAAAATTTGAAACTTTCAAAAACAGTAGTCTTTTTATTTGAATTCAATTTGAATCATTTTAAAAATTGGCGAATGAAAAGTGTAATTCCAAGTTATAAAGAATGTTCAAAATATCCATCAATTGTAAAAGATTTATCTTTTTCAATTAAAAAAGTACAAAATTTTACTGAAATTAAAAATAAAATTCAAAAGAGCTTAGATAATTTAAAAAAAGTATCCTTTTTTGATATTTACATGGATTCTACAATTTTAGAAAAAATAAATATTGGAATTCGTTTAGAATTTCAGTCTGTTGCAAAAACATTAGTTGCACAAGATATAGAAATACAAATGGAACATTTACGCGAAATTTTGATCAAAGAATTTAACGCAGAGTTCAAAGTATAATTTTTTCGTTTTAAAGAAAAATAAGAGATAAATTAAATTTGTAAATAATACAAAAACAAGAACCCTATGAATTTACTACAACATGTTTCATCGCAATATGATGAATATGAAGACTATGAATACGATGAAGAAGAAAAAGGTCCTGCATTAGAAATTTATGGAACAGATTTAACACTTTTAGCAAGACAAGGACAATTGGAAGAATGTTTTGGTCGTGAAAAAGAATTGTTAGAAATGATGGAAATTTTAGTGCGACGACAAAAAAATAATCCTGTTTTAGTTGGAGATGCAGGTGTTGGAAAAACAGCTATTGTTGAACTTTTTGCTTCAAAAATTGTTAATAACTTAGTTCCTTTTGTTTTGGAAGGACGTAGTATTATTAGTTTGGATTTAGCAAGAATCGTTGCAGGTTCACGTTATCGTGGAGAATTTGAATTACGTTTTCAAAGAGTTTTAGACGAAGTATTAGCACAACCGAATATTATTATTTTTATTGATGAAATTCATAATATTGGTGGAACTGGATCTGCCGAAGGTTCATTGGATGCAGCCAATATTTTAAAGCCTGTTTTATCGAGAAGTGGATTTCAATGTATTGGAGCAACTACAACAAAAGAATATCAACGTATTGAAAAAGATCCTGCTTTAAACCGTCGTTTCCAACCAATTAAAGTAAAGGAACCTTCCATTGATGAAACGGTAAATATTTTATATGGTTTACGACCTAGTTTAGAAGCATTTCATAACGTAGAAATTCTTCCAGGTGCATTACGTCTATCAGCAGATTTAGCTTCTCGTTATATTTATGATCGTTTTTTACCAGATAAAGCCATTGATTTAATTGATAGAGCTGCTGCAAAAGAAGTTATTAAATTAACAAATGTAACAGAAGGATCAGTTATTTCTTCTATGGTAAATGCTGGATTAAATAATATTGGAACATTACGTGTTGAAGCTTTCCGTCGTGGAGATATTGCTTCTGAATTTGTTTTTCAAGAAATTGAAAATGCTTATCGTAACTTTTTATTACGTTGGATTGAATCTCCATTAACAATTCCAGAAGAATCAAAACCATTATTATCTCCTATTTCTCAAAGTTTATTTGATAAGATGAGAATTTCTGTTTTAAAACGTGTTGATGAATTATTATTTTCGTCGAGCAAACCACGTTCTATTACTAAAACAGTTGAAAAAATAAAAGATTTATCACCAGAAAAGAATTCTCAAATATATCAAAAAATTGCAGCAGAGATTAATGATGGAGTAAAACCTACTCTAAGTATGTATCGAATTTCATTGTTCTTATTTGGAGAATGGTTAGAAGGAGAAGAATTTGGTTTATTAACACCTACGTTTAAAACGAAATATTTTTCTGGTTTAGCAGAAGTAGCTGAAAATTCTCAAATGTATGAATATATAGCAAAACTTCGAACAACTCTTGGAAAAGATCCAGTCTTAGTTAAAGTAACAAATGATTTTTGTCCTGAAGATGTAGAAGCTTATGAAGAAACCTTTGAAGTTTTAAGTGAATTAGAAGCAAAACGTATTGAAGTTTTTAAAGATTTTATTAGCGAATTAAAACCTATTTTACGAAAAGGAATTGTTGAAAGTTTAAAATATAGTTCAGAAATTACGATTTCAGAATCAGAATTAACTACGATTTATACTTTATTAGGTTATTTTTCAACAGAAACAGGACGAGAATTCTTATTTAACTTAGATGATCCAGATTTAATTAAACGTGCTCGTAAATTAGGTGATTTTACTGGATTGAAAAAACGAATTACTCAAAAAGAAATTCGTGAATTATTGGCAGACATGACAGGAATTCCAATTCAATCTATTTCTAATGTAGAATCTCAAAAATTAGTTAATTTAGAAGCTACACTTCATAAACGAGTAATTGGACAAGAAGAAGCAATTTCGGCTATTGCTAAAGCTATTCGTCGTTCTCGTTTAGGAATTCAAAATCCAAACCGTCCAATTGCAAGTTTCATGTTTTGTGGTCCAACTGGAGTTGGAAAGACAGAAGTAACAAAAGCACTTGCAGTAAGTATGTTTGGAGCCGAAAGCGATATGATTCGTTTTGATATGTCTGAATTTATGGAAAAATTTACGGTGTCACGTTTAATTGGCTCACCTCCTGGATACGTTGGATATGATGATGGAGGTCAATTAACAGATGCTGTTCGTCGTAAACCTTATTCAGTAGTATTATTTGATGAAGTAGAAAAAGCTCATCCAGATATTTTAAACATTTTACTACAAATTTTAGAAGATGGACGTTTAACTGATAGTCAAAAGCGCTTAATTCCTTTCGAAAATACGGTTATTATTATGACTTCGAACGCTGCTGCTGATGAAATTCAACAAATTATTAAAGCCGAGCGACAAGCAAAAGGAGTTGAATTATTTGAACCAGAAGAAATAACTACTGAAACAGAAGGAGAAGTAAAAAATTATACAGTCTATGAAGATGAGTATGCTGGAGCTATTAAATTTTTAAAATCTCCTATTACCGAAAATTTCTTAGTAGATATTAAGGAACAATTGCGTGTGGAATTCGAAAAATCATTCCGTAATTTGAAAGAATATGAATTTTTAGAAAAAGAAATTAAAAATTCTTCAGGACCAAAAGATAACAAAGGAAAAAATGCAGAAGTAGGAAGTAATTTAAAAGGAGCTGTTTTAGAACGTTTAAGTACAATGTTTTTACCAGAATTTTTAAATCGTTTAGATGATATTATTATTTTCCAACCTTTAAAACCTGAAGAGTTACGTAAAATTTGTGATATTATGATTCGTGAAGTAAGTAAACGAATTGAAAGTAAACAAATTGTCTTAACAGTAGATGATAAAGTTAAAACAAAATTAACACGTGAAGGGTATAATCCTCTTTTTGGTGCGCGACCATTACGACGTCTAGTAACAAAATATGTTGAAGATTTAATTTCAGAAAATATTCTAAAATTACCAACTCAAAAGAAAACAAGAACCATTAAAATTAAATTAAATGAAGATGATCAAATTGTTGTAAAAAATTAAAAAAAAAGGACAATTGACAACAAATAGAAGAGAGACGTATAATCTATTTGTTCTCAATTGTTTAATTAAACATTTGAATAGCCGGGATAGCTCAGTTGGTAGAGCAGTGGATTGAAGATCCTCGTGTCACCAGTTCAAATCTGGTTCTTGGCATTTATTACATTGGGACATTTGAAAAACTAGTTGTTAATGAATTAAACATTAAGCGTGCTACTCCTGTTGGACCATTTCTATGTTTTACGATTAAAAATTCAGTCAAGGAATCAATTTGTTTAGTTTCACTGTAATAATCATCACGATAAAGCATAATTACAATATCTGCATCTTGTTCTATCGAACCACTTTCTCGTAAATCTGATAACATAGGGCGTTTATTAATTCGTGATTCTACATTTCGACTCAATTGAGATAAAAGTAAAATAGGAATTTCAAATTCTTTAGCCAAAATTTTTAAATTGCGAGTAATGTGAGAAATTTCTTGTACCCTATTTTCTAAATGAGAGCCAATTTTCATTAATTGTAAATAATCAATTACTACTAGCCCTTCTTTCTTTTTTTGAGCTATTATTTTTCGTAATGTTAAACGAATATCACTTACAGTAAGATTTGGATTATCATCAATAAAAAGAGGTAAATCTGCTAAATCTTTCATGGAACCACTTAAATTTTTCCATTCTTGTAAAGTCATTTTTCCTGATTTTAAACGATTAGCATTTAGTTGAGACGCACTAGATAAAAAACGATACATAATTTGTTGACGCGACATTTCTAGTGTAAAAATTATCAAAGGAATTTTATATTTAATCATAATATTTTTTGCCAGATTTAATGCAAAAGCCGTTTTTCCCATTGAAGGTCGACCAGCAATAATGATCAAATCAGATTTTTGAAAGCCTTGAACAACAGAATCTAAATCGGGAAATGAACTACGATAACCTGAATTACTTTTATTTTCAATTTTTGACTTCATTTCTAAATATACATCATCCAAAATTTCCGCTGCTGTATAGACTTTTTGTGATAAGTTTTCTTGATTTAATCCTAGAAAGGATTGTTCTAAACGATTTAAAATAGCTTCTATTTTTTCTGACGTTTCATATCCATCTACAATACTTTGTTTTCCAAATTGGATAATTAAACGTCTTAAGTATTTTTCATTTACTTGTGTTATGTAATGATCTAAATCAGAAAAGTTTTCAAATCTATCAACAACACTAACAACACATTCAATACCTCCAATTTTTTTTAATAAAGCTTGATCTTGTAATCTTGTAATAACATTAGTTGGATTAACTCGAATTTGTTCTTCGTCTAATGTACAAAAAATTTCATATAAAATTCGGTGTGGTTCAAAATAAAAGGTTTCAGGTTTTAGTTTTGTACTAACTTTCGATACAAGAAAAGAATTTGTCAAAAGAATATTTAAAATAGCTTGTTCGGCTAAAAAATTATTTGGCAATGTCGTCAAATTTGAATAATTCAGCTTTTCTTGTTTCATAATGATAATTTAGCTAGTCTAAAATAATTGCTTTTCCATAGAGAATGTTCTATATTATAAAAAACAGAAGAAAGTAAAATTTACAATTTTCTTATGCGTCCTTAGTTCAGCTGGTAGAACGCTGGTCTCCAAAATCAGGTGTCGAGGGTTCGAGTCCTTCAGGGCGCGTTTGTCTTTTTCTGGTGGTTTGAAAACATTATTTATTTATAGAAACTATTATTTTTTAATTATGGCAAAAAAAATTAAAGCATTCGTAAAATTAGCTTTAGCTGCAGGAAAAGCAACACCTGCGCCACCCGTGGGTCCTGCTTTAGGACAACATGGTGTAAATATTGCTGGTTTTTGTAAAGAGTACAATGCAAAAACAGCAGACAAAATGGGATTAATTATTCCTGTAAAAATTACGATTTATGAAGATCGTTCATATTCATTTATTTTAAAATCTCCACCAGCATCTGTTTTATTAGCAAAATTTGCAAATGTCAAAAAAGGGGCTGCTCAGCCTAATCGTGAAACTGTAGGAACAGTTACTTTAGACCAAGTAAAGGAAATTGCAACAATAAAAATGAATGATTTAAATACTGACAATATGGAACAAGCTATTTTAATCATTCAAGGAACAGCAAAAAGTATGGGAATCAAAGTTCAATAAATTCTTCGTCTGTTTTTTAGTTATATTCATTACTTATTTATCGACTTTTTATGAAAACTTATACAAAACGTATTAAACAATTACGAACATTAATTACAGAAGAAAACTATACTTTTGATCAAGCTGTTTCTCTTTTAAAACAATTAGGAAATGCTAAGTTTGTTGAATCTGTAGAAGCACATGTCTCTTTAAATATTGATCCAAAATATGCCAATCAACAATTACGAACAAGTTTAGTTTTACCAAACGGAACAGGAAAAACTTTAAAAATTGCTGTCTTTACAGAGGCAGATTATGTTCAAGAAGTATTAAAAATGGGAGCTGCTGTTGCTGGAGCAGATGACTTAATTGAAGATATTAATGCAGGAAAACTTGATTTTGATTTACTTATTACTACACCTCAATTAATGCCAAAATTAGCAAAATTAGGTCGAGTTCTAGGTCCAAAAGGATTAATGCCTTCTCCAAAATCAGGAACCGTAACAACAAATTTACGTGAAGCTATTAATGAATTCAAAAAAGGGAAATTAGAATATCGTGCAGATAAAACTGGAATTGTACATTTGAGTTTTGGAAAAGTCGATTTCTCTGAAGAACAATTACGTGAAAATTTAGTAGCTGTTTATAATTCTATTGAAAAAAATAAACCAACAGGAGTAAAAGGACGCTATTTTAAATCTTTTAATATTTGTACAACAATGAGTCCAGGAGTAAAAATTGAATTAAGTAGTTTTAAGAAACAATAATACTCTTCAAGTTCTTTTATTTTTTTGGTATCCTTGATTTATTGTCTGAGTTAAGAGCACCTGTATTCTTTCTGAATACGATATAACATATTATTTAGTTACCCAAAGCAATTATGAGCGAGAAATTAACAACAATTATTGAATCATTAAAAACATTAACACTTTTAGAAGCTTCAGAATTAGTTACAGAAATTGAAAAAGTTTTTGGAGTTGATACATCTGTTTCTGTAGCTAGTGTAGGCGCAGTAGGAGTACCTGTTGCAGCAGCTGCCGTAGAAGCAGTAGAAGAAAAAACAGCTTTTGATATTGTACTTGAATCACTTCCAGCAGATAAGAAAATTGCAATCTTAAAAATTGTTCGTAATGTAACAGGATTAGGATTAAAAGAATCAAAAGATATTGTTGATAATGTTCCAAAAGTATTAAAAGAAGGTGCAACAAAAGAAGAAAGTGAAACAATTAAAAAAGAATTAGAAACAGCTGGTGCAAAAGTAACTGTTAAATAAGCTAACACGTTATTTTCAAATAAAAGGTTTCAAAGTAAAAGAGGAATAACTCATTTATTTTGAAACTAGTTACTTTGATCTTTATCATTATTTAATAAATTTTTTTTATTTTCAATTTATTTAAAAAGTATTTATTCCATATTTTTTGTAATTTTCAAAAAAGTAATATTAGAGTAAAAAATAAAGTTGTATGAAATATAAGAATGAATTTACTTCAAATTCTTAACATAAAAATCGGGATGGCAGGATTCGAACCTGCGACTTTCTGCTCCCAAAGCAGACACGCTACCAAACTGCGTTACATCCCGTTATAACTTCATACTCCTCAGAATAGGAAATATTTGCTTTTTCGTCAAGATTTTGGAAGAAAGAATGTCTTGCAATCTCTTTTGTTTACTGTTAACTTATGACTAAAACTAGAGTGAATTAAATGAAGCGACTATTTATTAACCAAAAACAATCGACATCATGGCATTTTTAAAAAGATGGAAAGCAAAATGGGAATTAAAATCATTAACTTTTGAACAATTATTTAGTGTTATTGTTGAAATCGTAACAAAACAATTAGATGAAGTAGAAAAAGAAGATGTGAAATTAGAAGCTAATTTAGTCATTGACTATGAAGCAGATTCAGTAGATGTTGTTGCAATGTTATTGTACCTGGAAGATATGTTCAAAAACGCTTCTCAAACAACTCGTACAGTTGTTCCAACAGATAAATTAGGTCAAATTGTTCTTGTAGAAGATATTTTTGATATTATTTATGAAGTTTTAGTTGGAATTGAAAGCAAAATGGAAACGTTTGTAGCTATCAAACCAGATTTTGAAGCTTTAGAAAAACGCCAAAAAATGGGTGAATTATATCCGAAAGATTAATTATTATTTTAAAAAGAATACGAAAAAATTCATTTTATCTTTTCGTATTCAACCTAGTACTAAGTACGAGGTAAATTATCTTTAAATTGCTTAAATGTATCAGCAATTTTTTTTAATAATTTTTTTTTTCTTGATGCATAAGATAAATTTTTTTCCAAAAGTTTATCAAGAAGAAACAAAGTAACTATTGTCCCTCCTGCAAATAATAAAATTTTCTTCTCTTTGGACAAAGAGAAAACTACTGATTTCATTTTTTCCGGTCCAAGTAACAAAACAGGGGGTACCTCAATTCCTTCAATTTTTTTTTCACTAAAACTGGAAAGTTGAGTTTTTTCCTGTATTTTAGTTTCTAAATGAAGTTTTACTTCTTCAAATGTAACTAATGAATCAGCTTCTACTGAAGTATCCACAGTTGTTTTTGGTGAAACATCTATTTTTGGTGATGATTCTTGTATTTCCTGTTTTGGTACATTTTCTTTTGGAGAATTATCAAGAGAATGTTCCTTAACAGGTGTTTTTATTTCTTGAGGAGCTTCCTTTGGAGCATCAGTAAGATAATGTCCCTTAGAAGGTGGTTTCACCTTTTTACTAGGTTGTCTAACCTTTTCCTTTGTTGGAGGACCATCAGGCGAATGTGGATGACCAAGTCGTTCTCTATCCTCACTTATTGAGGGTGGTCTCAACTTTTGAAATCCAAGAGGTAAAACTTTATCTTTTACTCCAGGAAGGTTTAAAAGATTTTTAATTTGTTCTCCAATACCAAAGCTTGAAACTTTTTTTTCAATACTTAAACTGCTTAATACAAACCAAATGACTTTCAAAAAATCCTGTCTCATAACTTTAGTACAGAATTCCAAATTAAAATCCTATAACCACTATTATACGATCATTTTCTAAAAGACTCAGTAAAGTTAATTTTTTGGTATAATACTTTCAAAAACCTTATTTTTAAGTGTGATTGATTTTTTATCACCGATAAGAAAATACATAAAACTAAGAAGCTCTTTCTGATAATTTATT
>Ga0136644_10001862_pt1 | contig 16463 bp, 12 predicted proteins | sample C_130820_EF_Meta_FD_94780 | JGI IMG/M metagenome (GOLD analysis project Ga0136644, IMG submission 94780) | Freshwater microbial communities from Lake Croche, Canada to study carbon cycling - C_130820_EF_MetaG (v2) (version 2) | ecosystem: Environmental > Aquatic > Freshwater > Lake | place... | reverse complement strand
GGAACGATTGTGATACATATTCGCACATGATATCGAATGCCGTATGACTGCTATAGTGACATGCGGCATTCGTCCCTATTGGGGACTAATAATTTAGCGAACTGTGGTGGCAGCTAACATGGGACGAACCATATACGGCGTTACCTTTGTCAGATTGTGACCGGCAGCACCGTGATATTGGAATCGCATGTCGTCGCGGTAATAGGGCAGAGAATTGCCGCCTCGCTGTTTACGAGACCTCTGAGCCTTCTGAGTCTTACGGGCCTTTTGGGCCTTCTTTGCCGTTCTTGCCCGAGAGAACTTTGCGCCCATCCTACTTAGGTTTAGTTTTCTCGTGTCGCGGACTCGGCAACTGTCTGGCTTCTTTGATAGACGAGGTGCCAGAATCTCCGTGTATCGTCCGTCTTCGATCAGGATCCCATCCATATTCTTGAGTTTTTCCGCACGCTTTTTGCCAGTCAGCTCGGGCCAGAGAGAGGTCAAAAAAGACCCGTGGCCAACTAGCACGGTATCTCCGCTGAGTCGGGATCGGACTGCGGGCCAGCTAGGTGCCTCATAGGGACGACCGGTCGGTGTATTCTCGGGTATCGCGCCGTGCTCCGTGAACTGTTCGACAGTGGTTGTGCGACCAAAGAGGAGAGTAGCAGTTTCTTTGGCGCGACGAAGGGTGGAGGAGGCGATCGTGGCCTTGCGCACATCGAAGCCGAGGCGAAGCAGGCGTTTACGGAGGACGGGTCCATACGCACGGGCGGCTGCGGCGCCATTCACGGAGAGTCCAGGGTCGCGAATGTCATCTGGTGCGCCAACATCTCGGAGATGATTCGCGCATGATTTACTGTGACGCATCAAGAAGATGCGCATAGTCCCTTATTAGTAGGTTAGAATTTAGCGAAGGACATATGATTCCACTTCTACACCAGCCACAATCATATTTGAGTGTTCTGCTAATTCAAGATTATAGTATGTGAGTACACCCTTGTGCTCGACCTGTTCAAGACTAGCTTGCCGTGCCTCGACCATCTTGCCAGCAACCGAAATAGAATGACGGGGAGATATGTACAGGTCCTCGAGCGCACCGAAGGTACCGGTGGGGACACGATAGGGGTTGTTATCAGGACCGGTCCTTCCCATTCGTTTATATATACGCGTAATGACATCTACGCCGGTAGGCGTTGTCACCTTATCGCCGACGCGGAGTGAATCTATACGACGATAGCCAGAGGGCGTCTTTACGGGGGCATTCTTAAAGAAGCATGCAATAAGACCGGATGATATCAACGTAGCGGTATATGTCGAACGGTTATTTACATCTGGCATTGATAACTTATACACCGATCCATTGTCAGCTAAGACATATCCTATTTTTGTTTGGGTCGGTGCCCCACCTACTCCCAGATTAATAATGCTAGATGGAATTGAGGAGCCATATGCTGCGTTATCAGGTGTAAGCGCAGCATTAAAGACATTCAATACACCTGCAGCTGGAGATGCGGGAAGTTGGAAATATGCAGCTGCAGCGCTCATTATACTCTATACAAATAAAATAAAATTTAAACGCGACAGAAACTTAATTGGTAACATAATTTATTGGCAGACTGGGTGACGCGATGCTCACAGTCCCTACGGGTGTTGGGATTCCTGAAGTATAATTTATTGTTTTTAAATCATAGGTTCCTGGAGTTATACCTTGAATACACACGATAATCGCAGAAGGATACGCCGGATCTTGTGAAGCAAAGGCTGGTGACAGTAAAGTTCCGCCGTAATAACGTGCGGAATTACCAATCGCGTTACAAGCATAGATATTTCCATTATCATAGATTTGATATAAGACAGTATTATTTTTCGACAGAACCAGCCTCGTGAGTTTAGCAGAGGCTTCTGTCGATACAATATATACTGACCATGATATTATTGGGGCAATTGTACCAACATATACGTCATTGCTACCAAAAATAGAACTATAGATTTTGTTCTGCGAAGCATCAATCGCAAACTGAGTAAACGTTGACCTATTTAAAATTTCTTTTTGATATAACACGTTTCCAGTAGGATCTAATCCTACCAATATCCTATTATCCGTTGTATAGACCCATGGGTTTCCACTAGAATCGACAGTTATTAAGGTATTGTTTGTATCCAGCGGGTTGGGGTTGCCCGTTGCAGGGGTCCAGACATCTCCATACGTACTTGTTGCGATGGTCACCGTGATAACACCGCCCGAACCTACAGCGACCCATTTATTGCCATATGCTACGCCAGCTCCAAATCCGTCTACGAAAGGATTATTTGCCGGTACAGTCCATACATTCCCATCGGTACTGTATGCTATACAAGTACTGCCATCACTATTAGTACCTACAGCAACCCATAATCCATCATGGTATGCTACGCCTGATCCACCGCCACCTGCGAAAGGATTATCCATTGCGGCAGTCCAGTTCGCTCCGTCATTGACGCTATATGCTATGCTTACAGTACTGCCACTATTATCGCCCACAGCGACCCATGTACCAATGCCGTCGTATGCAACACCGCGTCCTGCGCCATCGTTAAAAGGACTATCATCTGAATTAATCCAGAAAGATCCATTATTACTTGTGGCTATGCTTACAGTATTGTCACTAGTATCGCCTACAGCGACCCATATACTATTGCCGTAGGCAACACCAAGTCCCGTGCCACCGACGAAAGGATCAAAAGATGCTACAGACCAGGATATTCCGTTGGTACTGTTTAATAAGCGTATAGAATTGTCGCCATTATTACCTACAGCAACCCATTTACCACCGCCGTAAGCAACACCATATCCAACACCACTAATGTCGAAAGGATTAATAGTCGGATTCCAAGATACTCCGTCATCGTCACTGTATGCTATGCTTACAGTTTCGGCAACATTGTTGCCTACCGCGACCCATCTAGTACCGCCGTAGGCAATACCATATCCATAGCCACCGCTGAAAGGGTTATCAGCTGAGTTAGTCCAGCTATTGGCTCCAGTACTGTATGCAATACATACAGAGCTGTCACTATTATTACCTACCGCGATCCATGTATTGCCGTCGTGTGCAATACCATAACCAGCGCCACCGTCGAAAGGATTCGCCGGATTAGCCATCTATACTATAGGTTGCTAAATAAATGGATTATATGCCCACTGGAGAAGCGCTTGACGCTCGCGTGCTCTACATGTCTTATTCTGAGCATAGGTGGGGCAGCCGCCGCGCACGGCACCGGCGTGGCGCCTGAACGAACGCCACCGGCGTATTTGGACCGCATCGATTTCTGGCAGACGTCGGCCCATCCAATACCGACAATACCACTGAAACCAGCCGCGCTCGTCTGGATTCCGTGCGGGATCGCCCAGAAGCCCGTGATAGTGGTCATCGGTACGACCGCGACGGGCAGCTGAAGGCGCCCAGCCATTCTCGCGCCATACGGATAGCGGTTGTCGCGACTTGATAGCGAACAGATTTATGGAGGGATCCGCGCCCTGGGGCGACAACTTGCCATAGTGAATCGCCGCAGTAAACCACTCGGCGGGAAACTCGGTAATACAGTCATTGAGGTAACGGCCCTCAAACGCACCGAGCATCAGAATTTCACCGGGTGTTAGATCTGGTTGGAAATCAGCGGCTAGGTCACCTGGTGCTGCGTCCAGGGTATAACTGTACGAGCCATATCCTTTAAGACTCACGCCCTTGATACGGTCGCCGCGTTTAAACGTAGCCAACGGCCGACCGTGTGTCCGTAACTTAGCTAGCATGGATTCCACTGTTACCATGTCCCTACGGTATGCGGATAAAGTCTATGCCGAATGTAGACTCTCAGGCAGTAACTTAATTGGTAAAATAATTTAACGGCAGATTGGGTGATGTGATAGTCACAGTTCCTAAGATTGTTGGGGATCCTGAAGAATACGTTATTGTTGTTAAATAATAGGTTCCTGAGCTTTCAGTACACACGACAATCGCAGAAGGATAAGCCGGATCCTGTGAAGCAAAGGCTGACAGTATACCTGAGAGGTTTAAACTTGCGGAATTACCAATCGCGTCACGAGCATAGATATTTCCATTAGTATAAATTTGATATAAGACAGTATCATTTTTCGACAGCACCAGTGTCGTGAGTTTAGCAGAAGATTCTGGTGATACAATATATACTGACCATGATATTATTGGGGCAATTGTACCAACATATACGTCATTGCTACCAACAGAAGAACTATAGATTTTGTTCTGCGAAGCATCAATCGCAAACTGAGTAAATATTGGCCTATTTAAAATTTTTTTTTCATATAAAACAACTCCAGAAGGATCCAATCCTACCAATATACTATTATCCGTTGTATAGACCCACGGATTTTCACTGGAATCGACTGTCATTAAGGTATTGTTTGTATCCAGCGGGTTGGGGTTGCCCGTTGCAGGGGTCCAGGCATCTCCATACGTACTTGTTACTACAGTCACTTGGGTAACGCCGTTCGAACCTACTGCGACCCATTTATTGGCGTGTGCTATGCCAGATCCAAATCCACCGGTGAAAGGATTGTTGGTCGATAAAGTCCATGAATCCCCATCGATACTTTCTGCTACAGTAACACTGCCACCAGTATCTTGGCCTACAGCGACCCATAACCCAGAATAGTATGCTACGCCATTTCCCCTGCCACCGATGAAAGGATTATCAGATGCGTCAGTCCAAGATACTCCGTTATCGACGCTATATGCTATACACACAGTATTGCCGCTATTGTCGCCTACAGCGACCCATGTACCACTGCCGTCGTAGGCAACACCACGCCCCGAGCCACCGGCGAAAGGATTATTAGATGCGTCAGTCCATACCGACGCGTCGGTACTTGTGGCTATGCTTACAGTATTGCCACTATTATCGCCTACAGCGATCCATCTACTATTGGCGAAGGCAACACCATATCCTGTGCCACCGTCGAAAGGATTATTAGCTACGGTCATCCATAATACTCCGTCGGTACTGTTTAATAAGCATTTAGTATTGTCACTATTATTACCTACAGCGACCCATGTACTGCCCCCATCGTGTGCAACACCATATCCAACACCACTAACGTCGAAAGGCGTAAAAGTCGGAGTCCAAGATACTCCGTCATCGTTACTATATGCTATGCTTACAGATTCGCCCAAATTGATGCCTGTAGCGACCCATCTAGTACCGCCGTAGGCAATACCATATCCATAGCCACCCAAGAATGGATTATTAGATGAGTCAGTCCAGTTATTGGCTCCAATACTTCTTGCAATACATACAGAGCTGGTAGCATTATTACCTACCGCGACCCATGTATTGCCGTTGTTTGCAATACCCCACCCAGCGCCACCGTCGAAAGGATTCGCCGGAGTAGTCATCTTATATTATAGATTGATATATAATAAGCCTGTCATGCTCAGGCAGTAACTTAATTGGTAACATAATTTAATGGCAGATTGGGTGATGTGATAGACACAGTTCCTAAGATTGTTGGGGATCCTGAAGAATACGTTATTGTTGTTAAATAATAGGTTCCTGCGCTTTCAGTACACACAACAATCGCAGAAGGATAAGTCGGATCCTGTGAAGCAAAGGCGGACAGTATACCTGGGATAGAGATACCTGTGGAATTACCAATCGCGTTACAAGCGTAGATTTTTCCATTATCATAAATTTGATATAAGACAGTATCATTTTTCGACAGCACCAGCCTCGTGAGTTTAGCAGAAGATTCTGTCGATACAATATATACTGACCATGATATTGTTGGGGCAATTGTCCCAACATATACGTTATTGCTACCAAAAGAAGAACTATAGATTTTGTTCTGCGAAGCATCAACCGCAAACTGAGTAAATATTGGCCTATTTAAAATTTTTTGTTGATATAAAACAACTCCAGAAGGATCCAATCCTACCAACCAACTATTATCCGTTGTATAGATCCACGGGTTTTTACTGGAATCGACGGTCATTAAGGTATTGTTTGTATTCAGCGGGTTGGGGTTGCCCGTTGCAGGGGTCCAGACATTTCCATACGTACTTGTTGCGATGGTCACCGAGGGGCCAACATCGCTGGCCCCTACAGCGACCCATTTATTGCCGAATGCTACGCCATATCCAACTCCACCGGTGAAAGGATTATTAGCGGTAGTCCATAGATTTCCATCGGCACTGTATGCTATAGTCGCAGTATAGGCATCATTAGCGCCTACAGCGACCCATGTATTATTGCCGTGCGCAACATCAGTTCCCAAGCCATTGGCGAAAGGGTTGTTGGCCGATACAGTCCATGTATCCCCATCGGTACTGTATGCTATACAATTACTGCCATCACTATTATTACCTACAGCGACCCATCTACTGCCGTCGAAGGCAACACCACTTCCCCTGCCATCGGTGAAAGGATTATTAGATGCGTTAGTCCAGGTCGCTCCGTCGGTACTGTATGCTATGCTCACAGTATTATCATCTTTTTGGCCTACAGCGACCCATTTACCAGCGCCGTAGGCAACATCTAGGCCCCGGCCACCGGGGAAAGGATTAGATGCGGTCGTCCAAGATACTCCGTCAGCGCTATATGCTATGCTCACAGTATTGCTACTATTGTCGCCTACAGCGACCCATTTACCGCCGCCGTATGCTACGCCATAACCAGTTCCGCCGGCGAAAGGATTATTAGATGCGTCAGTCCAAGATACTCCGTCAGCGCTATATGCTATGCTTGTAGTATTACCACTATTGTCGCCTACCGCGACCCATTTATTTCCGCCGTAGGCAACATCTTGTCCCGTGCCATCAACGAAAGGATTATTAGATACATCAGTCCAGCTATTGGCGTTATCACTTGTTACAAGGGCTACAGACTTATTAGCATTATAACCTGCAGCAACCCATATATTGCCGTTGTATGCAATACCACTTCCAGCGCCATTAAAGAAAGGATTAGCGGGGTCGCCCGTTGCAGGGGCCCATGTACTTCCATTAGTACTTGTTGCTATGGTCACCTGGGGGGTAGTGCCGTTCGTACCTACAGCGACCCATTTATTGCCATATGCTACGCCAGCTCCAGTTCCGCCTGCGAAAGGATTATTAGCAGTAGTCCATACATTTCCATTGGCACTGTATGCTATACAAGTAACGCCACCGGTAGTACTACCTACAGCGACCCATAATCCATTATAGTACGCTACGCCACATCCCTCACCGGTGCCGAAAGGATTATTAGATGCGTTAGTCCAAGATACTCCGTTATTGTCGCTATATGCTATACACACAGTCTGGGCAAAATTGTAGCCTACCGCGACCCATCTACTGCCGCCGTATGCTACGCCATTTCCTACACCACCGGGGAAAGGATTAGATGCGTTAGTCCAGTTCGCTCCGTCATTACTGTATGCTATGCTTGTAGTATTGCCACTATTGTCGCCTACAGCGACCCATGTACCACTGCCGTCGAAGGCAACACCACGTCCCGTGCCACCGGTGAAAGGATCATTAGATGCGCTAGTCCAGGATATTCCGTCGTTACTGGTTAATATGTTTACAGTTTTGAGACTATTATCGCCTACAGCGACCCATGTACCACTCCCGTCGAAGGCCACATCACGTCCTGTGCCACCGAAGAAAGGGGTACTGACCGGATTCCAAGTTACTCCGTCATCGTCACTGTATGCTATAGTCAGAGTCTGGTCAACATTGAAGCCTGTAGCGACCCATCTATTATTGCCGTAGGCAACACCATATCCACTGCCATTAATGAAAGGATTATTGAGCGATTTAGTCCAGATATTGCCATCAGTACTTCTTGCAACAGTTACAGTGATATTACCAAAGGGGTCACCATCTCTACCTACCGCGACCCATGTACCGCCGTTGTAAGCAACACCCCTTCCGATACCACCACTGAAAGGATTCGCCTGAGTAATCATCTTATACTATAGATTAATATAAAATATGTATGTGATGCTCACCTATGCCGAATGTAGACTCCAGGGCAGTAATTTAATTGGTAACATAATTTATTGGCAGATTGGGTGACGTGATGCTCACACCCGATACGACTGTTAAGACTCCTGAAGAATAATTTAGTGTTGCTAAATCATAGGTTCCTGGACCTTGAACACACACGATAATCGCAGAAGGATAAGTCGGATCTTGTGAAGCAAAGGCCGGTGACAGTAAATCTCCGGCGCTGTAACTTGCGGAATTACCACTTGCGTCACGAGCATAGATGTTTCCATTATCATAGATTTGATATAAGACAGTATTATTTTTCGACAGTACCAGCCTCGTGAGTTTAGCAGAGGCTTCTGTCGATACAATATATGGTGTCCACGTTATTGTTGGGGCAATTGTCCCACCATATACGTTATTGCTACCAAAAATAGAACTATAGATTTTGTTCTGCGAAGCATCAATCGCAAACTGAGTAAACGGTGACCTATTTGAAATTTTTTTTTCATATAAAACAACTCCAGAAGGATCCATTCCTACCAATATACTATTATCCGTTGTATAGATCCATGGGTTTCCACTAGAATCGACGGTCATTAAGGTATTGTTTGTATTCAGTGGTTTGGGGTTGCCCGTTGCAGGGGTCCAGACATTTCCATACGTACTTGTTGCGATGGTCACCGAGGGGCCAACATCGCTGGCCCCTACAGCGACCCATTTATTGCCGTATGCTACGCCATATCCAGTTCCGTCGGCGAAAGGATTGTTAGCGGCAGTCCAAGTAGCCCCATCGATACTGTATGCTATAGTAACAGTTAAATCAGAACTTTGGCCTACAGCGACCCATACCCCATTATAGTATGCTACGCCATATCCCCTGCCATTGGTGAAAGGATTATTAGATGCGGCAGTCCAGTTCACTCCGTCATCGTCGCTATATGCTATACATGTAGTGCTGCCAGTATCAGAACCTACAGCGACCCATCTACTACCGCCGTAGGCAACACCACGTCCCCTGCCACCGGTGAAAGGATTATTAGTTGCAGCAACCCACGACGACCCATTGGAACTTGTGACTATGCCCACACTATTGTCACCATTTTGGCCTACAGCGACCCATTTAGTATTGCCGTATGCTACGCCATATCCCCTTCCATCGGCGAAAGGATTATTAGCGGGAGTCCAGGTCGCCCCATCATTACTGTATGCTATACTCACAGTCTGGTCCGTATTAGTACCTACAGCAACCCATTTACCACCGCCGTAAGCAACACCTTGTCCCACGCCACTTTCGAAAGGATTATTAGATGCGTCAGTCCAAGATACTCCGTCATCGTTACTATATGCTATGCATACAGAGTTGTCAATATTAGCACCTACCGCTACCCATCTACTACCGCCGTAGGCAACACCTTGTCCCGCGCCATCGTAGAAAGGATTATTAGATGAGTCAGTCCAGCTATTGCCTCCAGTACTTCTTGCAATACATACAGAGCTGATAGCATTAGCACCTACCGCAACCCATGTATTGCCGTTGTATGCAATACCCCTTCCAGCGCCATTAAAGAAAGGATTAGTGGGGTCGCCCGTTGCAGGGGCCCAGGTAGTTCCATTAGTACTTGTTGCGACGGTCACCGATGCAGTGCCGTTGTTACCTACTGCGACCCAGTTATTGCTGCCATATGCTACGCCATTTCCAAATCCGTCGGTGAAAGGATTATTGGTCGACAAAGTCCATGTATCCCCATCGCTACTTTCTGCTACACAACGACTGCCATCAATATTTCGGCCTACAACGACCCATACCCCATTATAGTACGCTACGCCACGTCCCTCAACGGTGAAAGGATTATTAGATGCGTTAGTCCAGTTCACTCCGTTATCGTCGCTATATGCTATACATACAGTATTGTCATCATTAGAACCTACCGCGACCCATCTACCACTGCCGTAGGCAACGCCATATGCCCCACTACCGGCGAAAGGATTATTAGATGCGTTAGTCCAGGTTATTCCGTTGTTACTGTATGTTATGCTTGTAGTATTGCCACTATTGTAGCCTACCGCGACCCATCTACTGCCGCCGTATGCAACACCCTGCCCCGTGCCACCGGTGAAAGGATGATTAAATGCGTTATTCCAGGTCTCTCCGTCGTTACTGGTTAATATGTTTACAGTTTTGTCACTATTGTTGCCTACAGCTACCCATGAACTGCCGTTGTATGCAATACCTACTCCAGAGCCACCGTCGAAAGAGTTAGCGGTCGAACTCCAAGATACTCCATCATCGTCACTGTATGCTATGCTTACAGTATCGGCACCATCGCGGCCTACAGCGATCCATCTACTACCGCCATAGGCAACACCGTACCCATAGCCACTAAAGAAAGGATTGCCAGATACAGTCCAGTTATTGCCTGCTCCTGTACTTGTTACAATAGATACAGTGCCGGAACCATTACTACCTACCGCGACCCATGTACTGCCGTTGTATGCAATACCTACTCCAGCCCCACCGCCGAAAGGATTCGCCGGAGTAGTCATTCTATACTATAGATTGATATATAATATGCCCGCGATGCTTACGCCTACATGACTTTCTGCCTGCAGAAAGTATAGTACGCCTACATGACTTTCTGCCTGCAGAAAGTAAAGTTGACCATACGCATGTATCGCCACACATACGCAATGACGCCATTACTGAAAGCATGGCTGGCCTCACTGGACCAAAAAGAACGTATCATTCACGAGCTGGCAGTCCGGATGCTCAAGACTCGGTATGACCCGGCACGCTCTAATTCGTTTCTCAACTTTGTAGCAGCGCAGAAGCCAACTGCTTAAATCCTCGCCCTATCTTTTTGGTCCAGTCGCGCACATCACTATTTATGTGCATGGAGCCGATAGCCTCTGCTGTTAGCCACGCCGCCTCTGAGTGCTCACGTTCGGCAAGACAGGGTGCGGTGTCCCGGTGCATGATGCCTACCCAGTAGGGGCGTTTGCCGAAGCGGATAGAATCACCAACGATGGTATAATCTGTCCCGGCAATAAATCCGGTCTCTTCGTATGTCTCCCGGCATGCGGTCCGGAGCGGCGTATTTTTGTCGATAAATTCGGTGTGACCCTTGGGAAAACTCCAGATACCCGAATGGCCCTTGAGTAAAAGATATCGCGTCCGGCATGGACTCACGAGAACGATCCCTGCGCCAACATAAGTTGGCCGAATAAGCTTTAAACCCGTCATATGAGTTGTGCACTAAACTGAGTAATGGCTAATGTGCCATCAACTTTTTGTAGCCCCACAAAATGACCACTGATAGTAGAATGGCAACGACGCGCCTAGAGGGTACACCGTATTATGATGGAAACCAGTGGTATATTGTTAAGGAGGGTGCTAAGACGCCTAAGCACAAGGGTCAGACCATAGACCGCGCAAATCCTCCCGCTGACAGTCGTCTGGTTGTTGAAGGGATCCATATAGAGCGCGACAATGGAGCCGAAGCGAGAGGCGAGTGGCGTGTGCTTATGCCTACGCGCATGATGGAGAATGTGGTAGGGAGGCTCGAGGCACGCACAGCGGCAGCGGCAGCACGCACCGTAAAAGCGGCAGCACGCACCGCAAAGGCGCCTCGCCCTGCGTCTCGTTCTGCTTCTCGTTCTGCGTCTCGCTCTCCCGTTATGCGGCGTCTGCCTAGACTGCCCGCGTATGAGGGCTACTCTAAGGCCGCCGAGAACGCGGCATTCAAGGAGGTTCGCACGTTAGCCAAATTTGCGCGCAGAAGACCCGGTCAGACCGTGAGAGTATCTCCTGCATCTCGTTCTCGTTCTCGTTCTCCTTTACGGAGAGCCGCGACGGTCAGACGTGCCCGTCGTGTCAGTACCAGCCCCGAAGTGCGAAGCAATATTGAAGCGTTGGAGGCACAGCTGGATATGCATAGGGAAATGTGCCGTGAGAAGGAGAGCCGTATTAGGGAGAAGATTACTACAGAGCGCGCGCGGCTTATGCAGTCAAGGGGAAGCATGAGCTCCAGTGCCTCCATGAGGTCCCCGCTCCTACCTGCAGCGGTAGCTGCTAGTGGTATGGGTGGTATGGGAGCTGCTAGTGGTATGGGAGCTGCTAGTGCCGCACCGGTTTTCCAACTGGGTCCGCCCAGGCGTGTTTCCAGCTCTGGCTCCAACTCTAGCAACTCTAGCAACTCTGGTTCCAACTCTAGTACCTCTGTCGGCTCCTTCCTTGAATGAGCACACTTAAAGATTTTGTGTATATACACTATCAAGGCTGCCTACATTTACTTTTTCTAGACAGCGGTTACTGACCCAATTGCGCCAATGGCGTCAATATCTGCCGAATATAACTCCCCACTATGCCGTCAAATCCAATAATGATCCCATACTTTTGAGCTGGCTTCGCGAAGCCGGTGTAGCCTTTGATTGTGCCTCGCCCACCGAAATCCATCAGGTCCTCAAGATCGCTCCCCCAGCCAACATCATCTACGCCAACCCATGTAAGTCCATCGAAGACATCTGTATAGCCGACGGTGTCCCGACAACAGTCGTCGATAGTCCCGAAGAGGTCGAGAAACTAGCAGATGCCCGATGGTCCGGCTCCACGCTCATCCGGCTCAAGGTCCCGGATTCCGGCTCCGCCCAGCCCTTCAGCCGCAAGTTCGGCGCACCGCTCACCTGGGTTCCCGAGATTCTCGCCGCACTCCGCGCCGCCCACATTCCCCATAGCGGCTGGAGTTTTCACGTCGGCTCCATGTGCGCCCAGCCCCGGCAATTCTCGCAGGCCATCGCGCTCTGTGCTGCAGCGGATAAGATTGCTGGCACCCGTGCCGCCATCGTAGACATCGGTGGCGGATTTGTTCCCGGTCAACTCGCTGATGCGGCCGCCGAGATCCGCACAGCACAGTCCCTCTTCCCGGCATCTACCCGGTGGATCGGTGAACCAGGCCGGTTCTTGTCCGCCCCCGTCGCCACACTACAAGTCTTCGTCATCGGCTCGAAACGGCACCCGGAGCACAGTGGCCGCGTCTATACTATCGACGAATCCGTCTACAGCGCATTCAGTAACATTCCCTTCGATGGTCAAAAACCCGAATATATTCTCAAAGCACCCGATGCTGCCAGTAGACCCCTCGTGCGCGCCACGATCTTTGGACGCACCTGCGATTCCGCCGATTGCTTGGCCGAGGACATTCTGCTCCCCGAGCTTCGCGTTGGCGACGAGTTGGAAGTGCCGAATATGGGTGCGTACACTATGGTCAGTGCCTCGTTATTCAATGGCTTCCCGCTGGCTAAACGGGCGTATATATAAAGGAGGTAGATGCGAGCCCTTCATTCTTTAGCCTTAAGTCAATGTTTCCAGACATGGAAAGTCTACAGTGATTTTTTGCTGGTGTGTAAATGCGGCGATATCGATGCCATTCAGGCGTTTCACGACGCCTACGTTCGCCCTCAGTCGCCCCATATTTATGGCCAGATAATGGCGACTGCCGCGCACGATCTCGCCGCGACCGATGCGTCCACCACGGTGCTCTACTGGTTTTCCAAGACCGCCGTAGAAAATAAACAACTTAAGTAGAAACAATGGTCAGCTTCTCCCCCTTCAGGCTGCTTGGCAAGACGTTCAAGGCTGGCAAGAAGTTCGTGAGGCGCGTGGGCAGGAAGACGCTGCGTGTGGCCAAGAAGGGCATGAATGCGGTGAAGCGCGTTGTGGGCCTGAAGCGTAAGGGTCGCAAGAGCCGCAAGAGCGGTCGCAAGAGTCGCAAGAGCAGCCGCAAGAGTCGCAAGTAAAAATGTGACCGCGTGTTAATAAGCTCATTAAGCATCAATGAACCTACTCATCGTTGAATCTCCTGCCAAGTGTCAGAAGATTCAAGGATTCTTAGGGGCCAGTTGGCGAGTGGTCGCAACCATGGGACATATCCGTGCCCTCAAAGAGGACATCACGGCCATCGGTTTCGTCAAGGGAGCCCGCACCCATACCTGGTCCCCGACGTATGAGAACATCACCACAAAGAAAGGCGCCATATCCGCACTTAAGGCGGCCACCAAAGGCGCCCGTGTCTTTCTGGGCTCCGACGATGATCGCGAGGGCGAGGCCATCGCCTGGCACACCTGTCAGGCCCTCGGTCTTGACCCGGCGACAACTCCCCGGGTCACGTTCCACGAGATTACAGAGACGGCTCTCAAGGCCGCGGTCGCCAATCCCGGCAGGATTGACCTCAACAAGTTCTACGCCCAGCAGGCGCGCACCATGCTCGACATGCTGATTGGATTCACGCTCAGCCCGGCTCTGTGGCGAGGCGTGGGCTACCAGCCAGGGCTCTCGGCAGGCCGTTGTCAGACACCGGCTCTACGTCTCATCTATGACCGCGACCGTGAGATTGAGGCCCATCAGGCAACGGCATCATGGCGCATCCAGGTGACGGCGACGCTGACCTGGAAGGCGGCCGGCTTTACGGAGGAAACTGCGACAGAGGTACTCCGCGCGGCGCCCAAGCTCTTGACAGTGACGGACCGCAGAGAGCGGGTCGCGACCTCGCAACCACCCAAACCCTTCATTACGTCGTCGCTTCAGCAGGAGGCCTCGTCCCGCCTGAGCATGAACCCAAAGGCGACGATGGCGGCGGCGCAGAAGCTCTATGAGGCCGGCCACATTACTTACATGCGGACGGACAGTATGGCCATTAGTGAGGAGGCGACGGCGGAGGCGACCGCCGTCATCAAGGCGCGCTGGGGTGAGGAGTTCGTTGGCGCAACGCAAGAGGCGAAGCCAGTGAAGGCTAAGAAGGTCGCTAAAGCGAAGGCCGCTACAGAGACCTCCGCCGATGCTCCCGCGCCTCAGGCCGCGCACGAGACGTCGGGCAAACCCGACGTCACTGCGCACATTCTGACAAGTCAGAATGCGCACGAAGCTATCCGTCCCACGCACTTTGACGCGACACCCGATGTTAGTCCCCAAGAGGCCCGCCTATACACCCTCATTTGGAATCGCACAATCCAGAGTCTCATGGCGGCTGAGAAGCGTGACGTCATCACGCTGACCGGCTCCATCGGTGTCACCGTGACCACCGAGTGCGAGCGCACGGCCTTTGCCGGCTGGCGCGCCCTCGAGCCAGTCAAGGACGACGACTATGCCGCCGTCGCCGCCATCGCCGTCGGTGCGACGATTCCCTGGACCAAGATTATCGCCACCGAAGTGCTCACCACGCCACCGGCGCGGTATACCGAGGCCTCGCTCATCCGTGAACTCGAGAGCCGCGGCATCGGTCGCCCTAGCACCTACGCCACGCTCGTGGAGACTGTGCTAGACCGTAAATATGTGGAAAAGCGCACCGTGACCGCCGCTCCCGTCACTGTGCGCGGCCTTGAACGGACATCAAAGGGAGTGACACCGACGACTCGCAAGGAAAAGTCGGGTGGTGAAAAGGACAAACTTATAACAACGGCACTCGGACGCACCGTCATCGAGTGGCTCATCTCCAAGTTCACGATTCTGGAGTATGACTTTACGGCGAGCATGGAGGCGCGTCTGGATGAGGTTGCCAAGGGCCAGCGGACCTGGGCCGCGGTGCTGGATGAGACCTGGGAACGCTACGCCGATGACTATGCCAGTATCATGGACTCTCCTTCAGGGGGTGGATCCGCTAACAAAAAGGACTTTGGCGACGGCTACAAGATGGTGGTCAGCAAGAAGGGTCCGCTCTTTGTCTACGAGAGTGAGGGAGCCACAAAATTCGCCACTGTGCCAGACACGCTGTCAATCCAGACCGCGACCCGCGCGGATGCCGAAGCGGCCTTTACCGCGATCACTGCCGGTAGTATCGGTGACCTGGAGGGCGCACCGGTGACGATTCGCAAGGGTCCCTATGGCTACTATGCCGCGTGGCGCACATTCAAGGTCAACTGTAAGGCCGATGAGAGCCTGGAAGAGATTACGCCCCGCCTGATCGCAAAGGCCTCACCGGATACCGTCGACCACACGGTGGGTCCCTATAAGATTAAGCGCGGTCCTTATGGGCTTTACATGTATAAAGTATCAAAAGGCAAACCTATCTTCGTCAATCTGCCCGACACTACGGACTGGGCGCATCTCACGCCCGAAGGTGCCGACGCTCTCTATACTAGTCAAAAAGCCAAGCCAAAAAAGGCATAAGGCTGACGAGAATACCTGCTTATTTTATCCATAAACATATTTTAAATATCAATATAATGTATAATGACACTCATATATCCTTCTAAACATGGGTGTACGAATGTGTTGCTCATTGACAAGGCGGTCAAGGACTATAGTGTGTTTGTAGATTCGGTCAATCCCTCTACATTTCCCATTGTGTATTCCTCGTCGTCGTCAAAGGGGGAGCTCTTGGATGTATTGCGTTCCAATTTTACGACAATTTCTAGGATTGGTCTGGCATTTGAAATCTCTAACCAGACTCTGTTTTTGGATAATGCTCCTTTTTACGGCGAGCAGGGCACCGCGTTTATTCAATC
>Ga0136644_10001860_pt1 | contig 16476 bp, 11 predicted proteins | sample C_130820_EF_Meta_FD_94780 | JGI IMG/M metagenome (GOLD analysis project Ga0136644, IMG submission 94780) | Freshwater microbial communities from Lake Croche, Canada to study carbon cycling - C_130820_EF_MetaG (v2) (version 2) | ecosystem: Environmental > Aquatic > Freshwater > Lake | place... | reverse complement strand
TTCCATTTGTTTCTAAAAGAGTGCGAGTGGAGGTTCAATCACCGCCCAGCCAGCAACCTCTTGAAGACCATCGCTGAATGGGTCAAAATGTGAATACTGAAACCTTATCTATGTCAGCCCCTTAAAATTAGACAACATAAAGAGAATTGTCTTAAGAGAATTTTTAGTCAAATTCATTTGAGTTGTTGAAATGATTTATTAAACGATTTTATAGCGAATAGAATTTCTAAAGTTTTCTATTGTCATATTTTCTATCAGCATGACATCTTGCACCCAACGCGGCATACGGCCACGTCCAGACCATTCTTCTCCAGTATCAGGATGACGATACTTGGCAATAGTATCACCGCGTCTGCGACCGCGCTTATTGCCTTCAAAGAAGTCAGGAAAAACTTCCTCAAGGGTAAGATTTGCTTCCCTTAGTTTGTTTTCAATATCGGCGCGCAGCTCGCTCTTTATTTCCGCCTCAAGCCCCTCTAACTCTGCGGTCTTCCGAAGGATTTGTTCACGGAGATGAGAAACGTTCATACGATTTTGGCCATCTATTAATGGGATAATAAAAAGAATAACACTCTTATTTTACGTCCATACGAGCGTAAGTGAAATAGAAAAAACACAATTAGTAATCATTTTCTGGGTATAATTAACATCATTCTCAACCCTGAACTCAAATTAGTCAAAATCCAAAATCGAACGATATTTTGAGTTATAAAAATATTTTTATGTTTAAAATCAATATATTATAATTTATAATTACTCACTCATCATAATTATTTAGTACTGACTACTCGAATTAAAGTAAAAATATTCGATGCTGCCTGGCTATGTTGTTTCACTAAGTTGAGAAACATAGGGACAGCTAAATGTTTAAGTAATTGATTTATATGACTTTCTTAAGGTTTGACATGGATCACTGTGTTATTTGCCTCGAAGTTTTAAAATATGATGCTTTTTTCAGCTATCCCTCATTAATTCGACATCCCGTATTATTTCGATTGAATTTCTTCGTGTTAAACCAGACATTTCTTAGAAATTAATATGAAATTTTAGAAGAAATACTCCCCTAAATTCTATCCAATTGTGGGCTAGAATTTTTATAGTTTTCAGATCCATCTGATTGGGCCCTCAAGCTAAATTTTCACCCAGAAGCTATAGCCTTAGAGGATAATATTCATTAACCACCAACGATTTCAGAATTAGGATTAGGTGGATTGACCATTAAACTCAGATTATTTCTATATAAAGCCTCCCAAATATCTCATTTTTTGCTCTTTTAAGCAAGCTTTTTTGAGCCTGGCTTCGGATGTTAGGCTGTGGATATGATTATGAATATTTCTCAGATTTTGACCTTTAATAACGGAATTTTAAAGGATTTTAGTCAATAATAATGATGTTTTTTCGGTTTTATTGACTGTGCATAGAGGACTGAAAAGGTATCCCTGCTTTGTGGATAATCTGTGTGCAATTTGTGAATGAGCCCTTGTTTGTTTCGTGCTTGTTTTCACTTTTTGCCCCGCTTTCCACCATTGATTATTTTTTAATCAATAGCAGCAATATATTCTAAATTTTTATTTAAACATTTTATTATCCCATTTTTTTATTCTGACTTAATGTTTTTTATTAATTTTAGCATCTGTGGATAATATTTTTAAAATAATATTTATTTAATAATAACAATGTTTTAATTTGATAAATTTATAATTATGTGTAATTTTTCGTTATGATTTTGTATTATTGTTGCTCTTATTTATAATTCAATTTCATAAAAAAATTACGTTTTTTTAGTAATTTATTTAGCCGCATTTGTTTTCAGGATAGGGATTATCCCGCGAATAAGCGCGTATTTTCCGTCAAATAGGCGGTCTATCTCTTCGGATAGGAGCTGATTTTTGACCCGAGATAGGGTGGTTTGTTTTTGTTTTTTGGAATTGGATTGAATGCATCGCGTTGAAATGAGTCTATAGCTTATTTGAATTTGTCAGCTGAAAGGATGCAATGCGCAAAGCGCGATGAATACAAAGAATGGATGACTATTTACTCGTGAAACCTTATTAAAGTTTGTGAGTAAAATAAATCGTTTATCAATCAGGCATTATCGTCATGACTTTTATATAAAATATCATTTCGAAATCATTTGATTTCATTTTTACACATCATCATATCAAATAATTTAAATTTTTCTTATATTGACTATTTATAAAATTTATCTTTTTTCTTTATTTTATTTCATTAATATTTAATTTTACCAATATCATTATTTTTTATATTTAATTTGTTTATTTATCATTTTTATTGTTTAAAATTATATTTTAAACAATAATTTTTTTATTCAAAATTATACCATATCTAATGAGAAAATGAGTCTATTTTATTTTCAATTCTAATGTCCCTAATCTTATGTTCCTATTCTAATCACCCTAAAATCTCTAACGTTGCCTAAAGGATACGTTGCCTAAAGGGCACGTTGCCTAAAGGACATGTTGCATAAAGGACATGTTGCCTAAAGGACATGTTGCCTTTGGAACACGTTGCCTAAAGGACACGTTTCATAAAGGACACTTTGCATAAAGGATCAAATGAAAGTCTGTTTTCCTTTTTTTTGCTATTTACGGGTCGAACACGTCCTGTTTTGTGATAGATTGGTGATCCAGCATGGAGGCGTGAAACAATGATCGATCTTTATTACTGGCCAACGCCGAATGGCCATAAAATCTCAATTTTCCTTGAAGAAGCCGGTTTGTCTTATACTATTCACCCCATCAATATTGGGAAGGGCAAGCAATTTGCCGCTGATTTTCTCAAAATAGCGCCCAATAACCGCATCCCTGCCATTGTCGATCACGATCCAAAGGGGGGCGGGGCGCCCATTTCCGTTTTCGAATCCGGCGCTATTTTGCTCTATCTGGCTGAAAAAACAGGCCTTTTCCTGTCTTCCGAGCCGCGCCATAAAGTGGCAACGGTGGAATGGTTGTTTTGGCAAATGGGCGGATTGGGCCCGATGGCTGGTCAAAACCACCATTTCAATCATTACGCGCCTGAAAAAATCCCTTATGCGCAAGAGCGTTACACCAAAGAGACCAATCGTCTTTACGGGGTTTTGGATCGTCGTCTGGAAGGTCGTGCCTTTATCGCCGATGATTATTCCATTGCTGATATGGCCTGTTATCCTTGGATCGTCCCCCATGAAAGACAAGGCCAGTCCCTTGACGATTTCCCCAATGTGAAAAGTTGGTTTGGTGCGATCAAAGCGCGTCCGTCAGTCGTAAAGGCCTATGAAAAGGGCGCGGCCATTTCCACGGTCCCCTCCGTTAATGAGGAAAGCCGTAAAATCCTGTTCGGGCAAACATCTCAAAATACAAAAGCAAATTGATCCTGTTTAAACCGTATTCTCAGTTAAAAGAGGATACGGGTTTTTAAATAGTCTTTTTAAAAAACAGGTTTAAATTATTTTATTTCTATTTAAAAATGATTTCAAAATTCTTTTATGAAATTATACACAAATAAACCTCATTTCTTGCTTTTTTTTGAATTCAAATGTTTTCTTTCAAAGCTAAATTGTAAACTGGTTTTGAATAACGTTCAGATTGGTTTTGAAGCTCAATTTCTTCTCTGCAGATATTGCAGCCCTGTTATTCTTCTTGTTCTTTTCTTGCATGAATGGTTGCAAAGCGATGCTTTATCCCATTTGATCATTTTTTGCTGCTCGGGATCTTTATTCTTCTATTTTGGCCAATAAAGGCGTTTTCACGTGCTTCTTCTCATATTGTCTTTGGGTGGTTTCGCCGCCTCTATGGCCGCCCGTATTGTTGACCCTTTGGTTACAGCCATTGCGGCAGATTTTCTGATGCCGGTTGCCATGGTGGCCTTGTTGGCATCCGCCTACACGCTTCCATTCAGTTTTTCACAGCCGCTTTTGGGCCCCATTGGCGACGCCATCGGTAAAAGCCTGATGATCCGCGTCGCTTTGGCACTTCTGGCTGTTTTTTTGTTGGCCAGTGCCTTTGCACCCAGTTTTTCGACTCTTTTTGGCGTCCGTATTCTCGCAGGCATGGCCGGGGCAGGGATCATTCCTTTGTCTTTTGCGCTGATCGGCGACACTTTTGCGATCGCCGTTCGGCAGGTCGCCATGAGCCGGTTTTTGGCTTCCACGCTGGTCGGTCAATTGGTCGGCAGTAGTGCGGCAGGGCTTTTGGCCGAATGGATTGGCTGGCGTTGGGTTTTGGGACTTTCGGCCTTGATTGCCTTTTTGGCGGCTATTGCTGCCATTTTATGGCTGCCGCGTTCCAATCAACCAAGCAACCCCATTGATCTGCGCGAAATTTTGCAACGTTATGGCCGCGTTTTAAAAAATCCGCGGGCTTACATCTGTTTTTGTTCGGTTTTTCTCGAAGGCGGCGCCATTTATGGTGTCACCCCTTTTATCGGCGATATCATGCAGCAACGCCAAATTGGCGGGTTGAGGGAAGCTGGTTTTGCCGTTGCGGGACTTGGCTTGGGCGGGCTACTTTATACGCTGGTCGTGCCGCTGATTTTGAAAGTGGCGACGCGGATGCAAATGATGCGTGCCGGTGGTATTTTGGCAGGATTAAGCCTTATGACACTCGCCATTCCTTTGAGCGCCTGGGGTGTCAGTGGTGTGATGGTCTTTTTGGGGATCGGTTTTTTCCTCATGCATAATTCCATTCAAACAGAAGTAACGGAATTATTGCCAGCAGCCCGCGCCTCCTGTTTTGCCCTGCATGCCTTCAGTTTTTATCTGGGGCAGTCGTTTGGCCCGATCCTCTATGGCCAGAGTTTGAGCCATTTCGGTTTGCAACCGAGTGTTCTGACTGGGGGGCTCGTGCTGATTTGTGTCGGGTTCGGGATCAATTTTTTCCTGAACCGTTATCCTCCCGTTGCTGCCAAGGCCTTATAGAGCCTTTTCAGCTTGTCTCGGGATGGTTTCGTGGAAGTCATTGTAATTGATATGGGTTTTCCCGTCAGGCGTTAAGCTCAATATGTCTTTGTAGACATGATCCCATAAGATGTCTTTGTTGTTATAGGTGCGCCGTGCATTCATCATATGGCCGGATTGCTCATCCAATCCATGAAAGGTCACAATCAACATCGCTTCGGCAATAGTCAATTTTTCCTGATTGAGACCGTATAGCGGGCTTTTTTCATCGATCGGATGAAACAATGTCCAGCTTAGCGCAAAAAGCGGGTTTTGGTTTCTTTCGAGTTCCAATTGATAAAAGCGCCGCATTAAGATCCCCTCATTCGAAGTTTCAAGAAGGGAAATCCAGCATTCCGCGCGTGCCTCGCTGATAAAATTATGCCGCTCATTGGCTATCCGCAGCATGAGGGTCGAAACACTGTTATGAGGGCCAATAATCGGAAAACGGGCAAAGAGAATACGGGCCCTTGGGCGCGAAAACCGATTAAAAACCAAGCCTGTCATCACGGTGAGGATGGATAAGCCGATAAAAATCTCACAGGTTGCCAGAAAATGGCCAAAGGTTGTTTGGGGATGCATATCGCCATAACCAACGGTGGCCAGTGTCTCGATCGAGAAAAAGAACAAGTCTTCAGGGTGATTGGGCCTGATATTGGCGATGGGTTCATCCCCTAATCCGTAGAGAACGGCAAAAAAACAATTGATTGTGAGAAAAAATGCTGCGCAGCAAATGAAAAAATAGGGCCAGCTAATATTCATGGCGTGGTGGTAGAAATCACCCCAAAATCGGGTCTCCAGGCCTTCTGTCATCACAATACGGGACCCGATCCGCACCTCACGCGCTTTGGATCGGTGTGATTTATGAGTGGCCATGGGATGAATACCTAAAATGTTGCGTTGCGGCATTGTGCGCAAAAACGCAGTGATTCTGTAACGTTCTAAAAATTGTAATGTTAAACTATCTATATCAATAGTTGTGTCTGGTCGCAGACTTGTTTAGCTTGAAATGGTAGAGTTTACGCATAATCACTGCCATTTTTGGCTTTCTTTGGATTAATGAACAGTTTTTCTGGGCTTTGTTTTCAAAGTTTCATGAAGTTGTTTTTAGGATACCAAAGGTCAGACATTTTGCGGATCTTTGCAGGTCTTTGGGGGAATGGAGAATTTATCGATGTCAATTTTGTTGTTGCCGTTTCAGCCACGGTTTATGGTTTTAACACTGTCAATCGCCTTATTTATTGGCTCTGTTTTGGGCCTTGCTTATTTGCCCATGCAGCCTTTCCTGATGGTGCTTTGTGCGATTGGCGGATTTTTCACGCTTGTCGGTTTGCATGATCTGTTTCAGACCCATCATGCCATTTTGCGCAACTATCCGATCTCTGCGCATATTCGCTTTTTGCTTGAAGAAATTCGTCCCGAAATGCGGCAGTATTTTTTCGAAGATGAAAAGCATTCCATGCCGTTTTCGCGCGACAAACGTGCGGTTGTTTATCAACGCGCCAAAGGTGTTTTGGACAAACGTCCGTTCGGCACCAATTATGATGTCTATGCCGATGGATTTGAATGGCTCAATCATTCGTTGAAGCCCACAGATGCCAAGCCTGATGATTTCCGCATCACCATTGGCGGCCCTGATTGTGCGCAGCCTTACAATGCATCGATGTTCAATATTTCAGCCATGAGCTTTGGCGCTTTGTCACCCAATGCCATTATGGCTTTGAACAAAGGGGCAGCCCTTGGCCATTTCGCGCATGATACCGGTGAAGGCGGTTTCAGCCCCTATCACAAATGGGGTGGGGGCGACATTATCTGGGAAATCGGTTCGGGCTATTTCGGGGCGCGCAATCTTGATGGCACGTTCTCGCCCGAACATTTCGCCAAGACCGCTGCGCATCCGCAAGTGAAAATGGTGGAATTGAAATTGTCCCAAGGCGCCAAGCCCGGACATGGTGGTGTGTTGCCTGCTGCCAAAGTCACCCAAGAAATCGCCGATACCCGTGGCGTCCCCATGGGGCAGGATTGCGTGTCACCCTCCAGCCATACGGCCTTTTCAACCCCTGTTGAACTGATGCAGTTCATCGGTGAAATGCGCCGCCTGTCGGGCGGTAAACCCGCCGGCTTCAAATTATGCCTTGGTCATGAATGGGAATTTTTGGCCATTTGTAAGGCGATGCTTGAAACCGGAATCTATCCCGATTTCATTGTGGTGGATGGATCAGAAGGCGGCACCGGTGCAGCCCCCATGGAATTCATGGATCATCTTGGCAAGCCTTTGCGCGAGGGTCTGAATTTTGTCCATAATGCACTGGTTGGCATTGGTGCGCGTGACCGGATCAAATTGGGTGCCAGTGGTAAAATTGCCTCGGCATTTGATATGGTTCGTGCCATGGCTTTGGGAGCTGATTGGTGTAATGCCGCACGTGGTTATATGTTTGCGATTGGGTGCATCCAATCACAATCCTGCCACACGGATCGTTGCCCAACCGGTGTTGCGACACAGGATCCATCGCGCCAGCGCGCCCTTGTGGTTCCTGACAAGGCCCAGCGCGTTGCGCAGTTCCACAATTCGACATTGCATGCTTTGTCTGAATTGACGGCGGCGGCGGGTCTTGAGCATCCCACCGAATTCCACAAGCAACATATTTCCCGCCGGATTTCTCCGAAAGAGGTTGTCACATTTTCTGAACTCTATCCGAGTTTGGAAGAGGGTGAATTGTTGAATGGCACCACGAATGAAGCCTATGCCCGTGCTTGGGCTATGGCGGATGCGCATTCTTTCCGTGCCAAAATGGCGTGAAGTCTTGCTTCTCACACGTGATCATAAAAGCCCGCGCAAGCGGGCTTTTTCATGCGATCTGTTGAGCGGTTAAAAACCCAGTGCAGCGCCATCGCTGCGTGGATCTGACGCGCCTTCAAACAATCCATTGTCATGGCGAACCACAGCCCCTGCATGCCCCATGGTAGAGGTAAAGTCTGACAGCAATTCGATTTCATGCCCCGCATCGCGTAGTGCTTGAACGAGAGACGGATCAAAGCGGTTTTCAAGTTTGAGCGAGACGGAGTTTTCACCCCATGTTTTTCCCAAAAGCCAGCGCGGCGAAGTGATGGAGTGTTGGAGAGGCTTGTTGAACATTCCGTAGCGACTGAACAAGGCGGATTGGGTTTGCGGCTGTCCTTCGCCGCCCATCGTGCCATAGACCATCCGCCTTCCGTCATCGAATAATGCCATGGCCGGATTGAGGGTGTGGAAGGGTTTTTTACCGGCGCCGATCACCCGCGGACCTTTCCCATTCAACTGGAAACTCGCACCCCGATTTTGCCAAACCAACCCTGTTTCGGGCAGGACGCAGCCAGAACCGAATTCAAAATAAATACTTTGAATGAAGCTTGCAGAACAGCCGTTTTGATCAATGGCACCAAGCCAAACGGTATCGCCCAATTCGGCAGGTTGTGGCCATTCAAGTGCTGTATCGCGATCGATGTTTTTGGCGAGTTGATCAAGATGGTTGGCATCAAGAAGGCTTTGTGCGTCGACCGTCATGCTGGCGGGATCACCGATATAGCCATCACGAATGAGAAAGGCTTGTTTGGTGGCCTCGATCATTCCGTGGATATGCGCGAAACTTTCAGCCTCGGTTACCTTGAGACGATCAAATAATGCTAGAATGAGAAGGGAGGCGAGACCTTGGGTCGGGGGTGGAAAATTAAATAGCCTTGCGCCTGATACCTTGACCGAGAGCGGTAGACGCCGTTGCGCTTTATGCTGTGCCAAATCATGCAAGGAAACCGGCGAGCCAACGGCTTTGAGATCTTGCGCAATCTTATGTGCCAATGGCCCATGGTAAAAATCCAAGGGCCCTTTGTCGGCAATGTGCCGCAATGTTTTGCCAAGCTGTGGCAAACGCATCAAACTGCCCTCGAGAGGGGCGTGGTTGTCATGCAGAAAAGTCTCTGCAAAGTGCGGCTGGTCTTTGAGTTCAGCCCATTTTTCTTGGGTTAAATCCTGCTGGCTCAATGTGACGGGAAAACCGTTTTCGGCGGCATCAATGGCATCTTCCAGCAAGCGGCCATAGGGGAGTGCGCCTCCCCATTCTTCACTGATGGCTTTGGCTTCCGCCCAGCCGGATAAAGTCCCTGCAACGGTATTGGCCGCATGCGGGCCGCGCCATGGAATAGATTTCAAACCTTTGTTGAAATAATAATCAGGTGTTGCCGCTTGGGCCGCACCACCACAGGCATCGATGGCAATGGGGGCGTGATCGGGTCGCGCCACAATCCAGAAACCGTCACCCCCCAGTGAATTCATATGCGGATAAACGACCGCCAAAGTGGCGCCCATCGCCAAGGTAGCCTCGATGGCATTGCCGCCTTCACGCAGCACCCGCAATCCGGCGGCGCTGGCGAGATGATGCGGACTTGTGACCATGCCCCGACGGGCGCGCGCGGTATGCAACATTGTGAATGGATCCTTCCCAAACAAAGAATGGTCTCCAAAGAAAAGCGCCGGAGACCATCAAATAGCTTTTGTTTTATTTGCGCCCATGTTCCTGGGAAAGATAGTTTTTTACGCATTCGTTTTAAAATTATATATTTGTTGCAATGCGGCAACTGTGCCCAGATTTATGAGCTGAAGGATTGGCTTGACTTGACTTCACGGGTCGTCCGCCGCATCAGACAGGTGTTTGATCTCGCGGGATGGGTAGGGAGATGGAGGGTTCGATGACAAAAACGGTATTTATTGACGGTGAAGCTGGCACGACTGGTCTCGGTATCCGCGAGCGGTTGCAGTCTGTTGCCGGTGTGACCCTCCGCTCCATCGATCCCGACAAGCGCAAAGATCCTACAGCGCGCAAAGCCCTGATGGCCGAAGTGGATGCCGTGATTTTGTGTTTGCCTGACGATGCCGCCAAAGAAACAGTGGCTTTGGCTCATGAATTGGGTGCCGCAGCGCCTCGTTTATTGGACGCCTCGACAGCACACCGGACCGCGCCTGATTGGACCTATGGTTTTGCTGAAATGAGTGCAGGGCAGGCCGATGCGATCCGCAAAGCGCTGAGGGTGAGCAATCCCGGTTGTTATCCCACAGGCGCCATTGCTTTGCTGCGTCCGCTCATTGCTTCGGGAATTATGGCTCCTGATTATGCGGTGTCGATCAATGCGGTTTCCGGTTATTCTGGGGGCGGCAAGTCGATGATCGCTGATCATGAAAACGGTCATGCGCCGAATTTTGAATTATATGGTTTGGGGCTTGAGCATAAGCATGTGCCTGAAATTCAACTCTATTCTGCGTTGAAATCACGCCCCATTTTTGTGCCGTCTGTCGGGCATTTCCGGCAAGGGATGTTGGTGTCCATTCCCTTGCATCTTTCTTCTTTGGCCAAAAAAGTGTCTGCAACAGACATCCATCAGTGCCTGTCTGACGCCTATCAGGGGGCTGAATTGGTCAAAGTGATTGGCGATGGCGATGCCAGCATCAAAGCGGGTCGTGTGGAAGCAGAGTCTTTGAACGATAGTGATCAGATGGAATTGCGTGTCTATCATCATGACCGCTATCAGCAGGCAGTTTTGGTGGCCAAACTGGATAATTTGGGCAAAGGGGCATCGGGCGCTGCCGTCCAGAACCTGAAATTGATGCTGGGTCTTTAAGAATTTCCCGATTTTAGACATAAAAAAGGCCGCTCAATGCGGCCTTTTTCTTGGATGAGACAAGACTCAGCCTTGTTTGACGTGCTGATGCTGGACACCGAGACGTTCAATCCCGACTTCCATGACATCACCTGCTTTCAGGAATTTAGGCGGCTTGAAGCCCAAGCCCACACCCGGAGGCGTTCCTGTGGTGATGACATCGCCTGTATCGAGATGCATGAATTGCGAAATGTAATGGACGAGATAATGGCATTGGAAAATCATCGTTTTCGATGATCCGTTTTGCATATATTCGCCGTTTACTTTCAACCACATTTTCAGATTGTTGAAATCACCCACCTCGTCCGGTGTGACCAGCCAAGGACCGAGGGGACCAAAGGTTGGAAGGCCTTTGCCTTTCATCCACTGACCTGAGCGCTCGATTTGATATTCGCGTTCTGACACATCGTTACAGATACAAAAACCGGCAATATGGCTTGCCGCGTCTTTTTCACTAATGCGGTAGCCGGGTTTTCCGATAACAAAAGCCAGTTCCACTTCCCAATCGCTTTTGACTGAACCGGGGGGGATCACCACATCATCATCGGGGCCTTGAACGCAATTAGGCGCCTTATTGAACAAAATGGGTTCCGCTGGAATGGGATTATTGGTTTCCGCGGCATGATCGGCAAAATTCAAGCCGACTGCAATGAAATTGCCGGGACGGGCCACGCAGGAACCAAGCCGTGTTCCGGCTGCGACTGCTGGAAGCGATTTGGCATCGAGACCGGCAATTTTATGAAGGGTTTCGGGGAGCAGCGCCGCACCTGCGATATCGCTCACATGAGCCGACAAATCCCTGATGGTTCCATCCCCGTCAATAAGTCCCGGCTTTTCGGCGCCGGCTTGGCCATAACGTACAAGTTTCATGGATCTTCCTGATCTGGTTTTTTGTGAATAAAAACCGTGTTTCTACAATGCCAATTCTGTCTTGGCTTGTTCTGCTTTGCAAGCTTTTCCTGATGCTGAAGCATGGTGCGCTTTGCATGGATGCCTTACTCAAATCAGATGAGTGATGGTGATTGTTTTGTCCATTCACAACCATCGCATTTTGGAATGGGGCCGAAAATTGGGACAAAAAACAGAGCTTATCCATTCAAAGAGTCATTATTTCGTGTAATTATTTGATTTTTTTCAGTATTGATTTTTTAAAAAAATAAATTATTTTCCAAAAATATTGTTTTGTTGTTTTGTATCGTTTTTTCAATTTTTCATTTTATCCTTCATATGGATTTATAATGTCTCAAAATTTAATAATAAATCAAATATCGTTCAATCTTTTTAAGTCTATGAAAAAAAATCGATATTTCGGTTTTATTTTCTATGTCCTTCTGATGTCGTGCTCGGGTTTATCCCTCAAGGATGCAAAAGCCGGTGCTTTTGGGCTGCGTGAGGTGTCTGCGGCGGGTGAAGCGGTTTCCTTGGCAGGTGCGGCTGCGGGCGCTGCGGGACTAGGATCTATTTTTTGGAACCCCGCCACCTTGACCCAATTTGACGGCATTCAAATGGGATTGAATTCCACTTTGATCCTTCCAAATTCACAATTGAAAAATCAGTCAGGGACGAGTTCCGGTTACAATAGCTACACAAATTCTTTGGGCGGTTCGAGTTCCAGCGGCAATATCGGGATGATTGGTAATGTGCCTTCGGGACAAATGACCTATCGCCTGAGCCCTGATCTCTGGTTGGGCCTCTCTTTGTCCGTGCCTTACGGGCAAGCGACCAAAGCAGATGCCGCTTATGTTGGCAGGACCTATGGCTCGACAACCAAAGTATCCTCTCTCGAAGTCGAGCCCATGTTGGCGTATCAACTTTCAGACAAAGTCAGTCTCGGGGCTGGCTTGCGCTATTTGAATTTTTCATCCCGCTATTCAAGTGCCTATCCGAGCAATTCAACCCCTTCCCAATGGTCTGTGTTGGGTATTTACGGGGATGGGGAGGCGTTGGGTTATTCGCTTGGGGCAACCATTAAACCTTGGGAGCGAACAGAAATCGGGATTGGTTATCGCTCTGAAGCTGCGATCGGTTTGGGAGGAAGCTTTTTTGGTGGTGCTGCCTTGGCATCCAATTTTGGGGGCAGTGCGGCTTTGGCCTCAGCCTCACTTGACCAGCCTGTAAAGCTGAATTTGACACTGCCGCAAAGCGTGACTTTGGGTTTGAAGCATCGCCTAGATGAGCGCTGGACGCTATTGGGAGCGTTTGAATATGTGCAATGGAGCAAGATAAAAGCCCCCTCTGTCACCTATGCCAATAGCGGCTCATCGCCAGCCGTCGCATGGACATCAGGGCAAGCCCATTTGGCACTTCAAACGATCCCGCTTTATTATCGCGATGCTTGGTTTGCGTCTGTTGGGACAGAATATCGCTATTCCCCCGATTTGCTGCTCAGAGGCGGCTTGGCCTATGAAAAAAATCCATTGGGTCCGAATTCAAAATCGGCCCGCTTGCCTGATTTTAACCGGATTTGGACCTCGTTTGGTTTAACCTATCAGATCGATCCGCAATGGTCGCTGGATCTTGCTTATTTGCATATCTTCATGCTTGGCGACCGTTTGAAAATTGATCAAAGCAATGTCGGTTATAGTTCAGCATTGGCGGCGTCTGGTCTTGGGACAATCGATGCCAAAGTCGATGCGCACGTTGATATTTTTTCCTTGGGTCTGACCTATCAATTTGTCACGGGGGCACCCAAACAGAAGTGACTTTTTGGAAATTGAATGGAGTATTCTTATATAAAAAAGCATCTCGAATGAGATGCTTTTTTTATTGTGTGCGAGATCATTAAAATGGCTTTGGCTCTTGGGCTTCAGGCTTTCATGCGCACATAGGTTCCAGGTGCATCAGCGAGCGTTTTGAGTTTGCCGCCCGGTTTGCGCGCGGGCACTTTTTCCGGTGCCTGTGCCTCGATCCATTTGATCCAATGCGGCCACCAAGATCCCGGATGCTCTTCCGCTTTGCTGATCCAGTCGTCAAGCGTGCCTACAGCTTTTCCGCCTGTCCAATATTGATATTTTGGTTTTTCAGCCGGATTGACCACACCTGCAATATGACCTGATCCAGCCAGCACATAATCAACAGGGCCACCAAAAAAGCGCGATCCCAAAAACACCGATTTTGCCGGCGCAATATGATCTTCGCGCGCAGCCAGATTATAGATCGGCGCCTTGATTTTTGAGAGGTCGAGCTTGACGCCTTCCACTTCCATCTCGCCTTTGGAGAGCCTATTTTCCAGATAGCAATTGCGCAGATAAAAGGAGTGATTGGCCGCAGGCATGCGGGTGGAGTCTGAATTCCAGTAGAGCAGGTCAAAGGGGAAGGGTGATTGCCCTTTGAGATACACATTGACCACATAAGGCCAGATGAGATCATTGGGGCGTAGCATATTGAAAGCATTGGCCATGCTTGAACCTTCAAGATAGCCGCGTGCATACATGCGGTCTTCGATTTGTTTGATTTGATTCTCGTCGGCAAAGACTTTGAGATCACCCGCATAGGTGAAATCCACTTGTGTCGTAAACAAAGTGGCGCTGGCAATGCGATGGTCGTTATGGGCTGCCATATAGGCCATGGTGACCGACAACAATGTGCCGCCTACACAATAACCAATCGCGGTCACTTCTTTTTCACCGCAGGCTTTTTCAACCTGATCAAGGGCGGTCATCACGCCCTCTTTCATATAGGAGCCGAAACTTTTTTCTGCGAGGCGCTCATCCGGATTGACCCAAGAAATAACAAAGACAGTCAATCCTTGCGAGACGGCCCAGCGGATGAAACTCTTTTCCGGATTGAGATCGAGAATATAGAATTTGTTGATCCATGGCGGGACAATCAGCAAGGGCCTTTTGAACACGCTTTCGGTTGTGGGCGTATATTGGATGAGCTCGAACAAATCATTGCGAAAAACCACCTTGCCGGGGGTTGTTGCCATATTTTCCCCGACTTTGAATTTGCTGTCGTCGGATTGGCGCAGTTTCAAACGGCCATTGCCTGCCTCAATATCCTCTGCCAGCATTTTCATGCCGCGGACGAGATTATCGCCATTTTGCTTGACGGTTTCGCGGATCAGTTCCGGATTGGTGACAACAAAATTGGAAGGCGCCAAGGCTGAGGAAAGCTGACGCAAATAAAATTCAGCCTTGTGGCGGGTGTGGTCATCCACGCCGTCTGTCTTGTGGACGATGTCTTCGGCCCAACGGGTGGTGATCAGATAGGCTTGTTTGATAAAATCAAAAACGGGGTTGGAGTTCCATTCCGGATCTTTAAAGCGGCGATCACTGGGATCGGGCTCTGCAATGGGTTCAACACTCTCGCCGCCGAGTTTTTTCAGGGTTCCGGTCCAAAGGTTGATAAAGTCACGGGTGAGGGCTGTTTGCGCGAGCACCAGTTTTTCGGGGTCGGCTGTCAGATTTTCCATGACCGCACCGAAGGTTTTGGCCATATCGCTCAATTCTTCAGGGGGTTGGCCGGGTGCTTTGCCCTCCTCCAAGGGCTTGAGGGAGGCGGCTGTGGCGCGACCCAACCCTTCCATGAGGGCGGCGGTATTGGTTGTCAGGGCCTCGAGATCGGGCAGTGTGGGTTCCTGCTCTTTTACGACGGGCTCAGACATAGCCACCCTCCCTTTGGTTGTTGTATTGTTCTGCTTTGATTAAATGCGTTTTCATCATATTAACCTGCTTTGTGACATGATGATGCAATGAATTTCAAATTTTGTCTGCAACCTTCGGAGGCCCCCTTGATGCGAATTTTTGCAAAAATGCGCTGTTTTTCTTCGCTTCTGCTTGTTTTGGCGCTTGCGGGCTGCCAATCCGCGGGTCCGGATATGATGTTCCATGGTCTTGCCGAAAAGGCCGGAATGGCCACGCCTGAGGTTCAACCCAAGGATTTTGTTAAAAATCACCAGACGGCGGACGGAAAATATATGGCGGTCGGCGTGACACCACCCTCCGGAAAAGTCGCGATCCGTGACCCCAAAGGCGTGACAAACTTGCAAAAAGAGCTCGAAGGAGCACAGAAAAAGGCGGAAGACAGCGCCAAATAGGGCGAGATAGAGAAAGAACTTCGTTTTTTCTCGAACAAACACAACGAAACTTTAATATTTTCGGGAAATATTGAGTTTGTTTGACGAATAGACCGGCCTGTTTTTTGATTTTTTTGCAGACAGGAACGGTAGGGGCTACTAGAAGGTGCATATTGTCTTGCACGGCCTGAATGCCCCCTGATTTCAAGGGAAAGTCCTGATTATGGTTATGAATGATTTTCATCGCATCAAGCGCTTGCCACCTTATGTGTTTGAACAGGTCAATCGCATCAAAGCGGCGGCGCGCAACAATGGCGCTGATATCATTGATCTGGGCATGGGCAATCCCGATTTGCCCGCGCCGCGTCATGTCATCGAGAAAATGGTCGAGACGGTCGGCAAATCCCGCACCGACCGCTATTCCGCCTCCAAAGGTTTGCCGGGTCTTCGTCGGGCACAGGCTGCTTATTACGAGCGCCGTTTCGGGGTCAAGCTCAATCCCGACACCCAAGTTGTCGCAACCCTTGGCTCCAAGGAAGGCTTTGCCAATATGGCGCAGGCCATTACTGCGCCCGGTGACGTGGTGTTGGTACCCAATCCCAGCTATCCCATTCATGCCTTTGGGTTTTTGATGGCGGGCGGCGTCATCCGTTCGGTTCCTGCCGAGCCCAATACGGAAATGTTCCGCGCTTTGGAACGCGCCGTTATGCATTCGATCCCCAAGCCGATTGCCGTGGTGACCTGTTATCCCGCCAATCCAACGGCTTATGTGGCTGATCTTGATTTTTACAAGGATTTGGTGGCTTTCGCACGCAAGCATGAGCTGATTTTGCTTTCA
>Ga0136644_10001858_pt1 | contig 16483 bp, 23 predicted proteins | sample C_130820_EF_Meta_FD_94780 | JGI IMG/M metagenome (GOLD analysis project Ga0136644, IMG submission 94780) | Freshwater microbial communities from Lake Croche, Canada to study carbon cycling - C_130820_EF_MetaG (v2) (version 2) | ecosystem: Environmental > Aquatic > Freshwater > Lake | place... | reverse complement strand
TTAGCCACACGTTTCTTCATCTTTGGATGGTCATTTCCTGGTATGAGGTCTTGGTGAACCGGCTCACGGGTCGCTTCGGACCTACGCTGGCAGAGCGCGACACAGCCATGAGGATCAGGATCCAGCAATTCAAGGATCTGGAAGCAAAGAAAACGTGGCTTATGGCGGCCCTGGCAGAGTGCGAAGCGGAGATCCTTAGACTGAAAAGTTGAAGGCGGCGACCCTCCTTTTGCATCCTACAGGGAATTGACTAAGACTACGATTTCTAAAAAAAGATGAGCGTAAAGGACAAACACACCGATGTGAAGGCAATCTGGGTGGCGGCGCAGGCTGCGGAGACCGCGGCGCGGGAGGCTGAAGAAGAGGCGCATTCAGCTGTTCTGGCGGCAGAGGTGGCCGCCCAGTGGGCAGCGGTGGAGGTCGAGCGGAAACGGTTCGCTGCAGAGAAGGCAAAGGGGGATGTATTGCGGGCTCGTGTAGTGATGGAAGCAGAGAGAGCTGACGTGACCGCCTGGTGTCTTGCTGTTCCAATGAATGAGAGAGCATGCCGAGCTGCGGCAGAGGGGCGTTGCTGGGATTGCTATGCCAAGACGACGCATACAGACGGGGAGCTGCCCATGTGTAAGGAGTGCTTCGATAGCTGGAAGACCAGCGATTAGGACCGCGACTAAAAGTTGATGGAAGGCAGCCATCGTTTTGGCTTTTTGCAGGAATTTCTTGTAAGACAAAGGGATCCTTATAATGCAACCTACCATTCTCATGCCTGAACCCTCATTGTTACCAGCAGCTCATGTCCCTGCCACACCTGCACTGCCCCTCCTGGCCGCTCTCAAGGAAGCCTTTGCAGCGACCCCTTCCTGCATATATCTGGAAGAGGCGGTGCGGCGCTGTTCTGTTGCTGCCTTGACAGGCGCTCGGGCAGAGGCAATCGTAGACCTCCTGTGGTTTCTGTTTCGGGTCGAATTTGACTCCTTCCACCGCTCTTCCCGCGAGTGGCGCATCGTTCTCAATCAGGTGTGCGACTCATTGCTCGAGGAGTTTATGCATCAGGATGTGCGCTACTGCTGCTACCTTCTACAGAGCGTCTTTCCTGTTGATAAGTAAAAATTGATATAAGGCACACTTTTTGGTCTCTTGGTCTTAGGAGACTTATAAGACAATACTCCTACAATATAGTTCCAAATGTATACATTTCCACCCCATCTTCTCTATAATAGGAGCGTGACCCAGGTGCGCCAGCTCATTCTCCGCAAGGCGGTGGCAGAGATTGCTCGACTACAAGGTAAAAGTTGAAGGACTTATTGCCTGCTTTTGCCCCCTGCAGGAAATCTTATAAGACACAGATTCCTAAATACAAATGAGTGCAACAATCCGCTACGTGAATGGTGATGTGAAGAGTACAGTGGTGATCCTGAAGGATGGACGGGCGATGGAAGTGCGGCGGGGAGAGACCACGGACTGGTCGGCACCGGGACCTGGATCTGCACGGATAGTCTGGCCCTCGATGGCTGCATGGGCCGCGCAGCTTGGGCCGTGGCCGACGGTGGAGGCGTGGCGTGCCTCAAGGCCTCCCTTGGCTGCACCGGTGGAAGGCAAGCCGGTGACCATCAGTCCCTATCTGGCCCGCTTCCTCGGCCGGGCCGATGGGGTCAGCAGCAGGGAGGAGATCCGCGACGCCCTGAACTCCTATGTTGCCTTCCGATGGGGGTTGAGCGTCTATCGCAAGGCGCGGGATGTGAAGCCGGCGGTAAAGGAGTATCGTTTGGATGACTTCCTGGTGACGTTGACGGGCCTGCATCCTGACGGGCTCTACACGGCGCGCCAGATCCTGAATGCGGTGCTTTCCTTTCAGGTCCTTACCCCTCAGGTCTTGGCCTCTGAGGTTGTGGAGCAGCCTGGGCCAGAGATTGAAGTTGAGGAGGCCCCATCTACCGAAAAAGAAGCACCGCCAGCCGGATCAGAAGCACCCACGGTAGAACCACCAACGGTTGCAGATCCGCGCGACCTCTACATCAGCCAGCTCCAGGTCGAAGTGCTCCGTCTCCGGCTTCTTATTCAATCAGCCGGCCTGACGCTCCTACACTCTGTCTCCTCAGTCTAGACTCACGTTGCCGCTAGCCCTGAAGAGCTAGTTCCAAAATTCTCATTTTAAAATCCGCTACGGTCTAAAAGTTGATGGCAGCGGCCCTCCTTTTGGTCTTGGTGCAGGGCATCTTATAAGACATAGATCCTACTAAACAATCAAATGAGCGCATTTACACTTTCGACAGTAACAAAGAAGGGGTTCACAGGCTATCTAACAGCGGACCTGATGCTGAGCACTGCAGAGGAGGCGGGGCTCTTTACTCTGGACCGGACCCCAGGGAGCCGGACCTGCTGCATCCGATCTGTAGTCGGTCGTCAGCCCTACATGGCCTTTTCCGTGCCTCCTTCCCCTAGAGATACCCTTCATTGGCAAGCTGGCAGTGGAGAGAACACGCAGTGGGAGATCAGTCAACTAGAAGATGGCCGCGTCATTCTGTTTGCGGGGCTTCTCAGCTTGCATGTCCTGGGCCTCCATCCAGAGGAAGACTATCCCGCACTTCGATCCTATCCTGCCGGTAAGGTCCAGGCGTGGACTATGACCACATCGGTGACACCAGAGCAAGCCTCCATCGATGAACGGCTGATGCGATCATCATCTGCGCCTACTGAAATCGAAATAGCCGTGCTCAGAGATCAAGTGGCGGCCTTAGTCGCAAGGAATGCAGAGCAAGAAGAGACTATCCGAGGTCTGCAGGATCGCCTTCGGATCATCAAGGCGGCTTGTAGTTAAAAATTAACAGGGGCTTCATACAGCTCTTTTGGTCTACCAGGAAATTGAGTAAGACATTGAATTCCTAGTATAATATGAGCTCTCAGGAAGAGAAGTTGCTTTGGGGCCTGGGCATGAGCGCGATCGTTGCGACTGGCACCAAAAAGTGAATGGGAACCCCTTTTGGTCCCAGGAAATCCTACAAGACTACGATTACCATGAGCAATAAGGCAAGAGATCATCAGAAGGAGTTGTTGAAACAGTGGATGGCGCTGCGGGATGATCATGAGGACGCGCGGAAGGCAGAGAAGGAGGCTCAGGCAGACATTGATGCTGCGATTCTGGCTGCAAAGGTCGCAGCTAGGGAGACAGAAAAGGCCCGGTTGGCAGCAGAGAATGCATGGATTAAGATTATGCTGCACCGGCCTGCGGCAGAGGCAGAAATAGCGATTGAAGTGGCCGATGTAACGGCTTGGTCGGCTGCCGTGCCTGTTCAAGAGCGTTCTTTCCGGGCAGCTGCAGAAGGGCGCTGCTGGAACTGCTTCGTCAAGACGACAGACATGGATGATTCGGTTCCAATGTGTAAGGTGTGCAAGCTCCACTGGGCCTAAGTATAAAAAGTGACGGGTAGTTAGGGCCCTTTTGACCTTTGCAGGAAATCTTGCCAACGAAGACAAGAACCTAATATGAAACGCAACATGAGAAGCACTACGAAGAAGAGCAGCCGAAAAGAGCAAGGGGAAGACTGCAGTCGCTACCGCAGTCGCAGTCGCAGTCGCGACTGGGATAACAATAAGGGCTATGATTCTCCATCAGAGGTAAACGACATTGGGCCAGAGAATGAGGGCGATGAGGGATACTATACTGACACGGACTCAGAGGATGGACTACCTTATAGTAAAGGCCCGCGCTTCGAAAAGTTCGATGATGCGATCCCTGCACAATCTGTCTTCATTACAAGAGCGCAGCATCGACTAGCCTGTGTGGATGTGGTCGCGCCGGCTAATCGGATCAAGGCGATCTGTGCATTCTTTAACTTCATTCTACAGCCGGCCTACGCGCCGTTTCATCGGTGTTATGGAGAGTGGCGTTCAGTGCTACACAAGAAGTGCGATGAGTTTCTAGCTGAGACTACGGACGCGACCCTTCGCTCCCTCTGCGAACAGTTCAAGGCGGAGTTTGCATAAAAGGTGAAGGGGCCTAGTCAGCCCTTTTGCTTTTAGGGACTCTTATACGACAAAGAATTCCTAAACATCATTATGGACTCCATTTGCAAAGTATGCTACCGCGTAGGGTCTGTCTCTCTCTCAGTTGGGGCCGGATGTGGTGGCTGTCGGAGCCGCACCACAAAGTCCTGCGAGAACTGTGAGGACAGTTCAGCCACCACACAGCCTTGTTGTCACTGTTACTCAGACCGCAACTTCCGCTGGGCGGCACTCAAGACATTCGAAACGGGCACCGTGCCCTCGCGCTTCGGTCGAAAGGAATTCTGTGAGGATTGTCTGTCATTTCTTTGCGACTGCGGCGCATCGGACTATGAGGAGGCGATCTTCGAATACCTTGAGCAAGTGGCTCCTGACTGGGTGCGGCCTACTGAAGGCGCGACTGCAACAGCAGAAGAGAGTGAGGAGGCATGGGACATCGATCTGAAGGCCTGGACTCTCCAACAGATCGAAGAATTTGCGTGGCGCGCTTCCTTTGATGGACCGCATCCTTTGCGTTTGGATCTGGGGCATCAGATCGTCATTAAGGGTGTGAGCTTCTGCAAACAATGTTGGCGGCCCGCGTGCAGCACGGCGTCAGGCTGCTACTGCACGGGACTCAAGGCCTGCTCTTGTCCCTCTGACCCAGATGCTGAGAAAGAGACAAAAGCAAATACATGGCCATGTCCCACCTGTTGGCCCGATGGCGCTCTTCGCCATGGACTCGCGATGGACTTTATGCAAGCCAAAAATGTTAGCCCAGTGTAGTATGAAACTTGGCTACCTGATCACAAGTATAACTGTAATCCTGGCTTCACTTTTGATGTATCAAGCCTATTTATATGCCACTGACTCTCCTTATCGTATTTCTGCATCAGAAGCGAAGCAGCGTATACAGACAGGACAGGTTGATCTTATTTTGGACGTTCGAACGCCTCTAGAACGTGCTACACTGGGATTCTATCCTGGATCCGTGCCCATCCCTTCGGCCGACTTGGATGTAAAAATGCCGGCAGCCTATCCAAACAAACAGACGCGGATCCTAGCCTATTGCAATACGGGTCACCGCGCTCGCATGGCTACGGACAAATTGCAAGGGCTTGGGTATACAAATGCCGTCTTTATTTCGTCTACCTATGGAAGCCTGTTATAGGCCGTTAAAAGTGGATTACGGAATTTCTTGCAGAATTCTAAATCTACTTGGCGTGCCGTTTGGTTTTTCTTCTAGTCTTACGTAGGCGCGGTCGCAGTCGTGGTCGCGATCGCCGTGATCCTCCTAGTTCATGGAATGTATGTTCAGATATATCTACAATCTCACCGGAGTTAATACATACGGGGCATTCTGCTGTATCTTCAGGTTTATGTTCGCCATATATCATACTCTTACACTTGGGACATAATGCTAAGGGAGTGCTTTCGTAAATTTTAACAATGCTAGGATCATATCTGACTTGGCGTGTACCTGCAGGATTGGAAAAAAGTAACCACAATCCATCTTTACTATAATTAGTAAAGATAGCAGTTGTTGATACTTGAGGAAGAATAATTTTATATTTCTTTCCAGCTTGTAATCCAGTATATATTATTTTTAAGTCTTCTTTAGGAATACCTATCCGCCCATCAACTGTATTAATAAAAATCGTTGACTTATCTACTCCTGTGTATATGCCAGCAACTATAAAACTATTTGATTTATTATAAAATTTATAGGCATAACCTTGTTGCACTTCTCCACCTTTATAGAATTTTCCTACAGGCGATAAAAAACCTTCTCTTTCGATAGCTCCAGCAGCAACCGCACGCTCTCTTGCAGCAATTGATCTTGCTACAGCATTTCTTTCTGCCGCTGCAGCAGCCGCAACTGCAGCCGCAGGTGCGCGTAAAATGCCTGCATTATCTGCGACTTCAGCGACATGCTCTGCTTCGATAGCCTCTTTTCTGGCAGCTGCATTTTTAACAACTTGCTCTGCTCTTGCCAATTCTGCTGCTCTTGATGCTGCCCGCTGGGCTACTTCTAGCTCAGCGTATCTTCTTTGAGCTTCTTCTCCATCTCTCGATACTGCGGCTCTTCTTGCAGCATTTGCTCTTACTTCTGCAGCTAGTCTCAATCCACGAGCAGCAGCCTCTTTTGCCTCATTGGCTGCTCTTATAGCGGCTTCTCTTTCCCTAGCTTGTGCCTCTCTTTCAGCACGTTCTCTGCTTATTCTCTCTATTTCTGCATATTCTTCTGCTCTAGCAGCTTCCCGAGCTAATCTTTCCCTATGTTCTATTGCTGCAGCTTCATCTCTAGCTCGTTTCGCTTGCAATTGCTCTCTGAGAATATCCCTGTAAGCACTTTTTCCGGCATCTGTAGTCATATCAAGCATACCTCGTAGTGCTTCATCTTCAGGTGCATAAAATGTATATTTATTTATTTCTATTCCTTCTGCTATGCCTTTATCATCCATAAAAAATGCTTTTCCATCTTGTATTTTTATGAATAAGTCCGCGCGGTTCGCAATGATTGATTGATTGGTCTGCTTATCAAAAAAAACAGCTGCATACTTATTACCCTGCATTAGCTGGCCTGGTGGGATGGGGCCAGACGGCGGTGGCGGTAGCGGTGGCGGTGGCGGTGGCGGTGGCGGTTTACTGAAGCCCCACATGCCACCAGATTGTCTCTTCTGACTTCTTCGCAATTTCATAATTCTAATTAGGGTTGCTAATATTTTTGGGTGCTAAAAAGTTGATGATACGATCCCTTGTGTTGTCGGTTGCGAACCTACAAGACAACGGTTTAATACAACAATACAATGCAAGAAGTCTTTCTTAACGCAGCACTGCAAGGGGATGTGAAGGCCTTGGGGTCCTTGATCAAGGAGAGAGAGGATGTGCTCCACTGGCGAAATGAGAATGGAGAGACAGTCGCGGATGAGTATCGGCGACTCCTTGGTCCATCGGCAGATCGGCGGATTTCTATGCTGCTGGCGCCTCCATTTGAGCCTTTGGGCTTTGAGCCGGATGGCTTTGTGATGCCGGTTTGGTTCTTTGTCCCTGGTGCGTGGGATTCTATTGGGATTAAATGGTAAGCTGTCCGTAGGTGAGCTTTAGTCATATTCTTGCTCTCTACGATCTTCATCATCAGATCTCCACTCTGCTGCTAGATCCGCAATAAAGAGCGGATGGCAGCGACTGCACGCTTTTGCCCCTTCCGTTTCCCGATAGTCCAGACCACAGATGTCACAGAAGAGGCCGCCATAACGGTCTATAGTTGCAGCGTCAATAGTTTCCTTGTAGCGCTCCGCTAGTAGGCGATCCCTTTCCTCCTCTGTGGCTGCAAACCAGATATCAATGTCCCAGTGATCCACCTCTGCACCCTGGACAATCCAAGCCGCCACAAAGTCAGCCCGATTTTCCGGTGTATCTGCAATCTTCGGATCATAGCCCAAGATGCGGTCGACATCGGCTGGCGTAAGCTGGGCTGCACGGGCCACAGCTGCCGGATTCTTCTCAAGCATACGTTCGATCAGAGGAGTTGTCATTTGTGGTCCTGTGGGAGGGGGCGGAAGGATCTGCACCTTCACCTTTATAAAAGGTGATTGACCTGTCGGGATCTTGGGACTTCTGTAGGTTAGAGCATACGACAGCACTACCTAAATAATATAAATCAAATGGACTTTGCCGATTTCGCGAATGTTATGGTCGGTGTGGCAGAGGGAGTCATGATCATTGACGGAATTGTTTTCTGTGAAACATGCTGGAAGACGAAGCTGGGGCCTGAAGACTGCAGCTGCGTTGGCACCGTCGTGAAGTGCGGTCTCTGTAAGGACCCTCCTCCTGATCATGATTCACGGACTCCTTGCGCGGCCTGCTGGCCCGAGCGCTTTGAGAACTGGACGGCGGCCATGGCCCTCTTTGATGAGATCATGGGGCCTTATCAAGAGGGGCAAGAGCAACAGAATCAAGGGGGAGAGGATCATATCTGCGAAAACTGCTTCGGGTCCTACAAGGATGTGACACGGGAGAAGGCGCCTTGCCATCTCTGCAGCCCCGCCTTCAAGGATGCCTGGGCTCGGGCGCGCTATGGTGGACTTTCCTGCGAGACTTGCCTTACAGTCTACAGCCCCGATGCGACCATCGTCTGCTCAGCCTGCCATCCGAAGTTCATTGAGGACTGTTGTGGGTGTGAGGAAGACAATGACCGTTACAGCCGCGAGTATTGTCGGACCTATGGTGTTTAGTGTCTAGAATGCCTTTTATGGGTAGAAGAACGGCGCTTCTTTTGCCGATTCCTTGTTGACCTTTTTCTGCGATAACCACCGGTCCCACCAAGTTCTCTCAGTCTTGCTTTTACTTTCGCCATAGTGACACCGCTTGCAACAAGGCGTATATTCCATGATTTTGCCGGTGCGTCGCAATTTTCTAGGGCAGTTCCAAATACTTTGCTTCTTGCATTCACATCGATGCCTTCGACATCTAGGAGAGTCATTGCAATTTTTGCTTCAGATGCACGGCATGCGTAGATCAATGCAGTTGTGCCATCCTTATCAACCGCATTTACATCTGCCCCTTTCTCAAGAAGAGCGGTCACTACAGTATCAAACCCCTTAAAGCATGCCAGCATAAGAGGTGTTACGCCGGTAGCGGATGCATGATTAATATTTACAAATGGCTGCCCAATAAGATCTATTGCTGTCTCCTCATCATCTTCAAGTAGGGATTGAAGAAGCTGTTCGCCTATTCTTTCTGTTTCCCTTTTCTCTATCTCTATGTTCTCTGCTCTTTTCCCCTGCCCCCATGCATTCATTAAATTCCTTCTAGCTGCAAGTTCCACAGATCCAGATATTTTTGCAAGTGCACGGGGTGGCAATACTTCTTCTTCGCCATTAATCTCTTCTTCGGCGTTGCCTGATTCATAATTTTCAGATATTCTTGGGATTTCTACTGCAGGGGTTCGCCCATTTGGAATTAAGGGATGCCAACCCGTTTCTTCAGCCATTTTAATATAGACTTGTATTTTAAAACGAATGGCAGACAATGAAGGCACTGCAAAGCAATGCCCCTGGTGTGAGCGCTGGGCTCTCAAAGATACAGCCTGCAACTACATTTTTGCATGCGGGCTTCAGAGCAAAGGCGCCTTTATGATCGGCGCCGGCTGTGGGCGCTCCTGGTGTTGGGAATGCGGCAAAAAGTTCTGCGGCCTTTACATTGATCCTGTGACAGGGGTTCGGAGTGCACAGGCAAAAGATAATCATGATGCCTCCTGCTGTAAAGCCGAAGCAGGTTTTTCAGAGGCCGACTATTGTTGCGGTGGCCATAACAGCCATTGTGCGAAACGATTTTAGGCGGGGGACGGTGGGATAAAGGCGCGAACGAGTTCACCTGTTGGCCCTTGCATAATCTGCATGTGAGGGTGATCAGGGTCTGTTGGCGCCATGACACCAATTGCATCCTGGGCCTCAGCATCAGCCTTGTAGATGCCTGCATCGAGGAGCGCCAGAGTCCGTCGGATTATTTCTGCTGAAAGACCCGGAATGGTGAGCGCCGGCTTCAGAAATTCCGTCAGTCGGATCGCCTTTGTGATCTCTTCCCCACCACTGCCCTTATTTGCTGGAATGCTCCAATCCACGTCGCGCGCCTTGGCTAGAAACCGTTCTGGATGGGAATCGAACGGCACGCGCCAGCCCGGATCAATGGTGCCGTTTTTGCGTTCGACTGCAAAGGTATCAGGAAGTTTGCCAAAGAATTCGGCAAGAGCAGTGCGCGCATCCCTGAGGCGCACCAGGTTGGTCTTGTGCATGTGCGCGTTGCAGTCCCTCACTGCATCGGGCTTGTGTGTAGCACACGTGCGAATTCCTTCCCTATCTCCCACCTCAATGTCGTGATCATGTTCTGCAGGGCAATACCTGCATCGCGCTGGGCGCATGATGAGTCTTTCGGGCACACAGAAGGATGTCGTCATTCTTCTGTGAAATTGCTCACTGCGATGGTATAGGTCACCTTTGGCTTAGTGCGGACCTAAATCCTAGAAGAACCTGAGATAACAACAGAGGAGTAATGAGCGATGGAGCAGTCTTAGATTTAGTATCACGCGGCAAGAAGGATGCATATTTCATTCAGGGGGCCCAGTCTGGTCTGTTTGGCTCTAAATGGATTCCCCGCTCTCCAGCTACAAGGGAAATCCGCACCGAATATCCCTTTGCGCCGGCCCAATTTGGCCATTGGGTGGATATCGATCTGCCCCGTGTGGGCGACATGTTGATGTCGGCTGATATTCACATCCAGATGCCAACGTGGCTACCTTCGTCCGTTGCGGCCCTTAACAAGATCGCGCCAGTAAGCATCGCGAACCCTGCTGCGACTGTGCTGCCGACGTCTAGTGTTTCGTATGGCTGGACGAATGGAATCGCCAATTTCCTGATCGATCACTGGTCTCTCTTCTTGGACAGTATCGAACTCCAACAGGGGTGGGGCGAATACAATGATTGGCAGCCGGATTCGGAGACAACGCAGATGCGCGCACCTCTCTTGCATCAGTATACGGGCTCCCATGATGGTTCCGATTACTCCATTGGAAAAAATGCGACGCCTCCCGAACTGGTCTTCCGAGTCCCGCTTGTGGGTTGCCAAGGGCAGGGGGATACCGGTCTTCCACTGGCAGCCTTTCGGGGGCAGCGACTCTATATTCGACTTTGGCTGCTCCCCATTGAACAGTGTGTTGAAAGCGGGCTGCTTTACAATGCGCCTACCCCCCCAGTCCCCGGCCTCCCGCAATATCCTGTCTATCAAGTATGCCCTGCGCCGTGGGGCGGCCAGGTGATTTATGATGCGAACGGAAATTTGTTGCCAGAGGTAACACTGCAGAAACACGAAATCGGGGATCCTGTTATCTATGGGCGCTTTGCGGTGCTGCATTTGGATGATGAGATGAAGGCGGAGCTTAGAGGTGCAGAACATGCCATCTTATATAAACAGCAGTTGCGTCAGGATTTTGTAATTGAATCGGCGGATTTGCGGCTGGGCTCCTCTATCAAACAGCGACTCGAGATTACGGGACTCTTCCAGCGGCTCATTTTTGGAATTATCAGTCTGGCGCGGCTTCGGCAGAACAAGTATCGCGATATTAATCCGACTACAACATCCGATGGATTGCCGGGCCAGTGGCTGTCGTCCTTTTCACTCATTGTGAATTCACAGGAACGCGTGCTGCCGTGGCCGACGAAGCTGTATCAGGATGTTGCACAGAATACACAGTTGAAGCGGGATGTAGAGCGGGATCTCTATTTCGTGGTGTTTGGTGTGAGCCCCGATGCAGAACCGGCGGGAGCTCTGAATCTGGCACGGACGCAGAAAGTGTTGCTATCACTCGATCTGGTTATCAACCCGATTGATCCTGCTGTGGAGTCGCGCCAGGCCTTTGGGGCCGTCATGGGGGAGGCGTGGAATATTATGGATATCAAGGATGGCGTGGCACGGCTGCGATTTGTTGACTGAGAAGTAGAGGGGTCCATGCTAGACCGTGCATTATCACTAACCGATCTGACACTGTTTGGCGTCGCATCGATTGTCGGCTCAGGGGGGTTTAATCTGGTGGGGAAAGCCGTGCGGGCCGGCGGATCATGGTGGCCGGCCGCATTTCTCATTTCTGCTATTCTGCTATTGGGGGCCTCTTATGCATATTCGGAGGCCTTTGCTTTTTCGGGCAAAAACACGGCAGAATCTGACATGGTGTCATCCGTGTTTGGGCCTGTTGGAGAAAGTGTGTCGGTGGGAGCCATTATGCTCTTCAACATAGTATCGATCGCAGCGATTTTGGTCTTTTGTTCGCAGCTGCTGCTCCCTACGGGGTCCTGGACCTCACAGGTGGGGATCTCCTTGGCTGCTCTTACGGGGATGGCCGGCTTTTCGCTGACCGGAATCGAGCTTAATAAGGTGACGATTAACGCCATTGCCTATGTGCTCGTAGCGGTTCTGGCGGGCACTGCGTGTCTAGGGCTCTATGGCCTTACTACAGCTGCATCTTCATTTCCTACACCTACCGGATCGAGTTTCACGACATCACTGCTTATGATGTTCTTCATCTTGGCGGGGTTCGACTCTAATATGAAGTTTGCGGAGGAGGTGGCGGAGCCGGCTGATATCCCGCGCTCTTTTTTTGCATCCAACGTAATTTCGTGTGTGCTGGTGGCAGGGGTTGCTCTAGCGATTCAGCATTTTCTTCCTACTCTCTCTGCTGCCAATGAATCGAATGCATTGGGGAATCTTTTTGCGGTCTTTGCAGGATCGTGGATCCTTGAACCGACCAAATATCTCGTGATCGCCTTTATGCTCACGACGACCTTTATAGTCTTCTTATCACAGACACGTTACCTCTTTGGTCTTGGTGAGAAATTCTCTGCGCTTTCGGGGCTGAGGGAAGTGAACGGCGCTTCTGTGCCATATAACACGGTGGCTCTTGTAGCGGCCCTTGCAGGGGGTGCTATTCTCATTAATCATACGGAAACATTGGTTCGGATTTCGGATGTGGGGATCATCGGGCTACTAGGACTCGTGGCCGCTGCAGCATCTGTTGCAGATTGGCGATCTGGTTCGATTGTTTCATCGTTCGTCAACGGGGCTACTGCGTCCGGCTTAGCAGGGCTGCTGGGGGTCTGCATGCTATAAAATAAATCGATCACTTTATTTCGGTGTTCATTTCGGTTTTCATTTCGGTTGTCTTGATCGGCTGACCGTAAATAAAATAGAACTATCTCTGCGCCGTCTGTCATAGAGAGAGTGAGTGAAGTCGTTGCGTTTGTCAGCCTCAGGATAGGCAGAGGCTGCGTAAGATGGATGCTGATGGTCTTCATTTATCCATATTCTCTGTAATATTTACAGCGGTCATCCTTGCCCGAAAATGTGACGGCCGCTGGCGTGTGAAGAGGAAACGCACGACGGGCTTACAATGGAGTCTACAGGTCAAAGTGAAGAAGTCCGCGCCTATCTGCGCTGGAAGATGAAGAATTGCGACTTTGAAATGTGCATTGATCCCGACAAGGGCTACATACCCTTCTGTGGCGTGTGTCGCGACACCTATGAGAAATACAAGGGTGGGGATACTTGCGATATGGAGCATTCAGAGGCCTGTCTGTGGTATGCCTACTTCTGGAGCAAAATTCGCGACATTAATCCGGACGTGACTGTGAAGCGGGCCTCCGCCAGGGTTGCTGCAGTTCCATCAAAAGCTCCCGTTCGGGCTCCCTCAAAGGCGCCACCACCAAAAGTAAAACCAAAGTAGGACTTACAAGAGTAGTCTGCTATAGAGAGCGAATAAATTCACATTATCTCTTGCATTCTCCTCATCAACTGTTATATAGACAACTGACTTGTCAATCAATAAAATTTTGATATGATCACTTGGACAATATTCGATCGTGAGCATGCTCGTAAAGGGGATACATCGAGCCTTTGCGAGTGCTCCACCACCACGGGATTCTTCTAACCCCTTTGATCTTACAGTGTAGGTGACCTTGTTGATAATATAGGACTGCATGCAGACAATCTGGACCTTATTTGGCCATGTCAAATTTAGCTGACCTTAGTAGGGGCCGCATGTTGAAAGCCTACGTAATTAGTCTAGAATATCCCACACGACTCATGGAGACGCTGCCATCCAAGGGCCTGCTTCCTGTCTGGTCTCCAGGGGTGAATGGTAAAACACTAACGGAAGCGCAGATTCGTAAAAATACAACGGCTCTTTGTGCAGCAATCTGTCCATTGCCCTGTATTGGAAGTGGCATGGCTCATATGAATGCATGGGCCTCTATTTTGAAAAATAATGATGATTATGCACTAATTGTGGAGGATGATGTAACTTTTGTCCCCAATTTTTATGAGAAACTGCAATTATCACTCAAGCATGTGCCCTCCGATTATGATATTCTATTCTTAGGTTGTTTCGGCTGCACATCAGATACGTCACTCTTTTCACTGGGTGGCCGAGCAGCGGGCTATGTGGGTCTTACCGATCAGAATGTTTATATAAATCCCTATATTATTAAACCGACGTCTATTGTGGGCGTTCACGCTTATATTGTTTCACGGAAAGGTGCACGTATTTTATTGGAAAATTTAGAGGGGAAAATATCGACATATGTTGATTACTGTGTGCAAAATCTGATTAAAAATAAACAATTGGATGTATATCTTACAACTCCGCGCATAGCATTTCAAACATCAACTGATCTAACGGGATCTAGTGCAACAGCCAAAGTGCATCCACTTCTCTTACAGAAAGTCGTGGAGGGTCTGTATTTGGATGACGCTTATTCTGCAAAGTATTTGTTGACAGTTACAGCGGCGAAGGTGGGCCCTTTCCCGATTACCTTTAACTCGTTCCTATTTTTGGTCGCGGGTCTCATTGTAGCTCTCTTGAAACCCTCCCTTTTTTTATTGACGGTTGCGTTTGTTCTCCTTAGTTTACCTGATTTAGTAGTGGGTTCGGATCCTTATAGCATTCTTTTGCATTATGTGCTTCTTGTTTCTCCTACAGTAATTTTCATTAGCAGAGGATAGGGATGCCCTATGTATTTGGATATGGTTCTTTATTGAATAATTCATATCAGGCTGTATCCTATGCGACACTCATTCCTAACTGCAATTTTCCTGTGAGGCGGGCGTTTAATGCTCATTGTGAATATGCCTTTCCTAATTCTGGGACTCTGACTCCGACTCCGACTCCGACTCCAACAAAGTATGCAGCATTAGGGTTAGAGTATGTCCCCTATACGCTTGCATCCCGTATTAATGGTGTAGTTATTGAAGTTACGGATGAAGAATTTGGCAAAATTATTAAAAGAGAGAGAGGATATCGGCAAGTTCGGTTGGATGCGTCGTATTTTACTGGTTTACCTTCTTCAGTCTTGGCGGATATTAGTGTCTTTATTCCTGAAACGCCTGAACATCCAACAGAAGAGTATGCACTCAATAGGAACTATATTGATATATGTATTGAGGGATTTATGCGTTGTAATCGGCAGTATGCGATTGATTTTCTGCAGACAACATCTGGTTGGTCTCCGGATATGCTGGAGTATGCGCTTGGTCGGCTGCAATGAGCCAAAAGTCGGATTTTCTGCGAAAATCCTTTACCTTGCAAAGCGGGGGTAGCCCGATAGGGTTCGTGGCGGCTCTGCCGCCACTTACCAATTACTCTTGTCTCCCACGCGCCTAGAGTTGAGTCCTCCATCCTCATCCGTAATCTCCAGATCCACATCCTCCTCATCTTCATCCTCATAGTCATCCCGGTAGTAAGGGCGGTAGGTCGAAGATGCTGCTGCTGCAGTCGCAGCAGTTGGTGGCGGAGGGGCCGGCTTGGAGGCTGCTGCCGCCGCAACAGCCTTAAAGTTCATCGCCGGCTTGGATGGTGCCGCTGGTGTGACTGCCTTTTTCAAGGAGGGAAAATCAGTGTAGGAGGCCGCAACAGGTGGCGGCAGGGGGGCCGATTTCGGTTCCTTGGCACCACCACCGGCACCACCACCGGCACCACCACCATAGGCCATGGGCCTTGGCCTTGACCTAGAGCCAAACGCGCCCGATCTCTCTGCATTATAGGAATTGGATCCGAAGGCTTTAGTTCCTTCTCTGGGTCCAAATGCCGAACTGAAACCACTCTCTCTCTTTGAAAACGAAGCGAACGCGGAGCTCATTTGTTTGTTTTGTTGTATAGTTTTGTCGTAGAACTATACTACTCAGCCTTTCAGGTCAGGGGTGGGTCAACTTTTTTTGGGCCAAGAAAGGCAAGAAAGGCAAGAAAGGCAAACGCAAGATCATCATCACTGATCACCATTCCACCGCCCCCACGTTTCTCCTGCGACTTCATGTGATTCAGGTCACCGATCCACACGTGATCCTGTGTAACAGCCCATTTTGAATGGTCTTGCGACGAATTAAATGTCGTGCCATCGATCGTCAGTGTTTCAATGGAAGTAAGTCCTTGGCGTTTTGTATACTCCGAACCACGCTTCCAGGACTCTTCAAACCATTCTACATCGTTGCCCTTCTGCAGTTCGACACCGATGAAATCGGTAGTGTGGTCCGGCGACTTGGCCAGGTGGATAATCGTGGGGGACCAGCGAAGGATCTTGATCTCCAGCAACCCCGAATTGTAGGGAATGATAGGTGGCATATTATGTTTGTGAAAGAGATTGGGCTTCATCCATTCGATCTGGCGAAGGACCTCCTCCAGAGACACACGGGCCCTGCTCTGCTCGACATAGAGGAAAGACTGGCCGTAGATGAGTTCTGCATGGCCTATCGGTGCTAGGGTGGTGCCGTTGAAGGTCTGTGGAAAACGGGGGACCGAATGGATGAGCCAGCCGATTCGTGTGTCATTCCATGTTAGGATTCCCTTACAATGGCCCCGTGTTGTATGCTGGCCTTCAGGAAGCTCATCATTATAACAGAGCCAGCCCGTTGGTTGCCATTTCTTGTATATCTGTTCTAACCATTTGTTAATATCAACTGGTTG
>Ga0136644_10001857_pt1 | contig 16486 bp, 4 predicted proteins | sample C_130820_EF_Meta_FD_94780 | JGI IMG/M metagenome (GOLD analysis project Ga0136644, IMG submission 94780) | Freshwater microbial communities from Lake Croche, Canada to study carbon cycling - C_130820_EF_MetaG (v2) (version 2) | ecosystem: Environmental > Aquatic > Freshwater > Lake | place: Lake... | reverse complement strand
GAATCATATTCAGCACCAATAGAATCATATTCAGCACCATATAGTTCATATTCAGCACCATATAGTTCATATTCAGCACCATATAGTTCATATTCAGTACCAATAGATTCAACTTCATCAATTCAATCATTTAATACACAGCTACAAGATTTAACTTCATCTGTGCAACCATTCAATTCACAAGAAAGCTCGTTACAACAAGAGTTAAATGCATATTCATCACAAGAGTTAAATGCATATTCATCACAAGAGTTGAATGCATATTCGGCACCATATAGTTCAAGTGAATATTCGGCACCATATAGTTCAAGTGAATATTCAGCACCATATAGTTCAAGTGAATATTCAGCACCAATAAGTTTAAATCAATATTTATCACAACAATTTAATAAAGATATATTATCATCTATTGTATATACAAATGCACTAATATCATATTTTATGTATCAAGATAATTTATTTGTTTTATTAACATATAAAACAAATGGAACATTTTCATATACTAGTTCATCTCCTGTAAATATTTATTATTTAATTGTTGGTGGTGGAGGAGGTGGTTCGTGTAATAGATCTGGTGGTGGTGGCGGTGCAGTTGCAATTGGGAAAGTTATTTCCAATACGTTACCAAATAATAATAATATTATTGTTGGTGATGGTGGATTAGGTGCGACTCTTACAACAGATAATTCTTTTGCTCCAGGAAATAATGGTAACCCATCATCGGTTTTTGATGTAATTGCCAATGGTGGTATTGGTGGAGTAGATAATAGTTTCACACCACAATCTAATGTTATTAATGGTCAAAATAATAATGGACCAAATGATGGTTTAGGTAGTAAATATAGCGGTACTGATGCAAATGTTTACAATTCTCCTCCTTTTTTATCTACATATGATGGTTCAAATGGATTTAATATGTATGGAGGTGGTGGGTGTGGTAATGGCTATTCACCAGGTAATTATGGTGGAGGTAGTGGTGGCGTTGATGGATTACCAAACAGTGGAGGTGGAGGTGGTAGTGGTATTAGTAATAATAATACAAAAACAGGAAATGGTGGTAGTGGAATAGTTTTACTAACAATATGTTCAAGTTCACCTAATTTTGTACCAATAGTAAATACTGCTATTACATCATCATTAACTGCAACACTTTATCAAAATGATGGTGGAAAACCACTAGTTAGTCTTCCAGTAATTAGTGATATATCATTTAATCAAATAAATTCTAACAATTTAACTAGTAATAATAGCTATTATTTCTTTTTTAAACAAGATACTGAAGTATATTATTTACAATATAATAATTCAGAAGGGTACAGTGGAGTATTTATTGGTGATAGTACAACAAATAATTATAATTATACTACTGTAAGAAATGGTTTTTTTGGTGGAACAATACCAGGTGTTAAAAAAATATCAGGTATGGAAACTTGTTATGGACCAATACCATTAAGTAAAGGTGAAAATATATTAAATATATGTCCAACAACAAAAAATCAACAGAGAAAAAGCACTGCAGTGCAAAATATTAATTATTATGTTCAAATAATAATTAATATAATTTAGAATAATTTTATATAAATTTTTATTTTAGTAAAAATGTAATTAATAATTGTTCCAAAGGATTATCAGCTAAAAAATTATGTAAATCTTTAGAATGAATATGTAAGTTTACTATTGGTATATATTGTGAATCAACTAAAATATGTGGTTTAAATAAATTATCTTTTTTAATCCAATGGAATGTATAATTATTATATTTTATTACACAAGTTTCATTAACAAAACCTCTAGTATCACCATTAATATTTCTTTTATCTACACCACCCAAATATTGACCAATTGCAGCTGCATCGAATATACAATTGAAATTATTATATAATTTTGTAAATTTATTTGATATTTTAAAATCTGTAAAAATAGGTAATGGTAAAATAATATTTTCATTAAATTGTGACAAATTTTCCATATCATTAATTGAAAAATTATAATTTTGAATTATTGGTAAAAATCTTTCATAATCTGGAATAAATATTATTCCAGGTATAACTCGTTTTTCTGCGTCAAATGTAACATATACTTTTTTTTCAGTAAATTTATTTTCAAGTAGATCAAAATTTTCATATGAGATAACATCATTTTCTAAATGAATACAATTTTTTAAATCATATTTCTTAATAAAAGAAAATAAATAAAATAGTCGTAATGAGCAAAAATGCCAAAAGCCATTTCGAAAATTTTTATCTAATTTAGAGTTATTATTAAAGTTATAGTCATCTAAATCATTTATATCTATTAATTTAATATTAGCATTTTTAAATTTGATAGTTAAATTTTCTATATTTTTAAGAAAAATAGGAAAAAACTCTTTATTAGTTATGATATTTATATCATTATTATTAAATAATAATAAATTGTATATATTATGAAAAATATATTCTTGAATTGTACCAATAGAAACTAAGATTATTTGCATTATAACGAATAATAATAATTAATCTTTAAATTTTTTATATAATATTATATAATAATTATAATATGGAATTTTTTATCTTGATAATAATATTTATTTTATTAACTTATGTTATATACAATTATGAAACTGAATCATTTACAGCATGTTCAATATTGGAATTTAATTGTAATGCAATTGTATGTACTAATGGACAATTTAAATCTCAAGTTTTAGGTAATATGACTAATTGTAAATGTTGTAATATATTTACAACAGATTCATCAGCTAATAATATAATTTTAAGTTATACATTTGATTTTCAAACTCTTGATATTTCTAATAGTAAAATAATGAATTTAGCTGTTCCAAGATTATCTGCAGATAAATTAATTACAACATATCCATATGATGCAACATTTACAAATCAAAATATGTTTACTTCAGATTGTTTAATTGGTACAAATGGAATAAAAATTTCAAATAATTTATCTTCTGCATATATTATTTTACCATCTGTTACATTATCACTAAATATTTTTTCATTATCAATATGGATAAATTATAAATTATTAGGCTTTAATATTTCATCATGTTTATTAAATTTATCAAATATTCTTAAAATAAATATTTTTGATTCATATTTTGAATTATCATTATCGAATTCATTTGGTTCTATTAAAAATAATATTTATGACGTATCAACATATGCAAATAAATGGATGCATTTTGTATGGGTATCAGATGGAAAAAATTGGTATATTTATGTAAATAATAAAAAAATAATTTTAAATAATAATTTAGGTATTGCATCAAATAGTTTTTATAAACAAAATACATTATGTGCAGATAATGATGGAACGAAAAACTTTTATGGAAGAATAGATGATTTTAAATTTTATAATTCAATATTAAGTGATCAAGATGTGTTGAAATTATATAATCAAGCTAGTGATTCTATTAATATGCCAATACCTTTACCAACTATAAATTGTTCCAATAATTATCAAATTATATATGATTGTATTATTTACAAACCAAATAATATAAATAATGTAAATAACGAAGGATTTTCTTCATTGTTACCAATAGTAACTCCATGTGTGCTTTCTTTTTCTCCACCACCTCGTTCATTAAGTACACCACAATTTACATGGCCACCAACAACACAAAAATATGTTTGCATTGGTTTATCAGAATATCCATATGAAATAATTGGTTGTAGATATTATTGTTATTTAGATAATAGTAATAAATTATACTTTGTATCACCAACAAAAACAATATTGAAAGAATCTATAATAGAAAATGATAGTATTAAAAATGTACAAATTATATGTGATGGTCTTCAAATAATTTACTTTTTTAATAATCAAGTAGTAATGCAATATGATAGAATAATTACCGATCCATTATATTTAGTTGGAACTTTAGATACAGGTAATAAAATGTTTTCTAATGTATCATTTTCATCATATGCTATAACATATAGTTCAAGTATTGATCTTAATGCAACATATAAATCATTGAATTTAGATCGATCATTATTATATTTTTTTACATTTACAGCTGATAGTTATGATAGTTCAGGTACATATGTAAAAAATCTAAAAAATAATAATATTAAATTTACAATCAATGGTAATATTAAATATACTAAAGAAGATAATATAGGAGCTTTATTTTTATCAAATTCAATTCCAAATTCTCTTAATTCTGGAACAAATGCACAATATTTATCATTTCTTTCATCTACATCAACACCATATCAATATATTAATTCAAATATTGGAACAACTTTTTCATTTTGGTTTAAAGGATATTATCCAAGTATGTCTCAGCGAATATTTAGTTTTGGAACGAATTCTAATTCTGATTCTAATACAATAACAGTAAGTATAACATATTTTTCAAGTATAAAAGATTATACTTACAGTAATTTAACTTTTTCATTATATGATAATAATGGTAATATTAAATCTAATATTTCCGTATTAACACCAACTTTTAATTTAAATTGGGTACACATTGTATGGACTTTAGATATTAATACAGGATGGAATATTTATTTAAATGGTTTGAATGTTATGACTGTTCAAGCATCATTAGCAAGTTATCCAACTATAACTACAAGAGGAAATTTATTTATTGGTAAAAATCCAAATAATAATAATCAATATTTAAATGGTTGGATAACAGATTTTAGAGTTTACAATAGGGCTTTAACAACTGATGAAATTAGTACAATTTATGTTAAACATACATTATATAAACTTATTAAAGAAGTATATTTAAAATTTAATTTTGATAAATATTCTATTGATTTATTTAATAGTAAATTTATTTCAAATCTTTATGATAATATTGATACTATTAATAATGATATTAGTTCAATCGCAATATTAAAACTTGATTTATCATCAAATACTGTAACTAATTTAATTAATAATTCATTAATACCAACAACTGGTAATGTTACATTTGCAAATTATTTTAAATTTAATTATCTCAATTTTAGATTAAATCAAGATTTTATACAAATTTTACCTTTTACGATAATACCAGATGCTTTTTCAGTATCATTTTGGGTTTATTGTACAAACACACAGAATAGTAGAATTTTTGATTTTGATAATAGTATTTATATTAGTTTAAGTAATAATAACAATGGAACATGTGATTTAATATTTACTTGTAAATCTGGTGTAAATATTATGAATATTACACAAACTGGTGTACTTAAACAAAATCAATTAGTACATTTTGTTTGGACAATTAATTTTGATAAAACATGGACTATTTATAAAAATGGTGTATCTATTTTTAATAATTATGGAAATTATCCAGATATTATTTTAAGAAAGTTAAATTATATTGGTAAATCTTCTAATTCACCAGATTATTTCAGTGGTTATGTTGGTGATTTTAGAATATATTATAGATTATTAACATCAACTGATGCAAGTACATTATATTCATTAACAAATTTATCAACATTAAATAGTGATCCAACATTAGTCATTTATTATAATTTTAATAAACTATCATATGGAGTTTTAAATACTTGTTTAATAAATTCAGGAGTTAATGACTATTCATATTCATATAATATTAAAAATTTAGGCGTTAATGATATAACATTATATTATAAATATAAAAACATTATAACTAATAATATTGATGCAAGATTATATTCAAATAGAATTATAGTAACAAATGATTTAGATGCAACATCAATATCAAATTATATAGGTACACAAACTACATCAATAGTAGAACAACAAACAACACAGGTTATTTTTACTGGAAACAACTATTTTCAAATAGCACAAATTGCAATATATGGTCAAAATAATAATTATATAACACCATCAAGTATTAGTGCTCCTAGTTTTTATCCTGGAGGATTAGGATATACTGCAGAAACTATGTTTGATGGAAGAATGAGTACACAAGCTTGGCCTAGAATTTATCATTCAGCTGGTAATAATAATGTAGATATTATTATAAAAATTCCACCGACAATAATTAAAGAAATCAAAATTTACAATCGTGCTGATTGTTGCAAAGATAGAATTGCATCTTTTAGATTAATATTAAAAAATAGTAAAGATGTAGAAATATATAGTACTATGTGCTCTTCAGACGATATTCAAACAATTTCACCACCACAAATTATTGTAAATCCTTCACCTGTAAATCCTTCACCTGTTATATCTAATAATTTTTCACCGAGTTCAATAAAAGAAAATGGTTGTATATTATGGTTAGATGCAAATGATCCACTTAATAATGGAACACAACCATCGCCAGGAGCTGCAGTTCTAATTTGGAATGATAAATCTGGTTTAGGTAATAATGCAACTTCAAATACTAATATTACATATAATAAAACAGGATTGAATGGTTTACCAGCATTTACATTTAATAATCGAGAATGGTTCACCGGTAGGACTACTAATAATACTAATAAAATGACAATTTTTGCTGTATGTAGTATGAACTCAAATGCGAAAGCTAATGCCAGAATTATTGGTTTTTCACAAGGCGCTGGACAAAATGATTCTAATGATGGAAGATTTATGGGATTTCAACGTAAAAGTGGTACTGGCTTTAGAGGTATTCGTAATAATGATTATGCTGCTAATAATCCACCATCATATGATACGCCATATTTATTTGAAACATGGTATGATGGTACTAATAATAATAATCTTGTTCATCAAGGAGAAAGTACAGAAATAAAACCAGTAGGATCAACAGGTAATTTTGATATAAAATATTATACAATTGGAAATAATACAAATATAGGGGATACTAATGGCCCTTTTTCTGGTTTTATTTCAGAAATAATTGTATATAGTTCAGTTTTATCAAACGAGCAAATGCAATTTATAGAAGGTTATCTTTCATCTAAATGGGGATTACAAAATAATTTAAAATTAAATCATCCTTATAAAATTAAATTATTAATTAATCCATTAGATTCAGATCTGTATTTAACAACTTATTATAAATTTGAATCAGGTGATATTGTAAATAATAAAATTTTAGATTATATAACTAATACAGGATTCAATTCACTTAGTGTATCGATTGATACAAATAAATTTTATAAAGGTACTGGTAGTTTATTATATTTACTCAATGGATATGTATCATTTCCATCTTATACAATATCAACAACTAATGCATTACTTGGTTTTTCATGGTCTATTTGGACAAATTCTTCAGGATCATCACCATTTACTATACAAATGAATACTAATAGTAGTGTAGGAAGTCAAGGAATAACAGTTATGTATACTAATAATTCAGGATCAATCAAAATTAATATGGGTGGATTAAATTATACTACAACAGATTTTCCAACTAATATATCAAATTTATATGATGGTAAATGGCATCATAATGTTTTCACATATATACCTGCAACGGGAACAATAAATTTATATTTCGATGGAAATCTTATATATTCAAAATATGGTACAGCTATTATTTCAAATTATCCTGTAATATTAAGTAATAATACTATTACATTTTATCCTGGTAATATAGATGATTTCCGTTTTTATTCACGAGCTTTATTAACATCAGAAGTAACATCATTATATACAAATATACCAGTAGCAAATACATCAACTTCACCAGGAATAATAGGAATTAATAGTTTAACTTTTGATGGTACAAGTAAAACAATTATACCAATACCATCAATAACTTTACCAAATAATTTTGATGGTTATACTATTTCATTCTGGGGTAAATTTAATTCAGATGGTAATACATATTCAATTTTTGAATTAGGAAATGGAGGTAATAATGATAATATTATGATGGCAATTCAAAGTGATATATGTATTTGGGTATTTAATGGTGGTAATGGCGATGGTTCTTATGGTGCATCAAATTCTAATTTAATAAATAATGTATGGTATCATATTGTATGGACAATTAATTATACAAATAGGTCATGGTCAATTTATATTAATAATATTTTAAAACAACAATGGAATAATCGTTTTTATCCAACACAAAATAAAATAATAAATACTAATAATTTTGGAAAATCAAGTTGGGGCTGGCAACCAATGAAAGGTAATATTGATGATTTTAGAATATATAATAAAGTTTTATCCTCTGATGAAATAACAAATTTATATACTTTACAAAATTTATCAGTTTTAAATAATGATTCAAAATTAATTTTTAGTAAAAATTTAGCAGTACCTATGGCTGGGAAAATAAATTCAAATGCATTGCTTTTAAATTCAAATATAAATGATTACTTACTAGTAAGTCCTTTTCAAATTACAAATAATGGTATATCAATTAGTTTATGGTTCAAATCATTTAATACACCAAATTTTAGTCGAATAATGGATTTTGGTAATGGACCAAATAAAGACAATATTATTATTACAATAAATAATTCACTTTTAGAATTAACAGTTAATACATTAAATAAATCATTTACATATAATAACTTTTATAATATTAATTTAAATAATTCAATTTGGACACATTTAGTTTGGAGTATAAATCCAGATGGTAGTTGGGTAATTTTTATAAATGGATTAAATGTTGGTCAACAAAATAGTACATTAATTTATCCTTCAACAATTATGAGAAATAATAACTATATAGGTAAAGGATCTTTATTAACTGATTCAAACTTTAATGGACAAGTTGATGATTTTAGATTTTATAATAGAATATTATCACAAAATGAAATACAAAATATTTATAATATTAATAATTTAAGTTCAATTGATTCATCAAATTTACTTATATATTATGATTTTAAAAATTTAGCAAACGGTGTTATTCCCTTACAAAATAAAATTGATGGAATAATACTTGGTGATTCTGCATCACAATATACAATGCCACAAAAAGTAGGAAATAATTCATTTTTAACATTTAATTCTTTAAACAAACAATTTATGTCAGTTAATAGCTATTTATCAAATAGTAATAATTATTCATTTTCATTCTGGTTTAAAACAGCTTCACCCGCTAGTGCACCATTATTTGATTTTGGTAATGGTATAAATAATAGTAATATTAGTGTAAATATAGTTGATAATCAAAATATTTCCTTTACTGTAAATAATAGTTCTAAACCAGTAGGTTTTACTAGTACTATCACATTAAATTTTGGAATAATTAATACTAATAATTGGATTCATCTTGGTTGGGTTTTAAATAATTCTAACAATTCATGGTTAATTTATAAAAATAGTGTTTTAATTACTACATTGAATAATAATACAACATTAATTAATACATTAAAATTAATGTATCCTGAATCAATTACTAGAAATAGTAATTTTATTGGTAAAAATAATCAAAATAATTCATATTTTTCTGGTTGTATTTATAAATTTAGAATGTTTAATAGATTTTTATCAGCAAATGAAATTTTTGCACTTTATAAACAAGAAATTATTGATACTAATTTAAATATTGTTCCAATTTTACCTTATCCAAGTATTGCATTATCTCCCTCATCAAATAAAATATTAAATTTTACAGATGTAAATAGTTTTAGAAATGGAACATATGCAATATATGGATCTAGTAATTCAATTAATACTAATCAACCATATAATCTTTTCAATAATTCATCAACTGGAGGGTGGACTTCAGCATATGTTAGTATTAATAGTTATACGCAAAATCCTTATCTTAATGGGATTTATCGAGGTGGTGGAACACCAACTACAAATTATTCACTAACAATTTCTAATGGCATAACAATTAGTGGTGAATGGATAAGATTAGAATTACCAAATAGTATTGTATTAACAAGTTATTCATTTGTTCCAAATAATAGTTATTTATATAGATCTCCTGGTGAATGGTATTTATTAGCTACTAATACTTCTACTGTAACACAATCTACTGTATGGACTGTTATTGATTACAGACTAGATATTTTTAATAATATTTCTCCAAATTATAATATTTCATATCCAAATGGTTATACAGCATATTCAAAATTTGCTCTAATTATTTTAAAACTAAGAGAAGTAAATAAACCAGATGCAACATGTGCATCATTTCAACAATTTTTATTATATGGTAGTACACCACCAACAGTTGTTCCAAATACAATACCGAATCCATTATTAGATAATGATAATGCATTAACAATATATTATAATTTTGATCCTTCATTATATATTTCAAAATCAATATCATTTACTAATTCAATATTATATGGCATTGTTAATAATAAATTACCAATGGTACAAGCAAATACTATAAATTCATCAATTACACAACAATTAAAATTAGTTAATTTGAATTCAAATATGACTGCTTATCATTATTTAAAACTACCCGTATTTACAGTGTCTAATAGATTAGTAATATCGTTTTGGTATAAATTTTTCACAAATAATTCTTCATCTACTAATTATAGAATATTAGAGTTTAGTGATAATTCTGGTGATAATAAAATATATATTAATCATAGTAGTAAAATATGGAGTTTAATTATACAAAATACACCTAGTCCACCACAAAATCAAATAGATTTAAATAATTATAGTGACTGGTTTTGTCTTGTTTGGGTAATATATCCATCAACAAATTATATTTATATAAATAATATATTATTAGGAGTATTTAATAATGGTATATCAAATATTTTGTTAAGTAAAAATTATATTGGAAATTATTCTAGTAATATATCAACTGTATCAGCAACATCGTATATGTCTGGATCAATGTCAGAAATCAAAATAATTAATAGAGATTTATCACTAAATGAAAGATTATCCTTATATTATGCAACTAAAGTAAAATTAAATTCACCTAATATTAATTATATTGAAACAGCTGATATAATTAAGCTAAATAATGATCCTGATTTATATTTATATTATACATTTACAGGTACACTTGATTCAAATAATAATGTAAGTTCAATTAGTGGTAGTTTATTAAATAAAATTGTAGGTAATCCAAATCTTTATATTACAGGATCAAATTATATTAACTATGATAGTATGATGGGATTTTATTTTGACTATAATAATAAATTGAATACATTAAAAACTGATATGATTGAAATAATTAATTCAGATATTACAATATGTTTTTGGTATAAATGCTATAATGTTAATGATAATTATGATTTATTTAATTTTAATAATGATACCGATACATATAAATTAAAAATTAGTATGACTGGAACATGGTTAACTATAAATATAGATGGTAATCGATCACCAAATAATTTTACAACTATAAATATAACAAATAATATTTGGAATTTTTTCACTTTTATAATTAATAGAAGTGGAAAATTAGAAATTTATATTAATTCAACTTTGGAATATTTTGTTGATTTTACTTTTCCAGAAATAGGTTATAAATATATATCATCTTTTGGACCAGCTATGGGTTGTCTTGGTGATTTTAGATTTTATAATAGAAAATTATATCAAAATGAAATATTTGGAGTTTATAATTTTAAAGCACAAAATTTACAAACCAAATTATTATTGAATTATGATTTTAATGTTGAAGATGTAAATAATTATAACTTAGTTAATTTAGTAACACAAACAGCTGATGCTATTGTAAGTAAAAATAATATGATAGTTACTCATACTATGAAAATTGGTACTGGATGTATATATTTTGATAATTCAACATATGTAACACTACCACCTACAAAATTATTTGAAACTGGTTTTAGTATTGGATTTTGGTTTGAACAAGTTACTTCTAAAAATGCAACCATTTTGGAAATGTCAAATTATTTACCAAATATGATATTAAGTAATGCAAATAATGTTATATTATCAATAGTAACGAGATCAACAACAATTGTATGCTCAATTGTATGTTCTGGTATTTTAGCATATACTTGTACACATACATGTGATATTAATTTGCAAAATTATGTTTGGAAATATATTACATGGACTGTAAGTTATAATGGAATTAGTTATATATATGTTGGAAATGATTTAATATCTAAAATAAATTTTAATTTTTATCCAAATGAAACCACATTAACTAATTGTTATTTAGGTACAAGTGTTTTTAATTCAAATAATTTTATAAATGGATACATTGATAATTTTAAATTTTATAGTGGTCAAATAAGTAGTAATGATATTAGTAATAATTTTATAGTTAACATACCAACAATTAATAATCTAAATAATGATAAATATTTACTTGTATATTACTCTTTCAAATCAGAATTTATAATAACTGATATATCAAATAATCAAGTAATATATAATATTGGTGCAAATAATTATGATTCAATAATAACTCCACCATCTTCTATAATAAGTGTAAATCCAATAATAGGAAAATCAAATATAATATTTTCAAGTAATCTAGGTAGTTATATGCAATTTGCACAAATTACTAATACTAATTATGGTTTATCATTTTCAGTATGGTTTAAATCAAATAATAGAACAAATAATTGGAATCGTATTTTTGAATTGAGTAATGGAATGTATATTGATTATATTATTTGTGCAATTTCTAATAATACACTAGCTTTACAAGTTGATAGTACAACAGTTTCTAATTTTTCGTTAATTAATGTAAATGATAATACATGGCATAATTTAATTTGGATTTTATATCCTAATAATATGTGGATGGTATATTTAGACGGTTTTTCAATTTTACCACCAAATACAAATCCTTATCCCCCAGTAAAAACAAGAACTTCAAATTTTATTGCATCAACTATTGTTAGTCCAAGAACACCTTCTTCTTTCAATGGTGAAATTGATGATTTTAGAATTTATAATAGAATATTAACATATGAAGAGGTATTGGTTTTAATTCAACCAAAACTTATTACTGATTCATTAACTAATATTAGTATAAAGTCATCAGCACCTACATTATTTATTCCACAGAAAGCTGTAGAATTGACACCTTATATGGCTTTAGTAGGAATTACTAATTCAATAACTGGTTTCTATGCAAGATATACTGCATCTAAGTGTGATGTTAATAATATTTGGAAAGATATTTCACCAAATGGCAATGATTTGCTATTTTATAATAGTAGAGTTCCTAATAATAAATTAGGATTTTATGGTTTGACATCAATTGAGAGTAATAATTCAAATGGATCATTAACTAATTTTAGTGTAATTCGCGGAACAACTCAATCAAATTTAACACTAACTTTATCAAGACTAGATGAATATACACTTTTCCATGTTGCACGTTATACTGGTGGTACTAGAGGGCGTATTTTTAATGGTAATACAAATAATTGGCTTTCTGGATTTTGGAATGGAAGAACTGGTTGTGCTCATCATGATAGTTGGTTAACAAGTCAAACAGATTATTATAGTAATAATTGGATTATATCTACTGATTGGGGATCTAGTATTACAAATACATCAGAATATCGTTCAAATGGTGTTTCACAATCATTTACTTGTGGACCTAATGGCCAGAAAACAGGTGGTAATAATGGCGGTATTCAATATTTACCACCATTAGGAATAAATAGCGGCGAACCATCTGATTTTGATATTGCTGATATTATTATTTTTAATAAAGTATTAACTTCATCACAAATAAATATTATTGAATTATATTTGTCCACAATTTATGGTATTAAAATACCTGATAGAGGGCCAAATTGTCCTACTGATAAATCAAACTGTGCTTGTCCGGATGTTAGTTGCTAATTAACTAAAATATAAAAAAATTGAAATATATATTAAATAGAATTATTAATTGTATTTAATATATAATCATGAAAACATTTAGTCTAAATAAGCCAGAGTTATTAGAGTCAAAAATTAGCTTAAACAAATTTTCTCTAATTAAACCAGAATTTTTAGAGCCAGATATTGGCATAAAACGTATTAGTTTACGAAATGAATGTATAAAAATTTTACGTTTAAAATTTGGTTGTTCAAATTATAAAAAACTATTTGATGATGTAAGAAAATATGAAGAAATTCTTTATCAAAATGCTCTTAATTCAACAATTGAAGAATATGAAGATATCAATACTTTAGAAGAACGTTTACTTGCTATAATGGACAAATAATTTTTTTTACATATTAGTTATAATTTTTACATATATTAGTTGTAAATTTTACATATTTAGTTGTAATTTTACATATATTAGTTGTAATTTTACATATACCAGTGATAAGAAATATAATCATAATCTTCTGGTTGAATTTCATCAACATATCTACTATTTGTCCATTTAAGTTCTCTAATAGTAATTTTATTTTTATGATATATTTGTAAATAATTAAAATATATTTCGTATTCTGAACAACCAGAACCTAAAATATCATTTTGATCAACTGATTCTAAAAATATAATATAAAATTGTTTTTTATGAAATTGTTCAACCATAGTAAATAATTCTGTTACTAATGATTTTTGAAATATCATATGGTGACAAATACCTGTTTTTGACATATCATACTTATATAGTGATGGATGCAATTTTCTCATATGATTAAAGTATGGATGGTGAAATTCAACTGTACCAAAATTATATAAAGCTTTATTGTTTTCAAAAAAATAAGTCGGTTTAAAGAAAAACGTATCACTATCTAAAATTAAATAATTATCTAAAATTCCTTTAATTGAAAAACTAGCATATAGTTTTAATAATTGTTGAAAATACCACCCATTTCTATCATTTTTGCCTAAATACTTTATAATTGTATTTATATTAAATGGAAAAGAATTTTCATCAACAGTTATACAGTCATTAACTTTCAAATTTTTATCATATGAAATAATATAAATATTTCTATACCCTAATATATTTTTTTTTGTATATTCAATCATTAAGTTTATTTTATTTTTATCATTAGGTCCTAATGGAATTACAATATCAAAGTTATTATCAATATTTTTAGTAATAACTGAGTTTATTTTATTAGCATTATTTATTTTGAATAAATAATCATTATGGGATCCATCCCAATTAGGATTGTCCATTTTATTATAATTACTAATATTTTCAACTAAAATATAGTTTTCTTTCAACATATAAGAAAATATTTTATCTCTTATATTTTCTAAAATTTCAATTAATATATATTTTGGTTTATATTTTTGTAAATCAAATCCTTCCAAAACTTCTAATTCATAACCACCTGTATCAATTGATACAAAGTCAATAGTGTCAAATTTATTTATTTCAAGTATATCATCCATAGTAGTAACATCAACATCAATTAAGTTTATATTTTGTAAATTTCTAATATTATTTACACTAGACATTGGGCCATTATCAAATGATCCTTTAATTGTTTTATTCTTGTATGATTTAGAAACAATACATTTATTAATATTAATATTTTTCGATCTATTTTTTTCTAATTCTTTAAAAACTTTAGGGCTAGGTTCAATTAATACACCAGTCCAACTATAATTATCTTCTAGAAATTTAGTATTTGATTGTTCTATTCCATCATAGGCACCAATCTCAATATAAATTCCATTTTTAATATATTTTAAGTGATTAATTATTTTACTAATAATAGGCGTTCCCCTAGAATCAACACTGGAATATGTATTATTTGGATTAACTTTTGTTTCAATATTAGAACTATTAATATTTTTAACTAATAATATTTTTTCTAATGCAGCTTTTGTACATATAATATAATCGTATAAAATAGTATTTTCTATTGGTATCATAAATGATTCGTGTTCAACACATGTTTTGTTTGGAAAATATACTGTTTCTATTTTATCTGACATATAAGACGCAATCCAACTAAGTGTTGAACATGAACATACTAATATTTTAGCATTTTTCATAATATGAAAATCTTCAATTACTGTACCAGATTGTAAGACAATATTATCAAACTCTTTTTTGATGTAATCTAAATATAAACTTTCCAATTCTGTTTTTGGCTTATTTAAAACAATACATATTGGTTCTGATTTATTTATTTTTCTTATAATTTTAATTATTGATTTTGGATGAATTATATTATTATTATTAATAAAATCTTCTAATCTTAAATGAATAACAATATCATAAAATGTTAAATTTTCAGGTGCTTCCAGTAATTCTTTTACAAAATAAGATTGTACATTATAATCGTAATTTCTATTTGATTCATCATTACCATCTGTATAAATTTGATCATCTTTGTTATTAGTCATCCACTCTATTAATTCATTTTTATATTTTATAAAAATTTTATCATGTTGATAAAATCCATAAAAATTATAATTTGCATCTGGTAATTCTGGTATATTATTATTTAATATATCATTCATCCATGAAATAAACATTGCATCACTAAATATTACATTAGTAATATCTTTATCATATGTTCTAGATCCTTTATAGATAATACAAAATAACGAGCTAGCAAAATATCTAAATATTGCATTTCCTAATCTTCCTAATCTTGAATCATATACTTTCATTAGTATTCTAATCATTTATTTTTTTATATAATATTTTTATGTAAAAAAATAAAATTATATTGTTATATAACAATATTCCATATTTTTATTATTTATATT
>Ga0136644_10001856_pt1 | contig 16486 bp, 1 predicted proteins | sample C_130820_EF_Meta_FD_94780 | JGI IMG/M metagenome (GOLD analysis project Ga0136644, IMG submission 94780) | Freshwater microbial communities from Lake Croche, Canada to study carbon cycling - C_130820_EF_MetaG (v2) (version 2) | ecosystem: Environmental > Aquatic > Freshwater > Lake | place: Lake... | reverse complement strand
CTCCACTAACTACTAAAGAACCTGTAGAAGTTGAAGTAGAATTTGTAATATTTGCTGCGGTAACAATACCAGCTACGTTAACAAGACCACCAATAAATGCAGCATTAGCAATGCCAACTCCTCCGCTAACTACTAATGAACCAGTAGAAGTTGAAGTAGAATTTGTAGTACTTTTAGCATATACAATACCACCAATATATGTATCGGAAGCAACACCAACTCCACCACTAACAATTAATGAACCTGTAGAAGTAGAAGTAGCATTAGCAGTGCTTTTAGCGTTAACAACCCCACCAATAAAAGCGGCATTAGCAATGCCAACTCCTCCACTAACTACTAATGAACCAGTAGAAGTTGAAGTAGAATTAGTAGTGTTTGCTGCAGTAACAATACCAGCCGCATTAACAAGACCACCAATAAATGCAGCATTAGCAATGCCAACTCCTCCACTAACTACTAATGAACCTGAATTAACAGAAGTAGAATTAGTAGTGTTTGTAGCATAAATATTACCACCAATATAAGCATTGGAAGCAACACCAACTCCACCACTAACAATTAATGAACCTGTAGTAGTAGAAGTAGCATTTGTGGTGTTTTTTGCATAAATTGTATTGGATATTGCTAAGTTAGAATATGGAGTAATAGATGTGTATAAATAGCCACCAGTTACTCCAACAGTTTGATATTGAGCATTACTGTTAATGGAAATTGCATTCCAATTGTTACTTCCCATTGATGTATTTTGTGCCCAAGCTAAACCATAATTAGTTGATGAATATATATAATAATTATAAGTTAAATTACTTGTCGTGGTTATACTGTTACTATAATTAGTTGCATAGTAAGTTGTAATCGAAGCGCTATATGATCCACTATAAGTTGATGAATAAGGAGTAAAACCTAGATAATAAGGGATACTAACAAAATTATAAAATCCGCCTTGTGGTGAATTTGAATTTGAACCTGATGAGGAAGGTTGAATTAAAGAACCACTATTTATTCCTGTTGTTGATATTGTTTGATATTGACTAGTTGATGACATTACAATTGATTTCAAATTATTAGTTATAACTGTATTTAATACCCAGTTATTACCGTAATTACTTGTTGAATAAACATAGCCATTAAATGTATAAGAATATGTTGTCGTATTATTAATATAATTGGTATATGTGTAATATTCTGTATACACATTCATAGATTTTACAGAATCTCCATAGAAAAAATTATAATATATAATACCCATTAAATTACCATAACTTTTAATCGCTGACGAGCCACCAGATGAAGTACTTGAAGCTACAGTAATATTTATATCTGTTGCTATTGCAGTTTGATATTGTCCAGTTGCGGATATAGAAACCGAATTCCAACTATGACCACCTGGAGATGTATTTTGTATCCAACTTAATCCATAATTAGAAGTTGTGTATATATAACCTGTATTATATGTTGCTCCAGAATTAGTTGCTCCAGAATAAAGGCCATTATTAATTGATGCTATTTGATATTGTCCTGTAGAAGACACTGATACTGAATTCCAATATTGAGTACTTAATGAAGTATATGATGTCCAATTAGAACCATAATTTGATGACGTATAAATATAATCTCCATATGCAACAGCTGTTTGATATTGGCCAGTACAAGACATAGAAATAGAATACCATGATTTAGATCCAGGAGAAGTATTTTGAGTCCATGTGCTACCATAATTAGTTGATAACCATATATTTCCATTGTTTACAACAGCTGTTTGATATTGACCATTCGCAGAAATTGAAGCAGAAGTCCATGATTTAGCTCCACCAAATGATGTATTTTCTGTCCATGCTGATCCATAATTATTTGATAACCATATATTTCCATTGTTTACGAGAGCAGTTTGATATTGACCATTCGCAGAAATTGATATAGATTGCCAGTTATTTGTTCCTATGCTTGTTACTGAATTCCAATTTGTCCCGAAATTATTAGTAAAATCTAATGGTGGCGAATTTGTTAACAAAATAGAATTATCAATTAAAGTCATCGGATTAACTGTTCCACGGAAATTAGCACTTCCACTAACATCAAGAGGATAGATATTATTCGCAGTGTTTATACTCAAAGAATTACCTACATAAACATTTTTATTCATAGAAACATCTCCGTTTATAAAAAGACGTGATCCTAAGGAAACATCATTTGTTACAAATAAGCGAGAGTTTGTTGAAACATCACTTAAGAAATCATTCCCAGATTTAAAAATAGATGATCCAGCAAAAATCCTACCATTGAATGTAATATCATTTCTAATTGATAAATTAGAATTCATAGAAACGTCACCATTCAACAATGTTTTTCCAGATGTATAAAGTCCTGAATTAATTGAAACATCTCCTAAAACAGATAATTTGGAATTCATTGAAACATCACCATTTAATGTTGTTTTTCCATATGTATATATATTTCCATTCATAGAAACATCACCCAATACAAATAAACGATTATTAATAGAAACGTCTCCTTGATAAATAGTTCTACCAAGAACATACATATTCCCACCCATAGAAACATCTCCAAATACAAATAAACGAGCATTTAAAGATGCATCATAATTTACATTTAATCTACCATTTAATGATAAATCTTCTGCTACTATTAAAGTATAATCACTTGTAGTAATATTAGTATAAATAATATTACGATTAGTATATTCATAAACATTTAATCTACCATTAATAATAACATCATTTCCAACAAATAAACGAGCATTCATAGAAACATCTCCGTTTATAAAAACACGTGCTCCCAAGGAAACATCATTAGAAACAAACAACCGGGAATTCATAGAAACATCTCCGTTTATAAAAACACGTGCTCCCAAGGAAACATCATTAGAAACAAACAACCGGGAATTCATAGAAACATCTCCGTTTATAAACAATCGAGCATTCATAGATGTGTCATTCGTGAAATTTGTCTCTATAGATAATTTTTTATTTCCATTAGGGGCGCTTGTAGAAATAGATATGTGATTTCCAGGAGAAAAAGTAATAGTATCTAATCCATTTGCAATTAAATTACCTGTTGCTTGGCCTTCTACATTCCAATATTTAAAAGTACTATTCATTCCAACCATTACTGCGCCAGAATTTTTATCTATTACGGTAAATCCAGCATCAGTATCAAATTTCAAAGTATTAACACCAGAAACAGTATTTCCAGTGGTATTATTTTCAGAAGAATATTCGGTTACAGTTATACCATTTGAAAACGGTGCTCCGCCAACATAAATATTGCTAGTTGGTCCTAAAAACAAACGTCCTCCCATAGAAACGTCGCTGGATACAAATAATCTAGATCCGAAAGAAACATCAGTTGTAAATGTAGTTGCTAGCGTTCCTGTTACTGATGGGAAACCAAAAGTGCCTTCATATCTCCAAAAAGTAATAATAGGTGGTCCTTGCGTAAAATAATAATTACTAGCTGTGCTAGTAAAAGTAATAACTCCAGAATCAGGATCAAACACCCATGGATCTGTAGTATCATTAGACGCAACAACTACACCGTTTTTATTATAAACCGTTATATTATAACTATTTGTCGCTGGATCGTAACCATTTGGTATTGAATATTGCAATAGATTATTTGTTGAATTGTAGTAATATGATACCTTTTTATTAGAAGAACCTGTGGCATCTTTTAAAGTTAAATTTGTGTATTTTACTATATGTGAATTACTAGTGCTAACTTCTTTTTTAGTTGATACTCCACCTACAGTAGCAGTCCCATTAATAGAAGTAAACGATACAACATTTATATCAGTCGGAGCAACAGAGGGTATAGATTGTTGGTAAATTTGTAAACTTGGATATACAGCAGGTCTATTGGTTACATTTTCCAAAGTAGAAGATTGATTCGGAAATGCATCAGCTAATCCAAATGCTTTTTTAAAAAGTATGTCCAAACGAATATCTGTTGTTGTTGACATTACCTAGAATTTGATATATATATATTATGAATTTAATTTTTTGTTATAATTATTATTTTTTAATCTAATAATTATAATTATGTCTATTAATTAACTAACATGCATATTTATCCTAAAATGCTTAAGCTGAAAGGTATGCTTGAATTGCGCTAATATAAGAAGTAGAAACATTCATAGGTAAACCAATGCGGACATATACATATATATTTCCACTTGTCAACCCTGTAGTACTAGTTGACAAAGCAAGAGGAAGGCCTGCTGTAATAAGAGATGTTGTAGTAGTTGGTGATGAATAATAAGGTTTATTGTTTGATGGAACAGTATAGTAATTTGAACCAGAAACAGGTCCGCTATTATTAGCTCCACTTGCATTATCATTTACACTAACCCAGTAAGTAGATGCATTATTAGAACTAAATGAACTTAGCGCTGCTGTATCTTCAATTCTATAATATACTAGAACTTTATTCGATCCCCCCGCATCGGCGTATAATAATGAATTTACTACAGATAGATTGCTAGTTAATGAGATATTAATCTTAGTATTACTACCAGATAAATTGGTAGCAACTTTCCATGCAAATGTCATATAGCGGTAACCTGTCTCGCTTGCTATCGAAGTATAATTAACAGTATTCTGTGCAATAGCGGATCCTGTGCTATAATTAAAAGAACTATATTGTTTGGCATATGTTGAATCGCTTGTTCTAAATGCGCCGTTCGCCATAAGAAGTTCTTGTGTTCCATCGCTACCGCTATTATTGCTATTGGTTAAATCCCATGCATTCGAAAATGATAATGTTGAATATGCTACAGTTCCTCCATTCAAGAAATTCGGTACATTAGTTCCAGAAAGAGGTGTTCCTGAATAAACACGGAGTCCGTATGACGCTGAAGTGTTCAATGATGCTGCGCCAATAGTTGTTTTTAATGAGCTATATAACGTATAAGTAGGTTGATCAAATATTACTGGAATAGAAGATGATGTATTTGTTGCAGTAGTTCCTACTTGATTATAAGCAGTAACTGTAATAGAAGGTATAGTTGTAGAATAACTGCCAGTAGAATAGTTTATTCCTCCTGCTGAATTTGTTATTGTTACTGTCCCAGATAACTGTGTAGAAGATTTGCCGGAAGTTACATTATTAAGATTGTTTTCATATGTTGTCGATGTTCCAGCATATGCTAATATTTGCGAATTATTATAAAAGTAATTTCCTATGCTAGTTGCTGCAGTAGTAGAATTCAATCGAGCTGTTCCATATGTTATCCATATACCGCATACTTGAAGTGATGTTGTTGTGTTTGGATAAATAGATGTAGTAAAACTAGATACGGTTGGATTAGCATATGTATCAAAGTAGAATGAGAAGTTGCTTGACGCTGTAGAACCACCGGCTTGTGTCTGTGTTACTGTTAGTGAATATTGTGTGGAACTAGCAATTAAAGTAGCTGCAGGAATCTTTACTTGATTACCAGTTTGTAAATAAAACCCTTGATAAGCAGTACCATATCCAGTTGAATAAGAATCATATGGCGTAGTTGTAATAATAATTAATACAGCACTACTAATATTTACGGGATTAGTTGAGGGAAATCCAGTATATGTAGCAGTAACAACGTTTGAACCTAAAACCGCGTTAACTGTTAATGCAGCGGATGTGCTAGAACCACGGTAAGTAGTGCTATTAATAGGAGATCCAAATGAATTACTAGTCCAATCTTGTGCAGTTGTACCTAAGTAAACATTAGAATAGCTAGTTGCATTTGAAACCATCTTTGCTGTTGTTGTAGAATTATATGGTGACGTCGCAAAGCTAATGCTATCAAAAGATGCTTTTAAAGGATTTAAATAAGTAGTTGTAACGGTTGTAGAAGCTGTTGTGCCGTAGTTAGTGTTTAATGCGTTTCTAGCAGAAACTGTATATGTATATGTAGTGTCTGGGTAACTACTAGTTAGAGTATAACTAGTGCCTGCTTGAGAAAATGTTGTTCCTGCATCGCTAGCTGCGGTTCCGTAACGGATCGAACTAGCAATACTAGAATATGTAATTTTATAAGCGCTTATAGGAGTACTTCCACTTGTGGCGATGTTGTTTGTAACATCATAAAGTGTTGGTTGAGTGTAAGAGAAAGATATATTTATATTATTACTAACGTTTGTACTAGAAATAGTTAAATTCAATACAACACCTGGATATCCTGAAGAAACAAAGGAAGAGAAAACACTAGTAGAAAGAGAAGAAGTAGTAGATAATGAATTATTACTGTACCAAATAGATACACTATTTGATCCTGCATCAATTAAACTAGAAAATCCCGCATTATAGAATGTATATGCGTATCTCGTAGGAGTTGTGAGCGATGTTAGGCCATATCCTACTGTAGCCGAACTGTTTTTAGTTAATATAATAGCAGTTATAGATTTACCGTCACTGTTAGATGCATAAGTGCTAGCGTAAGCAGTACCAGTAGCATTTTGTAAAGCATATCCAGTCTGATTAGAAGAACCATTATTATATGTGTATTGACAAGATAATGACATCAAATAAGGAACAGGGTAAGTACTGAACCCTATATTTATCTGTGTAGGATATGTCCATGGAATGCATATTGATGTCGATGTATAAACTATAGTTCCAATAATGATAGCGGGAGGTGCGCTAACAAAATTTGTAAGAGTCCATGTATCATTTGTAGTTGTGCTAGTTGTAGAACCAAGCGCTACTCCTCCAACTAAAACATTTGCGTTAGCAGGTAATATTATATTTCCACCTACTGTAGCGTTTCCTGTTAAAGATAAATTTGAATTCATAGAAACATCACTATTCAAAACTACTTTCCCCTTTACATAGAATTTACTGTTAAATGAAACATCTCCTGAAACAAATAATCTAGAATTTAACGAAACGTCGTAATTTACATTTAAACGACCATTTAATGATATATCTTCTGCAATTACTAATGTATAATCAGTTGTTGTAACATTTGTATATATAATACTCGATTGAGTATACTCTTGAACGTTTAATCGACCTGTTATAATTAAATCTTTTCCAACAAATAAATTCGAATTTATTGAGACATCATTAGAAACAAACAACCGTGAATTTAAGGAAACATCGCCTTTAATAAATAACCGACTACCCATGGAAACGTCTCCAGAGACAAAGAGACGAGCATTACTAGAAAGGTCATTTGAAAAATCATTCCCTGATTTAAAAAGTGAATCTCCGACAAAAATTCTACCACCTAGCGTAATATCACTTCCTACAAATAAACGGGAATTGATAGATGCATCCCCTCCTATAACTATTTTTTCAGCTGTATAAAGTCCCGAATTCAACGAAACGTCACCAAAAACAAATAAACGTGCATTCATAGAGACATCACTAGATACAAACAATCTAGAATTCATTGATACATCTCCGTTAATGAACAACCTGGAATTCATTGAAACATCACCTTGTTGTATTGTTCTTCCAAGAGAATATAAATTGGCGTTAAACGATACATCATCTGATACAAATAATCGAGCATTCATTGAAACATCGCTGCTAATAAAAAGTCGGGAATTCATTGAAACATCGCCATTAATAAACAACCTTGAATTCATAGAAACATCACCTTGCTGTATTGTTCTCCCAAGAGCATACAAATTAGCATTTAATGACACATCGTCTGATACAAATAGGCGAGCATTCATTGAAACATCGCTATTAACAAACAATCGAGAATTCAATGAGACATCGCAGTTAATAAACAAACGGGAGTTCATAGAAACATCTCCTTGCAGTATTGTTCTTCCAAGAGCATAAAAATTTGCATTAAAAGAAACATCGCCTGAAACTGATAATTTGGAATTCATCGAAACATCGCCTTCTAATCTTGTCTTTCCAAGCGTATAAAGCCCACTGTTAAAAGAAACATCACCAGAAACTGATAATTTGGAATTCATCGAAACATCGCCTTCCAATCTTGTCTTTCCAAGCGTGTAAAGACCACTATTAAACGAAACATCACCAGAAACTGATAAATCAGAATTCATTGAAACATCACCATGCAGAACTGTCTTTCCGAGCGTGTAAAGACCGCTGTTTAAAGAAACATCGCCCGATACAGACAAATCAGAATTCATAGAGACATCACCATGAAGAACTGTTTTTCCAAGTGTGTAAAGACCACTATTAAAAGAAACATCACCAGAAACTGATAATTTGGAATTCATAGAAACATCGCCTTCCAATCTTGTTTTTCCAATGGTGTAAAGACCACTATTCAAAGAAACATCACCAGAAACTGATAATTTGGAATTCATAGAAACATCGCCTTCCAATCTTGTCTTTCCAAGCGTATAAAGCCCACTGTTCAAAGAAACATCACCTGAAACTGATAATTTGGAATTCATTGAAACATCGCCTTCCAATCTTGTATTTCCAAGCGTATAAAGCCCACTGTTCAAAGAAACATCACCTGAAACTGATAATTTGGAATTCATTGAAACATCACCATGCAGAACTGTCTTTCCGATCGTGTAAAGACCACTATTAAAAGAAACATCACCGGAAATTGATAAATCGGAATTCATAGAGACATCACCATGCAGAACTGTCTTTCCGAGCGTGTAAAGACCACTGTTAAACGAAACATCACCAGAAACTGATAAATCAGAATTCATTGAAGCATCACCATTTAGAACTGTCTTTCCAAATGTGTAAAGACCACTATTAAAAGAAACATCCCCTAATACTGATAATCTGGAGTTCATAGAAACATCCCCTAATACTGATAATCTGGAGTTCATAGAAACATCACCCAATACTGATAATTTTGAGTTCATAGAAGCATCACCAGAAACAGATAATTTTGAATTCAAGGAAACATCTCCCAAGACAGATAATTTAGAGTTCATAGAAACATCACCTTGTAGAGTTGTCTTACCAAGTGTGTAAAGACCGCTGTTCAAAGAAACATCTCCCAAAACAGATAATTTTGAGTTCATAGAAACATCTCCTTGTAGAGTTGTCTTTCCTACAGTGTAAAGACCGCTGTTCAAAGAAACATCCCCTAATACAGATAATTTTGAGTTCATAGAAACATCACCAGAAACGGATAATTTAGAGTTCATAGAAACATCTCCCAAAACAGATAATTTTGAATTCATAGAAACATCGCCTTGTAGAGTTGTCTTTCCTAGAGTGTAAAGACCGCTGTTCAAAGAAACATCCCCTGAAACAAATAATCTGGAATTAAATGAAGCGTCATAATTTACGTTCAATCGTCCATTTAAAGATAAATCTTCAGCTACAACAACAGAGTAGTCAGTAGTAGTTACATTAGTGTAAATGATATTAGATTGACTATATTGTTGAACGCTTAATCTTCCTTTAATAATAAGATCTTTAGATATAAAAAGATTTGAGCTAAAAGATACATCATCAAGAACAGATAATTTCGAATTCATAGAAACATCGCCATTTAGGACTGTCTTTCCAACTGTGTAAAGACCACTATTAAAAGAAACATCTCCTGAAACTAATAAATCAGAATTCATAGAAACATCGCCATTTAGGACTGTCTTTCCAACTGTGTAAAGACCGCTGTTCAAAGAAACATCTCCTGAAACTAATAAATCAGAATTCATAGAAACATCGCCATTTAGAACAGTTTTTCCAAGAGTATAAAGACCACTATTCAAAGAAACATCGCCAGAAACTGACAAATCGGAATTCATAGAAACATCACCATTAAGGACTGTCTTTCCAAGTGTGTAAAGACCACTGTTCAAAGAAACATCCCCCAAAACAGATAATTTGGAGTTCATAGAAACATCGCCATTAAGGACTGTCTTTCCAAGTGTGTAAAGACCATTATTTAAAGAAACATCGCCAGAAACTGACAAATCGGAATTCATTGAAACGTCACCATGCAGAAGTGTCTTTCCAAGTGTATAAAGACCACTATTCAAAGAAACATCTCCTGAAACTGATAAATCAGAGTTCATAGAAACATCACCATTAAGGAGTGTCTTTCCAACTGTGTAAAGACCACTATTAAAAGAAACATCTCCCGAAACAGATAATTTGGAATTCATAGAAACATCACCATTAAGAAGTGTCTTTCCAATTGTGTAAAGACCACTGTTCAATGAAACATCACCTGAAACAAACAACCTTGAATTCATAGAAGCATCTCCTTGTAAAATACTAGATTGATTAATAAAAATGTTTTTACTGAAAGATGCGTCATTGCCTACAAACAATCTAGCTCCCATAGATGCATCGTTTGTAACATAAAATCGAGAATTTAAAGATGCATCGCCTGTTGCTGCATAACCTCCTGATATGTTTAAACCATTAGACATTGTAACGCTGCTTGAAAACGTACTAGGAAAACCAAACAACCCGTCGTAACGCCAAAAAGTTATACTCGGTGGACCATTAGTAAATGTATAACTCGCTACTGTGCTAATAAATGTAATAACACCCGAATCGTTATCGAGAACCCATGGATCTGTTGTGTCATTTGATGCAACGACTACACCATTTTTATTGTAAACAGTTACGTTATATGTGTTACTAGTAGGATCAAATCCGTTAGGAATAGAATACTGTAATAAATTATTAGCAGAACTATAATAATATGATACCTTTTTATTAGCAGAACCGGTTGCGTCCATAAGCTGTAAAAAAGTATACTTAGATATATACGAATAAGAAGTGCTAACTTGTTTAGTTGTTGTCTTTCCTGATATTGTGCCATTTGCAGGAGTAAATGAAACTGTAGTTAAATCGCTAGGCGCAGTAGCAGGTATAGTTTGCTGATATATCTGTAAATTTGGAATTATCGCAGGTTTGTTTGGTACACTTTCAAAAGTAATTGGTTGATTCGGAAAAGCATCTGCCAAACCAAACGCCTTTTTATAAAGAATGTCCAAGCGAATATCTGTTGTCGACATTCAGTTAATATATATATAATATGAATTTAATTTTTTTATACTAATTATTATTTTTTGCTTAATAAACAATAATTAGATCATGATAATATTAAGTTGTTACTGTAAATTTATCCTAAAATGGTTAAGAAAGGTATGCTTGAATAGCGCTTATATAAGAAGTAGAAACATTCATAGGTAATCCTACTCGAACGTACACATATATGTTTCCAGATGTTAACCCTGTCGTACTTGTCGATAATGGAGCAGCCAATCCTGCAGTAACAAGAGATGTAGTTGTTGTTGGTGACGAATAATAGGGTTTATTGCTTGCAGGAACATTATAATAGTTAGAAGCAGACACTGGACCACTGTTAGTAGAATCTGTAGCGTTATCATTTATACTAATCCAGTATGTTGATGCTTTGGAAGAATTGAATGTGCTTAGAGCTGCTGTATCCTCAACTCTATAATATAAAAGAACCTTATTTACACCTCCGGCTTCGGTATATAATAGGGAGTTAACTAAAGAAAGATTGCTTGTTAATGATACATTAATTTTAGTGTTACTTCCTGACAAATTTGTAGCTACTCTCCAAGCAAAAGTCATATATCGGTATCCGGTTGATCCCAAAGAAGTATAGTTAACAGTATTCTGAGCAATAGCAGATCCTGTGCTATAATTAAACGTTGTGTATGATTTTGCATAATTTGTATCACTTGTTCTAAATGCACCATTCGCCATAAGAAGTTCTTGTGTTCCGTCGTACCCACTATTATTGCTATTTGTTAGATCCCATGTATTTAAGAATGGTAAAGTTGAATATGCAGTAGTTCCTCCACTTAAATAACTCGGCACATTAGTACCTGAAAGTGGTGTTCCAGAATAAACACGCATACCATACGAAGCAGAAGTATTAAGTAATGCAGAACTAATAGCAGTTTTTAATGAACTATATAACGTATAAGTAGGTTGGTCAAATATTACGCTAATTGCAGTAGATGTTCCAGTCGCAGTTGTCCCGATTTGGTTATATGCAGTAACTGTAATAGATGGTATTGATGTCGAATAACTAGCAGAAGACCATGTTACCCCGCCACTACTGTTTGTTACAGTTGTTGGTGAAACTAATGTTATCGTTTTAGTTGATGTTACATTACTAATACCTGTTTCATTCGTTGCCGTGCTACCACCATATTGCAATATTCTTGTAGAATTATAGAAGTAATTACCTAAATTGCTAGCAACTGTAGTAGCATTTAAACGAGCGGTTCCATAAATAATCCATATTCCACAAACTTGGACAGATGTTGTTGTTGTTGGATAAATAGATGTTGTGAAACTAGTAACAGATGGAGTAGTGTATGTATCAAAATAGAAAGAGAAATTACTTGTTGCTGTGCTACCACCAGCTTGTGTTTGCGTTACTGTTAATGAATATTGTGTGGAACTAGCTATTAAAGTAGCCGCAGGAATCTTTACTTGATTAGTTGTTTGTAAATAAAATCCTTGATAAGCACTTCCTGATGCTGAATAAGAATCAGTTGGTGAAGCAGTTATAATGCTTAATCCTGCACTAGTAACGTTTCCAGGATTAGTTGAAGGGAATCCACTGTAAATTGCAGTAACATTATTTGAACCTAAAACCGCGTTTACGGTTAACCCAGCAGATGTACTAGATCCACGGTATGTTACACTATTAATAGGAGATCCAAACGTATTACTGGTCCAATCTTGCGCAGTTGTTCCAAAATAAACATTCGATGGTGTTGTTCCTGTAGCTACTATTGAAGCAGCACTATTTGTGTAAGGTGAAGCTGCGAACCCAATAGAATCAAATGTCTTAGTGACAGGTAAATAGGTAGTGCCAATTGTTGTAGAAGCTGTTGTTCCATAACTAGTATTTTTGGTGTTATTTTGAGCAGAAATAGTAAAAGAATAAGTAGTGTCTGGGAAAAAACTTAAGAACTGTTTAGTATCTGGGGATGAAGTGCTAGTTGAGCTAGCAGTTACAGTTGTTGATCCACTTGTGCTAACTGCACCACCATATCTTAAAGTGCTACCAGTTGTGCTATAACTAATAAGATATTGTTTAATTTGAGCAGTAGAACTAGTATTTACTTCATTAATAGAATCTGAGAAAACAGGAGGATAATATTGGAATGTTAATGTTATTGGGTTGCTGGAATTGCTATTTACAGTAAAAGATAAATTTAATACAGATCCTGGTGGGCCTGAACCTATAAAGTTATCGAATATACTTGTAGAAACAGATGCGCTAGTGGCTAATGAATTGTTATTATTGTACCATATAGATACACTATTTGCTGATGAAGTCGAGCTAGTTATATTAGTAAATGTATTGTAAAATGTGTAAGCATATCTTGTTCCCATAGTAGGGAAAGTTACAACTCCAACACCAGTTACTGCATTTATGTTGTTAGTTAATACAACTCCTGTAATTGATTTTCCGTCGCTATTGGATGGGAACGAACTGGCGTAATTTGTTCCAGTGGCATTCTGTAAAGCATATCCAGTTACCATATTTGAACCATTGTTATATGTGTACTGAAACGTTAAAGAATTGAGAATAGGAACAGGGCTAGTACTAAATCCAACGAGTATTTGTGATGGATAAGTCCATGGAATATAGATGGAGGTGGATGTGTATTTAATCGTTCCAATGCTTACTGACGGAGGTGAATTAATTAGATTAATAAGAGTCCATGTATCGTTTGTTGATGTAGATGTTGTAGCACCAAGAGCAGAAGCGCCAATATAAACTACTGAACCAACTGGTAAAAATATGCGTCCATTTAATGAAATATCTCCACCAACCGATAAACGTCCATTTACAGAAATATCACTCATTACGGATAGATTTCCGCCAAAAGAAGCATCACCACTAATAAACAATCTATTATTCATTGATACATCTCCTTGCAGTATTGTTTTTCCGCCAGCGTAAATGTTTTTACCAAATGAAACATCATTTGCTACGAATAATCTAGCATTTAATGATGCATCGTAATTTACATTTAATCTGCCATTTAGTGAAAGGTCTTCTGCTATAATTAACGAATAATCAGTAGTGGTTACATTTGTGTACATAATATTAGATTGTGTGTATTGTTGCACATTTAAACGACCTTTAATAGTTACATCGTTACCTACAATTAATTGAGAGTTCATTGAAACATCGCCATCCAATACGGTTTTTCCAGCTGTATACAAATTAGCATTCAATGAAACATCGCCAGAAACAAACAAACGAGCATTCATAGAAACGTCACTAGATACAAACAAACGACTGTTCAAAGAAACATCTCCGTTTATAAATAATTGTGAGTTCATTGAGACATCTCCTTGAAGAATAGTTTTCCCAGATGTATAAAAATTAGCGTTAAATGATACATCGCCTAATACATATAAGCGGGCATTCATCGAAACATCACTGGATACAAACAAACGACTGTTCAAAGAAACATCTCCGTTTACGAACAATTCGGAGTTCATTGACACATCGCCTTCTAGAATGGTTTTTCCAGCTGTATACAAATTGGCGTTTAATGATACATCGCCTAATACATATAAGCGGGCATTCATCGAAACATCACTGGATACAAACAAACGACTGTTCAAAGAAACATCTCCGTTTACGAACAATTGGGAGTTCATTGAGACATCGCCTTCTAGAATGGTTTTTCCAGCTGTATACAAACTTGCATTTAATGAAACATCACCTGATACAAACAAACGAGCATTCATAGAAGCATCGCTGGATACAAACAAACGAGAATTCATTGAAACATCTCCGTTTACAAACAATTGTGAGTTCATTGAGACATCGCCTTCTAGAATGGTTTTTCCAGCTGTATACAAATTAGAGTTTAATGAAACATCAGAAGAAACAAATAACCTGCTAGCCATAGAAACATCACTAGTAATAAATAAACGTGAGTTCATTGATACGTCTCCCCAAATAGAAACTGTTCCAGAAACATCTAGTGTTGATGATCCTAATTTCTTTCCAATTCCTACTTGTTTATTAATGCTTACTACAGGAATTTTTTTTGGACCAGCCGTTGTAGATCCACTACTAATTGTAGAAATATTAAGCTCTTCATCAACTACTGATAAAATACTAACGTTTCCTGTTGTGTCATACAAGTAAATTGTGCTTGTGTTTAAATATAATGCTTTAAAAGGACTAGTAGATGAACCTAGGTTATAAGTATTAGCAACAGAAGGGACGATATTTCCATTTACAACTACATCATTGCCTACAAATAAACGAGCATTCATTGAAACATCGCCGCTAATAAAAAGTCGGCTATTCATAGAAACATCTCCATTGACAAACAATTGCGAATTTATAGAAACATCGCCTTGTAGAATTGTTTTCCCAAAAGTATAAAGGTTAGCATTTAACGATACATCACTGGATACAAACAACCGGGAATTTAATGAAACATCATTATCAACATTTAATCGTCCATTTAAAGATAAATCTTCTGCTATTACCAACGAATAATCAGTAGTAGTTACATTAGTGTATATAATATTGGATTGTGTATATTGTTGTACATTTAAACGGCCTTTTATAGTTACATCATTACCCACGACTAATTGAGAGTTCATTGAAACGTCGCCATCTAATATAGTTTTTCCAGCTGTATAAAAATTAGCGTTTAATGATACATCACCTGATACAAACAAACGAGCATTCATTGAAACATCACTGGATACAAACAAACGCGAGTTCATAGAAACATCTCCGTTTACGAACAATTGAGAGTTCATTGAGACATCGCCTTGAAGAATTGTTTCTCCGAGTGTATACAAGTTAGCGTTTAATGAAACATCGCTAGATACAAATAAGCGAGCATTCATGGAGACATCACTGGATACAAACAAACGTGAGTTCATAGAAACATCACCATTTACATACAATTGGGAGTTCATAGAAACATCGCCTTGAAGAATTGTTTTTCCGAGTGTATACAAATTAGCATTTAATGAAACATCGTTAGATACAAACAAACGAGCATTCATAGAAGCATCGCTACTAACAAATAAACGTGAGTTCATAGAAACATCACCATTTACGAATAATTGGGAGTTCATTGAGACATCGCCTTGAAGAATTGTTTCTCCGAGTGTATAAAGATTAGAATTCAAAGAAACATCTGAAGATACAAACAAACGAGCATTCATGGAGACATCACTGGATACAAACAAACGTGAGTTCATAGAAACATCTCCATTTACATACAATTGGGAGTTCATAGAAACATCGCCTTGGAGAATTGTTTCTCCAAGTGTATACAAGTTAGCATTGAATGAAACATCAGAAGATACAAATAAACGATTGTTCAATGAGACATCATGATCTACATTTAATCTTCCGTTTAATGACAAATCTTCTGCTATTATTAATGAATAATCTGTGCTTGTCACATTAGTATAAATTATATTAGATTGTGTATATTGTTGAACATTTAATCTTCCATAAATAGTAACATCTTCTCCAACAAATAAACTAGAGTTCATAGAAACATCGCCTTCTAGG
>Ga0136644_10001855_pt1 | contig 16488 bp, 20 predicted proteins | sample C_130820_EF_Meta_FD_94780 | JGI IMG/M metagenome (GOLD analysis project Ga0136644, IMG submission 94780) | Freshwater microbial communities from Lake Croche, Canada to study carbon cycling - C_130820_EF_MetaG (v2) (version 2) | ecosystem: Environmental > Aquatic > Freshwater > Lake | place... | reverse complement strand
TCTATGGTGCAAAACGGATAGTTCTCCGCCGCAATACCCGCCTTGGTCAAGGCATTGAACAGGGTGGACTTGCCCACGTTGGGCGGGCCCACGATGCCGCATTTGAGAGACATGGAAATTCCTTTACAAGTCGCGCCTACTATTTGCACCATGCAGCCTGCTACAGGCGCCAAAGCGATGCACTTTCATATCCTATATAACGAGCTCCGCTTACAGGAGCAATGCGCATTAGCATCCATCTAACTCGGTTTTTTATCAAAAGGTGCAAATCGCATCATGCCCCAATGCCCTCTCCTTGACATAGTCCATGCTGCTGGCCCAAGCAGCGTTTCGAGCATACATTTTTACAAGTGTTTTTTTTGTTTCTACTCGAATTACGTCCACCCCAAATAAGTAGCCAAATCCAAGATTAGATGTAAAAACATATAAACTTAAAATATCACCTTTATCTTCTTTTAGAATTTTGAATCCTCCAATGTTTGTTATGATTGGAATAGCGCCGTACATAATGATGGATTGTCTTTTGCGTGTATAGCAAGAGGTTAAAGCTGTTTCTACGAGGCCACGTACAGCTATTGCATCCTCTAATATCTCGAGTGGTTGATTTTGGTATTTTGAAGAACGCAACTCTTCAAGAGAAACTCCATTTACGGAAGCGCAACCAGACAGAAAGAAGGCGGTTAGTATTAAATAGAAAAATTTATACATTATTTTGATCATAAATAAAAATCAGAGCCATTTGAAAAATTAGCTACCATTCTCTGGTTTTTCACACCAGCAGACGCCTATCTCTTATTTGTGTCACCTGATGGTCTAGCGCCATTTTCCTGACCGTTACCGCCTAATTTATCCTATTTTTACCGTGCCATACTCGTAGTAAGTCAAAATTTCTTGCGGTCATAGGCATGCGCAAGTGATTCAGTAAGCGTGCTGATGCTCCGCCGCAATACCTGCCTTGGTCAAGGCATTGAACAGGGTGGACTTGCCCACATTGGGCAGGCCCACGATGCCGCATTTGAGAGACATGGAAATTCCTTTGAGAAGTGGGGCGCGAGGGTACGGCCAAGCGGCCGTTTCAGCCCTGGGGCGCCGAGCGCAGGCAGCCTGCGCCGAACCAGGATTTGGCTCAGGCTGCCAAGCCAAAGATTGTAGTGAGCGGCTGGTCGCCGACCTGGCCGCCCGGGCCGCATGCACCCAGTACAGTGGCGTTCTGCCTTGGGGGAGCCCTGTGGGCGGGCTGCCGCCTATTAACCCCGCAAATCCCCCGCCAGCGAGGCCAGGGTGGCGTCGGCGATGGCCACGTGGGCGGGGTAGTTGGTGTGGTCGCAGCCCAGGGTAACGCTCGCGCCTGCTTGGACGGCGGCGCGGTGGGTGGGAGGGAGTTCAAAGCGCAGAAAGTGCACGGCGGAGGTTTTCTCGTCGTTTTCGCGCGCCAAGTCTTCGTCGGCTATGGCATAGACGCGGGCTTGGCCTTCTACTTCGACGAACATGCGGTCTTCCACGCCAATCAGGCGCGCCAACTCGCGTTTGCGCTGGTTTTCATCGGGGTATTCGATCATCATCGTCGCCTTCCAATTGCTGCCGTCGGGCAGCAGCGGGGCATACGCGCCCACCTCTTGGGCGATGCCGTCTTCGTCGAAGATTTTTTCAATGCGCAGCATTTCTTGTATTTGGTAGCGCAGGCTGGTTTCGCTCTCAAACTGGATGGTCATGTGCTCGCCCAGCGCCACGCTGCGCAGCTTGCGGTGGGCGAGCACGTCGGCCTTGTGCAGCTTGCGGTATTTGCTGTAAGCCTCTAATGTCATCAGGCTGTCGGGGGTGATTTTTCCGGTGAGTTGCATGGGGGCTCCAGGTTCAAAGGCCGTAGGCTTTGCGCACCAGGCTCAAGGGGTGTTCCAGGCTGGGCTCGCCCAGCCCATTGATTTCCATGCCCTGGGCGATGTGGTGGCCGCCCAGCGGGCAGTCGCTGCTGATGTAGTCGGGTGCACTGCCGTCTTTCATGGTGGCCATGGCTTTGAACACCGGTTTGCCGATTTTCATGGCCTGCTGGTGGTAGGCTTTTTTCACGCCAAAGGTACCTGCGTGGCCGGAGCAGCGCTCCACGGTGTTGACCGTGGTGCCGGGAATCATCTTCAGCATTTCCTCGGTTTTTTTGCCGATGTTTTGCACCCGCCCGTGGCAGGGAATTTGGTAGCTGATGTTGCCCAGCGTCTGGCTGAAATCGGTTTTCAGCAGGCCGTCGCGTTTGCGTGCCATCAGGTACTCAAACGGATCGAATAGGGCGCGTTTGACGGCTTGCACCTCCTCGTCGTCGGGGTACATGAGCGGAATTTCCTGCTTAAACATCAGGGTACAACTGGGCACGGCCGACAGAATCGCGTAGCCCTCTTTGGCGTAAGCGGCCAGCACCGGAATATTGGCGCGCTTGGACGCGTCCACCGACTCGAGGTCGCCCAGTTCCAGCTTGGGCATGCCGCAGCACTGCTCCTTCTCCACAATGACGTAGGGCACCTCGTTATGGTCTAGCAGCTTGAGCAGATCCAAGCCAATGCCGGGCTCGTTGTAATTGATGTAGCAGGTGGCAAAAATGGCGACTTTGCCCGGCGTCGTGGCGCCCGCTACTGCGGTTTGGGCTTTTGCCTGCGGCGGGTGGTGACGGAACTTCTTGGTCGCCAATTCGGGCAGCCAAGCGTCTTGATCGACACCCAGCGTTTTTTCCATGAGCTTGCGCGCCAAGCCGTTTCGGTTGAGCGCGTTCACCGCCTGCACCACGACAGGAATACCAGCAAACTGCCCGTGCACATCGGTAGAGGCCAGGAGCTTTTCGCCCATGCCCACGTCGCCCTTTTTGAATTTGATGGCCTTGGCGCGCAGCATGGTGTGTGGGAAGTCCAGGTTCCAGGGGTGCGGCGGCACGTAGGGGCACTTGGTCAGGTAGCACAGGTCGCACAGATAGCACTGATCGACCACCTTCCAGTAGTCGGCCTTGGCGACGCCATCGACCTCACCGGTTTTGCTGTTGTCCACCAGGTCAAACAAAGTGGGGAAGGAGCCGCACAGACTCACACAACGGCGGCAACCGTGGCAGATATCAAAGATGCGCTCCATCTCATGAAGGGCGGCGCCCTCGTCATAAAACGCGGGGTTTTTCCAGTCTATGGGGTGCCTTGTGGGAGGGAGCAAATTGCCTTCGGTGGCCATGGCAGAGCAGTTTCTTAAAAAAAGTGATTGCGGGTTAGGGCGTTGGAGGCTTGGGGTGAGGGCACCGCCGCGGCGGTGGCCCTCAGCTCAAACCCCTCTCGTGGACGCAAGAGGGGGCGACGATTAATCGACTAATTCGGCCAGGGCCTTGGCGTAGCGGTTCGCATGCGAACGCTCGGCCTTGGCCAGGGTTTCAAACCAGTCGGCCACTTCGTCATGGCCTTCTTCGCGCGCGGTTTTGGCCATGCCGGGGTACATGTCGGTGTACTCATGGGTTTCGCCAGCGACAGCGGCTTTCAGGTTGTCGCGGGTGGCGCCAATGGGCAGGCCGGTGGCTGGGTCGCCGCATTGCTCCAGCCATTCGAGGTGACCGTGCGCATGGCCAGTCTCCCCTTCAGCCGTGGAGCGAAACAGGGCCGCCACATCGTTCTGGCCTTCAACGTCGGCCTTGTTTGCGAAATACAGGTAACGACGGTTGGCCTGGGACTCGCCTGCGAAGGCGGCTTTCAGGTTTTCTTCCGTCTTGGAGCCTTTGAGTGCTGGCATGGAAATCTCCTTGAAGTTGCAACAATGCCCCGGCCTGGTTAGGCCAAGGACGAGGGAACGATAGCCGTATTGGCGCGTCACGTCTAATTGCACGCTTCAATGCCACTCATTGCCACTCCCTATCGATGGCGAGCCACCGATAAGCAAATGGTAAAAAGGCCCGGCCAAGTCACCCGCAATGGGCGCTTGTACCGGGCCTGGGCTTAACAGCTAGGTGGCGCGGGGCTTAAGGGCGCTTGGCAATCACTTGATCGACCAGACCGTAGTCCTTGGCTTCGTCGGCAGATAGAAAAAAATCGCGCTCGGTGTCGCGCTCTATCTTTTCCAGCGCCTGGCCGGTGCGGTCAGCCAGGATACGGTTGAGTTGCTCGCGGGTTTTGAGGATGTCGCGCGCATGGATTTCGATGTCCGTCGCCTGGCCCTGCGTGCCGCCCAGGGGCTGGTGGATCATGATTTTGGAGTTGGGCAGCGAAAAGCGTTTACCCTTCTCCCCTGCGGCCAGCAAAAAGGCCCCCATGCTCGCCGCCATGCCGATGCACAGGGTGGACACGGCGGGCTTGACGAACTGCATGGTGTCAAAAATCGCCATGCCTGCGCTGACTGAGCCGCCGGGGGAGTTGATGTAGAACGAAATGTCCTTGTCTGGGTTTTCGCTTTCCAAAAACAGCAATTGCGCCACCACCAAATTGGCCGTCTGGTCGTTCACCGGGCCGACCAGAAACACCACCCGCTCTTTCAGTAGCCGGGAATAAATGTCGTAAGACCGTTCGCCACGGCCCGACTGCTCAATCACCATCGGAACCATGCCCAGCGCCTGGGTATCGAGTGCGTTCATTGAAACTCCTGAATAGGGAAGACCAGCAAATGATGCCGGGCCGCCAAACTGCAAGCCCCGCGCCGAAAAGCGCCGGTTTAGCTTTGGCCCATTAGCTCTTCAAAGCTGATGGCCTTTTCATTGACTTGAGCGTTGGCAAGCACGAACTCGGTGACGTTGTTCTCCAGCACCACGGCGTGCACCTCGGCCAGGCGCTCTTTGTCCGAGTGGTACCAGCGCACCACGTCTTGTGGCTTCTCGTAGCTGGCTGCCAGTTCCTGAATATGGGTGCTGATTTGCTCAGGCGTGGGCTGCAGTTGGTGTGCGTGCACCAACTCGCCCACCACCAGCCCTAAGCGCACACGGCGCTCAGCCTGCGGGCGGAATAAGTCTTCGGGCACGGGGGCCGTGGCAGCGTCCTTGATGCCGCGCCGTTTGAGGTCTTCACGCGCGCTGTTGACCAGATTCTCTATCTCGGTTTGCACGCTGGACTTGGGCAGATCCAGCTCGGCCAGACCTAGCAGCGCGTCCAGCGCCGCCGACTTGTTGCGCGACAGCAGGCGAGCCTTGACCTCGCGTTCCAGATTTTTGCGGATATCGGCGCGCAGGCCCTCCACGGTGCTGTCGGCTACGCCCAGGGCCTTGGCCAGCGCATCGTCCACAGCCGGCAGGTGCGAGGCTTCCAGCTTTTTGATGGTGACCATGAAATCGGCCTGCTTGCCCGCCACGTCTTTGCCCTGGTAGTCCTCGGGGAAGGACAGGGGGAAGGTCTTGCTGTCGCCCGCTTTCATGCCCAGCACGGCGTCTTCAAACTCTTTCAGCATGCGGCCTTCGCCGACGATAAATTGAAAGTCTGTTGCTTTGCCGCCGTCAAACGGCTCGCCGTCTATCTTGCCCTCGAAATCGACCGTTACGCGGTCTTCCAACTCGGTCGGGGCCTCGTGCGAGCGCTGGCTAAACGTGCGCCGCTGGCGCTGCAAAATACCCAGGGTTTTATCGATGGCGGCTTCGCTCACCTCAGCCACATATTTGTCCACTTGGGCGCTGCCCAGGTCTTTGATGACGACTTCAGGAAACACTTCAAAAACGACATCAAAGGCGAGCAGTCCCTCAGGAGCGTCCTCTTTTTCGACGAGGCGTGCCGAGCCCGCTACGCGCAAATCGGCTTCTCTGGCGGCGTTGGAAAAGGCCTCGCCCATCTTGTCGTTCATCACCTCGAACTGCACCGAGCCGCCGTAACGTTGGGCCACGACATTCATGGGCACCTTGCCAGGGCGAAAACCGTCCATCTTGACGGTGCGCGCGATGCGCTTAAGGCGAGCACTCACCTCGGAATGGATGGCCTCCAACGGCACGGTGAGGCTAACTTTTCGCTCCAGCTTGTCCAGGGTTTCAACGGTGACGGCCATAGTGGGTTTCTTTGTTGGTTTGTGCAGCGCAAAGCCGAGCATGAGCCCCGCGCGGGTAACCGGCAATTCTAGCGCAGGCCATGTCGTGCCGTGGGGCGCCTCGTGGGCTGTGTTTATCTGCCCCGCTGCGGCTCAAACCACTTTTGCTCGCCCATTCACGCGGCTGGCATGCCAACAAGGTGGCCGAGGTGGACGACAACGCCATGGCGCAGGGCCACGCCGCCAGCGTTCAGGTCTGGGGGGCGACCGGCTGGCGCAGATCGAAATGCGCGATGGCCGTCACATAGACCACCGTGCTGGCCTGTTCGACGTTCCACATGGTCAAGGGACGGGCTTGTGGGGCCTCGCCAAACAGGTTCCCCGCTGCGCTGTTGATCAAATCATCGGCCACCACGTCGCCACAGGCGTCCAGCAGGCGGATGGACCAGGCGGCATACGGGCCTTTGCCCATTGCCAGGCCATCTATGAGCGTCAGATCGACGATGCAAATCAGCCCCCGTTGACCGACGACCGCCAGGAAGCTGGAAAGCCCGCGCGGTGTCACGACCACTTGTGTATCGCAGCGCAAGCCCGTGGCTTGGAATCGGCGCACCAAATGCAGCATGTAGGCGTCGATTTGTGGGCGCGCTGCCCGCGCCAGACGAGTAAAAGTAATGTCCCATGCGGGCTCGCGGGGCGGAGTAGGCATGGGGTGAGTCGGGCTCATGGTGTGCCCAGTGTCTGGCGATCTAACCGCTGCCATACCCCGAAAAGGCAGGTAATGGCCGGTTAGTTGCGGCTCCACATGCCGCCAGCCGCAGGCTTGCACTGCCAGCGCATGGCCGCGCGAAAGCTCTAGGAGCATGGTGCTTTGTGTGCCTACGCACAGAGGGCGGGCGCCGCAAGGCGCACAGTGCAAAGCCCTTAGCTCAAGCAAGTGCCCCCTATGAAGACTGACCGCCAACTGCAAACCAACGTGACGGACGAACTGAAACCGGGACCTGCCGTACACGCTGAACAAATGAGCGTGGAGGCCCCAGATGGTGTAGTCACCCTCACGGGAGCAGTCAACAGGTGGTTCGAACGCGATGTGGCCCGCGAATCCGCCTGGGGCGCACCCGGCGTGATGAGCGTAGACGACAAAAACACGATTGCCTTTTGACGTGCCACCAGGAGTTCACCATGCTGAGAAATTTTCAAGAATTCCATCGCTACACCTTGGGCGCGACCGACGGCGAAGTGGGGCACGTCAGCGATCTGTTTTTTGACGACCAGGAGTGGGTGGTGCGCTATCTGGTGGTGCAGACCGGATCATGGCTGACCAACCGCAAGGTGCTGATATCACCTTATTCCTTGGGTCAGCCCGACTGGGAACACCGGCGCCTGCCAGTCAACATCAGCCGGGCGCAAGTGCAAAACTGCCCCAATGTGGACACCGAAAAACCCGTATCCCGTCAACACGAGACCGCCTATGCCGACTACTACCGCTACCCCTATTACTGGGAAGGTGGCGGCTTTTGGGGTGACAACTTGTACTTCCCGACACTGACATCAGATGCTGCAACCAGGGAGGAGCCCCGGGGGCGCACGCTGGCCAAAGTGACCCGCGACTACATCCGTGCCGAGGAGTCTCGCCATGCGGGCGAGGATCCCCATTTGCGCAGTTGCAAGGCCGTGGTGGGCTACCACGTGCACGCGCTGGACGGGAATCTCGGGCACATCAGCTCCCTATTGGTAGAGGAGAACACCTGGGCCATTCGTTACTTGGTGGTGGATACCGGCAATTGGTGGATGGGGCAAAAAGTGCTGGTGCCGCCCCAATGGATCACCGAAATCAGTTGGGCGGAATCCAAGGTTCACATCAACCTACGCTGCGAGACGCTACGAAACAGTCCGCGTTACGAATCATCAGCCGATTTGAATCGTGAAAAAGAAGACGCGCTGTTCCAGTACTACGGGCAACCCAATTACTGGGAGCGTGAGCGTGCCAGGGAAGTCGCCGAAACCTGAGCATGGTGTTCAAAGCCCGTGCTGCCCGGGCTAAAGAGCTTGTACACCAGCCCACTGGGTGCACGCAGAAGTGGTGCGCGGGGGGGGACTCGAACCCCCACAGTATTGCTACCGTCAGGACCTAAACCTGGTGCGTCTACCAATTTCGCCACCCGCGCGGGTTTGTTCGAGCAATCAGGCGTCGCGATGACGTGCCGACTGCTCGCTAGGTGAGTAGATTTTAACCGCGCTGCGGGGTATGGCCCTTGGTATAGCCCCTGGTGCTTGATTTCGCCAGGTTGCACCCGGCAAGCGCGTGCGACAATTCTGAGTTGTTTTGGCTTTGATGGGGTTTGGCCATGGCGGCACCAGGCGGTTTTTTGCGCGGCAAGCGCTTGTTGATTACGGGTGTGTTGAACAACCGCTCGATTGCCTACGGCATTGCCAAAGCCTGCCACCGCGAAGGGGCTGAGTTGGCTTTTAGCTACGCGGGCGAGCGCTTTCAAGCGCGCATGACCGATACCGCAGCCGAGTTCGGCTCCAGCTTGGTTTTTGATTGCGATGTGGGCAGCGACGAGCAGATCGACCGTTTGTTTAGCGATTTGTCGCAAACATGGCCGCACTTTGATGGCTTTGTGCACAGCATCGGTTTTGCGCCTCGCGAGGCCATTACCGGTGATTTTTTGGATGGCCTCTCGCGTGCCGCTTTCCAGACCGCGCATGATATTTCGGCCTACAGTTTTCCCGCTATGGCCAAGGCTGCGTTGCCTTATTTAAGCCCCCAATCGGCGCTGCTGACCTTGACCTACCTGGGTGCCTTGCGCGTGCTGCCCAACTACAACACCATGGGTTTGGCCAAGGCGTCGCTGGAGGCGTCGGTGCGCTACTTGGCCGAGTCGCTGGGCCCGCGCGGTGTGCGCGTGAACGGCATCAGCGCGGGCCCGGTGAAAACCTTGGCGGCCAGCGGCATCAAGGACTTTGGCAAAATTTTGGGTGCGGTATCGGCGGTGGCGCCGCTGCGGCGCAATGTCACCCTTGACGACATCGGCAACGTGGCGGCTTTTTTGCTGAGCGACTTGGCCGCTGGCGTGACGGCAGAAATCACCTACGTCGATGGTGGCTTCAGCCAAGTCGTGGGCGGCATGGCCTAGCCGCCAGCCGGCAAGTGGGGTGGGCGACATCCCGGTGCGGGGTGTCGCCATAGGTTCTTGGCTGCCGATTTTTTTGATGGGGGAGAAGACCTTGCTTTCGATTCTGCAAGCGGCGGGCTGGCCGATTTGGTCTTTGGTGCTCTGCTCGGTGATCGCGCTGACGCTGGTCATTGAGCGTTTTTTCAGCTTACAGCTTAAGCACGTGGCGCCGCCGCACTTGCTGGACGAGGTGATCGCCCTGTCGCGCTTTGCGCCTCCGGCACCGGACTTGATTCGTCAGTTGCAGGCCAACTGTGCCTTGGGCGAGGTGCTGGCTAGTGGCTTGATGGCCCTGCACAGCCACCCCCGCAGCCCCGACGCCGAATTGCGCGCGGTGGTAGAGGGCACCGGTCGGCAGGTCGCGCAGCAACTGGAAAAGTACTTGCCCGCCTTGGCTACGGTGGCCTCGGTCGCCCCCTTATTGGGCTTGCTGGGTACGGTAATTGGCATGATTGAAATTTTCGGGGCCCAAAACGCCGATGCTGCGAGCGGCAGCAACCCGGCGCAGTTGGCGCACGGCATTTCGGTGGCCCTGTACAACACGGCAGCCGGCCTGATGGTGGCGATTCCTAGCCTGGTTTTTTGGCGCTATTTCCGCGCCCGCGTGGATCGCTACGTGCTGACCATGGAGTTGGCAAGCGAGCGCTTTATGCATCACCTCAGCGCTCTTAACCGCTTGGCGCAGACGCCGCGCCGCGAATCAGGAGGGGCGTCTTGAACTTCAAGCGTTCCGCGCGCGAAGAGCCGGAGATCAACCTGATTCCGTTCATCGACGTGCTGCTGGTGGTGCTGATTTTTCTGATGCTGTCCACCACCTATGGCCAGTTCACGCGTTTGCAGGTCAAGCTGCCCACGGTGGGTACGGCCACGGTGCGTGAACAGCCCAAGGAGATCCGGGTCACTGTCACGGCCGATGGCCGCTATGCCGTCAACCAAGTGGCGCTGGAGACGGGCCGGCTGGAAGAACTGGTGGCTGCGATTGGCGCGGCGGCAGATAAGAGCAGCCCGGTGCGCATCGACGCCGACGCGAGCGCGAGCCATCGTGCGGTGGTCATGGTGATGGAGGCGGCACGCCGGGCTGGCTTGACACAGGTCAGCTTCGGCGCGCAAACCACAGCCGTGGCGCGCTGATGCAAGGCGGCGCACTGGCGCGCTGGCTGCCCGCACAGTGGCAGCGGCGCGGCTGGTCGGCCCGCCTGCTGTGGCCGCTTTCCCTGGTTGTTCTCACTCTGGTGCGTGCGCGCCAAGCACTCTACCGTTGCGGGTTCTGGCGCGTAGAACGCCTGGCGGTGCCGGTGGTGGTGGTCGGCAATGTGGTGGTGGGTGGCAGCGGCAAGACGCCGCTGGTGGCGGCCCTGGTTGCGCATGTGCAGGCGCAAGGCTGGCGCCCAGGCATTGTTTCGCGCGGCTATGGTGGTGCCTACACGGGCTGCGTGGAAGTTCTGCCCGACAGCTCGCCCCAATGGGTGGGTGATGAGCCGCTGTGGCTGCGGCGCCAAACCCAGGTTCCGGTGTTCGTGGGGCGCACGCGCGCCCAGGCCGCTCGCGCCCTGCTGGCGGCTCATCCGGCTGTCAATTTGCTGCTTGCTGACGACGGGCTGCAACACATGGCGCTGGGGCGTGACGTGGAAATCGTGGTCTTAGACGAACGGGGCCAGGGCAACGGCTGGCTGCTGCCCGCAGGCCCGCTGCGCGAGCCCTGGCCGCGCCATGCGGATTTGCTGATTCGCACCGACGGCGTGCCAGCGCCGGGCCAGTTTGCGGCGCAGCGCCGCCTGGCCGACTGGGCCTATTCAGCCGACGGTGGGGCGCTAAGCATGGACAGTTTGCGAGGGCTCAAGCTGGTCGCCGTGGCCGGTATTGCCCGGCCCGAGCGTTTTTTTGCCATGCTGCGCGCGCGCGGCCTGGTGTTGGCGCATACGCTGGCGCTGCCCGATCACCATAATTTTCAGGCTCAGCCGGTGCCGACTTGGCCCGGTGCGACCCTGTTGTGCACCGAAAAAGACGCGCCCAAGCTGTGGCACACGCATCCGCAGGCGCTCGCCGTGCCCCTGGTGCTGACACCTGAGGCGGGCTTTTTTCAAGCCTTGGATGAACTACTATCCCGCCATGGACGCCAAACTGCTTGAACTACTGGTGTGCCCGATCACCAAGGGCCCTTTGGACTGGGATCGTGCCCGCAGCGAACTGATTTCGCGCAGCGCCCGGCTGGCCTACCCGGTGCGCGATGGCATTCCGGTGTTGCTGGAGGCGCAGGCGCGCAGCTTGGGCGATGACGAGTTGGCGGCCCTGCCGCCGCGCACGCCGCTGGTGTGAGGCGGCCTTGCGCTTTGTTGCCCTGATTCCCGCGCGACTGGCTTCCAGCCGCCTGCCCAACAAGCCACTGGCGCTGATTGCCGGTGTGCCCATGGTGGTGCACGTGGCCCGCCGCGCCTTGCAGTCTGGTGCCGAGCGCGTGGTGGTGGCGGCAGACAGCCCACTCATCCTGGAGGCCTGCCAGTCTTTTGGCGTGCAGGCCGTGCTCACGCGCAACGACCATGCTTGTGGCAGCGACCGCTTGGCCGAAGCCAGCCGCCTACTGGCCTTGCCCGATGAAGCGGTGGTGGTCAACGTACAGGGTGACGAGCCATTGATTGATCCAGCCCTGATCGATGCCTGTGCCGCCGCGCTCCAGCACCAGCCTGGCGCGGCCATGGCAACGGCGGCGCATCCCCTCACCGATGTGGCCGATTTACGCAACCCCAACGTCGTGAAAGTGGTGCTGGATCAGCAGGGCTTTGCCATGGCGTTTAGTCGCGCCCCCATCCCTTGGTGGCGCGACGGGGCCACCCAGGGCGTGGCCGAATTGCCGCCGCATGCGCTGCCCGCGCTGCGCCACATTGGTATTTATGCCTACACCGCAGGCTTTCTGCGCCACTATGCGCAGCTACCCGCCTGCGCCTGGGAGACGGTGGAGGCCTTGGAGCAACTGCGCGTGCTCTGGCACGGCCATCGCATGGTGGTGCACTGCACAGCGCAGGCCCCGCAAGCCGGGGTCGATACCCCCGCAGACTTGGCCCGCGTGCGAGGTCTGTTAGAGCCTGCCAGCGCGCCGACTTAAGCGTCAGCCTGGCGTTGGCGCCGCGTAAGCTGCGCAAGCCTAGCCCATGCTATCCTTGAAAGGCGGTTACTTATTGCATCCTAAAGGCTCGGCTTGCACGGGCGTAAAAAAACGACTGATTTACCCGAGGCATACATGAGACTGATTCTGTTGGGCGCACCCGGTGCCGGCAAAGGCACACAAGCCACCTTCATTTGCAAGCAGTACGGTATTCCGCAAATCTCCACCGGCGACATGCTGCGCGCAGCGGTCAAGGCGGGCACCCCTTTGGGTGTGCAGGCCAAGAAGGTGATGGACTCGGGGGCCTTGGTGAGCGACGACATCATCATTGGCTTGGTCAAAGAGCGCATCGCGCAAGCGGATTGCGCCCAAGGTTTTTTGTTTGACGGCTTTCCGCGCACGATCCCCCAGGCCGAGGCCATGAAGGCCGCTGCCGTGCGGCTGGACTGCGTACTGGAGATCGATGTTCCACACGCCGCCATCATCGAGCGCATGAGCGGGCGGCGCTCCCACGCGGCCAGTGGCCGCACCTATCACGTGACGCTGAACCCGCCCAAGGTGCCCGGCAAAGACGACTTGACTGGCGAAGACCTGATCCAGCGCGAAGACGACAAAGAAGAAACGGTGACCAAGCGGCTGGCGGTGTACGAGTCGCAAACCCGTCCCTTGGTGAAATACTATTCCGATTGGGCGCAGCAAGATCCCGCGCACGCGCCCCGATACCGGGCCATTAGCGGCACTGGCTCGGTGGAAGAAATCACCGCCCGTGCATTGCACGCGCTGGCCAACTAAAAAAAGCCCCGCGCTGCCTCAGGCTTGGGCCTGTTGCAGAGACAGCATCAGGGCAATGCGCGCCTTCACCGCCGACAGCCCCTGCGAGTCGGGCAGGCAATCTCCCCGATGCGGTAACACCACCCCTTGCGCGCAGCGGCTGGCGCGCACCACCGGTACACCAGCGGCCTGCGCGTGCAGCAAAGCGTGCAGCAAGTCCTGGTGCACCGAGCCATTACCGGTGCCGTTTACCACCAGGCCACGCACGCCCGCTTGCACCAACAGCGGAACCAGGTGGCCATTGGCCCCTGCTGTGCTGTGCACAATCTCCACCCATGGCCAAGCGGCGGGGGCCACGGGCGCCGACGCTGATCGCTCGCTGCCAAAAAAATGGGGCCATTGGCCTGAACGCGGCCAGGCACGCAACTGACGCAGGTGAGCGCCTTCCAGATACGCGATCGGCCCCGCGTCTCCTGAACTAAAGGCGTCTAGCCGGTAGGGATGCACCTTTTGCACCTCAACGGCACCGTGCACTTGGCCGGCGCACAGCACCACCACCCCGTGTGCGTGGCCACCGCAGGCCAGCGCCAAGGCGTCTTTTAGGTTTTGCGGGCCATCGGCCTGCAAGGCGTCTGCCGGGCGCATGGCGCAGGTCAGCACCACCGGCTTGTCCTGCGTCAACGCCTCACTCAAGCAGGCGTGCAAGCAATATGCGGTCTCTTCCAGTGTGTCCGTGCCGTGGGTGATGACCACGCCCACGATGTGGGGGTCGCGCAAAGCGGCGTTCAGCCGTTCTAGCAGGGTGTTCCAAACCGCAAAGCCCATGTCCTTGCTGTCCAACTGTGCCAGTTGCTCGCTTTCGCATTGGCAGGCGCCGAGAACCTGCGTCAGCCCGGTCACCCCTTGCAACAAGGAGGCGACGCCCCGCTGTGCGGCTTGGTAAGACAAGTCATCACCCGCGACCCGACTGGTTCCTGCAATCGTGCCGCCCAAACCCAATAAAAGCACTTTTTTTGTCATGCGCTTGCACCCATTGAAAATAGCTGGTTAAAATAACAGTAACTGGATGGGAATACAGATTCAAATCGATCCACAGGAATTGGAAAAGTCATGACCCTCGCGCCTAAATTAACCGATCGCCAACAACAAATTTTGGACTTGGTGCAATCCACCATGGCCCGTACCGGTGCGCCGCCCACACGCGCTGAAATTGCCTCCGAAATCGGCTTTCGCTCAGCCAATGCCGCCGAAGAGCATTTGCAGGCGCTGGCACGCAAGGGCGTGATCGAGCTGGTGGCAGGCACCTCACGTGGCATCCGCCTGCGCGGTGACACCATGCGCTCCCTCAACGAATCACGTGCCAGCCAGTATGCCGGGTCACTGCCCAGCTTGGTTCATCTCAGCTTGCCGCTGGTCGGGCGGGTGGCCGCCGGCTCGCCTATTTTGGCCCAGGAGCATGTGGATCAAACCTATTCCATTGAGGCCAGCCTGTTTGCCCGCAAGCCAGATTACTTGCTCAAAGTGCGCGGTATGAGCATGCGCGACGCTGGCATCATGGACGGCGACCTGTTGGCTGTACAAGCCAGTAAGGACGCAAAAAACGGGCAAATTGTGGTCGCGCGCCTAGGTGATGAAGTGACCGTGAAGCGCTTTAGGCGCAACCACCAGCACATTGAATTGCAGGCCGAAAACCCAGACTACAAAACCATCATCGTCGAGCCCGGCGACGCGTTTGAAATCGAGGGTTTGGCCGTGGGCTTGATCCGTCATTCCCTGTTGCTCTGAGTTTTCCCTTGCAGCCGCAGGTGGCGGGCGTTCTGAAGCAAGAACCCTGTGGCTGCAAGACCCTGGTCAATCCTGCTGGTTCTTCAATGAGGAGTTGTGGCATGGAATTCCTTGCGTCCCCATCCCCCACGCTGGCTGTGCTGCTGGCCCCCTTGCAGGCTGTGGTTTCTTTTTTTGCACCCTGGTCGCGCACCCCTGGTGTGGTGCCAGCCAGCGAGCGCGTTCAAGCACGAGCGCCAGAGCCTGCTACGCCGCCTCAGGCCCGCGCCTGTTTGCGCGTGGTGCGCGTACTAGAGTCTGGCAGCGCGCCGCACCACGCCGGGCGCATGCTCATTTCGGGCCGCATGGCCGATGTATGCGCCGAGCTGGATCGCTTGGCCCGCCACGAGGCAGAAGCCGCCTTGCGCGCGCGCCCCCACTGAGCGTGTCGGCGATGTAGCAGCTAGCCCCTGGGTCGCCAGGGCTCTGGATATTCATGCCAAAAAATGAGTGCCCGTGTGAAGGGAGTGCACAATTGAGGGCATGAACATCGTGATCCTTGATGATTACCAAGACGCCGTGCGCAAACTGTCTTGCGCAGGAAAACTAGACGCCTACCCGGCCAAGGTCTATACCAACTCTGTCAAAGGTTTGGGCAAGTTGTCGGTACGCCTCAAGGATGCCGATGTGATTGTGCTCATTCGCGAGCGCACCCATATGCCCCGAGCCTTGATCGAAAAACTCCCGCGCCTCAAGCTGATTGTGCAAACAGGCAAAGTAGGCTCACATATTGATGTGGCGGCGTGCACGGAGCATGGCATTGCCGTGGCCGAGGGGGTGGGTTCGCCGGTTGCGGCGGCTGAATTAACGTGGGCGCTTTTAATGGCGGCCATGCGTCGCTTACCCCAGTACATTGCGCATCTCAAGTACGGCGCGTGGCAACAGTCGGGCTTGAAGGCGGCATCCATGCCCAGCAACTTTGGCATCGGCATGGTGGTCAAAGGCAAGACCCTGGGTATTTGGGGCTACGGGAAAATTGGCCAAGTCATTGCTGGTTACGCCAAAGCTTTTGGTATGCAAGTGGTGGTTTGGGGGCGTGAGCCCTCACGCGCTTTGGCGCTGCAGCATGGGCATCAGGCGGCAGCCAGTCGCGAGGATTTTTTCAGCACATGCGACATTGTGTCGCTGCACTTAAGGCTGAATGCCGACACCCACGGCATCGTCAAGCTAGACGACTTGTCGCGCATGAAACCCACGTCACTCCTGGTTAACACCTCACGCGCCGAGCTGATTGAAAGCGATGCGCTGATTGTGGCCTTGAACCGGGGCCGCCCCGGTATGGCGGCAGTGGACGTATTCGAGAGCGAGCCGATTTTGCAAGGACATGCCTTGCTGCGCTTGGAGAACTGCATCTGCACCCCGCATATCGGCTATGTGGAGCAAGACAGCTATGAGTTGTATTTCGGCGCAGCCTTTGACAACATCATTAACTTCATACAGGGCACGCCCACGCATATCGTGAACCCGCGTGCCCTGCAAGTGCGGCGTTAAACCTAGAAACCGCAGTTGACCGCTTCATGGCACTCAAAAATCTTATGCATCAACACGGCGATGACCCCCTGCATCTATTCACCTGGTGGGTGAGGTCGCTACGTGCCCGACAAGCACCGCCCTGGGATGCCCTGGCGGTGTTGCTCCTCCTTGCTGGCATCAGCCAGCCGCGTC
>Ga0136644_10001850_pt1 | contig 16521 bp, 12 predicted proteins | sample C_130820_EF_Meta_FD_94780 | JGI IMG/M metagenome (GOLD analysis project Ga0136644, IMG submission 94780) | Freshwater microbial communities from Lake Croche, Canada to study carbon cycling - C_130820_EF_MetaG (v2) (version 2) | ecosystem: Environmental > Aquatic > Freshwater > Lake | place... | reverse complement strand
TGAACATGGTGCTTTTAATTTTCGTAAACCAAGTTATACCCGTCTTTAGGGATATTCTTGTACAAAAAATCAAACTTTCCCTTGTGGGGAAATCCACTCTAGATACACATTGTTCAAAAAACCGCTTCAATGTATTGATAGATTTTTTCTGAGAACCAGTACTACTTCCTTACTTCTATTAATTCTATAACTTTTACCCGAAGTTGTATAAAGTAAACTTGTATAGTTCACCCACCTTCGTAAGTAGACTTATTTATCAATAAATATAGCTTATGGCCATTACTTATTACATGCTTCGGATTTCACCAATATTGCTTTTTATTTTGATGATTTTACCGGCAGCACTCTTTGGTGGTTTGCTAACTTATATTATTCGTACCTATTTAAGGGTTAAAGTGTTACGTTCTCATAATGAGGTAACGGGTTTCTTTTTTACAACTATTGCTAGTTTTTATGCGCTACTATTAGGCTTTATCATTTTTGGGGTATGGGGGCAATTGAATGATGCAAAGAATAATATGAGTATGGAGGGGAGTTCTGCACTAGGATTATATCGTGATATAAAATTTTATCCTGATACCCTAGAATCCAAACAATTGATGAATGAATTTCTTGATTTTGTATCTAAGGTAATCAATGAAGAAATTCCGGATATGGAAAAGATGAAAATCAATCAAAATACATCGGGATCATTCAATAATGTATTTTATAAAATGGAACACCTTAATCCTAAAAATACTTTTCAAATACAATTGGTTTCAGAAATGTATAATCACTTAAATCAATTGTCAACGTATAGGGGTTTGCGAACTGCCTCAATAGATTCTGAAATTCCACCGCCTATGTGGTTACCCATTATTTTAGGAGCGCTGATTACTATTGTTTGCGCTGTATTGGTTGATATAGAAAACAAGAAGGTACACATTGTTCTTACATCACTATTAAGTGTTTACATTGCTATGTTTCTTTTTATTATTGTAACACTTGATCATCCATTTACTGGAAGTTTAAGAATAAATCCAAAATCATATAACGAAGTTTTGAATTTAGAGCATTTGGCTAACGGGGCTTCCCGCCACTCTATTACATATATAAATAAATAACCAAAAAGATGTATACAACCTTTATCAAAAAAATTGCTTTACAAAGTTTATTACTCATTATTGTAGCCTCTTGCCAATCCCATGTACAAAATGAAAACGCAACATTTAAATACGTGAAAGATACGGATAATGATAGCTTAAAAACAGGAGCTATTAAAAAAGCAATACCCGTTAAAGAGGTTGAATATAAAAAGATTGTTTTAAAGAATGAAATTGTTGATGAATGGACATTATATAAAATTAAAACAGATAAGAAAATAAAATCTAATGAGCTTATCATTGACCAAATAAAAAATGGGAAAGTCATTTCGGGTAATAAAAACAAATTCAATAGACAGATTTCACGCTTAGAACAAAAAAATAATGACCTCCGAAAAAAAATGAATGATTATAATGAGGAAGCAAAAGCCAAATGGGAAAAGTTTAAACTAAGCATGTCCCATGATATTGACGCAATTGCCATTGAGATACATGATGTATCAATTCCTACCAAAAAAGCCGGATAGATAAATCTCACATTTCCCATATAGCTTATTATAGAAGGGAAGTCTTCCCCAAATCCTCAAAACGCCTATCCGAACATTTCACCAATTAAACCACCACTTTTACCGATACTAAGGTTTTTTAAACCCTTTTGGGTGCTCCTTTTTATATATTGGATAAAATTCAACACATAAAATCTTTTAAAAAAAAGACCACCCTCCTTTTAGCTTTAACAGTAATGACTGCATTGCTAGTATCAAACACGTTGGGGGTGATACAACCACTATTCAATTGGTTACCTGCAACACCTGTCATAGGGGTGCACCAAAACCATTTGGCAAACCATTACAAGCACCTCCACAATCCATTGGTACAAAAATGCTAGCACCAACAGGGAAATAGGAATTGTAGTTATCTTTGCCATTCACCAATTTTCCTATCTTATGCTGTTCAAATTAATCAAAGAACTCCCTCTCATGTTTGTCATTGCCCTAGTTATTTGGGCTGCAGTATTGTGGATTTTCTATAAAAACACTCAAAGAAATAATGGCAGTTTCTTTCAAAAACATAGAACTACCGTTATTGCATTACTCTTGGCATTGGTATTAACCCTTACAGATATCTGGCTATTTGTTTCCTATATACCTACCAATTTTAAGAAAAACCCCGTTACAGATAGTACACAGATGAGCCCAGATCTTTTATTAGACAGCACTTGGAAGGATACTGCACACAGAAGCACGGCTACAATTTTGGCAAAAGACAGCTTGAAAAAAACAGATAGTACCATTATTAAACAGGCTGGCAAAACCTATTTGACCAAAAAAGCTAGTATCAAATTTTATTCAAAAGGACCAGGAGAAGATATTGAAGCAACCAACTCAAACGTAGCTTGTTCTTTTAATGACATAACAGGCAATCTAAAATTCACTGGATTAATTAGAGGATTCCAGTTTGAAAATGAACTGATGCAGGAACACTTTAATGATAAGGACTACATGCACAGTGAATTGTATCCAAAGACTAGCTTTACGGGTAAGATAACATTACCTGCCAATTTTAGTGCTGAAAAAGATGGCAACTATACGGTTACTGTAGAAGGACTATTAACCATTAAAGGCGTAACTAAAACAACCAAAGTAGCCGGTTCAATTATTGTAGCCGGTAAGAATGTTTCTCTAAAAAGTATTTTCAAAATCAAACGCGCTGACTTCAATATCAATATTGATGAAGTTGCTGAAGAATTGGAAATTACCGTTGCTGCTGCTTTTAACTAAATTAAACTAACAACAAACCCGCTTTGAACAATGCATTGACGGGTTTGTTGTCCCAAAATAATTCAAAGTCTTCTAGCCCAGTAGCTTCATAATCAGCCTTAAGTTCTTGAATGGTTTTTTGTTTGGGATTGGTTATTGCTAACTCAGGTAATATTTTGAGTAGCCAAGCTCCTTTGTCTGGTTCCACACTAATGCTATGATTGGATTGCTGGGTATGAAAACTAATTTGCATTTGCTCCCAGGTACTGCCCTTTTTAGACTTTTGTACAATCTCCCATTGAGGTAATTTACCCAACCAAATGGGTTTAGCGTTTGCAGATACTAGTTCTGGTTCTTCAATGGCTTTTTGAATAAAATCAGGAGCAATAGTGGTTTTGGGCACTTTAAAATCAAACCATTCTCGCAAAGAAAAATCCAAACAAGTACCGTGCATATAATTGAGCAAGGCTTTCTTTAACCCAAATCCAAAACTTTCATGATCGGCTCCAGTAGGATCCTCGTGTTGAATGTCATTATTGGCAAATGTTCCAATGGCATTGGTTTGTTTTCGAACCTGGTATTTAGCGGGATCCAATCCAACAGGACTATGTGCGGTCATGGTAAACAAATGCCAAAAAGCAGATTGCAAAACACCGGTCTGAAACAATTGCCTCACCATTTCTAAAGAGTCAATGGTTTCCTGTTCTGTTTGCGTTGGAAAACCATACATCAAATAGGCATGCACCATAATTCCTGATTCCGTGAAATGCTTGCAAACCCTGGCCACTTGGGCCACCGTAATCCCTTTATCAATTAATTTCAACAAACGGTCAGAAGCTACTTCTAATCCCCCACTCACGGCAATGCAACCTGAAGTTTTTAATAAAAGACAAAGGTCACGGGTAAAACTTTTTTCAAATCGAACATTGGTCCACCAACTCACCACCAATTTTCTGCGAATAATTTCTATGGCCAATGATTTCATCAAAGATGGCGGAGCTGCTTCATCCACAAAATGAAACCCATTCTGCCCTGTTTGGGCAATCATTTCTTCCATCCTATCTACTATCAAGGATGCATTTACTGGTTCGTAGTTTTTAATATAATCCAGAGAAATGTCACAGAAAGTGCATTTGGCCCAATAGCAACCATGCGCCATAGTCAATTTATTCCAACGCCCATCGCTCCAGAGACTGTGCATAGGATTGGCCACTTCTATGGCAGAAATATACTGGTCCAATAATAGTCCTGAATAATCAGGTGTTCCAACTTGCCCCTGTTTATAATCGGCACAAGCCGTATTATTGATATAAACTACTTTTTTATTTTGTAAAGTAAATGCGCGCTTGAGTTCAGACAATGCTCTTTTGCCATTGATATGTTCCCAAAGTAATTCCAGTGGCGCTTCTCCATCATCTAGTGTGATAAAATCATAATACTCAAATACGCGAGGGTCACTCAATGACCTTAACTCCGTATTAGCAAAGCCCCCTCCCATGGCCACTGTAACATGTGGATAATGTTTTTTGATCCATTCTCCACATCTAAAAGAGGTATATAAATTTCCAGGAAATGGAACTGAAATACAAACCATTTTGGGCTGATGCAATGCCATTTTTTGTTCTAAAATCTTGATCAGAATTTGATCCAAATAAGAATATGGGGCATGCAGTGCTGTATAGAGCTCATCAAAACTGTTAGCGGATCTTCCCAAACTTTCCGCATATCGGCTAAAGCCAAAATGTGGATCAATGGTATCCTTGATTAAATCACTCAGGTCTTCTAAATACATAGTGGCCAAATACTTGGCCCTGTCCTGAATGCCCATTGCCCCAAAAGCCCAGGTTAAATCATCGGCTTGGGTAAATCTACTGGCCTCTGGAAGCAAGGATCTTTTGCTAATGAAGTGCGCCAAAGTATTTCTCTTACCCTGTAAATACAAAATGACTTCATCAATGGTCTTGATATAATCCTCCTTCATGGCCACCATTCTGGCAGCATTGGCATTTAATTCAATTTGCCTATGCTCAATTTCTTGAAACAAAGCTTCCAAACCCGATTTACTAAAAATGGCTAGGGTAACTTCTATACCCAAATCAGCATGAACAGCAGGAATATTTTTGGTATTGAAAAAACCTTTCAAATAAGCTGTTGCCGGATAAGGCGTATTCAACTGCGTAAAAGGTGGCGTAATTAGAAAAATGGGTGCATCCAAAGTGGGTGATTTATAAAGCAAATGTAGGTTACTTTATTATTGGTCAAATTCCATTGAACCAACTAATACAAATTGCTTACTGGCTTCTCCGTTTTTTAGTTTGTATTGTATTTGCCTGATTTTACCTGTTGGTTTAGCATTGGTATCATTTGTTTTATAAATAGGAAATCTTCTTGCCAAACTTGATTCTATCACAGAAAAAGTATCATGACCCGTGTAACCAATACTTTTGAAAATTGACTACTCATTGCATCCTTAGGTTGTTTGTTCAAACTAACCCCTGTATCAATTTCATTTACCTCAACCATTTTCTTTCCTGAGCTTGATTGAGAAGAACAAGCACAAAAAAATATCGCGCTAGCAAGAAGATAAATTGTGGTAGTAATTGATTTCATGAATGGGCATTTTTAAAGCATTTAAAGTTACATAATTCAATCATAAAAATATCTGTTAGTACCAACTCCATGCTTCTTATCCAAACTTCACCGAAGTCATGGTCAATGAACCTCCTACCGCTTTGTCATTAAAGAATTCAATATTATCCTTCTCCCCTTTTAAAGCCAATGTATAAATTAAGGGTAGATAATGCTCTGGTGTAGGAATGGCCATTAAAGCTTCTCTTCCTAATTGCTGGTATTGAATCAGGCTATCGTGTTCACCATTTGAGATCAACGCTTTGAATTTGTTATTCATATGAATGGCCCAGTCAAAACCATATTCCGGTTCATTCAGTTTATCCCAAGCTACCATTCTTAAATTGTGCACCATATTACCACTACCCATGATCAATACCCCTTTTTTCCTAAGGGTATAAATTTCTTTAGCCAATTGATAATGATAGTTGGCGTTCTTGGTATAGTCAATACTCAATTGCAAAACAGGAATAGTTGCCTTGGGATACATATGTCTAACAATAGACCAAGTTCCATGATCCAAACCCCAATCATGAGATAATTCCACTTTGGCGGTATGTATCATTGATGCCGTTTCTCTTGCCAGTGCAGGATTTCCAGGTGCTGGATATTGTACATCAAACAATGCTTGAGGGAAGCCTCCAAAATCATGGATGGTAGGAGGAAAATCCATTTCTGTAATCAGGGTACCTTTAGTAAACCAATGAGCAGAAACCACAAGCACCGCTTTGGGAGTTGGGATTTCCTGAGCCAATTTGGTCCATCGTTGGCTAAATGGATTGTTTTCTATCCCATTCATAGGAGAGCCATGACCAACAAAGACCACGGGCATCAACTGTTCTTGTTCTTCCAAATTATCTGTGAATTGCTTAAGACTACTAAAAGAATTGAATCCGGCCATGATGGTTCCTCCTGTTGCAAATTTAAAAAAATGAGTTCAATGGCTTTGTTTAAGTAAAGCTTGAAAATCATTGGTCCAAAGGTAAGCAGCAATATCTGCTATCCTGATTTTTTAAGTACATTGTACACTCAAATACCATCCATGAACCGTATTAGTTTTGAAGAAATGAAAGCTACCATTAAGCAGGCTTTCATCATTGCAGGTATGCCCGAAGACAGGGCTGATACCTGTGCCCAAATTCACACAGCATCTAGTTGCGACGGGGTGTATTCACATGGTTTAAATAGAGTAGAAAGATTTGTAGACTATATTCATCAAGGTTGGATAGATGTTCATGGAAGCCCAACAATTGATAAAAACTTAGGTGCCCTAGAAATTTACAATGGGAATATGGGACCAGGCATTTTAAACGCCCAATTTGCTATGAATAGAGCCACAGAAATGGCTGCTAACAATGGCTTAGGACTGGTAGCTTTAAATAATACCACGCATTGGATGCGGGGTGGGGCATTTGGATGGCAGGCTGCTGAAAAGGGTTTTATTGGCATTTGCTGGACCAATACAGAGTCTTGCATGCCCGCTTGGGGTGGCACTTCCGGTGTCATTGGTAACAATCCCTTTGTGATGGCTATTCCAAGAAAAGAAGGTCATATAGTGTTGGATATGGCCATGTCTCAATATTCCTATGGCAAACTAGGGGTAACCAGGTTAAAAAAGGAACAACTTCCCTACCCTGGCGGGTTTGACCAAGAAGGCAATCTTTCTGTTGATCCAGAAGCCATTGAAGCAACCAGAAGGGTTTTGCCCATTGGTTTTTGGAAGGGCTCTGGATTTGCCATTATGTTGGACCTGATTTCCAGTTTGCTTTCGGGAGGACTTTCTACTGCTGCCATTGACAAACTTTGCAAAGGCAGTTGTGGTAGTTGCTGTCAGATATTTATTGCCATCAACCCACTGATGATTAATTCACAGGAATTTATTGATCAGGTACTCAACGAAACAATTGAACAAGTTAAGGGATCAACAAGGGTCAACCCAGATAAACCACTATCCTATCCTGGTGAAAATTCTTTAAAAACCAGAATAGACCATTTAGCCAATGGGATTATTGTTGATGAATTGGTTTGGGCAAAGGTGCAAGAACTTGCAAAATTGCGGTAATCAGCTTCTATTATTTTTGACTTTCCATTAACGTTCAATAGGAAAAGGCAATGGTTTTCCTGTGCTACGTTCAATGGGCATTTTTGCCTTCCATTGTTTTAATTGCTGAGATAATAATTGAGATAGTGCTTGCACTTTATTAGGGAACTCATTGGACAAATCATTGGTTTCTCCAAGGTCTTTTGACAAATGGTATAATTCCTTTTTGCCATTGCGTTGATTGTAAACCAGTTTCCAATTGCCTTGGCGGATTGCGCTAAAATAATTGATGCCAGGACCATCTTTTGGAATCCACTTATTGGGATAATGCCAGACCAGACTGCGTGTACTGTCTTGCAACATGGGATTTTTCAAAATAGGCAAGAAAGATTTTCCATCAACAGTTTGCACCAATGAAGGATTACGAATTCCAGCCATTTCTAAAATGGTTGGAAAAAAGTCTTCTACCATTACATATTGTTTGGCCACCGTATTTGCCAAAACTTTTCCGGGCCATTTCACCAACATGGGCACTCTAATACCACCTTCATATACGGAGCCTTTACCCGCTCTTAATGGAAGATTTTGGGTATGTGCTTCGCCACCCCTTTGAGGCTTTAAACTCAAACCCCCATTGTCACTCATAAACATAATAATGGTATTGGAAGCAATGCCTTTTTGATCTAACCATTGCATGATATCGCCTAGACTTTTGTCCATACCCTCTACCAAACTAGCATACCTAGCTTCCATACTATCCAGCCCTTGGTCATAATATTTTTGAACAAAGCGCTTATCAGCCATAATGGGTGTGTGTACCGCGTAATGTGCCATGTTCAGAAAAAAAGGCTGGTGATTTTTCACGGGTTGTTCCAACGCTTTTATTGCTTCTAGCGTTAAAGCCTCTGTAAGAAAACTATCGGTTCCAAAATATTCTTCCAGGTCTGGAACGGCTTGGGCACTGGCTTTGCCAGGAAGATTTCCATAATTATCCTTACCCAAATAACTCTGAGGATGCCCTGCAGCATGTCCTGCAATATTAATTTGAAATCCTAGGTTATGTGGATTTGCTCCTGGTGTTCCCATAGAAGCCCAATGCGCCTTACCCACATGTATGGTAGCATATCCAGCAGCTTGTAATAGTTTAGGAAAAGCTGTAGCATACACGGTTTTGGGAATATTAGGAACAGGACTCAATCCATTCATATTCCAATCAGCTGCTTGTAGTTCTTGATCAGGATTATCTGAATTATTATTTGCCTGCGGCGATGTCCAATTGGTTACTCCATGATGAGCTGCATTCATTCCCGTAAGCAAACTTGTTCTTGTAGGCGTACAAACGGGTGTAGCATAGGCGTTGGTAAACTTCATTCCCTGGCTAGCCATTTTCTCCATATTGGGTGTATGGTATCTAGCATTGAATGCAGAAGCTGTTTGATCAAAAGGAACAGAGCAATCCTGCCAACCCATATCGTCAATTAAAAAAACAATGATATTGGGTTTGGTTTGTCCAAGACTAGAAATAGGAATCCAAAAAAGCAAGAGCATTAGTAGGCAGACTACCCTATTTGCTGATAATTTGGAAGGATGATTCAAGGCCTATTTGTTTTTAATTTGAAGTAATTTTTCTGCAAGTGCTTTTACTTTATCTGGATATTGACTAGCAAGGTTATTGCGCTCACTCGGATCCTTACTCAAGTCATATAACTGTGGCATTTTGGCATTCCCCAATTCCGTATCTGTGTTCGGATCATAAGCTGCTCTGTCACTGGGTTCTATGTATTTCCAGTTTCCTTGAACAATAGATAAAGTACCTGCATGTTCTACTAAGATCTCCCTGCCTGTTTTTGACTGGCCCAACAAAGCATCTAATTGGTTTTCACTATCGGTGCCATCGTCTTTAGGCAATGGCTTTTTCAACAAACTAGAAAAGCTGGCCAAGAAATCAATTTGACAAATCAATGCATCTGAAACCCCAGTTTTAATTTTTGTTGGCCAACTTACAATCATGGGTACTCTTGTACCCGCTTCAAAAATACTATACTTGCCTCCGCGCAAAATGCCAGCTGGCTTGTGGCCATTAAGTTGGGTAACAGCTCCATCTTGATAACCATCATCCAATACCGGACCATTGTCACTACTAAAAATGACTAGCGTGTTTTTACTCAATCCAAGCTGGTCCAATTCTTTTAAAATTTCTCCCACGGCCCAGTCTAATTGCAAAATAGCGTCTCCCCTATAACCCAATCCTGACTTGCCTTTGAACATAGTAGAAGGCATTCTAGGAACATGTGGCTCTGTTAAAGCGTACATGAGAAAAAATGGCTTTTGTTGATTCCCTGCTATAAACTCCTTGGCCTTTGTTAAAAAAGTCATGGGCATTTCTTCGTCTGTCCATCGCGCAGCTTTACCACCACTCATAAAGCCAATTCTACCAATGCCATTGACAATGGTATTATCATGACCCTGACCGGGTGATGAAAGCATTTTCAATAATTCAGGGTGTTCTTTTCCTGTTGGGTCATTCCCCACTATGTTTTTATAATCTACTTGTATTGGGTCTGCTGTATTACCGGCCACAACCCTTTGATTCTCTAAGAAAACGGTTGGTACTCGGTCTGCTGTTGCAGGAAAAATAAAAGAATAATCAAATCCAATTTCTTTTGGCCCAGGTTTTACCGCTTCATTCCAATTCTTTGCAACCGCATCGCCCAAGCCTAAATGCCATTTTCCTACAATGCCAGTTGCATATCCCGCATCTTTAAATTGAGAAGCAAGACTGGTTTTATTGGTAGGAACAATCAATGCCGCATCACCTGGCAATACACCTGTTCCTTTAACACGCCATGGATAATTCCCCGTCATCAGCGCATAGCGCGATGGGGTACAAGTAGCTGAACTACTATGAGCGTTTGTAAAACGCAATCCTCCTGCAGCAAGCTTGTCTAAATTGGGTGTTTTAATTTTGGTTGCGCCATAAGAACCAAGATCTCCATAACCAAGATCATCCACATAAATCAGTAATACATTGGGCTTGCTGTTTTGTGCGTTACTTGATACAATAAGCAAAAAGAAAACCGTAAAAAGTAAATAGCGATTTGCCATACTATTTATTTGGAATAAGAATAAAATAAACGCTCTAATTGATCAAATCCCTTTAGCGCATTTTGGGGTAATTTTTCTCCTTTTTCGCCAAACACATAAAGGGCTGTTTCTTTTTCAATAGTAATTCCTGATTCATCAATTTGACCATTGGTATCTTGAATGGCTTTGAGATTCAAGCCCAAGGTTTGAGCCATAAACTGATACACAGGGATTCTTTTAGAAAGACCAAAATCATGTTTGTCATTGGGTAAATGGGTATTGCTGATCTTCGCTTTTGCGCCATACCAATCATAGACTTTTTGCAAATAAGGAAAATCGTGCTCTGGCATTTTATCGGTCCAGTCTCCACCATCACTGACTACCAACTGTGGTCTAGGAGCCGCCATAGCAGCTATTTCTACATTATTGGTACCGCTACCACATGCATGAATGGGCATACCACTTTCACAAGGACATCCACCATAAAAATAAGAGCTCAATGACACTACTGGAGCACTGGCTTTGATCCGGTCATCAATTGCGGTCATCAATACTGTATGGCTTCCTGCACCAGACCCACCGGTCATGGCAACGTGATCAGGATCTGCGTCTTTTAAAGACAATAAATAATCCAATATGCGAATGGACCCCAGTGCCTGAATGGTCATGGACAAACTTTTGCGATGGTTCTCAAAAGCAAATTGCAAAGTAGATTCACCCCAGGCAAATAAATCATAGGAAAAAGCCATTGCTCCCATTTTGGCCATTGCCGCACAGCGATATTGACAGTCTGGTCTATAGCGTTGTTTTTCCCAGTGTCCATCAGGGTTGAGGATTACAGGAATCTTTCCTTTGAATTGCAAGGGCTTGTACAATGAGCCATTGATATAAACACCTGGTAGAATTTCAATGGCAATATTTTCTACAGAATAACCATTAAAAATTCTTTTAGCAGTAATAATAGCTGCCCTGCCCGGCGATGCTGGCAAAGGAGATAATTGCAAGGCTTTTAAAACTGCGGGCTTTAAAGAATCCTTTCTTTTTTCCCATACGGTTTTACCTGCATACTGACTGGCAATTCTATCCATCTCAGCCCAACCCTCTTCCACATTCCATCTAAAATATTCATATACGCTGAGCTTGTATTGTTTGTCTTTTTCTTTTTTTACTTTTAGGTCAATGGGTTTTAATACATTGTCCATAGTGGTTTCAACGTCTTGCCTAAATCTCCAATCGGCATAATTGACCCATTTGTCTTGCACCATGGAATCTGCGTATTTGATTTTGACCCCATACCGTTGTTCAATCTTGGTCAATACTTCTTTTAATGGACGCTTATAGCCTTCGTCAGAATTTTGTTGTGCTTTAATTTGCATGGAACCCATCAAATAAACAATCATCAAGAAACCATATTTTTTTAATGCAATCATGGCTGTTTTACTTTAAAATGATACGCTCCAGAGCCAATAGACAATACTAGTTTTTCTGTTGTTCTTTCAATAATTCTAAACTCAGATAGTTTGGATATTGTTTTTTCAGACTCCAACACTAAGTCATTTAATTTTGCCGGTATTTCTACTGTAGCCCTAGTATTGGCAGGTATTTGAAGATTTAATTCAAAGCCAGATGTTTTTTTCCAATCAGTTTGAATCAAACCTTGTATGGATTCATAATTTACAGAAGCCTGTTTTAAGTCTCCCACAATTTGTGGCCTAATTAAAATATCTTGAAATCCAATTCCATCTGCCGTTTGGCTAATGCCACCTAACCCTTCATAAAACCATTCCATCAAATGACCAAGCATAAAATGATTATTGGAAACATTGGGCAATGCTTGCCAACTCTCGGTCAAGGCTGTTGCTCCATGGGCTAATTGAAATCCATATCCTGGTACATCATTTCTATTGTTCATGGCAAAAATCAAATCGCTTCTACCTGCTTGATCCAACACTTTCAGTAAGTACCTATATCCAATATCGCCTGCAGTAAGTGCAAAATTTCTATTGGTCAAATCTGTTACCAAATTATTTAGAACGGCTTGTCTATTAGCCGGCTCCACCAGATTCATATAAAGGGCCATGGCATTAGCAGTTTGACTACCAGTTGCATATTGACCAGTAGTTTCATTGAAATAAGCTTGGTTAAATGCTTTTTTTACTCCTTTACCAAATAACTGATAACTGTCTTGATCTGCAGTTTTACCAAGCACTTGTGCAACCTTAGTCATAATGTCTATGTCATGATAAAAAATGGCCGTTGCCGTTACCCCTTTAGGAGTTAATTGTGATTCACCAGGAGGTTTTGGCCCTAGGTCATACCAATCACCCAATCCATGTGATAGTATATCCTGATTTGATTTCCTATCTAAGTAAGCCAGATAGCGCTCCATCATTTCATAACTCTCTTCCAATACTTGTTTATCTCCATACCACTGATACAAATACCAAGGCAATAAAATGGCATTGCTTCCCCATTCTGGTGAGTCACGGAATCCCTTCTCAAACTGTACATATTCAGGGGCAATATCCGGAATCAAACCATCTTCTGTTTGTGCTACTTGCATGTCTTTTACAATCTTTCTGCAAAGACTAGCAATATCATATTCAAATTTCACAGAAGCTCCTACCAAATGAGCTTCTTCTAACCAACCCAGTTTTTCTCTATGCGGACAATCTGTAAAGACACTGGCCATATTGCTTTTAATAGCCCAGTCTATAAGTTGGTTGGTTTGGTTAAATAGCTCATTGGAACTTTTAAAAGATCCCACCATTTTGGCCGAATTACTGGTATGCAATCCTTTGACCTCTATGACCACTGGCAGATGACGTGCATTGGGTTCTCCTGGTTGCACTGCCTTTTGAATCTGCACATACCTAAATCCATAATAGGTAAACTTGGGTTGCCAGCTTTCAATACCATCACCCTTTAAAACATAGGTATAATAATTAGGGCTCCCCGTTGCTTTTTGATTCACCGTTCCATCTTCATTCAGTAATTCAGCAGTATAAATCCTGAGGGTATCTCCTTTTTTTCCCTGTACCCGAATCAAAGGAATCCCACTCATATTTTGCCCAAGGTCATAGATCAAGGATTGATTACTAAGAGACCTTACAGATTGGGTTGAAAAACGCTTCATGACTTTCAAGGGCTCTGCCATTTGTGATGCTAGTGCAGGTCCAGTAGTGAGGATTACTTCCTTCCAATCACGGTCTTCAAAACCAATTTGATTCCAACCCCTTTGTTCTAAATTGGCATCATAATCTTCCCCACCATAAATACTACTGAAATAAGTGGGTGAAGGGGCCGTTTTCCAAGTTCCATCAGAGACAATATTTTCTGAGCTTCCATCTGCATAAACAATTGCTAGTCTGCAAATCATTTTAGGATAACCATATGCTCCGGTTAATTTGCGATACCGCTCTCTTGGTTGATAATAAAAGCCGTTTCCCAATTCCGAACCCAAACAATTTTCTCCATTCTTCAACAAATTGGTCAAATCAAATCCCACATAGAGTGCTTGTTTACTGTATTGGGTCCAACCTGGATCCAAGAAATGGTCCCCAATTTTTTGACCATTCAAACTCATTACAAAATGACCTAATCCAGAAACAAATAAGGTAGCTTCCTTTACTTTTTTATTTAGTAAAAAAGACTTTCTAAATAAGGGTAATACGTCTTTTCCAGTACCCCATTCTTTCTTTCCATTGCCATGCAGGGCTGGAATGATTTTGGAGGAATCTGGTAAGACCTCATAAGCCATCCACTGGGCATTCTTCCAATCTTCTTTTTGTAAAAGCCCCATTCTCCAATTGGCAATAGCAGACCATGAACTGGCATTACCTTTGTTATCTTTTACCTGAACCTTCCAATAATATTTTTTAGCTGCCATTAATGGTTTACCAGCATATGATACTTGTATAGATTGACTGGAATTGACCCATCCCGTTCTCCAAATATTTCCTTGATCTTTCACTAAAACCAAACTATCATCCGAGACCAAAATCTGATAGGCCGTTTGCAAAACAGATCTTTGATTGGAGGACAGTTTCCAAAACAACATCGGCTTAGCCTGATCAACCCCTATTGGATTTTGCAAGTAGGAAGTTCTAAGCTCATAAACTTTTAGTTGTTGACTATTGGCCATTTGAACCAGCAAAATCAAACACAAGCCTAATAATAGTTTTTTCATATGCAATTTTTGAAGATCCCCTACTTGGAAAAAACATTTAAAGAATCACTTCATTTTTAAATTTTCATCCAATACATATTGGGTTCCTTTGATTGAAGTAAAACTGGTTTCTGTGTTTCCATAGACCAATCTACAAATCCCACCAGTTTTTGATAAGATGGTTATTTTTTTAAGCAAGCCATCATTCCAAACCATTGAAACTTCAAATCCCCCTCTTGCAACCAATCCGCTGATGCTTCCAGATGACAATAGCTTTGGCAATGCGGGTAAGATGTCTAAATAACCCTGATGACTTTGCAACAACATTTCACCAATACCTGCTGCACCTCCAAAATTACCGTCAATTTGAAAAGGAGGATGTGCATCAAATAAATTTTTATAGACTCCCCCTTTTTCACCCGTTCCAAATTCTTCCTCCGCACTACTCAATAATTTACTTGCCATCATCAGCGTGTGATCACCATCCTTGAACCTAGCCCAAAGATTGGTTTTCCATGCCAAACTCCATCCTGTACCCTCATCACCCCGATAGCGCAAGGATTGCCTAGCGGCTTTCATCATGGCAGAATCTTTCCAAACAATATCGGTACCCGGAAAGACTCCCCATAAATGGGATACATGTCTATGTTTATTGGCAGTATCGTCTTTGTCTTGTAACCATTCTTGCAGCTGTCCGTATTTACCAATGGTATTGGGCGCAATTTCCTGAGACTGTTTGGTCAACAATTGTTGAAAATCCGGATCCACACCTAAAATTTTGGCGGCAGCTACCGTATGCTTGTACAATTCCCGAATGATTTGATGATCCATGGTAGGACCAGCTACCAAGCCTCCATTTTCAGGAGAATTAGATGGGCTACTGATCAGTTTACCCGATACAGGATTTCTACTCAGGAAATTGGTAAAAAAGGCTGAGGCCGATTTTAAAATAGGATAATACTGCTTCAAAAATTCCTTGTCTTGGGTAAAGAGATAATGCTCCCAAATATGCAAACAAAGCCAAGCTCCACCCGTAACCCAAATACCATGATTGGCTGCATTAATGGGTGCTGTTCCTCTCCACAAATCAGTGTTATGGTGCAATACCCATCCTTCAGCGCCATAATGGGCCTGAGCTGTTGCTTTACCTGTTTGGGACAATTCTTGTATAGCGTTAAATAAAGGTGCGGTACTCTCTGACAAATTCAGCGTTTCCGCAGGCCAATAATTCATTTGCAGATTAATGTTGCTGGTATACTTACTACCCCATGGTGGTGTTAACAGGTTATTCCAGATTCCTTGTAAATTGGCTGGGTGTTTGGAATGGGCCCTTGAACTTGACAGCATCAGGTATCTACCATATTGTACATACATGGCCAAGAATTGAGGATCTTTTTCAGGCCTGAATGCCTTAATGCGTTGGTCAGTTGGGATGCTGGTATTATCCTTGCCAAAATGGATACTCAACCTTTGATAATATTGTTGATAATCCTTGGTATGTTGTTTTGCTATTATGTCAAAGCTTTGGTTATTCAAGCCTGATAATAGCTGCTTGCAAATAGCAGCAGGATTCCCTGAAACATCTTGGTAATTTTTATAACTAGTGGCAGCTACCAAATAAAAAACTGCTTCGTCTGCCCCATCTAATTTAATGCGGTTATCAAAGACTTGCAGTTTGCCATGCAAAGCTTTCACACGCAAATAAGCAACCCCTTTTAAAACCCCATAATTTTGCTGAATAAAAATGCCAATGGTGGT
>Ga0136644_10001848_pt1 | contig 16525 bp, 15 predicted proteins | sample C_130820_EF_Meta_FD_94780 | JGI IMG/M metagenome (GOLD analysis project Ga0136644, IMG submission 94780) | Freshwater microbial communities from Lake Croche, Canada to study carbon cycling - C_130820_EF_MetaG (v2) (version 2) | ecosystem: Environmental > Aquatic > Freshwater > Lake | place... | reverse complement strand
TGGTAACCGTGACACTGACCGTGGTGTAGTCTATCGTATGCCATCGCCACTTGCCAACCGTTTTGTTCACTTGAACTTGCGTGTTGACTTTGAGTCGTGGAATGATTGGGCTATCAACCATGCTATCAATCCTGATGTGGTTGCTTATGTCACCTGCAACAAGAACGATTTGTTCAACTTTGATCCTCGGTCAAGCGGTGCATCGTTTGCTACGCCTCGTTCGTGGTCGTTTGTCAGCGAGTTGCTGCAAGAAGACCTTAACGATACCGAACTCAATGACCTGGTATCTGGTACGGTTGGTGAAGGTGTTGCACTCAAGTTTGCTGCCCATCGTAAGGTTGCAAGCCAGATGCCTAACCCTAGTGACATCTTGAACGGTAAGGTCAAGGATTTGCGTACCAAGGAAATTGGTGCCAAGTATTCTCTCACGGTTTCTTGCTGCTATGAGTTGAAGGACTCATTTGACAAGCGTGGTGGCGAGCGTATGAAGGAAAACGATATCGCTGCATGGCACGAAGAACTTGACAATGTGTTCCGTTTCTACCTTGACAACATGGACACTGAGTTGCAAGTTATGATGCTTGCTACTATCCTTCGTAACTACAAGTTGCCTATGAAGACTAGCCGCTTGAAGAACTACAAGGATTACCATGCAAAGAACGGTGACTACATCCTCGCCGCCGTGCGTGACTAATTCTCTCGCCCCATCGTTCTCCATCAGTGAGGGCGAGACTATAGGGGAGCAGTCTACTGCTCCCCTATTTTTTCTCTTGACAAACCACTATATTATGCTATTATAAGTTATAAACATTGGAGAACATGATTATGGCTAAGATCAAACAAGGTGCTGGCAAACTCAGCGAGACGATTGATGCGGTTCAAGACGAGGCAGCACGTCAGGCTATTCTAAAGGCTCGTATTGCCCTTGTGCTCAAGCAACCTTTCTTTGGCAATCTTGCTATGCGTCTTACCCTTAAGAACGCTGACAGTTGGTTGACGACTGCTGCTACCGATGGTCGCCACTTCTTTTATAATAGCGAGTTTATCCTTAAACTTCCTACCAATCAAATGATGTTCTTGTTCTGCCATGAGTTGCTTCATTGCGCTTATGACCATATGAACCGTGGTCGTGGTTATAACCGTGACCTTGCCAACATTGCTATGGATTATGTTGTCAATGCCGATTGCATCAAGTACAACCTTGGTCAAAAGATTACGGTTGTGCCTGTTCTTTATGATCGCAAGTATGACGAGTGGAACTTTGAACAGGTCTATGATGACCTTATCAAGAATGCCAAGCAGATCAACATTGAAGATTTGCTTGACCAGTTGCTTGACGAACACATGGATGGTTCACAAGGCAAAGGTGACGGTGGGGATAAGGATGATAAGGATGGTAAGGGCAATGGTCGCCCTAATCCGTTGACACCAGAAGAGCGTCAGGCTGTCAAGGACGAGTTCAAAGAAGCCATGCTTGCTGCTGCACAGTCTGCAGGCGCTGGCAATACGCCTGGCAACATCAAGCGTATGATCAATGAACTTACGCAACCTAAAATCAACTGGCGTGAACTTATCACACAGCAAATCCAATCTACCGTTAAGAACGATTACACTTGGACTATTCCTAACAAGAAGATGTTCTCACAAGGTTTTGTTCTGCCTAACATGCGTAAGGATCAAGCAATTGATGTTTGCGTTGCAATTGATACTAGTGGCTCTATTGGTCAAGAGCAGTTGAATAATTTCTTTGGTGAAATCAACGGTATCATGCAGTCATATGATGACTACAAGGTAAAGATTTGGTGTTTTGATACATCTGTTCATAACCCACAAGATTATGATACTTCAACAGGTGATGACCTTGTAAACTATGAACCCGCAGGTTTTGGTGGAACCGACTTTGATGCTAACTGGACGTGGATGAAACATGAAGGCGTTGAGCCTAAACTGTTCATCGTGTTCACTGATGGCGAACCATACGGTTCGTGGGGCGATGAGAATTATTGTGATACGGTATGGATTATCCACAACAAGTATAACAAGACCATTGAACCACCATTTGGTATTCATGCTTACTACGAAGATTGATGCAAAAGGGCTAGAAATTTTCTAGCCCTTTTTTTTTGAGTTAAATACATATATAATTACGGAGATTACTATGAGCGATACCGAAAACAACACAACAATACAAACTAATCTTGCAATTTCAGACATTGCTTCACTACTTCAAATTGTAGAAGTTGTGTCGCAACGTGGTGCATTCCGTGCAGAAGAATTAAGCAGCGTTGGTGCACTATATGATAAGGTCAAGGGCTTTATCGTTGCTAACACACCAGCAGCAGAACAACCAACAGAGGAAGTAAGTCAATGAGTTTTTTTAAACACGTAGGAACTGTCAATAGCAAGAAGGTAATTATTGTTCAACGTCAGTTGAACGGTGATGATGAGCATATGGCAGTGGTTATTTACAGTAGTATTATGCCAGCAAAATATCATGATGATGTTATGAAGTTGCTTGAAAGTCCAGAAGGACAGGCTGCATTTGAATTTCGTGATATCCTAGAACGTCGCATGATGGCAGATGGTCAAAACATGCTACAAGCATTGAGCCATGAAAATTATCTAAAGCGTGTACCCGCAGCAAATGTCATGGTTACGCCAAACAGCAAGAGCAGCATGCGTCTTGACGAACTTACCAAGTTGTTGAACAAGGTTGGTAGAGGAGATGAGGCAGTAAAGCAACTTGACCGTATGGAAAATTCACAAGGTTATGCTGATCCTGCAAAAACAGCATTGACCGATAGCCAGGTTGCAGAAAGTGTTTCACTTGCTGATATGGGCATTGATGTAGCAGCAGAGAATGCTAAGTTGGGTGCTCCAGTTGCCGCTGCACCAGCACCAATTGATCAAACCGCACTTATGATGCAAATGATGCAGACTATGCAGGCAATGCAACAACAGATTAGTGAAATGCGTAGCGATGCATCACCTGCACCAAAGGCAAAGGTAGCAGCACCAAAGGTTGCTAAGACAAAGACTGCTAAGACAGTAACTCGTGTCTGATCTTAACTTTAGTGAAGATTTTTATGAACGATGGGAACACTTAATTTCAAGTATTGAAGTTACAAATGTTCCCATCAGGTTCATTAAAGAAGTAGTTGTGCTATTTAAAAATGAAAATGTCACAACATTTGATGTGGTTGATATGATTAATAATAATTACAAATTGCATGAAATTGAAAGTCATATTGAAGATTTCTTAGATATGCACGATGATGACATTGATTGTGTTGACTTTCATATTAATTTAACTGCGCTCGCAGATGAAGTTGAGCCAAAAACAAACAAGTTATTGGACTAATGATTAAGGCAATCTTTGCTGTAGACAAGAATGGTGGGCTTGGAAAAAATGGCTCACTACCATGGCCACATGATAAGCAAGATATGCAATGGTTTTCTAGCAATACTCGTGGCCACATTGTTGTAATGGGCAGCAATACCTGGCTAGACCCAAAGATGCCCAAACCTCTGCCAGACCGCCATTGCTGTGTTGTGACCAATCAACCAGTTGATAGTTTTCGTGATGCACACACTATTATTCATGGTAATTATATCGAACAAAGTCTTGCAGTTATAAAAGCAAATAACCCTGATAAGGATATATGGATTATAGGTGGCGCTAAACTTATTGAGAGCACCAACCATCTTTTTGAACAAATATATTTGACCACATTTGATGATAATTATAATTGCGATGTGCATGTAGATGTGATAGAATTACTGCAGAATTTCCAAATGGATTGGGAAACCTACGGCAAAGATAAAGTATTTCAAGTGTGGAAAAAACAACGTGCAAAATTATAATGAATTATGTAAAAAAATTATCCTAACAGGACCGCAAAACATAGATAGAACTGGCGTTGGAACTGTCAGTTTGTTTGGTGAACAGTTGCGTTTTAATCTACAAGATGGTTTTCCAGCAATTACAACTAAAAAACTTGCTTGGAAAAGCGTAGTAAGTGAACTACTTTGGTTTATAGAAGGAAGTGGCGATGAGCGACGATTGGCAGAAATATTGCATGGAACCAGAGATGAAGCAAAGAAAACCATCTGGACTGCAAATGCTAATTCAAGCTATTGGCTTCCAAAGTCTCGTTATAGTGGCGATTTGGGTCGTGTATATGGTGTACAATGGCGTCATTGGCGGTATGTAGATGAGAACACACCGCCATTTAAAAGTGGCGCACTGGTTCGAAACTATGATGAAGTTGATCAATTAAAAGAACTTGTTGATGGATTGATTGCAGACCCAACTGGTCGTCGTCATATTTTAACCGCATGGAATCCTGGCGAATTAAAAGAGATGGCACTGCCGCCTTGCCATATGTTTGCACAGTTTTATATTCGCAATAATATACTATCTTGTCAAATGTATCAACGCAGCGCAGATTTATTTTTAGGTGTCCCATTTAATATTGCAAGTTATGCGTTACTTACTCATCTCATTGCCAAAACAATTGGTGCACAAGTTGGTGAATTGATATTGACATTTGGTGATGTTCACATTTATAATAATCATATTGAACAAGTTTTAGAATTGCTTGAACGAGAACCTTATCCTCTTCCGTTTCTTGATTTAAGTGATGTTAAAGATGTTTTTACAGCACAGTTGGAAGACATTCGACTAATGAATTATAAACATCACCCAGCAATTGTAGCAGAAATGGCGGTGTAATATGCACATATTAGTCACAGGTGGATACGGTTTTATCGGACATCATGTTGTAAAGCGTCTTAAAGATAGTGGACATCAGGTCACTATCATCGATGATCTTCGCTTTATTAATACTGAACTTTATATGGCTCGTGGGCGATATATGGACTTTGCATATGATGATTGGATTAATGCAGACTGTGCAAGCACCGTAATTCAAGATGTAGATGTAATCGTTCATCTTGCTTGTCATCCTAATCAGGCATCTTTTGCTAAGGATGGCGTAGCAGCATGGAAGAACGCTATCCAAAGCACCTTACATATGCTGACTGCTTATCCCAATGCAAAGATGGTTTATATTTCTAGCAGCATGGTATATGGCAACTGGATTGGCACGGTTCAGGAAACTGATCCACTGCGCCCAGTCAATGCCTATGGCAAGGCAAAGTTGGCATGTGAACGATTGGTGCAAGACATTGCCAATAATTGGGTAATCATTCGTCCTACTGCTGTTTACGGTAAAAGAGATGATGGCAATCGTGTTATCGCCAAATGGTTAAAGGCTGCTGCAGAACATGCGCCTATTCATGTTGATGACCCTATGGCAAAACTTGACTTTACGCATGTAGAAGACCTATCACAAGCTATTTGCAACGCTGCTGTTACTCCTGTCAACAAAGTTATTGCCAATGTCAGCTTTGGTGAAGGGCGATCTCTGTTAGAAGCAGCAAATGTTATTAAAGATTGGACTTGGACCAAAAGTAAAATCATATGCGGTCGTGATTTGGCAGATGATATGCCTCGTCGTGGTGCTATGAATACTCGTGTGGCTGTGCAGTATCTTGGCTATACGCCAAAAGTTAGTCTAGAAGATGGCATACAGAAACTTATTAAATGATTTCTTATTATAACCTAACAGAGCAATATGAAGACTGCAAGAGTATTATTCTTGGCGGCATGGAAACGGTATTTGCAAGTGGGCAATTTTATAGCGGTGAAGCACATGATGCAGTAGCACGTTATATAAAAGCAAAATATGATGATGCGGCACATGTTGAATTAACCAATAGTGGCACAAGTGCTCTAGTAGCCTCATTAATGTCTCTATACACTAAGCGTGGCTCAAGAGTATTACTGCCAGCACTTACCTATGCTGCTACTGCACAGGCGGTTATTGCTGCTGGATGTATCCCTACCTTTGTAGATATTGATAGCAGTTGGTTGCTTGATATTGATTTATTAGATGAAATATATGCCAAGTATGGCGATGAGATAAGCACACTTATCACTGTTGATTTGTACGGACAAGGGGTTGACTTAACAACTGTTATAAAATGGTGTGACAAACATAACATCAAGTGGATTATTGATGCTGCACATAGTTTTGGTATCTGCAGCAAAGAATATAATCAAACCGTGGCTGATGCTATTTGTTTAAGTTTTAATCCACTTAAAAACCTTGGTGGCAGTGGCGGTGGTGCGGTTGTCAGTAAAAAAATTCATCCAACTATCTTAAGTGCTACATGCATGATGGGTAAAACAGAGCGTGTACCACATGGCGCAATTGAATTGCCTGGTCTTAACTTTCGTATGTCATCTACGCAGGCAGCTACATTAGTTGCAAAGGTTCCGTACTTTGAAGATCATATTATACGCAAGATGAAAATTTGCGAAACATATTATAATCACTTTAGAAATTATCCTGATAAGATAGATTTACCTATTCGCAAACCGTGGGGAACATGGAATTACTATTCATTTTCCATTGCACCAGTAAAGCACGAGAGCGTTAAAGCAGCGTTAAGAGCGGCAAATATCGAGTTTAGCAGTCATTACGCAAAACCGCTCAACCGTGAAGGGTTCGTTAAATCATATGGATATCAACCATGTTCGAGGGTTGAATATATTACAGACAACGAGCGTATTATTAGTCTGCCTAGTCATTGGCATTTGACCAATAAAGAAATTGACACCGTTATTGAAACCGTGATAAATTCATTATAATGAGACTTGGTTATAAACACAGCGATACAGCCATAGGTAATATTGACAGTTTACCGCTGTCTGCAGATGCTGAAAAAATTGTACAAACACTTGCAGATGATCCTTTTATTACACAGCGAAACATCGGTAAATTATATAATTTTAATATTGAATATCACAAAACACTCATTGAAGAAATAAGAAGCAGCGATACTGCACAGCATAAAATTTTATATGGCGGAGTTGGTACAAAATATTGGACTAACACTATCATGCCATTATTAAAAAGTAATACTTTACAATCAGCAATTGAACACCGTTGGATATATCCTAATCGGGTTGGTTTATATACTGGTCTAAGTTGTATGTTCTATTGTGGATTCTGTGGTAGAAATCCTGTTGCCAAATATGAAAACAAGTATGCTGAAATTGGTCGTGATTTCTTTTATCAAATCATTGATCAAGACCCTAAAACAGATGCTAATTGGAAAGATAGGTTTCGTATTAGTGGCGGACTTGAACCACTGACTAACCCATATCTTGGTGATGTTATAACATATGGTGCTCAGCGTGGATATAACATGCAGTTATATACTAATGGTAATATGATGACTGCTCGTTATCTTGACAAACACGTGGGCATGTTAGATTTAGAAGCAGTACGATTTAGTCTCTATGGGGTAGATGAAGAAACTGCGTATGCCGTCACTAAGAACCGTCAAAGTTTTACACATGTTATTAATAACATCATTGAATATAAACGCCGTGCTACAAAAACAAAAGTTGGTATCAATTGGATTATTTTGCCAGGTCATGCTAGCGATGTGAAAAAGTTATTAGACATAGTAAATTATATCAACGAACATTGTGTTACACCCATTGATTTTGTCACTCTGCGTGAAGATTTCAGCCAAAACATTCGCACAATAAGTGATGCAGAACGAAGTGAGTTAATGGAAATATTTAAACTTATCGATGACTTCAAACAGCGTTGGTCTACTCACTTTGATTTAGGCTATGCTCTTGAACCATTAAAGTATGGCAAAAATGTAGGCAGTTTACGTATGATTAATTGGGACGAAATTGTTCCTGAAAGTTTTCCACAGGTATCAGTTGCTGCCGATGTTAAAGGCAATGTGTACGTTTACCATGAAAGTGGATTCTTAGATAGACCAGGCAGTGATCGTTATATAATTGGCAATATTGCTGATTCTTCTATTAAAACAGTTACGCAACAATTCGTGAATAGTGGTAAGAAAATTCGTGCACTACCGCAAGATGTAGGGTTTCTTGATGCATTTGATCATGTCATAAGTTTACTAATTAATCAAGCACGAGATGATGTTGCCTATGGAATAGATTGGGCAAATGGACCTGTAAGGATTCGTGTATGAAAATACCCTATGCAAATCTATGGGCAGAATACCAGGAGTGTAAATTTGAAGTAGATTATGCTATTCAAAATTGTATAATCAATAGTAATTTTATTGGCGGCGATGCAGTTAATAAATTTGAAATTGTTTGGGCAAATTATACAGGCAGCAAAGATTGTGCGGGCACCAGTAGTGGAACAAGTGCGCTATTCCTATCCTTACTAAGTTTAGGGATTGGCGTGGGCGATGAAGTAATTGTACCAGCAATGAGTTTTATGAGCACAGCAGAAGTTGTCAGTCAGGTTGGTGCTAAACCAATTTTTGTGGATATTGACCAATACTATACGATTGATATTGATGCAGTTAAGTTGGCAATTACAGAGAGAACTAAGGCTATTATATTTGTTGATTTGTATGGTCAAACAATTGATATTGAAAAATTAGATAGTATATGTGATGGGATTCCACTTATTCGTGATGCTGCACAAAGTGCGGTATGTTACAATACTCTTGTTAATGTCAATGATTATGTTTATGCAACCTGCTATAGTTTTTATCCTGGCAAAAATTTAAGCGCAATGGGCGACGCTGGTGCAGTAACAGGTTCGGTTGAGGTATGTAATAAAATTAGGTATTACAGAGATCATGCAAGAACAGAAAAATATATTCATACTGGAATTGGGTATAATGAACGCCTGGATGCAATGCAAGCAGCAATTGTTACGGCAAAGATTCAATTTCTCAGAAAATGGAATGAACAACGTGATAGCAATGCAAGATATTATTTGGAAAACCTTAAGGGCAGCGGTGTTCTGTTGCCACTAACCAATCCATGTAGTAATCATGTATGGAATCAATTTGTAATTGTGTCGCCTAGTAGAGATGTGCTGCGGAAATATCTTGCAGATTATGGAGTTGAAACAGGATTGCAGTTTCCACTGGCGCTTCATCAACAACCAGTTTATAAAAGTTTGTTACGTTTAGCAAATAGCGAAGAATTATCAGCAACATGCTTAAGTTTGCCAGTGTTTGCTCAACTAAAACAAAATGAACTTGAATATATCGTCAATTGTATTTGGAATTATAATAATTCTTAAGCCAGTCCCAACGAAATGTTTTCTTTAGTGCAGATAAATTGTCACTATTATTAATAAAATATTCATAACCATCATTCGCACCACGCAATACATCCATCGCATAATTGCCGTGTGCATGATTCCTCCATTGATGAATACGATATAGTGTTTCTACGCAAGGAGATTCACTGTTAAAATATGCCAACTTACAGGTTTCACGAAATGCAGTTCGCCATGCACGGTAGGAATCAGTAGCAAATTCTCCATAGGCACTTATTTGTGGAATAACTTGAATAGGGAAACTCATAGTAAAATCTATTCCTAATTCATCATATGATGGCGCAGACATTAAAAATTTTTTATTATATAGAACAATGCCCATTTCTCCATAAATTAAATCATTTGATGTGTTGATGGCATAAAAGATGTAGTTACGAGGGTCACGCCAGTAGTCTGGTTCAGTTGTAAAATTCCAACCATCATATAATCTAGTCTTGGCAAATACGGCATAAAAATAATCTGTATTGCTGCATTTAGCTGCAGCAGCCAACGCATTTTCCATTCCCTCAACGCCATGAACTCGTTTAGCATGTGGATAGGATTTTAATAACTTAACATAATTTTCGTCAGCCTGTGTTTCATCGTAACTTATAAAAACAATATCATATTGTGTTTTTATATCTTCTTCAATCTTTAGTAGATATGGATATTCATATATTTCGCTTTTAACAATACAATCTCTTGGAACAAGACAAGAACTATTTGAATTGTTTAAGGAGACAACGGGGCGTTTATCCCATAAACAAACATCAGGCACAGGACCAATATTGCCGTTATGCATTAAAGTGTATATTCCGTTGCTCTTATAATTAAGTGCTTGTGTTAAGTTATCAGAGTCATACCGCACAAGAGGCCATTTTTTTCTAAAAACAAAGCTATGATCAAAGTTAAATTTTAACTTATCGGGATCAAAACTTGGAACATGAATTAAGAAAGTATCACCCTTCTCACAGGTTCCACTTGGCCAACAATGTATTTGATCTCTTTGATCTAAATCAGGTAGCCATGTCCAATCAAACCTATCATAGTCACACACATCACTATAAATCCATAACCATTCACGGTTACTTTTTTTTACTGCAGCCCTAATAACCTCTTCCATTGTTGTAATAAGACGAACTTGAAAATCTACAACTAATGGATTAGTAAATGTATTGGTATTGCAAAAACACATATCAGCATGCGCATCTTTAAATTTTAATTGTGATTCATGATACTTGTAATCAACAAAATTTGCAATAGCATCACGATGAACAAGCCATGTATAACTTAATTGTTCTTTACCTGACATTGTAAAGCAATGAATATAATTCGTGTCCCAACCATCGGGCAACCAATCAAAGTTCCAATCACCGTAATCAATTCGTTTATCGGCTATCCAAGTCCATTCATTTCCTTGTGCCAACTGTTTTAAATTATCTAAGGAAAGTTCTTCAAAGAAATCTTGCCAATAAATGACAGGTGTAACATTTGGTTTAAACTGTATATATGAATGATGAAATATTCGTTTACCGTTATTGTTCTTATTCATCAGTCTTGTGTATGATAGATGTTTTGAGCCATACATGCAAAATTCATGTATCTTGTCAGCATCCCATGCATCAGGCAACCAATTCCAATTAAAATCCGCATAGTCTATGCGATTGTCAGCAATCCAATTCCATTCATATGGAGAATCATCTATGCTGCTTACATCATACCATATTCCGATATCCTTACACCGCAGTTCACTAGGGTGATACTTTATCTCACTGCCATTGCCAACACTTGTGTAGGATAGTTGTGTGGTTCCCGCCATTGCAAAATGATGTTGCTTATTCCAATCCCATACATCAGGATACCAGTTAAAATTAAAACCATCATATAGTACTTGATCACTCGTATCCCACTGAGGTGGTGTTATGATAGGTAAAATTTGATCATGAAATACCATGTTACCATTGTTTTCAACTGGAATTAACCATGTTGTATAACATAGTGGATTATCATGGCTTGCCCATGCATGTATCATCTTCAATTGATGGCGTGATGGTATGAAACGTAAATTAAAATTATTGTAATCTACCGCACGATGCCGAAGCCATACATATTCTGTGCGACTTGTCGCAATTGCTTTGGCAATTAATTCTTTAATATCTGCACAGTCCACATAGTCATACCAGTAAGTATCAAACATACGAGTTATAACCTGGCATCAAATATGATATCTGACGTTGCTCATGGTCTGCATCAGCCCAACTATAATCATAAACTGCGCTAATGCCATCTACTTCTAAACTATAGATATCCAGGTAATCGCCCATTAACGTCCAGATATCTGCTTCGTTTGTAGTACCAAAACTACGCACCAAATCAACTGCAGCAATCTCAAGATACCCCAAACTTAAATTAGGATCGAGCGGATCATAACCCTCATGACACAACCATGCGTTAAAAGCATCTTGTTCGTGTGTATGCCAACTATGTTTACCATAACAAACATCACGACCCCATTCAATGTCAAACTCGCCACTATAATATTGTAGGTGTGTGATGGCATCGCATGTTGCTTGATCTAGATGTGGTGCGCCCTCATCACGAAAAACTTCCATGAGTGTTTTGCCAATCTGTGTCCAGTGCATATAAACATACGCAAACTTGCGGTCATGCCCGTTAATTATAAAACCTTCACGGTGTTGTGAAGTTAGGTTATACCGTGTAGCATTCAAGAAAGTAGTAATTTGACTAGGACGAACCCACTCAGGTTGATAATGTTTTTTCTTTAAACTTAAGCAAAGTGTTTCAATCTCATGACAAAGATTATTAATTTGTCTTATGCTATATTTTACCTCTGGTGTTGCTAGTTTATAATACAAACTTAAATTTTCAACAGTGCCTTGTAGGTGTTCAAAATAATTATGAACCTCATTCATCACCTCATGATTAGGTCCACCACCACGTTTGCCATCTTCATCAATGTCAGTAATAGGGATCATTAAATCAGCAGCAGTATAATTAGTTCTTATATCAAAAGATTTTAATCCTTGTGATTGCCATATACCTAATTCATTAAATGTCCAAATACGCTTGGCATGTTTAGATAATTTGCTGGCAAGATAGTTTAAATTGCGTTGAGTGGTTGGCCAGCCATGCCAACAATAATTTTTCTCAAGTGGACTGTTCTTTTGTAATTCTACCTTTAATGCCGCAACCCAATCTTTGGCAAGCTGTGTGTTGTTTGGTTCAATATAAACAGGAAGCAATCTTTCTTTATCAAGAGGATTGCGAAGGGTCATTACAATAGTCATATGTTATTCCACCATGCCAAGACATCGCCCGTAAGGATATCTTCCATCTTTATCTTAGCATCTTTTCGCAGCGATTCCAATTTTAAAAGATGTGCTTTGCCTTTTATTGCCTCTTGTTTATGCGTATCAGGAAACTGTTCTTCAAATGTAGGACGGTTTTTAAGGTGTTCTAACACATCCCAAAGATTTTGTGTACGACGAGTGATAAGTGGCTTAATACGCTCCTGTATGCCCTCTAGAAGCGGTTCTAGCACTGTTCTAGGTAGTGCTAGGGGGCTTAGTAGTATATCAGGAGAGAAAGCAAACACTACCTTACTCAGCAGTTCTACATTCAGTTCATCGGATAAATTGATAATGCTCTCAAGGTCGAAAAGACCAGGTAAAGTAAGAGTAAAATCAATACGCATTTGTCTAGGGTTTTTTGAAGATTCAATCCCCCGTCGAAAGCTATTATACCACTCGCTATAATTAAGGCCAGTCCTAACATATTCGCCAATCGCTCCTGTTCCATCTAAACTTGCACATATTTCCCAATGTGGGAAGTTTTCAAGAAGTTCCCATAGGGTTCCTTCTTTGTCTTGACAATAACTCAAGTTTGTATTATATCTTACCCGAACTTGGTCAGCATAGTCAAGTTCTATTATTCGCCGCATAAAAGTCCAGTGCTCATCGTACAGCAGAGGTTCGCCGCCTACCCAATAAATTTCACGCACAGATTTGTTTTCAATAGCGGCACGAAACTCAGGTATGACTATATCACGAGTAAAATCACGAATAGCATGGCGGTTCTTTGGCTGCATCCAATGGTTCTTAGGATTGGTTAGGTCAATCATTTCATTTTTGCGAACTTCAACTTCCCATGCCGAACTTAGCATATCGCCGCACATACGGCACTTGAAGTTGCAGACATTGCTATAACGATAATCCCATGAGATTGGTTCTAGGGTTGTGTAGCCATTAGCATCTGTATTAGCCACCGCAGCATCTCGTAGATGACCAAAAAGATGTCCAAAGTAATCACGATATACAGAAGTGTTAAGTAACTTTTTATCGCAGACCTCACATGCAGATGGAACTTCACCAGCCAACCATTGCTTTCTAATCGCTCTAATATGTTCGCCATTCCACCAATCCTTTAATGTTAGGGGCGTAAACTGTCCATCACCGCCAGCAGTATCAATATATTGCTTGAAGTTCTGCGCAGGTTCACGAGAGGCACAGCACAATCGCCGTTCACCTTGCGGAGAAATGTATGTGTGTGTCCACGGTGCTAAACAAAAATCATTCATAACCTATTGCCGCTGCTATTTCACCGTGATGGTCGCTGAACTTTTGATTACGCTGCGCATCACTATTTTTTAATTGTTCTACAAGTTTGGTGCAATCACTGCCTTTACCTTGCATCATAAATTCAAGTAGGTTTTTAACTTCATCACTATATGGTCCCGTATAACTTTCAAGTTTAGCGTGAATGAGTTTTTTTGCCACATCATTTAAACGAGAGATACTAAAATACCATACATCATGCAACACATTGAAATATACATAATCAAATCGCTGTTGCGCAATCCACTGGCACATTTCATCAATGTAATAAAAGTTCTGCACATTGCTGGTCATGCATAGCTGTAGTTTAATGTTCTTATTAGCATCTCTCAACTTATAAAAACGTTGAAGATTATCCATTGCCTTATCCCACACTGCACCATAGCGTTGATATTCAAATCTAGTACCAATATCATCTATTGATAGGGCAATCTCAACTAACTTGAAATGAGGCCACAATTGTAAACCACGCTTTGGAAATGTAGTTGTGTTTGTATTATAATGAATTTCAATATCACTAGCATATCCTAGTGCTACTGCTATACTGAGCAAATCAAAATGCTCATCAATAAGAAATGGTTCGCCGCCAGTAAATTCAAAGTATTTTGTATTTGACAATAACTGAGTTAGGTCTTCCCAAAATTTTTTTGATTCACGTGGCCAACGCCCATTGATTAAATTTTGTTTTGCACTTTGATTGTTAGGGTAGATATCAATTTCTTCTTGCGCCCACTTTGAACTGCTAAAGCTACCGCAGATTCTGCATTTAAGATTGCAAATGTTTCCAAGTTTCAAATCAAGAAAAGTCAATGTGCCATCAGTAGAGGAAGTAAACTTAGTATCGCCAAGTATCTTACGCAACCGCATTTCACTATGCATGCGCTTGCTTGTTCTACCACTTGCTTCTTCGCTCCAACAACGATTGCATCCCTCTGGCTTCTCTCCATTAAGAAAACTTTGACGAAGATTGTTCATATAAGGACTATTAAATGCTTCTGTCAGTGTATTCTTTTTTAAATCTATGTTGGGTATCGTATCATAACTTAAACAACATACCTTACATTTGCCCATCGGGTCTGCTTCAATGCTTACAAAAGGCAGAACACAGAATGAATCACTCATACAAATATCCTAATTCTGGAATAGCATCAAGAATGTTTTCGTTTCTAATTCTATCTAAATGTGCAGTTTGATTTTTAAAATTTAGCAATAAATTACTCTTATCATCTGCCATCATAAATTTAACTGCGCTTTCAAAGCCAACAGTTGCACGAGTAAGTTTATCTTGTGGTTTTAACCATGCAATATGTTCAATAAATTTTTCTTGTACATCTACTTTGTATTGAAATGGCAACACATCAATGCGATAATAAGCAGGGTCTTGTAATAAGTTAAGCATTAGGTCTTGTGGTGTAATAAATCCTTTTTTGACCCAATCTTTATGAAAATCTGGTATATGTAAGGCATTCATTATGCTTAATGTTGGGCTGATATAAAAATCTACACGAGGACAAACTCGTAGCATTTCTTCACGATTTCGCTCTACTTGTACCCAATTTGTTCCTTTTCTAATATACTCTCCCCGAACTCCACTTCCATCCAAACTAGCACCAACACTTACACTATCAAATTCACGCCATAATTCTAATACATTTGTTTTTTTGTATGTAAGTTGACTAAAGTTTGTATTATATATAAGACGAACATCAGTGCGACCACGCTTAATCAATTCATGCAAAAGACGGTAGTGTTCTTCCATAATAAGTGGTTCACCGCCAGCAAAATAAACCTGTTCAAGATTATTGATCTGTGGTTCTAGTTGATTCCAAATATCATCTTCGCTGCGACCAGCAAAATTAATTCGTGTATTTTGTTCTTTCCATTTTTGACCAGCAAGTTTAACCTGATCATCATACCAATTTGAACTAAAGATATGACCACAACTACGGCAACGGAGATTACATAGATTTGAAAAACGTATATCCCAATATATAAGTTTCATTGGTGGATTTGGATTATCAGTAAGTGCAATATGATGACCAAAGTGTTTATTGGCACTCATTCGCATACTAAAGAAACCGCTATCCTCTTGCTCATAACAGCGAGTGCAACCTTTTACAGACTCACCAGCAAGCATTTTTCGGCGGACCTCTTGCATAGGCGCACCATCCCACACTTCTTGAATTGTGCTTTCACGAGTACTACCAACAAGTTCACTCATTTCTGTATTACAGCAAGGATATGCCTCACCTGTTGGAAAAGCATGAAGGTGAATCCAAGGATACATGCAGAATGATTTGTTTTCAAAGATAAGTTTTTTATGCTTGCCATCTAACTCATCAACAGAAATTTTATTAGGTTCTTTACCATTATAATTATAAATTGTCATACCATTCTTTCAATTCAGGAAATGTCTTTGTAAAATTTTTACCACGACGTTGGTCATATTGCGTATAAAATGTTTTAAAATCTTTCTGCAAAATATCCATTGAACTTGCGACAGCATGAGGAGATTCTACACTATTTAAGTATTCAATCAGACGACGAATATGTTCTATTTCCATCTGATGCAACCAATGGCTTTCACTCCAACGATCAAGAAACTGTTGTAGTTGTTCTTTACAACGTTGTTTAACTTCGCTAGGCATTACCAACGGGCTTTGAAAACTAGGGAAACGTAAGATATTAAGCGTGATGGTAAGACTA
>Ga0136644_10001843_pt1 | contig 16566 bp, 18 predicted proteins | sample C_130820_EF_Meta_FD_94780 | JGI IMG/M metagenome (GOLD analysis project Ga0136644, IMG submission 94780) | Freshwater microbial communities from Lake Croche, Canada to study carbon cycling - C_130820_EF_MetaG (v2) (version 2) | ecosystem: Environmental > Aquatic > Freshwater > Lake | place... | reverse complement strand
GGCCGAATCTGTTCTTCATGTTCACCTACCGCAAGCTGGCAACCCGGTGGCACCTCCGCCATCGACGAGGATGACAAACGGGTCTGCCGTCTGATGGACGCTCGCCCGCTCACCCCACGAGCGTCCGCGCGATCATGTCGAGGTCATAGGTCGCCTTCCACCCCAGCACAGCCTCGGCCTTGGCGGGGTTGCCGGCACTCATGGCGATGTCTGATGGCCACTCGCGCAGGTGCATCGTTGCAATCGTGATGCTGTCGAAGGTCTCCAGCGGCTGCTGAAACGACAGTCCGACGGAGGACTGGCCCGACAGGTTGTAGATCTCGTCGGCATGGACGAGCCTCAGGAGCGACAACACGCTGCTGAAGTCGGTCGGCGTCATCGCATGCACGACGACGCGGCCCGCACTGCCCAGCGCCCGCAGCGTGATGAAGGAGGCCCGGGCCGGATCCCGGGACGTGCCGTGGACTTCGTAGCCCTTTTCGAGCAGCAGACTGGCGAGATAGCCGCCGTCCTGCCCCGACACGCCGACGATCAACGCTTTCTTCACGAAAAAGAGTGCCTCGTCTTGGACTCGAACCAAGAACCCTCTGATTAAGAGTCAGATGCTCTGACCAATTGAGCTAACGAGGCTTTCCATCACTGTTTTAACCATCGAGCTACTGCCCGGCAAGGCCCGCGGCTAGTCCGCCGCGTTGAGCGTTTTTCATAGAACGGCTACATTTCCTCCTCCGCACACGTCACCACTTTCTCAGAGGATTCCCATGGGCAGGTTCGATGGAATGAAGGGTCTGGTTCTCGGCGTCGCCAACGATCACTCGCTCGCCTGGGCCATCGCCAAGGAGATCCTCGCCGGTGGTGGCCAGATCGGATTCTCCCACCTCCCCGACCGGCCCGACGACGAACGTCAGCGGAACCGCCGCCGCGTGTCGCAACTCACCGACCCGGAGCCGAACGCGAAATTCCTCGTTCCCATGGATGTCTCCAGCGACGAGCAGATCGCCGCCGTCATGGACCGTGCCAAGCAGGAGTTTGGCACGCTCGACTTCGTCGTCCACTCGATTGCCTACGCGCCGCTGGACGACCTCAAGGGAGACACCACCGACTGCAGTCGTGAAGGCTTCCGCATCGCCATGGAAACCAGTGCCTACAGCCTGCTGGCCGTTGGACGTCTCTGCCGGAAGATCCTCTCCAAGGATGCCTCGATTCTGACGCTCACCTACTTCGGCGGCGAGAAGGTCGTGCCCGGCTACAACATCATGGGCGTCTGCAAGGCCACGCTCGACGCCTGCGTCAAATACATGGCCTACGACCTCGGCCTCGCCGGTGTCCGTGTCAACGCGGTGAGCGCCGGCCCGGTCCGCACGCTCGCGGGCCGCGGCGCCGGTGTCGATGAGATGCTCGGCCTCTACGAGCGGATGGCGCCGATGGGCCGCAACATCTCGCAGGAGGAAGTGGGCAAGGCTGGCGCCTGGCTGCTCTCGAAAGACTCGTTCGGCATCACCGGCGAGATCCTCCACGTCGACGCGGGCTACAACATCATGGGTTCGCCAGGCCGACTGCTGGAACTGGTTCAGAAGCCCGCGTAGGGCCGTCCGCGGCGACAGGATTCGGCCTCCAATGGACATGGCGTCACTCCAGATCGCCGTGGCCATCGTGATGCATGACGGCCACGTGCTTGTGGGCCAGCGGGATTCTCTCGCTGAAAACGCAGCAGGGCTCCATGAGTTTCCGGGCGGCAAGGTCGAGCCTGGCGAGTCGCCCGCGGCAGCCGCTGCTCGCGAAACACTCGAGGAAGCAGGGATCGTCGTGCGGGTCGGCGCGATGCTCGATGCTGCGACGGGATCGGCTCGCTCCGGCCCGATCGACATTCTCTTCTTCGAGGCAGCGCCGCTCGATCCTGCCGCCCTGCCCCGGCCGCCGTTTGCATGGGTGCCCATCGCAGGCCTTGCGAATCTCTCATTTCCCCAGGCCAACGACCATGTGATCCGTCGGGTGATGGCCGGGCATTCTGGCCAGCAGCATTGAATTGACACCGACTCCATGAGGAGCCGGGATCGGTGAAGGTGGAGGAGACGAGGAGGATGTCCGACTTGTTGTGCGTACCATGCCGTCCCGCGGCGTAAGTCGGAATCTCCGAGCGACGGAACCTTTGCCGTCCCGGCGGTGCAGCACCATAGACAACACCCGGCAAGCTCACGGCGGGTCGCAGCCGCCGGGATGCCAGGGATGGCAGCGGCAGATGCGAACGAGGCCACGCAGACTGCCACGAACCGCACCATATTTTTCGACCGACTGTCTGAAGTAGCTGCTGCACGTCGGCTGAAAACGGCAGTGCCGCCCGAGCAGTGGGCTGAGCGTGAGCTTATAGAGGATCACGAGTCCGACGAGCCCGACCGATGCCGCGCGGTCGCATGCCCGTCCCAAGGCCCGACAGGCTTCCCACCCCCACCGCATGGCTCATCTCCGACGTCGAGGCGGTTGGATCACCGGTGGTAGCGTGCCCGTGCCGTGTCTGAGAGCAGTGGCCGCCGTTGCATACTCCGGCCGGGCCACCACGCGGGCGGCGAGGGCACCGATCATCTCCTCCACCTGCTGCGCTCCTGTGGCTCCGGCGGGCGGGCTGCCCGACCGAACTACGATGACGAAATCATTGCCTGCGGGCAGCATGAGCCGCACCTGACGAAACGCCTCTCGGAGCCGCCGCTTCCACCGGTTGCGAACCACCGCATTGCCGATCCGCCGCGACACCGACAGCCCCAGCCGCGCCGGCTGCGTGCCCATCGCAGCGGGGCAGGCATAGAGCACAAGCGGACCGCTCGCCGCACTCCTCCGCACGGCAAACACCCGAGCAAAATCGTTCGGTGACAAGATCCGGGCCGCGCGTGGAAAGCCGGTCTTACCGGCAGGCTCAGCCATCACCAGCGCAGCTGGGCGCGAGGTGACGACGTACCGGCCGCCGCCTTCGCGGCTTCGAGCAGACGTTCGCGCACCGCCGCATCGTCAGCCTCTGGAAGCATGATCTGCACCACGGCAATCAGATCCCCTTTGGCGCCATTGGTGTGCCGCACACCCATGCCCGCGGCGCGGAGCTTGCGGCCGCCGGAAGTGCCTGGCGGAATACGAAGACTGATCGTACCCCACGGTGTGGGCACATCCACCTTGGCTCCCTCGATCGCCTCCGGAAGGGATACCGGCAACGTGATGTCGAGCGTGTCACCATCCCGGCGAAACACGGGGTGCGGCTCCACCCGCACTTCAAGGAGCAGGTCGCCGGCCGGCCCGCCACCCGACCCCGGTAAGCCCTGTCCACGCAGCCGCATCCGGCCGCCATCGGGTAGCCCCTGCGGAATGGTGACACTGATGGTTTCAGTCTTGCCGTCGCGATCGAGCCGCACGTCGGTCTTGCCACCTTCGATTGCCAGTGTGAACGGCACCTGGATGCGGGCCGTAACGTCCTGACCCGGCACCTGCGTGGCCCGCTTACGGCCACGTGTCGAACGGCCACCGCCACCACCGGCTCCACGAAACATGTCGGCAAAGCCACCGCCACCGCCGAAGAGACTCTCCAAGTCGATCTCACCGCCACCAGGAAATCCTCCCCCGCCAGGAAAGGGTCCGCCGCCACCGCCCGACCAACCGCCGCCGGCTCCCCCCGCTCCCACGCCCTCGAACGAACTCCCGTAGCGGTCGTACATCTCTCGCTTGCTGGTGTCATTGAGCACGTCGAAGGCGGTCTGCACCTGTTTGAACTTCTCCTTCGCCGCGGCATCGTCGGGATGGAGGTCGGGGTGATACTTCCGTGCCAGTTCGCGATAGGCTTTCCGGATATCTTCTGCCGATGCCGATTTCGGCACGCCAAGCGTCTGGTAATAGTCTTCCGCCATCGAATGGGCTCTGGGAGGGCTCGTGTGCCCTCAACCGGCACATGAGCCCGTCATTCTAGACAAGTTCTCACTGCCACGGAAACGATCGGCCCGATCCGCCGGGCATCAGCGAACGACTCCGACTCAAAGCCGGAAAGTCGGCCAAAGTCGACTCGCTTTGGTGCCGCCTATTCGGTCAGGCACAGACGCGGTCTCCGGCGTCGATCCACTCAGCCTCGCGACTTTCGCGATCTGCCAGTTGAAACACGACCACGCCTTCCTCCAGCAGCGGTCCCGAGCCCCGTCGACGCGGCGTCGCCCCCTGCGGCGACCCCTACGGCGGCCCCGAACGAATCGACCTCTGGCCAGGACTGCTCGAGCATCTGGATCTGGCAACGCACCGGTGTCTCCCCCGGAGCGGGATGCAGAAGCTTGAACACGCCGTCTGAATCCAACTGCCGCGCCCGCGTGTTGTCGGCAAGATAGACGGGGAGGATTTCCTTGAGGATCCGCGTTGCCAGTGCTGGAGCCAACACTGGGAACATCAATTCGACCCGCCGGAAGAAGTTCCGAGGCATCCAGTCGGCGCTCGACAGAAACACCTGCGCATCCTCGTCGGGGCCGAAGACATACACGCGGCTATGCTCCAAGAACCGGTCGACGATGCTGCGCACACGGATCGTCTCGCTCAAGCCGCGCACCCCCGGCCTCAGAGAACAGATGCCCCGCGCGACGATGTCGATCGGCACGCCGGCCTGGCTGGCCCGATAAAGAGCCTCGATCACGGTGTGATCCACAAGGGCGTTGAGCTTCGCAAAAATCCGAGACGGCCGACCCGCGATCGCCCGCTGCGTCTGCTCCTCGATCAGTTCGATCGTCCGCCGATGGAGATCGTTGGGCGCCACGACCAGCTTTCTCCAGGCATGGCCCTGCGAGTAGCCCGTGAGAAGATTGAAGAGCGCGGAGGCGTCTTCTGCGATCGCCTCGTCGGCGGTGAACAGGCCGAGGTCCGTATAGATAGACGCCGTCGTGGGGTTGTAATTGCCGGTGCCGAGATGCACGTAACGGCGGAGCCGCTGTCCCTCGTTCCGCACGACCATCGACACCTTGCAGTGTGTCTTCAAGTCGAGAAACCCAAACACGACGTGCACGCCGGCCCGTTCCATCTGCCGCGCCCAGTTCACGTTGTTGGCCTCGTCGAAGCGGGCCTTCAGTTCCACCAGTGCCGTCACCTGCTTGCCCGACTCCGCGGCCGCAATCAGTGCCCGCGAAATCGGCGAGTCACCGCTGGTGCGATAGAGCGTCTGCTTGATGGCCAGCACGCGTGGATCATTGGCGGCGCTGGTGACGAATTCCACAACTGGGTCGAACGACTCGTAGGGATGATGGAGCAGGATATCGTTGGCATCGATGGCCGCGAAAATATCGCCTTGCCGCCGGTCCAGACCTCGTGGCATCCGCGGGGTGAAGGGCTTGTCGTGGAGTTTTTCGAAGCCAGGGAGTTTGTAAAGATCCCAGAGGGCCGTCAGGTCGAGCGGGCCGTCGATGCGGTAGACCTCGCTGTAGCCGTCGCCGGTGCCGTCATGAAGGTCTTCGGCGTCGATGATCATGTGTGCCAGCAATTCATCAGCTTTCGAGGCAATCTCGATCCGCACTGCCTGGCCGCGCTGTCGTGCCTTGAGCCGGTCCTCGATCAGCCGCAGCATGTCGTCCGATTCCTGTTCGAGCAGTTCGAGATCGCTGTCCCGCGTAATGCGGAACGACGTCCATGACCGCACCTGAAACCCGCCGAACAGTTCAGGGAGCCGAGCTGCCACGACATCCTCAAGCAACACGAAGCTGGTGCGGCCAGGGGAGGTCGCCGGCACGACGACGATCCGCGGCAGGACCTGCGGCACCTGCACCACGGCGAACAGCCGTTTTGGCCCGAGGCCCTCTGCGTGTTCGAGCATCACACCGAGATAGAGACCGCGATTGTGATAGCGGGGCGATGGGTGGGCGGGATCGACCGCCATGGGCGTGAGGATCGGCAGGATACGATCGCGAAAGAACCGATCGACGTGTTCGCGTCGAGAGCCCTCGAGCGCGTCATAGCGGAGCAGTTCGAAGCCCTCGGCGGCCATCGCCGGGCCGATGCTTTCCTTGAGACAGCGGTATTGCCTGGCCACGAGATCCTGCGTGCGCTTGGCCACGGCCTTGAGCTGCTCGATCGCACTGAGCCCATCGGGCGCCTGGTCCTGCGGGGCACTCTCGCCGAAGGCCTGCTCGCGGACACCTGCCAGACGGACCATGAAGAATTCATCGAGGTTGGAACTGAAGATCGCCAGGAATTTCAGCCGTTCCATCAGCGGATTCTCGGGGTTCTCCGCCTCCTCCAGCACGCGGAGGTTGAACTCCAGCCAGCTCAACTCGCGGTTGATGAAGCACTCCGGGCCGATTTTTGTGTCCGACGCATAGTCCCGCATCACCGTGCTCTCCCGCATGTTGGCGTTTTCCGGTCCATGCTTCTCAGCTCACAGCTGGAAAGCAGCCGTCACCGCTTGACTCACCCGTTGCCGTCGTCGCAGAGTGTACCGTTGGCCCGCCGCCCCTCGCAGCCCCGCCCGTTCCCTGAACAGGATTCACACATTCACGCTGTTCCAGTGGTCGCTCCCAACCTTCATGCCACGTTCAAGCCGCTCACTGCGGCTCTGTCCCGACTTCCCGGCTCGTGCCATCCCCATGGCCGCGGCTGGTCCGTGGCCGCGGCCAGCATCCTCGAGGCCTCGGCAGCCAAGCCTGGAAATGTTCACCCGGCCGTGGAATTTCCCGACCTCACTCATGCGGAATTGGTCGCCGCCGGAATCGCGATCGCACCCGCCATGGAAAAGGCGGCGGAGGTGCCGCTGGGCCAAACCGTCCTTGCGGCGGTGACGGCAGCCCGATCGGTCACCCGCTCCAACGCCAACCTCGGCATCGTGCTCGCCATCGCACCGCTGGCGGCCGTACCCGATCCTCCCGCCACCGCGAATGGTCAGCCCCGGATGGGACGATCGGCGCTCCCGGGGTCGCCGAGCCCAGCCGCCGTCGCGGCAGTACTCGCACGGCTCACTCCCGCCGACGCCGCCGATGTCTGGCAGGCGATCCGACTGGCTCAGCCGGGAGGCATGGGTGAGAGCGGGCGGCACGATCTCACCGGACCGCCGCCTGCCGACCTGCTCGAAGCGATGCGGTTGGCCGCCCCGCGCGACGCGATCGCGCGGCTCTGGGTCGATGGGTATGACGCACTCTACGCCGGCCTGGTGGCCGACCTGCTCGCAGCACTCGGCAGCGGTCTCACGCTCCACGACGCGATCGTGGATGCTTTTCTCGCGCAGCTGGCGCGGGAACCCGATTCGCTCATCGCCCGCAAGCATGGCTTGCCGGTAGCCCTTGAGGTGTCACGACTCGCCGCCGCTGCTCGGGCCGCTCCCCAGACGATCCCTGCGTTCGACTGCTTTTTACGGTCGCCGCGGCGGCTGAATCCCGGTACCACCGCCGACCTCACCGCGGCGGCGCTCTATATTCTTCTCCGCGACGGTCGTCTGCTGTTCGACACCACGTCGCCATGGTCATCTTCACCACTTGGCAGCCCCCCGTCTCCGAACGACTGCGAGAATCACTCCACATCATGAATGCATCGAACGACATGAACGAACGCTTCACAGTCCGCCTCCGCAAGGCGGTGCATGTCTTCTGCGCCGGTCACTTCATCACGCTCACAGACGACCTCTGTGAGGCCGTGCACGGCCACAACTGGCTCGTCGGCGCCGATGTGGAGGGCCGGCCCGATGCCCATGGAATGGTCGTCGATTTCATCACGCTTCGCGACCTGCTCTCGCAGATCGTGTCGCGTCTCGATCACCGCATGCTCCTCCCCACTCAAAACCGGCTGCTGCACGTGTCGACGGCCGCCGGCCCAATCGTCGACGGCGTGGCCGGGCCGGCCGAGGTCACCGTTCGGTTCCAGAATCGTCGCTGGGTCTTTCCGGCAGACGAGTGCCAGCTGTTGCCCATCGAAAATGCGACCGCCGAATGGCTGGCCCGCTGGATCGGCCGCGAGTTGCTCGACGCCATGGCGGCTGCGGGCAGCCCGATCACCGGCTGCCTGCGGATCGAGGTGGACGAGTGCCTTGGACAGTCTGCCGTCTGGGAAGTCACTCCTCGGTGACCAGCAGCTTGGCTGCCGCTTCGAGTGCCAGCGACATCACACGGTCCTGAATGCGGATCCGCATCAGGCCGGCGCCGTCGGGGTTCTTCTCAACCGTTCCCGTCACGCCCAAGGCAAGCCCGGATTCGGTGAGCGAACGAAGAAACTCGGACGACTGGTCGAGCACTCGGGTCAACCGAAATGGCTGTCCCGCCGTGCATTCGGCCAGAGACTGCGTCTCCGGTTCGACAGGCGGTTCGAGCGAGAGTCCTTCGGCGCGTGGAATCGGATCTCCGTGCGGATCAACGTCGGGATGGCCAAGGAAGGCGTCGATTCGATCGACCAGCAGATCGCTGACGGCGTGTTCCATGTGCTCGGCTTCGTCATGGACCTCGTCCCAACTCATGTCGAGTGTGCGGAGCAAGAAAAGTTCGATCAGCCGATGCCGCCGGATCATCCTCAGGGCGAGCAGGCGGCCGGCCCGCGAGAGCGACACCCCCTCGTAGGGTTTGTGGGTCGCCAGCCGCGCCGCGTCGAGCGTCTTGAGCATGCTGGTGACGGTGCCGGGGGAGACATCGAGCGCCGCGGCGATCTGTCCGGTGCTGGCCGGCTGTCCCGCCTGGGCCGCAGCGATCTGATAGATCGTTTTGACGTAGTTCTCGACGGTCAGGCTTGGCACGGGGAATAACCTCCTGGCCATGACATTGGAAACGGCCACTGGGACGGCTCAGCAGCGTCACCTTTTATAGGTCGTGGCTAAAAAGGTGCCAGCCACCAAAATTGTGCAGGATAGACTGAGCCCTTCTGCGCACGTTACCCATTCTTGATGGGCCATACTTGATTCCCCAAGCGGGGCGGCTGGCACTTTTTTCTGAAAGCACTGGAATGTATCTCAATGCGGGAGCCCTGCGGGTTGCCGAGGAAATCGTCTCCCGACCAGACGCACTCGGCGTGGCCTGCCACGCGACAGCCGACGGCGTCCGCATCGTCGACTGCGGCGTGAAGGCTGCCGGAAGCATCGAGGCGGGCGTGCTGCTCGCACGGGCCGCGATGGCCGGACTCGGCGCCGTGCACGTGGAACAGCCAGGGCATTCACCGGAGGCATTCGTTGCGGCGTGGCCCGGCTGCGAGTGGCCGATCGTGGCCGTCGAGAGCGATGCACCGCTGGCGGCCTGCCTCGCCTCGCAGTATGCGGGCTGGAAGGTGAGCACGCCCCACTACTTCGCGATGGCCAGCGGGCCAATCCGGGCGGCGATCGGCCGGGAGGATCTCTTCGATGATATCGGTATGCGAGAGCGGCCGGATGCCGTCGTCGGACTCCTTGAAGCATCGAAGCTTCCGCCTGACGACGTCTGTCTCTCGCTGGCGGCCGATGCGGGAGTGCCGGCCGACAAACTTGTGTTGCTGGTAGCCCGCACCGCGAGCATCGCCGGCACGCTGCAGGTAATCGCCCGGTCGCTGGAGACCGCGCTCCACAAACTCCACGAACTCCACTTTGATCTGCGCCGGATCCGCAAGGGCTCCGGCCGCGCGCCACTGGCTCCCGTGCCCCGGAAGGACGATCTCGTCGCCATTGGCCGCACCAACGACGCGATCCTCTACGGCGGCCACGTCGTGCTGGAGGTGACTGGCGATGACGCCAGCCTCGTCGACATCGGACCGCGGATGGTGAGTCAGGCGTCCGCCGACTACGGCGTGCCGTTCTGCACGCTCTTCGAACGGGCGGGCCGTGACTTCTACGCGCTCGATCCGGCGCTGTTCGCACCAGCGCTGGTCGACCTGGTCAATCTCGACACCGACCACCGGCACCGCTTCGGTGCCTTGGCCCCCGAGATCGTGAAGACGTCGTTCACCACACCGCAGGCAGCAGCCAGCGGCCCGGAGGCGTGATGCCGATGCGGAAGCATGCTGGCAGCGGCCTGCGGGTGGCCGTGATCGGCGAACCGACCGGCTGGCACGTCGGCCGCCTGCTCGCCGCCCTCGCAGCCCGCGGCCATCAGGGCACGGCCGTCCGCTGGACAGACCTGGCAGCAGAAGTCGTTACGGCACCGCTTTCGGAAGTCTCCGCCACCGCTATCCAGGGCGTCGAGCGGTTTCTGCCGCCGTGTCTGGAATCGGCTGATTTCATCGTCGTGCGAGGCATGCCGGGTGGTGGCCTGGAAGAGGTGGTGTTCCGCATGGATCTGCTCGGCCGACTCGCAGCCCGCGGCACGCCGGTGTTCAACAGCCCACGAGGGCTGGAAATCGCCATCGACAAATACCTGTCTCTGGCACGGATGGCGGCCGCCGGACTGCCAGTGCCCCGCACGGTGGTCGCCCAGAGCCCGCCGGCGATCGAAGCAGCCTGGCATTCGCTTGGAAAAGATTGTGTCGCAAAGCCACTGTTCGGCTCGCGCGGCCGCGGGATCGTCAGGATCTCGGATCAGGAGTCGCTCGCGCCGCTCCTCCACACAGCGGCAGTCGCCCAACCTGCGGGCGCCGTCGCCTACCTCCAGGAATTCGTTCCCCACTACGGCTGGGATGTAAGGATTCTGATCGTCGGGAACGACACATTCTCCATTCGGAGGTTCGCCGCTCCAGGTGAATGGCGGACCAACGTGTCGCTCGGGGGGCGGCCGGAGGCGTTTGAACCACCGCAGGCCTGGATCGATCTGGCTCGGGCGGCTGCCCGGGCGGTGGAAACGGAGATTGCAGGCGTCGACCTACTTCCCGGATCGGATGGCCGGGTGTTGGTCTTGGAGGTGAATGCCGTGCCGGGGTGGCGAGGGTTGGAGTCCGCCACGGGATACGACGTGTCGAACACGGTGGTCGAATACCTGGAAAAAAGCGGTTGAAAGTCGCCTTGCCCCCGGGCCACGCCCGTCCTTGAGGACTTTTTCCGAGGCCGTCAAAACCCGGACACTTGGGAAATGCGAAACACGGGGCCTGCCCACTTATTGCGCAGTCGTCGCGGTGCCACCAAAACGGGCATCGCTGCCCGTAAATAAGTCGCCCTCTGCGTTGTCGACGTAAGTCATTGCAATGCTTGCACTTAACGCTGTCACTTGACCGGCTAGCAACAGTTGCTCGCAGCTTCGACGTCGAACTGCTGCGATCCCCGCCGCCGGAGAAGGTCACCGCCGGCTGGGATCGCGACAAACGCCCCCTCGCAGGCCGGTCTGCCCGGCACTGCTCTCGGAAGTAAGGACAGCATCACCATGCCAGCCACCGCACTCGAATCTGAAACCGATCACGCCGCCGCCGCTGTCCTTGAGGTTGCAGAACGCCTGCACTCGATGACCCCGGACTGGCTGGTGTTCTTCCGGGAACTGCTCGGCGTGGACGGGATCGTGCGGCGGACCTTCAACACCCCCGAGGCCCTGATCCGGTTCGAGTGCAGCCCGCAATACGCGCGGATCCGTGAAATGCTCGACGAGCTCCGGGAAAGGCAGCGGGATCGGCCCGCCGAACGGGAGGTCCAGCGGGTGATCACCGTCCGGATGCCCAGCTCCCTCCACGAAACCCTCAAGGCTGAGGCGGACGAGATGCGAGTCAGCATCAACGCCCTCTGCATCTCAAAACTCATGAAACTGATCGACGGCGAAGGCCAGCGGGAACTGAAGACCGGAAACACCGTGCCTCAGGCCGCCAAATAGCGGGGCTTTCACCGCCCCCCGGCGTCTTGCGCCGCCGGACGCATGCCGAATGCGGCTCGATCACCGGAAAAAAGGACTGGAGCGGACCTGTAAGCCGGGTTCTGTTCCCCCTTCTGCCCACCGAAGGGCAGTTGGGGTGACGACCATTTCTCTAGGACGCCGGTTGCCCGGCGTCTCCAGCAGCCGACCCGGAAGTGGGTGGCGAAACGGGCCGTTTCGCGCCGATCTCCGCCGTGCCGAGGCGACGGCGATATCGAACTTCTTCCTGCTTGGCCTTGCTCCCGATGGGGTTTACCGAGCCAGACCGGTCACCCGGCCTGCTGGTGAGCTCTTACCTCACCGTTTCACCCTTACCTGTGGAGCGAACTCCCCAGGCGGTCTGTTTTCTGTGGCACTTTCCCTGGCCTCGCGGCCGGTGGGCGTTACCCACCATCGCACCCTGCGGAGCCCGGACTTTCCTCCCGCCAGCGTTCCTCGAGGATGCCAAAACGACAGCCTCTGGCCGCTGGCCAGCGATCATCCGGTCCGCTCCAGTCCAATACCTATTCTACGTCGCAGATGCCGACTTTGCGGGTCCGCCGCCCAAAATATCCGTCCAACCGATTTTCTTGACGTTCGAACAGCCTCTGCCTTAATTTCGTACTAGGCTTCACAGGAAGGCTTGGACGAGAGGGTTCGAGACCCAGCCATCTGCCTGCCAGCCCTCCAACTTGCTTCCCACCCCGACGTGACTCACCAGCAGAGCCGATTCATGGACCAGCATCGGTCGTACGCTCCCCATGCCAGCGCGGGACTCCGCGACCTAGGCGACACCGATCCGTCGTCCTTCGGCGAATTGCAACCGGTGGGCGGCGGTGATCCGATTCCCTTGCTGAAACCGACGCTCCTCGTGGGCCGACGGGAGAGTTGCGACATCGTGCTCCGGTTTCCAAACGTGTCCGGCACCCACTGCGAACTCTCCATCGCCGACGGACGATGGACGGTCAAAGACCTCAACAGCAGCAATGGCACGAAGGTGAATGGCACGCGGATCAGCGAAGGCCAACTCGATCCGGGCGACAAGGTCTCGATCGGAAGGCACGAATACGAGGTGTGCTACGATCCCGCCAGAATTGGTGGCGTCGGTGGCGGCTTTACGAGGTCGCCACAGAGGGACATCTTCAGCAAGTCCCTCCTCGCGTCTGCCGGTCTGGAAAACCGTCGTCCGTCCAAGCCTGGCCGACCGCGTCCATAACGCCGGACCGCGTGGCACGACGCCCTGCTACACTCGCGTACATGCCCAAGCCCCGCAAGTTTCGAGCCGAGTTCCGTAAAAATCGCTCCACACGCCGTCGCAATGGCGATCTCACCCGGGCTGTCGCCGCCGATCCAGATCACGCCTCCGACATGGCTTCTTCGGAGCGAATCTCCGGCAAGGGCGAACTGACCCGCAAGCGTACGGTTGTCATCCACGACGAACCTGACCGCCACGACGAACCTTCCGCGGCGGGCGACGGCGCCTCCGTGGCGCCGATCGCCGGGACGACGTGGCGGGGACGGGTGATGCATGTCCATGGTCTGGATAGCTTCGTCCGCATCGAGGATGGTCGCACGATCCGCTGCACCACCCGCCGCCTGCTCCGGACACTCTCCACCGAACAACGGCATCCGATTGCCGCCGGCGACTGGGTGCGGATTCGAGATGAGTCGGGCGGTGGCGTCATCCAATCGATCGAGCCGCGGCGCAACTCGCTCTGTCGCGCCAGCCGCGGCCGCCGCCACGTGCTCGTGGCCAACGTCGACCAGGTCGTGATCGTGGGCAGCGCCGCGATGCCCGACCTCAAGCCGGCGCTCGTCGACCGCCTGCTCGTGGCCGCGGAGTCAGCCGGCATCCGGCCGATCATCTGCATCAACAAGATCGATCTCGTCGATGCCGCCCGCCTCGTACCGCTGGCCGGCGTCTATGCCCGCATGGGCTACACCACGGTGCTCTGCTCCGCTTTCACCGGAGTCGGCCTCGCCACGTTGAGGCATGAACTCGCCGGCCGCCTGACGGCCATCGTAGGACAGAGCGGCGTGGGAAAGTCGTCGCTGCTCAACGCCCTCGACCCAAACCTGGAGTTACGGGTCGCCGAGGTGAGCCGGGAGAACGAGAAGGGGCGGCACACCACGACAACAGCCCGCCTCATCCCACACACCCTCGGCGGATCCGCAGGAGGATCGTTCGTCGACACGCCCGGCGTGCGGCAGTTCCAACTCTGGGAAATCGTGTCGGCGGAGGTGCCGGCGGCTTTTCGTGACCTGCGGCCGCTCGCAAACCTCTGCCGCTTCCCCGACTGCAGCCACACGCATGAACTCGACTGTGCCGTGAAGCATGCCGTGGCCGATGGCCTGCTCGACACCCGCCGTTGGGAGAGTTGCTGCCACCTTGCGGCGACCGCCGGTGCGGATGATCCTGATGCGATGGGCGATCACGATTCCAGCGAGGACTACGAGTGACACAACCGCGGCGAACGAACAGCGTGCAGAGTGAACGGGCCGTGCTCGTGGGAGTGCTTCTCGACGCTCCTCTCGATCCCCAGCATCCGCTGAACGAACTCGGTGGCCTCGCAGAGACCGCCGGTGCGCAGGTGGTCGCGGAACTGACGCAGCGACGCGAGCGGCCCGATCAGACCACCTATCTCGGCAGCGGCAAGGTCGCCGAACTCGCCATGCTCATCGAGCATCACGATGCCGACGTCGTGATCTTCGACAACGATCTCTCCCCGGCCCAGACCCGCAACCTCGAACAGGAACTGAAGACCAAGGTTCTCGATCGTTCGGAGGTGATCCTCGACATCTTCGCAGCGCGGGCCCGCACCTACGAGGCCCGGCTAGCCGTCGAACTGGCCCAGCTTGAATACTCCCTGCCCCGGCTCAAACGGATGTGGACCCATCTCTCGCGGCTCAAGATGGGCATCGGCATGCGTGGCCCGGGCGAAAAGCAGTTGGAAGTGGACCGCCGGCTCGTCGAGAAACGAATCCACGATCTCAAGGATGATCTGGCCACCGTTCACGGCCGCCGCGAGCGCGAGGTGGCCGCCCGCCATGAGCATCTCACCGTCTCGCTGGTCGGCTACACGAACGCCGGCAAGAGCACGCTGCTGAACAGACTCACTGGTGCCGACGTGCTGGCCGAGGACAAACTCTTCGCCACACTCGACACCCGCACTCGCCGCTGGAAGTTGCCGGGCTGGGGGCCTGTGCTCCTCAGCGATACGGTCGGCTTCATCCGCGACCTGCCGCATCGCCTGATCGCCAGCTTCAAGGCAACGCTCGAAGAAACACGGCAGGCAGACCTGCTGCTCCACGTGGCTGACGCATCGAGCCCTCTGGTCGACGCGCAGATCGCCGCGGTTCGGGGCGTGCTGGAGGATCTGGAGGTCGATGAAAAGGCCACCCTCCTCGTGCTCAACAAGATCGACGCCGTGGCCGACCATGCGGCGAGAAGCAGCCTGATCAACCGCTATCCGAATGCCATCTGCGTGTCGGCTGCCAACGGCGACGGTCTGGGAGAATTGCTGCGGGCGACCACCGCAAGCCTCAGCCGTGGCTTCCGTGACGTCGACATCCAGACCGATCCCGGTAATGGGCGGCTGCTGGCCTGGCTGAATGCCCACGGCGAGGTCCTGTCGCGAAACTTCGTTGAGGACCGGGTCACGATCCACTGCAGGATTCCGGTGAATATGCTGGGACGGATTCCGCCTGGCGAGGCGGTCGTGATGCCACACGAATCCCCCGCCGGGCGTCTCGCCCGCGATGCCGCGGGCACGCGGGAAGAAGACTCATGATTCCGCAGCCGCAGGACGCGGAGAACCATGCGATACGCCGGCTCGGCTGGCGTCGGAATCTGGTCGGCTCCCGTGTCCTCGTCACAGGGGCATCCTCGGGCGTAGGTCGGGCGATCGCTCTGGAGCTGGCCCGCCGCGGCGCACGGGTGCTGGCCACGGGCCGCCGTGGTGAGCGTCTGGCCGAGGTCGCAGAGGCAGCCGCCGGCCTCGAGGGCAGCCCACTGCTCAATGCAGCTGGCGATATCACCTCGCCTATCTTTCGCCGCCAACTGATCGACACGGCCGTCGAGCAATTCGGAGGCCTGGATCTGGTCGTGGCGGCCGCAGGAAGCGGGGCGATCGGCAGATTTCGCGATGCCACAGCCGACACGCTCACGGAAATCATGGCCGTCGATTTTTTCGCACCGGCGGAACTCGTCCGCGAATCGCTGCCGGTGTTGCGCGACGGTCGCGACCCGGCGATCGTGCTCGTGGGCTCGATCCTCGGTTACCACGCCTTGCCGCTTCATGCGGAATATTGCGCCGCCAAAGCCGCCCTCCGGTCGCTGGCCGGAACACTGCGGATCGAACTCGCGGCCGATCGGATTGGTGTGCTGCTGGCGAGCCTCGGCCCCACCGAGTCGGAGTTCTGGAACCATCTGCTCACGGGAAGCCGTCCGGGCTGGTCTCGCGGCAGGGCGATGTCGGCCACCCGCACGGCCCGTATCATCGTTCGGGCGATCGTCTGGCGGCGCCGGGAGGTGCTGCCTGGCTGGCGGGCCAAGGGCTTCGCGCTCCTGTCCCGGCTCTTCCCTCGCCTGATCGATCGGTCGCTCCGTCGCAGGATGCATCGCAGCCGCTCATCCTCAACAAGCCCCTACAGTGGCTCCACAGAGCACGTTGGAGTGACTGTTTTGAATGCAGAATCCGTGAGGGGCTGGCCGGGCCCCGAGAGCCGGCGTTGCTGACCAGCGCAGGCAGGATGCCGGAGCGCCGTCAGCATCGAGTGAGCGAAGGCGTTGCCAGGAGCCGGGCTTCGCCCGGCGACGGTAAGCCGGAGCCGACGCCGGGACGGCGGCGACGGCGCGAAAGCCGCATGGCCGTAGCGAACG
>Ga0136644_10001842_pt1 | contig 16569 bp, 12 predicted proteins | sample C_130820_EF_Meta_FD_94780 | JGI IMG/M metagenome (GOLD analysis project Ga0136644, IMG submission 94780) | Freshwater microbial communities from Lake Croche, Canada to study carbon cycling - C_130820_EF_MetaG (v2) (version 2) | ecosystem: Environmental > Aquatic > Freshwater > Lake | place... | reverse complement strand
ATGTCCAGGTACTGGGGAGAACTAAAGTCATCAATAATCACAATTTTTTTCGTGGGATGAAAACGACGAATGTTGCGGACACATTCTCGCCAGTATTGATTGACCTGCGGATGATGGACATGGCGACAAATCACAAACCCCCACTCTTTTTCGTCGGATTCCTTGTTATCTTTCATCACGATCACCACGATCATGACGACCATGACAATCACGACAAGGACAGTCAAAGAAATTGCGTAGGCCCCGATCATTGAATTTAGTTTCTGGAGTGATAAAAAAACAAAAAACAAATAATAATACGATGAAACTCGCTGGGGGGTTACTACAATCTCAACCAGTATAGCAACACCGCGCTTCCACCTATTCAACGTGAGCCCGAATCGAGAGGCCTTACCTTACTTGTTCGTCATAACGACGTCATACCGTTATATGTAATGTTTTTTCTTTTATTATTCGAAAAAAGAAAATCATCAAAAATTATAAGAAGAGGGTTGTTTTATATTCCTTCTTTTCTAAAAAATCTTTTCTCCCAACCATTTAAATAGTAGGGGTCCGACGGCAATTCCCAAAATTACTATACATATGAGTAACCAGATAATGGGGATATTTTCATTCTGGAATACAGCGTAAAGAAAATAACAGGTATTAAAAATCCAAATCACGAGGAGACATAACGTCAATAAGACGATGATTTTAAACAACGTATAATAGAAATTAATCAGGTTGATAAAATGAATGTAATTTTTTGCGTAATAATCCGTCCACAAGTCTTGAAAGTTCTTCATATCCAAGTTTTGTTTTTCTTCAAGGATTTTCTGAATCAGAGGAAATTTTTGATTAAAAAATAATATTTCATTCGAATCGTGGTCACGGAGAGAATAGAAAATGATGGATTTGACGTTGTTGGACACTTTCAAGGAAAGTATCTTTTTTTGAAATTCAACTTTTTGTTGTTCCATGTTTTCGAACTTTATTCGGGTATCTCGACAGAGGTTGCAAAAATTTGCCATCTTTGTCATATATAATAAACAACAAATAATAAGAGGCATCTCTTTTAAAAAACCCCACTTTATTGTTGTCCACATATCATTACCCATGTTAGTAGTTTTAAAGATATCCTTATCAACATTTATTTGAAATTTACTTGTGGGTGCAGTATTTGATATTATTGTACTCGCTATTACATCTGCCATAAATAATTTTGGATCATTCTTCGGTATTGGTTGGAACCAACTTGTAAAGAAACCAATGATGGGTTGGATTTTCAGAAATTTATTAGCATCAGGAGAAGAAAATACTCCTCCGTACATATTAATGGACAAGTCACCACCCTTCTGTTTATGGACGTTATAACTATCGTCGGGGTCAAAAAATTTTTTTAAAAAAATACCGGACCAAAGAGGGATGACCCACCAAAGTCCAAAAATACATAAAAAAAAGATGTTGGAAATAAATTCTTTGATGGATTTTTCATTTTCTTCTTCAGAATCCGTCGTGTTGGTTTTATCACTGATTTTGGAAGCAAAGGTAAACCAACTTGGAATTAAGCTAAACATTATGGGAGAAAAAAACAAGGGCAATACATGGATACAGAAAACAATCACCGATATACAACACATCAATAAGAAGGTCAGTGAATAATTTTTAAATAAAACGAATAACAGTACAGCAGAAAGAAAAGCAGATGCGGTGATCAAATAATAGAGACTGGTTTTATGATTAGTGATAAAGCGAACGGCATTTTTACTATTTAAAATAATAATAATCCAACAAACAATTAAAAAAAGGGCAATAATCAACGCCTTTGTTTGTGTACTTGTAATAGTCGCATCATTTATTTTCGACGCGAGTACGTTATACTGGATAACAATCAACAACAGGAGGAAAACAGACATTAACATACCAAAAAAAAGGATGCGAATAATCGATTGTTGGTTACGGAGTGGAATATTTAAAAGCTTGCAAAATTCAGAAAAGTTGGGATAATTAAAGTAAATCTTATACAGTAAATAGATCGTAAGAAGAATAATAAAAATACTAAAAATAAAGAGAGTGATCGATCGAAAACTGCAAACACTTAGAAAAGGTTGTATCACATATATTTTGTCTTTACACGTAAGGGTCACTTTTATGTTCTGTTTTTGTTCCTTATCTTTGGATTCTAATTTTACATTGTTAAAGGAATCAAAACAATTCCAATCATATTTACCGTTGGCATAACCCCTATCTGCCACTTTATCGCTTACGGCGAAAGATGTATTTTCATCATTTGTTTTTCCATATTCGCGTTGTGGAAATAGTCTAAAAAATTCGTCGTAGGTTTTCAATTCCATTTTACTCTCTTGAAATTTTTAAAAAATTTTTAAATGAATTTCCATTCAAAACGGATGGCAGTAGGTACACCCCTCAACATGACCAATTTTTTTTAATTTAAAAAAAAAAAATGTATGTATTTGCAAACAATAACAAAAAACTCCTGTTGCCATTATCATTATCATGATGGAAGAGGATAATACGGTCAAGAGTCTGTTCACAAAGGCTCAATCTTTAAAAACAACGGTAGAGGAACGTCGTAAGCTGATGGAAGAGGAACTCGTTTCTCTGAAAAAGATGAAAAAGACGCAACCAACGCCTTTCCAGATGCAGATGCAGAAAAAGATATCCAAGACCATTCCCGTGATACTCGCCGGTAATCCTCGTCTTCAAACCACAAAAGGACGTCCCGTCCTAAGCCAACATCAAATCACTGCCATTAAACGGGAGGTCGACAAGAAGGCCGCGACCGCCGCCGCGACCGCCAAGGCCTCGTATCATGAGGAAGAAAATCTAATGGAAGAAGTTCACTTGGAAGGGATCGAAGGCATACAAAAAATCTTGGGGATTCTTAAAATCGTCTCGAAAAACCTTTCCGGCATCCTGTCGTTCCTCAGACCTTTCCGACAAAACGTGGCGCTCCGGTTGAGATCGGACAATTTCTATCTCTTTATCGGTCCAATCTACCGTTACCTGGACACCGTGCACACTGTTCTTCAAAAAAGCCGCAACGGAAGTTATAATGACCCCCCTGTTGCTTTCCTTGAAACGTCTCCCATCACGACGGCCGCCATCGGCAGAAATGTAATTGCCAACGTCGGACATGTGGGTATGAAAATGCTGGAAGGAATTGGATTGAAAAGGAAGACCCAAGAAGAGGGCGAAAAAAGAAAGAAAAAGAGGCCAAGAACCGTCATGGATAGATAGTTATTAGATAAGTAAGTTTGCCTTTATTTTTAAAGTTTGTGTAATGTTTTTGATTAAAAAAAAGATTGGCCTTTTTTTAATTCTATTCTATTCTGCAAGAATTTATCAGACAAATTCGTTCTTTCACCAATTACATGGCGCCGTAAAAGTACATGAAAGAAGGAATCCCATTCACAGGATTCTTCCAATTGGAAAAGGCGAATTCGTATAGATTGGTACCCGATGGAAAAATCGTGGAAGGCGCCGGACCACGGTTTTGAAGGACAAGAGTGTCGACCATGAAACTGGTAAAAGGCACTGCCCAGTTATTGGAAGGGTGCATGTAATACGCTCCGGACGTAATACCGGTCTTGCGGGTAGAAACCGAGTCAGAGGAGGAGAATCCGCTCAAGGATCCCATCTGAAAGGTGGTCAGGGTGTTATCGTCAAGAGTCTGAACAAGGGGAGTAAGAGAGGTCACGCCATAGGTATAGGTATAGGCAGAGGCAAGAGAAACAGGAGTTTGGGAGGACGAAAAGGGGAGAAGGGATCCATCCGCATTGCAGATCATGTAAAGAAGTTCACCGATGGTGGGGATAAAAGGATTGGATGTGGGTTGAAGGAGGTTGACCAAGGCGCCAAGATTCACGGATCCATAACCATTGGCCGACGAACTTATGGAAAACGGGAGGTCCGAATATTTCACAGAGGGCTGGGCACCGATAAAAGAATACAAGGTAAGATTCATGACGTCCGGGGAGACAAAGGACGGAATAAATTGCTCAATGTTCTCGTCGTACTCCAAACAGTAGACAGAATATTCCAAGAGATCACCAAGAGTAATTGAAAAAGAAAAGGAACTGTCGGTGGCATAGTCGGCAATGGGGGCCGTGGAACCGTCTTGTCGGAGAAATAGGATTTGCACAGGAAATCCGCTCCAGCAGTACTGACGCTTTCCACTCGAATACATGTAATTCACATACACAACGGTGGACACCGCGGCAGGATCAATGCCGGTCGTTATCGCCACCTGAACCGTTCCGAAATATAAACATAGGGTGTATCCTGTGGATCCTGATTCGGATGGAAAGATTTGTACGTTGAGGTTGTACAAGAAATGAGTTTCTGCATCGGTGGAAAAAGAAACAAGATCGGCCCAATTGGTGCCCACCGAAAAACTCGCAGAATCAACGACAATGTCGTCGGACTTGTGATCGTTGCCCGGAGTCATAGGATTCATAGGAATCATATACATCTTGTTGTAGAGTACAACTTGTTGCTTCATTTCCAAAACGTTATCAAAGAAAGAGTTGTGAAGATTATGTGTTCTCTAAAAACAAGCAAGGATTAAAAAAAAATAAAATTTAGTTCAAGAGGGTCGAAAGGGTTTTTTGCTGCTCCTCGACGAATCGTCGTCCGTAGGCGGTGGGCCCTTCCTCCGAAATTAACGTTTGTGGCCCCTTGCCCTTTTTCTCAAAAATCTTGTGATATTCTCCCGTTTTGTATTCGTGAATCCACAACGTATTGTGCGGGGACGACCGTCGTTCAATCATGATGGTGACGTTCGGATCATCATGTTTCCCAAGGGGCCGGTTTCCGAAATACCAGACGCCACGGAAAATGTACCCCTTGTTGTACGGCATGGTCCGGAGATTTTCCCGGATGTAGGAAGGAAGCGTTTCGTGGATGGAGAAATAACGTTCGGTTTCGCGACGAATCTGATATTTGGTAATGTTGTCGCTGCGTCTGTTCTCACGTTCCTGTGAATAATAGGCATCGAGTTTCTTCTTATTATCTTCCTGTTCCTTCAGACAAGATTCGATCCTCTTGGAGTTGTTGGATTGTTGTCGTTCGATGACCTCGAGCTGTTTGGAATAATACTCCTTGAAATTCTCCGATTCGGGCGTCGCAGAATCGAGCAACGCCTGTTGAACCTGCATTTTTTCACGATAGCGCTGCACGGCCCCTTCGGCCGCCACCCCCTCCATCCGACGGTCGGCCTGTTCCATCCATCGCTCCAACTGTCGGATCTTCTCCTTCAGCATCTTGCGATAGGATGTCATATAAAAGGCCACGGCCTTGGCACTGTCTGCATCGGGAACACTCATTTCTGTTTTTGATTTATGTTTTATGTTTTATCTGTGTAGCAACAAGAATGTATGTATGTAAATTAGTTTATGAATCAATAGGTTGTCTTTCTGATCCTTTATTCAATAAAGTCCCACCGGATCATTTTTTAATCTTGTTGCTGCCGCCACCAAGAAGAAGATTTTTCGCATCCATGTCCATGCGCATCTGGCCTTTGATAAAATCCAGGGTGATGTTTTCCACCTCCATAAGATGGGTCCACACTCGATTGATAATGTACATGGAATCGATGGCCGTGTTTTCGTAACGGAACCATAAACTGAGCAAAACTTCGAGAACGTGTTTCTCGAGAAGCCGGAGTTCGTCCAGCGTTTTGTGGAGGCGACGTTTTTTCTGACCATAATCCAGCATCTGGTGGAAAACAATGCTGTCCACGGACGCGATCTGTTCTTCGATGTTGAGTGCTTCCAACGACACATCATGGAGGACGCCGTACAAGGAAATCAACTGAACGCTGATTTTTTCAATGTTTTTCCGGTGTTCGACCAACGTCTTTGCTCTTTCCAGGATGGTACCAAAAAGACGCATCTCGTTGGGCATCTTCCACCGACCCCGGACCTTGGGAATAAATTCTTCGACCGACGAAATCACAAACCTCCAGTAATTCTCCTGGAGCTTGGCCACCTTTTCATGAATGGTGTGCTGATTCTCGTAAAAGTCTTCCAGACGGAGGATGAGCAGACTGCCCATCGTGTCGAGCGACCACTGAAAATCACCCATGCGCCAGCATCCTTTTCCATGGGAATCCATTTTTCCAGAGGTGGTCGTCACAATAAAATAAGGGTGAAGAAACATACCTTGTTGGACCTGGGTAAACGAGTCGGAGACGAGCGTCGACATCCTCGGCATGCAGACCGCCGAGACCTTTTCGATTTTTTGTTTCACGTGGAGAGGAATGACGGAGGGATCGACGGCGGTCATGCCGTACGTCGACGTCTCGGCGAGGACTAAAGAGGATTCTTTAGAATGAGAGCTGCCGGTCGGTGGGTCGAGGGCGACCCCTCCGTGACCTAACTCAAGAAGAAAAATATTCCCCCTACGACGGCTGAGGACGGCAAGATAACGCACGCGACGGGCATCGTCGTTGAAAAGAAACAGTACCTTGTGCTGATGAGAATTCAAGAAATTAACAACCCGATCCATTTTCTATTTATTTTGTCTTGTTACTATTTTTTAATTTTGTTTTTTTTGCTGGATTTCAGAATCCAGATTGTGACTTTTTTTTTTAAATCATCATCAAAAAAAAAGTTTAACCAACATAACCAATACCACATCTACTCTTCAAATATTGCCTCCCCTCCTCCTTCTTCTTCTCCCCCCTTTCCTAACACTCCTTCATTCACTACAGAACGCATCCTATACCCTTTCCAGCGAACGGCACCGTTACCCGTAATTCCCTGTCCCCAGGCCTTTTGAAGATATTCCTTGACATCGGCCTTGGAAGGCAGGGATCCCTGTGGATTGGAATCGCGGTACCATTCCTTGAAATGATTATAAATGTCGGTAAGACGGAGCATCGATTCCTCCGCACCCTCTTCGATGTTTTCTTCCACAAACTGTCCATAAATATCATTCTGACGTTTGTACGTCGTGGTCGCCAACATGACCTTGGGGGGTTCCGGGTACATCTTGGGTCGTTTCTTCAAGTGTTCAATCAACAACCACGCAAACGGTTCGACCATGAACGGCAACGTCGTATTCTCGAAATAACGATCCATCGGAAAGTGTTTCTGCAGCAACTGTTCTTCAAACGTCTCGGGGGCCTTGTCAGAAAAGGTGGATTCGAACGGGATCACGCGGATGCGATTCCAGGCGGCCTTGTCGTTGTTCGGCACACGAGGCGGGTCGTTGCATACGAGAACGAGTTTGAACATGGGCGTAATCTCCCCCCCTTCCTTGTACAATCCTCGAGCGAAAAAGGTGTCGTTGCCCGATAATTCTTTCAAGATACCCACATTGATGACATCGTTTCCATCGGGTTCCTGGAGCATGGCCAGACGTACTCCGTGGCCGGCGCGCGCAAGTTCTGGGCACGCGCTGCTCGATTGTGTGCGCTTGCCGACAAGAAGGGAAGTGGGCAGTTTGATGGAGTAGGGTCCGAGCATTTTCTCAAAAAGACGCTGGGTGACCGACTTGCCGTTGTTTCCACCACCCGACCACACTTGCACAATCTTTTGGATATTCCCCCCAATAAAAATGTCACAGGTCACGTTGAAAAAATATTCTCGGACAGACGCGTCTGGAAAGATCTTGACGAAAAAGTCGTGAACAAGACGAACGTCGTGATGGTCTTGTGTCAGATCTTGGCGGAATTGGATCGGCATCTTCAACGAAAGTCGGTCATTCGGCCGGCCCTCCCGAAAGACATGATGGTGGAAATCGTACACACCATTCTCAAACGCAATCAGGAAGGCATTCTGATCCAGCTGCGGATAAAAAGACCCGTCATAAAACACCTCGGCACACTCCTTCATCACATTCGATTTAAAGGGAGAACTTTTGAGTTTACCGATCTGGCGCATAATGACATCGACTTTTTTGGCGTACATTTTCGATTCTTCTGCGTCGGCGTTGACTTGTTTTGTAAAAATATCCTTGCCGATGCGTTCATAGTCGGGAACGAGCTCGGACGTGATGAGGCGTCGGAGGCTAATGCCTTCCTCGTCCTTGACCCAGGTAGGAGACATGAAACGGTACCAGAGCTTGTCGGCGGACGAGGCGCAGATGAATTCATTGTCATACTTTTGAAAAAGGGCAAGGGCTAAATCATGATGCGATCCTCCAAGTTTTGTCGATTTGTCCATGTAGGCCTTGGTGTATTTCGACATGAGAATACTATACTCGTTGGGACTGTCGTTTTTCGCCATAAACTTGAGGGTTCCCAGAGTCAAGCCCTTCTTTTTCATTTTCCCCCATTCATACTGACAGGAATCAGCATCAAAATAGTCTCCTGCGCGGCGAGAAAACTCTATCCAGATTTCTTTTCCGCGCATGGATCCGTCAAAGATATTGTAGAGCGTCCATCCGACATGGATCCAGTCGTTGCGATCCACGGATCGTTTGTTCGACAGGAGGGTCATCAACTCCAAGACACGTTCTTCATCCGGGATTTCATGCGACGTCATACAATCCAACACGTCGTCGTTGTCGTTGTTTTTTTCTTTATCGCCCATCCTATCCCGATCCGAAGAATAAGGAGGGAGAGTTGAGGACGACGGCATCCCAAAGGTCTTGGGCACATTCTTTCGAAGGATCTCGCGGATCGGAATGAGGTCTTCGCGGACGGTGCGAACATAAGACGCGGAACGACCCCCGACACGAGTAGAAAAAATGCGCGGAAGAAGGATATCAAGACTATCCTCTGTGATATCCAGGGATTCTTCTCCCATGGGGGAGACCTCTCGAAATAAACAATAACCCCGATGCTGTTGGAACGCCTCTTCCTCGTCATTCTCATTATCATCAGGATCGTCCTCGGATGATCGTCTGTTCATGGAGTGTAACTTCATGTCCTTGATGAGAAAAGATCGCCAGTCGAGAACACGACGACGCGCAGGGGTGTGAACGGAATGAATGGTATAAGAATCCATCCCCTCTGATTTTCGACTTCCATATAGAAGCCAGCTGGAACTTTCACCGCGGTAGGTGCTCTTGTCCACCATATCTTCGACTTTCGTGGCGCCAGGCACGTGAAGACCGTGGTTAAGACGTTTCATTTCCAAACGGACGCGTTCGTGAACTTCGCATTCAAGAATTTGGCGTCCCACAAAAATGGCAGGAAAATGAAGATGAAATCCGTGTTTCAAAAAAGCCCGACTTCCTTTCAGGGTAATGTAGGCGGGTTTGGTCATGAGGAAACAGGCAAGATCATCGTCATCGTAAAGATCTTGGAGAACATCTCCCAAGACTTTCTGATAAATCTCGGTAAGGTTATCCGCAAAATCAAGATTGTACAATTCAGTGCGAGACCAAGAACGAAGCTCTTCGAGACGAACCACACCCTCTGTAGAATTACTGAAACGATCGACAAAGGAAGACGCTTCGCGCCGCCATTCTGGATCATCGGTGATTTCGTATTTAATGTCGACATCAACGAGAACGGGCATGAGATGACCGGTGCGTTCGGCAATGCCTAAAATTTCATGCATATAGGAGTTGCCATAATACTCCCAAAACGATTCGATCGATGGTTCCGCGATATTAAATTTCCCATAAGGATGGATCATGGAAATATGGGTATGAGGGTTTTTATACCGTCCACTGGTTGTGGTGGCAACGGCAGTCACGGCGGAGGCGGCGGCGGTGGTGGTGGTGGCAGCGGCAGCGGCGGCGGTTGCGCCGGCGGCGCCGGTGGAATTCGTAGGATCCGACATCTTGCAACGACGTAACAAGGCATTCAGTGTCATGACGTAATTTTTTATTCGTTAAATATAATGACAATTTGTTGTAAAACCCGAAAATTTTTGCAAACTCTTGTTTTTCGGAGACTCAATTCGTTTTCATCAATTTTCTGATTTCATTGTTTTTTTTTTTTATCCGCCAAGCATACCTCGTTATCTATCATCCATAAAAAAATGAACATCTTTGTCCGTTTTCCAATGTTAAAGAAGAAACCCTCCCTCCCACCCACGCATTCACCAAAATTCATTTAATTTTTTTTCTTTCTTTCACAGTTAAAAAAAATTCCAAGGAAAGATTATAAAATAACACACAGACAGACAACCAACACCAAACAAATGGCACCAAAAAGGAAAACTCTGGCCTCGCGACTCTTGGTCTCCACCGCGACCGCGACTGCGACCGCGACCGCGACCGCGACCGCCGCGGGTGGTGCTGGTGCTGGACGACCCACTGCAATTGCGGCACAACCTCTTGTGATCGCACCCATCGCCGCACCTTCTTCGGAACAACAGGGCATCGATTTACGATTGTTTTTGGTCGAGCTTCAACGCAATCTTTGTTCTACATCCTCGACATCCACCACATCCTCCGTAATACCGGAAGAGATTCTCTTGACCATCCGACAACGCGTGCGTCGTTTTCCTCGTGAAGATTTTCTATCGTGTCTGGAACGACTTCCCAATGTTCTTTCTCTCTGTTCCTGTCTGGATTTTATTCTTCTTCATCCAGAACAAGAGATTAAAAATCGGCTCTTGCAATTCCTTCAAGAATCCATGTTGATTCAACGACCCGCGGCTTCCATTACGATCGAAACCGTTCAAGAATGGAAACGGCAGATTACGGCAACGTGGGATAGGACGATTTCATCAAAATATTTTCCGACCGTAGAGGCCGTGGAACGCCACCTTGACCAACTGCCTTTTTCCGACGTGTTTATTCTCGGACTCATCAAGAAACTCCTTCCGATTCTTGATGAGATTTCTTCCCCCTCGCAGTTGGAAGAAAAATTCAAAGAGATTATTGAGATGCCCACATCGATGATGCAGACGTGGGATCATTGCATCTTTTACAACCTATTTCATCCGTCCGTGATGCCGACCATTGGAGTGGCCGCGGCCGTCGAAGCCGCTTCTCGTGGACGAAACAGAGTGGAAGAGAAGAAGAAGGTTTCTTTTCACTTTCCGTTGAGGACGCTCAAGGCGTATGTGACGGAGTGCATGTTCTATACTTCGGCGGCCCAGGAGATTTCTTCGTTCAGTCGTCGTCACATGTTTGATTTTCTGGAGGATGCGATCCAGGAGGCCAAGGCGGATCTTGGGGAAGGAGGATCCCACGATCTTGCCGTGGTGGGGATGCAGGAACGGTATTTGGAAAAGAGGATACCCAAGGGGGTAAAAAATACGTTGCTTCCGGAATCGACGAGGTTGTTATTATCGATCAAGGATTGGGAAACGTTTCATCGGATGGCCACGGAGGCCTTTATCATCCATGGAGACATTTTGGATCAAATCGTTCGGAAAATCGTGGGTGGTGGTGGTGGTGGAGAAGGAGAAGGAAATCACATGTTGTGGGGATGTCTGATCCATTTTTTTCAGTCTGTGAATCATCCGTTGGTAAAAAAAGAGACAAAGATGAAGACATTCAAACAGAAGAATGTCGGATCGCAACAAGGACTGGAGATGTCGGTGATTGCGCAACGAGGATTTTTCCGGATGTCGACCCAAGAACTCCTGGATGTGCTGCAGGCAGAGGAAGAACTCGTTAACCGGTTTGAGACATCCGGTTATCCGGTCGGTCTGGATGGAAAAAAGACACCCCATCGGAATACGGCATGGAGGATGACATCCACGAACGGCGGCAACGGTCCTAACATGTTTGTGTTTGGGATGAATCCCCAACGGAAACGATGCCTTGTACGGAATCAACCGTGGTTGAAGGAACTGGCGGTGCGCGATTTTCTTGTCCGGGTGGTGGATGCCCAAGGAAATCCCGTCCTGGAATCTTCTGCCTACCACGTCGACCCACGACAGCCCTCCTTTACGTGGAAAGAAGACGGCATGCCCGTTTTTCGGGTCCATGACACATTCCTGGATTCCTTTTTCAAACAAAACGATAACGACGATAATGATGATCACGACAAGAAGTGCCAAGTCCCTCAATTGTTGTTTCAGGTATCACGAGGAAAGACGATCAAGACGACGTGTGGGGTTGTGTTCCAGGGTTTTCTTCAGTTGGTTTCTGGGGTCATTGTTCCGTATGAGTACGAAATGTACCTGGAACAAAACAAGTTTTTCAAAAAGATGGAGGAAGAGATGGTGATGTATGGGATCGCGTCCTTGAAACCGGGTGTCTTGGACGTGATTCGTGAGAATTGGAAGAACACGTCTGTGTTTGATACGCAGACAGCATGGATGGAAAAGATTCGGCAGAAGGAGGTGAATCGTCTGGTGGATGTGGTGGGCCGAAGTATGATGTTCAGCAAAGAATTTGAATGGGACTTTAAGACCATTGTCCGTTGCATGGAAGAAGAGCTTTTCAAAACCAATCCGACCCTCTGCGAATATTATTACAAGATCGAGGTGTTGCATCTTTTATTTAGCAGGACGTCTTTCCTATCCCCGTTGTTGGTGATTTTCCGGAAACGCATCCAGGGCGGGTTACTTCGTCTGGAAAAATTAGCATTAATGCCGTGGGAAATCCTTATGCCCGAATTATGTCTTTTCCAAAAAGACGTTCAGGAACAAGTCAGGACCATCATTCAACGTAAGATTGGTCTCTCCATCGATGACAACATCACGACCACCCTCGCCTCCACCGCACTCCCCGAATTGATGTGGGAACGGCACAAAATCGACTCGGGACGTTCCTCGGTCATGTATTACGACAACGTGATCCCGGTGAAGTATCCGACAGAAGCACTGGTCGCGACCGCAAGGTCTTGTGGGGTGTCGTCGTCGTACGCCTCGTTGGTATGGAATCCATCGACACAAAAAGTATATGTTTACGACGATCCCAACATGCCAATGGCGCTCCGAGAAGTGATCGGCGAGTTTTTTGATACCGACGCGATGAACATGGTCGCCCATTCGTCCGTCTCGCTCCAATTTTCCGACATGTCGCGTTTTCTCCGAGTCGTCCGAGAGACAAACAATGTAGATACCAACTACGATGGTGACGACGAACACGAACAAGAGGAAGTTCATTCCATCCGCGGCGCCACTGCCAAAATCCCCGATCTTCAAGACCAAATGATGGACGCCCTACGCATCCTCGTTTCCTAATTGTACCTTTTAAATTTATAATTGAAAAGAAAGATTAAACAAACGTTAAAAGATAACGTGTTTGTTGGATTTCAGCGACGATTTCATCACGAATGTTCAAAAGACCCGTCATGTCCTTGGAACTACCGGGCGGTGGAAGATCGAGATGGTAGTTGCTGGTTATTTTGACCAATTGTTTCTCAAGACGATTCAGAGAGGCAAGAAATTGTATTTTGGTGATGTTTTTGTATTGAAACGTGCGACAGCTGGTGTTGGAATCAAGGGAAAAATCAAGACGACGCGAGATTAACCCTTGGAGAACCTCGGCAAATTCATCAATCTTTTTTTGGAGATGTTGAAAGAAATCATCCGTGGTTTTATGTTCGGCGTACGACCTCGTCCTCCAATGCAATAGCTGGGCCTCATTGCGAGTGTTCATAAGCAGCACCATCAACCTCTCGATGGGTTTTTTGGAACTATTAGAAGAAGGCATAATGTTAATAAATGTTCGTTATATTTGTTTTTTTTAAATTAAAATTATTATTTTTTTTTTGTAATGATAATTGTAGAAACAAATTAACAAAGTGTGTATAAAAACATGCGCCACCACAACGATTTATTACAGGCGTTGACTGTCTTGAAGGAGGTTGGGTGTGTCGGTATTAAGATCTCTTTTGAGGATGAGGGGGCTCAATTGAGTGAGATGATGACCATGCGTTATTTGACGTCCGCGTGTGGACTCTCCATGTCTGTTAAAATCGGGGGTTGTGAGGCAAAAAGGGATCTGATTGATTGTCGTCATCTTTTGGTGGAAAAGGTGGTCGCGCCCATGATTGAATCGGGATTTGCGGTAAAAAAGTTTGCGGCAGCGTGCACGGCCGTGGACATTGTATGTCCCAAGGGAATCAATGTGGAAACGATTGGCGCGTTCCAAAATCTGGAGGATATTGCGACAAAATTCGATTTGATTGACTTTGTGGTGGTGGGACGGGTCGATTTTACGGGTTCCATGGGCAAGGATCGGTCTTTTGTGGAAACCGATGACATGCTCGACATGACCAGAACCATTTTTTCCAAGGCCCGGTCGTGTGGTAAACAATGTTTCATGGGAGGTGCCATCTCGGCTGCATCGTCTTCCTTTCTTATCACCCTTCACAACGAGGGTTTGCTCGACAAGTTCGAGACGCGGTACGCGATTTTTGATGCGAACGTTGTGAATGATGAAGAGAAAATTACTCGAGCTCTCTACCTTGCCAACCAATTTGAACTCATGTGGCTTCAACACGTCGCCCACGGCTACTCGCTCTCCTACCAAAAAGACCAAAAACGCATCGAGATGATTCGTCAACGCCTCGAAGCAAATCCTTTAAACCATTAATATTTTAATATTTTTTCAAACAACAAACGAAAGGTGTGGGTATCGACGGTAAAATCTACGAATTCATGGTGGTGATCATCACCACCCTCATGATGATTCGTAATTGCGTCCTTGGAAATAAAGTGCACGTGGCTCCAATTGTTTTGGGCCAGAATCTGTTCGTGAAACGGGTCCCACGCATACGTATTGGTATAATATAGAATCGGGATAGAAGAAAAGAGCATGGACGCAAAAAAATTAACACCGGAACCTTCGTTACATACCATAAGATCAAAGTTTCGAATCGTGCGCAGGAGATCCATGAGCGGTTTATTGATATGATTGTGAACAGTGATGGTTGCAGATCCAGAGGAATACTGTTGTTGGCAGAAATCCATGACACGTTCCACAAACAGATGCTGGGTTTGAATTTCTTTCTTGGAAGATTCCGTTATGATAGAATTGGGACACTCTGTCGTATACCATCCGGTGATGTGTACATGGATCTGGGAAAACTTTTCAGTCTGAAGCAAGTGATCCAGAGAGGATTGAATGAGTTCCATTTCATTCAGACACCGTCGGCGATTGGATCGAATATCAAAAAGAAGGTTAAATTCATCCCCGTTTTCACAGGAGGAGGAGGAGGAAGAAGAAAGGTCGAAAAAATCAAGAATTCGGTCGGTATCGGCAGGGGACCAAAACATTTTTTGGAAAAAGAGGGGCAGATCTCCGACATGAGGCGGGGTGATGAATCGGACGTTTTTATGATACTTGTCCTGCAAGATTTTTCCAACCCCCATAAAATCATAACAATAAATATCAAACTGTTGAACAGAATCCAATAAACCACGTTCTATGAGCATGCTGATTCCTCCCATTTCATTCCATAGAAAATGACCGGCGTTGTTGATGATACCAATCGCATACGTAAACCGATATTCTTTCGCAGAGGGGAGTCGCGCGATTTTTGTTGGATTCATTATTTGAGGAAGAAGATGAATAAAGAGTTCCTTTACCTTTTCATTGTTATGGCGTGGATTGATATTGTATACACGACCTTGTTGTGGATAATACAAAAATAAAGGCAAGAAAAATTCCCATGCACAACATAGATAAAATTCGTCCTTGGTTCCCGGTTCAAATTGGTAAAAGATAAAATAAAATGTACCCTGTCGGTCGGAATCGTACAAGATGGCACTATGACACGGAACTCGTCTTTTCGTATGCCAACAATAACCATGTATCATACCATCACGAAACGCCGCAAGAGTCAACACATGTTGAAATTTCTGATGATAAATTTTGGATAGGATATGATTTTCTTTCAGGTATTTTACATCCTTTTCGGGGTACATGTCTGGAGGAGATAGATGACCACCGACTCCCTTCTCTTCTTGTATGTGCAAAAGAATCTCGGTTGTTTTTTGGACAAGATCTCCCTCCTCTTCTATGGGTGGTGTCAGATTGTAAAGATGAAAGTAATCATAGAGGTTTGGGATCGTTTCCATTTTACAAACACTGTGATGTTTGCGTTGTTGTGCATACTGTTGACAATAATAAATTTTTATCTCTTCCTCGGTCGATTCTTCACACAAGGAAGAAGAGTGCAACTTTTTGTAAAAGGCAAAGTCGAAATCATTGGGAACACGATACTCCCGACCCTCTTTTTTACCCAACATATGGTAGTGAACCTTTGCCTGGATATTTGTCATGTTGGAAAGTTCATGATACATCCTCTTGTAACATTCTGGATCAAAATCGGGAGGAAGATGGATAGAATATTCCCGCCCCTCTTTTTTTCCCCAATGATAATAGTGAATCATCGTTTGGATATCCGTCATGTTGGAAAGATCATGATGCATCATTCTGTAACATTCTGGATCAAAATCGGGAGGAAGAGACATACGGTATTCCCGACCCTCTTTTTGCCCAAAATGGTAGTAATGTGCAGCGGCCTGAGCATTGCTCATTCTTTTAATGTCCGGGTGCAAAGACTTGTATATCTCGGGATGGAAATCTGATGGCAGGTTATCTTTTATTTTCATTGATAATGGATTGGTTGGATTGGTTAGATAGAGGAGGAATAGTAAATTTTATAAAATTGTATATTCTTTATATTATATATTTTTTATATATATTATATATATTATATTTATTATATTTATTATATATAATTTTATTTAT
>Ga0136644_10001841_pt1 | contig 16583 bp, 1 predicted proteins | sample C_130820_EF_Meta_FD_94780 | JGI IMG/M metagenome (GOLD analysis project Ga0136644, IMG submission 94780) | Freshwater microbial communities from Lake Croche, Canada to study carbon cycling - C_130820_EF_MetaG (v2) (version 2) | ecosystem: Environmental > Aquatic > Freshwater > Lake | place: Lake... | reverse complement strand
TCCTTGGAAGCCTTGATCACCAGAAGTACCTTGGAAACCTTGATCACCAGATGTTCCTTGGAAGCCTTGATCGCCCGATGTTCCTTGGAAACCTTCATCTCCAGATGTTCCTTGGAAGCCTTGATCGCCAGATGTTCCTTGGAAACCTTGATCGCCAGATGTTCCTTGGAAGCCTTGATCACCAGAAGTACCTTGGAAACCTTGATCACCAGATGTTCCTTGGAAGCCTTGATCACCTGGTGTTCCAGGAGTACCCGCATCTCCTTGGAAACCTGTAGCTCCCTGGTCACCTGTAGCTCCCTGGTCACCTGTAGCGCCGGGCGAACCAGTAGCACCATCTATGCCAGTAGAACCCGTAGCACCATCTGTACCTGGTCTGCCAGTAGAACCAGTAAATCCAGTTGAGCCAACAATATGTCCAACATTATTGAAAATTCCTTTGCTCGTTGAAAATGGATTCAGTGTTGAATATGCAGCGGGTGGTGTTCCGCGCGCCGTTGCTGTCTGGAACCCCGACTTATCTACTATAAAATTTTCGGAACTATCCATTATAAATAAACCCTGTGTTCCCGCAACCGGTGTATAATACGGCTTAGTAGGAACAGCAATTAAAGCACTCGACGGGTCGTATACAAGATTATTAACAGAAATACGAATATTGGACATATAACCATTCAATGTGGAAGAATTCCCACGATAGCCAAATTGATTTACAACTCCGAGAAAATTATACGGTTGAGTGAACATATCAGTAAATGGACTACGCGTCTGTGCAACACCATTGACCCAGCATACAATCGTTGTCTGAGTGCGTTCTATAACAATATTATACCACTGTCCAGTTGTAATACTAGTATACCACCATACAGATGTGCTAGCATAAGCCTGGAGCTGAATAAAAATTCCACTGCCTCCTAGGTCAACAACATAGATTGTAAATCCATTATTTACAGCGCTCGAACCTAGAAGAGGCGCGATACCACCTACATATGATGAGATATACACCCACATCTCCATCGTAAAATTCGCTGTCCCTAAAGAAATACCAGGGCTGAATGAGACATAATCACTGTTCGCCGCGGTCATCGCTACACTACCACCAGCCGAACCAATAAAGACTTGTAAATCCCCTATATCCTGCTGAATCAAGCCCTGACCATACGTAAGCCCTGATATATCATAGTTATTCAAAGCTGTACTATTGGCTACAGAACCAACAATGACTGTTCCAATAGGACCTATAGAGCCCTGAGAGCCAATTGATCCAGTTGATCCTGTGGCACCTCCTCCAGGATTACCCTGAGGACCTTTGTCACCAGTTATACCTTTATCGCCCGTCAGACCTTTGTCACCGGTCTGACCTTTATCACCAGTAGCACCTTGATCACCAGTCTGACCTTTGTCACCAGTAGAACCTGTAGAGCCGTGGTCGCCTGTAGATCCTGTAGTACCTTGATCACCCGTATCTCCTTTATCACCGGTAGAGCCTGTAGAACCATCGCCAGGATTACCTTGAGGACCCTTATCACCAGTGGCACCTTGGTCTCCTGTATCTCCTTTGTCTCCTGTAGGACCGGCATCTCCTGTATCTCCTTTGTCTCCTGTAGGACCGGCATCTCCTGTAGGACCAGCATCTCCTGTAGGACCAGCATCTCCTGTAGCTCCTTGGTCGCCTGTAGCTCCCTGGTCACCAGTGGCTCCTTGGCTTCCTTGGTCACCAGTTGCTCCTTGGCTTCCTTGATCACCAGTTGCTCCTTGGTCACCAGTTGCTCCTTGGCTTCCTTGATCACCAGTAGCTCCTTGGTCTCCAGTAGCTCCTTGGCTTCCTTGATCTCCAGTAGGCCCTTGATCTCCAGTTGCCCCTTTGCTTCCTTGGTCTCCAGTTGCTCCTTGGTTTCCAGTTGCTCCTTGGCTTCCTATTGCTCCTTGATTTCCACCAGGCGGCCCTTGTACGCCCTGAGCACCCGTAGCACCCCTAGCACCCGTAGATCCGGTGTCTCCTTTGAGACCCGTATTTCTTATAGGGTTCCACGCCATATAGACTGTTCCAAAAGGATTCACTGCATTCCATACAACACTGCCATCAGACATATCAGTCTGAATCGTTATTACACTATTGTTTGTATCATCCACTGTACAACTGATTGTTGCTAACAGAGCAAATGAAGCCCCACTAATATTAATCGGCGCTATCGGCGTTGTAAAATTCGTAATCGCGGTCATATTATTCCAAACAAAATTCGTAATATAGCCATTCAATCCGCCTCCACCAATCTGCAAAGCATGGGTTATACTACCTACATCACCCAGTTCAATTGCGCTGGTCGTAGTATCCGTCGTTATCAACGCAACCCCATTACGATGAAGCGAAATCTGTCCATTTTGCCGAGTCAATGCAAAGTACTGCCACATTTCCAATACAATACCAGGATCATAGTACGTAATCATTGTTCCATCATTGAGTGACACAATAATATTATACGATGAATCTATCGCTAAACTAAACGTTCCAAACTCTCCACTTGTCACTTCAAAAAGCAGACCGTATTTTGATAAACTCTGAAACCACTGGATCGTGAAATCGCCCGACAAGTCAAACGGCGATATCCCCACAGGCGGAAAAGGCGACAGATTTGACCAAGCCGCATTACCATTCAGTCTAATCGGCAGATTATTACCCGTTTGATCGGTGATCACCGGTGTTGCCGCCGTAAATGCGAACGTGTAATCTAGCGGATTAAGTGGACTAACCGGCACCGGTATCGATACAACGTCAGCGATGCCGTTTTTAAGACCGAAATTGGTAATGTAACCCTTCCAATTTGTACCAATGATCAATGGATCACCACCAAAGGTTAACGGTTTATTCGTCGCGGTACCGAGACTACCCACAATTTCTGTCAGATCAGCCGATATCAATTCGGCACCGTTAAAATACAGATGAACCATATTCGCATCATCACGGGTCAAACAAAAATAATTCCACGACAAATTCAGTGTAATCTGACCCAAATACGATATCGTTGCCCCGTTGAGACTTAAGCTGATATCGATGAGTCCGCCATTCGGAATCATCGTCAAGGCAAAATCGCCAATATCCTGAATATCAAACACCGTCGCCGGCCCCAACAATTCACTTAGCTCCAAAAACCACTGCATCGTAAAACTGCCCGACAAATCAAACGGATTTAGATATAGAACTGCAGATGATGGATCAACAATAATGCTCGAACTCGCATCAAGATATACTGATCCGTTTTTATGAGTAACATTTAAATAATCTCCCGTAGTATTTGCATAATCGGTCAAATACACCGATCCTCCGTACCCAAGAGTCTGTGTATCTATTTTAACATAGAGCTGTCCGTTTGTCTTATCAATGTAAAGTGTACCATTCGTTCCTATAATTGGATTCGGAACACCGCTGCCCACAATTACCGGCGCGTTCGGCGTGCCGCCAGAATATGGCAGATTGCGGCGACTGGCGATCTGTGAGACCTGACCCGGCGCATATTGTGCTCCTTCAACACCATACCAATCTATGCCGTTTGCGCTCGTAACAAACGAAATTTGATACGGTGGATTATTAATACCGAAATTATTCAAATCATAACCTCCCGCAATCCATTGACTTCCGTTCCACGATATGGTATATAAGCTGATAACACTCGAACCACTTACATAAGCCCAACTGACTCCATCATCATATGATATCCAGATATTGTTTGTTCCACCGATACCGACACCGATCCACGCAATACCGTTATACGCAATATCGATAATGTTAACTGTCTGGCCGACAGAAGCAGACGTCAGTGAGGGTGCCCAGACCTGTCCATCTATGCTGCGATATATACTTCCCGCATTTCCAATCATCCAATATGTTCCTGAAAATGCGCTTTTTCCTGGACTAGTTAACGGTTCGCCCGTTGTCGTATAAGCATAATGCCAGTTCGAAAAACCGTCTACAGCCGTTGTATACATCACACCAGAACTGCAGTCGGCGACACCCGTAAAAGGATTAAACATAGAACCAGATGCCACAATTACGCCATTTTGGATGCCGCCATCAGATGTTAGACCACCGCATAAAAGATACGGACACATTGCGGAACTCAGATCAATCGCGTATTCCCAATTATTACCGGTAGAATCTTTACTGCGTATAATATTGAGTTTTTGGACACCAGGAGGCTGTACATAATCACCTATTTGATACAGTCCAAGATACCATCGGTTATCATACTGATTAAAGCAAATTGCGCGTACGTTTAGGACACCACTGACCAAATAGTTGTAAATAGCCGCGTCGGTATTATTGTACGCCGGTGGCTTCCATATAATCGCGTCGTTACTCAATAGAATTGGGCCGTGATTACCGGATCCTGCAGCATTATAAGACGATGCTCCACCGGCAAGCCAGTTCGGCGAATTCCACCGAACGGCGAAACCAGCGCCTATATCATAACCGTCTGTCAGATTTACATTGTACCACGTAGTTCCGTTTACCGAATATTTAATATTAGTACCTATGCCCGAACTACCTATAGCCACCATAACATTTTCGGATGTCTGTGAGCCAGGAATGGCTGTGGGATTATTACTTGTAGTGGAGGTCACAATTGTATTGCCTTGGTTATCGGAAGAATATACGGAATTACCGATGGTTACTGAATTTGGGCCAAAATAGCCGTGTTTGAAAGGATTATTAGGTGTGCCAACTGAGTAGAGATTGGCCTGGCTTGGAATAAGATTTCCGCTGATGATGACCGTTTCGCCGCTGATTCCGTATTTGTTGTTGCTGGGATCCGGGATGGGTGATCCCGAAATATTCAGAATCGTCGAGTAATAGGCGTTGCCGTCAGCGCCTCGAACAAGAACTTGTCCATTATCGTTTCGTGTTAGGTTCGATAAACCAGGACCGGGGGGCCCCTGTGGTCCCGATGGTCCCTGTGGCCCCTGTGACCCGCCACCGCCGCCACCACCGGCGCCGAGGCTGCAAGCCTTCAGCTTGTTAATCCGACTCGCACTCATATCCTATTACCAGGCGATTGTTTTAAGATTTCAAAAGAATACGTTAGCCGGTGTAAATTATGTAGGCAAGAGCATAATACGGTGGGATTATGGATATTGGGGTGTTGGCTCCAGTACCATTAATAGTTAAATTACCAGAACCTTGTGCATCGCTGCCACCCTGTCCTATTTGTCCCGACCCAGCCTTGCCCGCTCCTGTATGAACTGTATAGTCGCTAGTTGTAAGTTTGGGCAAGTTACCTGCGGCAATAGTCACAGTGTCACTACCGCCCGTGGTGTTTCTGCCACGCGTGGAACTTTCACCAATAACAAAACGGTTTCTCAGATCTGGAATTGGCACTCCATTCACAGCCGCGCGACCATCGCATAATACCCATCTAAACGGAATAGTGGTACCAGACCACAACATAATCATACCTGGAGCAAAACTTGCTCCCGTAAATCCCGTAAATCCTGTTCCTCCTGTGAATCCCGTGAATCCAGTAAATCCGGTAAATCCCGTGAAGCCCGTGGCTCCAGTAAATCCCGTGGCTCCCGTGAATCCAGTGAATCCGGTGAATCCCGTGAAGCCCGTGGCTCCAGTAAATCCAGTAAATCCTGTGAATCCAGTGGCTCCCGTGAATCCCGTGGCTCCCGTGAATCCCGTCCCTCCTGTGAAACCCGTTCCTCCTGTGAAACCCGTGCCTCCTGTAGCTCCTGTAGGCCCCATCATTCCCATTGGACCGAACACAAGATCCGTCAATGAGTAGTTTTGGTAATAAATGGACGCATCCAGATATAATCCCGATGATATAAGTCGCCGTATTGGCCCAGCGGGAGATGTTATGATCTGACAATTATTCATTACAGTCTCTTGGTAATAAGACACGTTGTAACCATCGTAGAGAATAGAAAATGTATCGCACGCCATATAGTTAGACGTAGCGAGTCGGACACCGTTCGCCCAATACGTCGCCACCGGAGGCGATGCCGTATTCAATGTGATATAATAGCCATTCGGAGAAGGCGGAACAGCGCCATTCGGAATATAATTCGGCGGATTTTGATCACTGATTCCGACTATAAATAATCCCGCGGTCGGTATACTGAAACTCGCAAAGCAACCCGTAATGTACGACTGTGCCGACCGTACAGCAGAATCCCATACACCATTGGCACCGCCTACTTTCGTGAATGAACCCGGTGTTGTCAGTGAGGCAGAGATGTTACCTGCGGGATAATACTCTGGTGTCCACATACCCTGACCGACGAGACCTGCTGCTCCCACTAATCCGTTGGGACCAAGTGGACCCTGTGCTCCCTGAAATCCAGGTAGACCCGTTGCACCTTGAAATCCTCGCATACCAGTGGCACCTTGTGAGCCACCTCTTCCGACCTGGCCCTGAAAACCAATCGGTCCCTGTAATCCTTGTGGACCAATGGTTCCTTCTCCCGCTTGACCTCTTCGACCTTGCGATCCGGTTGAACCTGCAGGGCCGAGCAAACCTTGGGTACCCCTCGGGCCTTCCAGACCCTGAGGACCTATGGATCCTTGTATACCCCTCGGACCAGTTGTTCCCGTGATACCCGTCGGGCCGACGACGCCCTGCAAACCGATATTTCCAATTGAACCCTGCAGACCTTGAGAACCGGTATCTCCTTTTTGAACAGCTGATCCTGGTACGCCCTGTGAACCCTGTGGCCCAGGAGGACCAGCCGGCCCTGGTGGAATACATTCTGTCACATATTGCTGGAGCCGAGATGTTCTGGCACTCATCTTCTTTTGGGCTTTGTATAAAATAATCGAAACTGACCATACATCAGTTCTAATTATTTGATGGTCGGAAGGATCTAGTTGAGAACAACATAGTTATAGGTGGAATTATCGATCACCGTGTTTTTAATTGTAAAAGAGCCCGCGGTTACGGAGTCCACATATGCCGGTAATCCATTAGAGCCAGAGACCCGCGTCAGAATCACGTTACTCGCGGCAGTGACGGTCGCATTCGTCACGACTTGCGTTGACCCTGATAAGTCTGCAACAATGATGCCCTTCGATGAAGCGATGGTCGGTGCCAGTGGCAGTGGCCGCCTCGTAGCCACACCATTCGCCACGTTGCCCGAAAACGGCGCACCCGCCACGACGGACCAAGTGACACCGTCGGGACTTGTATACATTGTGTTACCCGTGGTATCCTTGCCCGTGGCGACCCATACAGATCCATTCCACGCGATACCGGTGCCCGCCGTGTTAAATGTAGAAGTGGACACTGATGTCCACGATCCTCCATTTGTACTATACGCGATCGTTTTTCCACCCGTATCAGTTCCAACGGCGACCCACTGGGCACCGTTCCACGCGACACCATTGCCAGCCGTATTAAATGTGTTCGGTGATACAGCTATCCAGGTACCACCGTTATCCGTACTGTAGCGTATCGGTGCTCCACCCACACCGACCGCGACCCACATAGATCCGTTCCACGCGAGTCCATTGCACTGTGTCATTGATGTGGGAGAAGTGGCCGCTGTCCAGACACGACCATCCACACTCGTCACTATTGTAGCAGAGCCAGAAGAGCCAGAGCCACCTGCCATCCAGATCGACCCGTTCCACGCAACTGCGTAGCCCGTTGTAAAACCGGCTGGTACAGTGGTGGCCGCGGTCCACGCAACCGGTGAACCTGTTCCAACCCATATCGGTTTAGAATTTGATGAAGAGCCAACGGCTATCCATGTAGAACCATTGGTCGCCACGGCGTTACCCTGTCCACCAGCGAATGCCGATGACGATGAGACCGACCAAGTCAGGCCCGTTGGACTTGTAAGAATCGTATTTCCACCACCGGCCACACTATCCTGACCTACGGCGATCCAAACATATCCATTGTATGCCACGCCCATTCCTGCCACACTGAATTTGGTACCGCCTGCAGGAAACCAAGATAATCCGTTCGAACTCGCGAGTATTGTGCTAGCTCCCACACCCATCGCTACCGCGAAGCTCTCTATCGCCGTGTTAACGTCATTCGTGGTCAACACATCCCATATCGGCAACGGATATTCAACAAGATGGTTAATGGTTGCAGTTTTTATACCTTCGGTATCATTTGAAAAAAATATTTGCTGCGGAAATCCAGCCGCACTATAAAAAGGCTGTGCACTACCAAATCCCGCAAGATTGTATACCGACGAACCCCGCACAAGCTGAAAAAGTATATTATTTGTCTGCTTGATAATACGAACCGTATCTGCAGCAGTCAGCGAACCTACACTCGCCGGATATGGATACGTCGCAACAACCGTTGGATATGCGGTTACCGTACGGACACCAATTACAGACTCAATACCTGTCGATGTGATTCGAATACTCGTCGCACCTGATGCCAGTGTCCATACATACACATACCACTTTTCTGTATTCGAACCAGATGCTATTGTATATTCAATAACGGAACCTTCTGTATTGGAATTAAATAAGAAACCGGTACCATAGTTGGGCGTATAAAATTCTAATCCAGTCGAAGAATATGTAGGTAGCGCCGCGGCTCCACGCGGTCCATTATAATATGGTGTAATTTTCAGCGTAGAACCGTCTTTTGTATATAAATCCGCGGCCGTAGTGGCGGAACCAGCAATGGTTACAACATTATGGGCTGCTGTCAAATCAATGGAACGTACAAATCCGCTTCCATAATCGACCACGTACAGTAAACTACCGCTGTAACATATGTGATAAGGATTCACAAATGTCGACGTGCCCAAAGGACCATCTATATTACCAGGCGTTCCCGCAATACCGGCAATCGTCGTTACAGTGTATGGCGATACTACAGAAATAGAGCGTACAACATTGTTTCCATTATCGCATACATACAAACAGTTTGTCGACTGTACATATACAATTCCGCATATTCCCGTTTTACCTGCGTTTGTTGATGCAAAGAGAGCAGAATAACCGGGTCCATCTTTGTATCCGTTTGTTGTAACACCACTAGGTGGTGACGATACTGTTCCACCACTGGAATTCATTTGCCCAGGAACGCCTCCACCGGCAAGTGTTTTAAGAGCCGTATATTCCTGCTGCGATGATGAATATTGGAAGACACGAACAGCACAAAAGTAGGTGTCTGTATAATAAATATTCTTATCGGCATCTATCGTCATAAAAAGAATTGTGTTATAATATGGGGCAAGTCCATTCACTATTGGCCCATCCCACAACTCCTGGGTCGTATTTCGCGAACTAATAATTGAAGCAGGACGAGTACTTGTAAAAAGACTATCGACATTTTGTACAGTTGTCACGTATATCGGGCTTCCATTAGTTTTTGAATATCCTGGTGCAGCTGGTGGATCATATGTTCCTATGCTCGCATATGAGTATGCACCAGAACAGTCTAATTGTAAACAGTTGACATATGAACTACCCATCGCAAAAGATGTATTATTAGTCATCGCAGGTAGATTTGTTTTGTATACAGTTCTGCTACCAGAGGCAGTTACAGTTAAATAGTAATAGCCATTGCAGTAAAAACAGGCAAATAAACCGGAATTTGCTGTAGGTATACCAAGTCTAGTATAATCGAAAAATGATACGGTCGGATTTGTTAGAACATTATCTATTCGCGATAACCCTACATCGGGTATATACAGATTACCATTAGGATCAAAGTTAATTGTACTTGGTATTAAATATCCTACCAGTTTTCCTGGTGTGTTGTTGGCGGCGGCTACGCTATTCCGACCAATGCTTGCACCACTGTTGTATGTAGTGTAAACGAAATAAGACTCATATGTCGAATTATTCAGAGTACGATCAAGAATTCCCGTTTTTGGTATGGCCGATGATACATAGAGTGTATTATTGTATTCCACTATACTGCCTGCCGCGTAGGTTGTCGATGTGTTGTAGTTCTGTTCCCAATGCGATGCCGTTTGGTTCGCTTGAGTCCGGTTAGTCATACGCTCAAGAATCGGCAACGAATATGCCGATACACGTGTATATCCTCCCGAACTACCGGAACTAACTACGATGGGTGTGAAATTTGTATCTACTTGAAACGTGTAGGTGGTTGACAATAGACTATTAATATAATCCAGATTAATAACGGCTACGACGCACTGTGTTTGTCCACCTTTTATTATGCATGCAGTTACAGTATTCCCTGTTAGATAAAAGCGTACTACATCGCCGAGAGTCATAGAATTCTTATTGAATCCTACTACGTTAGAATATAACTCCGTTATATAATTCTTATTATTCAATGTTAATATCAAACTAGAGTACGACATATAAAGAAAATGTGGAAAATAGGGAGTACTTTCTCTAGCATTATATGCACTCATTTTTCCAGGTGTTGTACTAATATTGAGACCAATAGAAAAATATTTGTGAACCGGTTCGATAAAATTGAATACAGCTTCCATTATCATAGGACCCACATTCGGAAATAATACGTACTTACAACGCATATCGAGACCACCACCAGTCAAAATTCCGCCGATAAGAAAGCCATCATCCACTGTACTAGCGATGAAAGAATATGGGCTAACGTTATATGCATTGTTTCGCGTATACGATACAATAGAGTTAGATAGTGTTTTTAGCGAAGTCTGTATACCTGCCTGTGTTATTTGGGATAATACACTACCCTGTGCTATAAATATATTCGACGTACTATCCATTTGTATATTTTTTGGCGTAGTTGCCAATGTTTTAAACGTAACTACTTTTGCGATTGGATCAATTTGGCGGATGCTGTTATTATTAGAATCGATAAACCAGATATTATTATAAATATCTGTGGTAATATTCGTCGGTGCATTCATCAAAGCGTTTGCGTCTATTTCATCGCGATTACCCGCAACAGAGAAGGTGAATATTGTTTCGAGTGTCGGTGTACCAGTTGCGGAAATAATCGTGCCGGTTATACTCCAGGTTCCTGCACATCCTGTTATTTTCATTTTTCTAGATACGGTTAGATCTTCGGATACCCACGACAAATAGAGTGAATACGTCGTATAGGTGTTTAGAATATTATCGAAAAACGAAGTTATATTGGTTGAATTTTGATTTTGGACACTGAAACCTTGTATAAATGACATATTAAATGTTACTGGATGTATATTTAGAGTAACAGTGCTTCCAACCGTAATAGTTCCTGTTTCATTAAAACGATTCGGATTTACTACCGCACTATATATAGATTGTATACTGTAGGCACCGGCCAAGCGAAGTTGTGTTGGAGTATATAAGCATAGTATATTTCCTCTATATCCCGCCGGTAGGAAAAGTGTTGCTTCTATCGATTTTAATGTACCGGTAATCACGGTATAGGTTGAATTTTGGTTAACACCTGTTATTTGAATAATAAACGGAGCATATGATTCTGTTGCCCCAAAAACCCCTAGATAATTACAGTAAAAAATATATGCTCCTGGAAATGATTGGTACGTAATCAGCTTCGTAATTATCTGTTGTGCGTTGTATGAAAAAGTGAAAGGAAATGATGTGCTATTTGTGTTACTAACATTTATTGTTACTGTTGAACCGACCGATTTACCTGCAGTATTATCGTAAATATTGTATGAACCAGGATCACCTGTTGTGGGTGTGGATACCTTGTTCCATATTCCCTGGTACAAGGTATTTGGCGTATTTGCTAACGTAAAATAAGATATACAATTGCCGTTCTTTTCTGTAATATACAGATAAGTGCCGGTAGTGTCTACCGTTAGGTCGTTGGGCTGATTCAGATTACTTGTAAGAGTTTGTAGAGTTGACGTTGCCAGCGAATAATTGTAGAGCGAATTGATGCCGTCTGTGAAATATAGTATGGAGTTTGCTGCGTTAATCGTGATACCGCCTGCCTGACTGGTGGAACCTTGGGTTAGTGTGACTGTGAAGTTAAGAATAGGAGTCGGTGCTGCAGCTGTTACAGTAGATACATTGAGACCATACAGAGTTTTGTTCGTTACATCGAGGATATACAGGTATGAACCGGTGCTATCTGTTACTAGTGATGTATTTTGGGAGAGATTTAATGATGGAGTTGGTGTCAATGTTATGGAGGTGCTGTATGCAGAACCGTTATTATCGGTTTGATTTTTTGTTAGTCGGATTAGGGCGCCGATGCTATCTATGACATACATTGTGCCTGATGAATATACCGACGCATATTTGGGATCTACAGTGTAACCAGATACGACTTTAGATGCATCTAGAGAGCTCACTTTATTGAATCTGTCTTCATAGAGCAATTTATTGGGTGGTGTATCCAGTGGCAGCGTTGTAAACGTGGCGGGGGTGTAGAGAATATTATTGTAGGCGTAGACTTGGCCTGTGGTGACTGCCGTGACTGCGGTCGAATAATCTATATTCCAGGTTAGTGCGCCGGCAACGCCCATTGGCCCTTGACTTCCTGTGGCTCCTGTGACTCCTGTGGCTCCTGTGGCTCCTGTGGCTCCTGTGAACCCTGTGGATCCTGTAAATCCGGTCGCTCCTGTGGCTCCTGTGACTCCTGTCGCCCCTGTAAATCCTGTGCCTCCTGTGGCTCCAGTAAAGCTAGCGTTTAATAGATCCCATAACGGAATACTGTATTCGGTGAACTGTTGCAACACCGGTTGAAGACCTCCATTTGTGTTACATTGAAATACGATTTGCTGCTTATATCCCGCATAACTATAGGTTTCATTATTGAATCCGCCGATATTGTACCACAAGGTTGTAGATGGACGGTATAATTGAATATAGACTACATTTGCTAATTTAACTATGCGAATACGATCACCTGCTGCCCAAGTAATACCACCTGCATACGCCGTCGTAACTTCTGGAGCAGAAACAATGCCTCCATTAAATCCATAACGCATCGTGTAATTTGTTCGTGTTATTATTAATACTTGCAAAAATAATGATTCACCGGCATTTATTATAATTCGCGGTTCAGTTATAGTCAAATTCCCCACGATATTAAATTCCATTACCGATGCCGGCATCGATGAAAGAAAACCGAACCCGTATTTAAATGAATAATTTCCTCCAGACGCTATTGAAAGACAGCTATTAGTTCGGTCATACACAAATGTCCCCGCAAATGGCCCTAACTGATCAGACGCAATAGGAGTGCCTTGAGAAGGATTAAAACCTATAATTGGAATCCATTGTGATATAACAGTTATATCTGTAAGTATCTTTGTAATATTATTTAACGCACGATCAGAAGAATTCAATGCTGATATACCTATTTTTGTTGCAACTGTATAAGGACTTGTTGTTGAAATCGTACGTATTGTTCCTGATAAACTGTCGACGACCGAAATAGCACCATTTAATAGACTCAATCCCTGGATATTACCGCTAAATAATGCGTTAGTTCCATCTGTAAATCCAGATTTATTTATTATTCCTGCGACAGTTGTAACAGTATTTACCGAATCGGTCAGACTTATTTTCCGTAAAAGATTATTGCGATTATCGGCAATATAGATATTCGATGATGTACTATCAAGTGCAATACCCGTGGGTTTTGCGAATTTACCGGTAAATGGTAAACCATTTATTGTATCAGAATATCCTGCTGCACTATATGCACCAGTCTTAGAACCATCCGCGGTTATGTATATTAGTTGAGATACAGCACTATCTGTACGACCAGAATCAACATACGCTTGGCTTATAATTTCGTACGATCGTTGCTGGGTCAATGTTAGGTTACCGGTATAATACCCACCATAGCTATATGCAGAGTTATATTTGATAACACCGATTGCAGAATGGTCATAATCACAAAAGTATATATCTTTATTTTGTGCAAAACATAGACCGGTAATTCGCCCAGTAATACAGGGCAGCACTGCACCAACTGAAGGAGCATCTACTCCTTGAGTATAATTAGAATTAAGTATGCGGGTGCCTCCTACGTTTGTATAATAAATAGATAATAAAGCCGGTTTTAAGGAAGGATTATCCATATCAGACGTAACAAATACCTCTGAAGCACTATATTGTGTACCCTGATCATATGCACTATAGTACACATATCTACCGGTAGGATCAACCAATAATGAATATAATTCACCGACTATAGTATTATAATATGGAACAAAATTAAAGTGTGAAATAATATTACCGTTCATGTCAATAATCGCTAAATATCCACCAGTATTCGCATAATTCGATACATAGATTTTGTTTGCTGCATAGCAAATTTGTGCGAGTTGTTGTAGTCGCCCTGTTCCTGGTAGACCGGTGACCTTTCCTGGTACACCTTTCGTACCCGCAAATAGCGTAACATAATTTGTTGTCGCTGCGATTTTTACTACTATATACAGTGATGGCAAGGTAACATATTGATTACCATTTGGATCTGTAGCAATACCTAATGGGTTATAAAGGCGCGCATTAGCTCCGCTAGTTTCAACGATATAATTTTGACCGATCGGTAGCCCGTCATTATTTGTCGTTGCAGTGAATAATCCATTAAATGATAGAGTTTTATCAAAGTTAAAGGCATCGATATTATTCAAAGCTGGAATTGTAGAATTATAGACATATTGTTTGCCACTATTTAATACAATCGTGCCTGGTGTATATGTTTTTGTCGAATCATACAGCCCCTGCCACGATGTATATGTAGTTAAATCTGGAACACGTTCTGTTACGCGTTCTAAAATAGGAAAATTATAATATCGTACACCCGCAATTGGGCCGATAATTAAACAATATGAATAACGCGTGCTTACAATAAACGAATATGGTGACGGAAGTGTAAACGTAGCTACATCATAATATAGTCCATTTAAATATATTGCTAGCTTGGCAGATGTGCTTGAAAATTTATAAAAACGAATAATTTGGCCAGGATTTAGCGGATTATTTGCACCATTTGTTGTTACATATTGAGGAATAAGTGAAAATGGCGTAAAGGTAGTATTATATGAGGAATATACACCATATAATGTCACACCATTAATTGTTTTTGGTGTATTAAGTTCAATATAAAAGTCTCCTTCTGGGGTATTTGTATAATTCGGTTCCGGTTGATTAGGCCCAGGAGATATTGTTATATAAATCCTTGTTGATGCATTGCCGATTATAAATTCGGTGATAGAACTATACACATAAGGCAGTTGCATCCACAAAAATCCAACGCCGTACTGACTACCATTTGATAGGAAAACGCCATATAAATTTGTCGTTAATGCACCTCCATACGGTGAAATTACTGATTTATTTTTATATATTGTTATGCCTGTAAATCGTGCGTTCGTTACGGTTGATAACGTTGTTACTGAACCAGATGGTGCTACCATTCGTATTTTTCCTGTAGATAGTTCTACGATATACATATTTCCGTAGTTGTCCGTTGTAATACTCGCCACATCGGCAAATGTTCCGGTGGGGCCGTCTACAGAAGAATTTATACCGGCTTTACCGGCGATTGTGGTTACCAATCCAGCGGGGGTTACCGAACGAATTGTATTATTGCCGGTGTCTGTAACACAATAGTATGTGGGGGCAAGTGCTATTCCCGTCGGATTATTGAACTGAGCAACGACTTTATATCCGTCTGCAGAACCAGTCGTGTTATTCGCCGATTTGACACTGTTACCAGCTAGATCACTGAGAATACCGGTTGTAGTATTCATATAACAAACAAGATTATGGCCTTTATCTACAATAACAAGATTGTTGGTACTGGTAAAATCTAATGCAGGACATATGCTAGATGGATTTAATAACCAGAATCCTCCATTTACAGATGCATAGGTTGCAGATTTATAGGTGGTGGTTAGTGCTCCTGTTGCAAGTGTGATTTTAAGGATTGCCGCAGAGGGCCCATCAACAATATATAAATATAATTCTGTTGGGTCCAAGCATAAAGCTACAGCATTTGTTAGTCCTGCAACTGGAATTAATGTGGAACTAATGTACGTGTTATTGTTATATGTGTCTAATATTATATCGTATACACCAGTTGTTGAATCAAGTACGTACATGTGTGTTTCGGCCTTATTCAGGCATGATGTAACAGGAGATGTGCTTGGTGTTGAATAGGATGTGGGTGCATCATATTTTCCTGGCGTATATTTTCCAGAATTTCCTGATGTAGAATAGCCACTGTTCTTATTCGTTAGCGTCATTTTTTGCACAGAAGATGAATTACATACAAATATGGTTGAGGATGAATAAAATGATGTAAAATATGGATCTATTGTATATCCATCTAGAATACCCCCTATTCCTACGCCAAAATAACGAGATGGTGTGTTAAAAAGAAAATAGTCGGAAAAAATAAGTGAATTCGGCGGTATCTCTATTGTAAATAAGCTACTAGCAACAGTATTATAGAGAATATTATTGTAGTTATATAGTCTATTAATATAGTTGGTATTAATAGTAGAAACTGTATAGTCGGTTGCCCAAGATAAATATGGATATAATATGCCAACCGAACTACTTACAGCGGTAATCGATTGAACATCAGATGACGCGGACAATGTTATTGTACTTGTACCCGCTGTCAGTGTAACAGATGGCGTTTGTAAGCCGGCTGAGCCAATAG
>Ga0136644_10001840_pt1 | contig 16585 bp, 13 predicted proteins | sample C_130820_EF_Meta_FD_94780 | JGI IMG/M metagenome (GOLD analysis project Ga0136644, IMG submission 94780) | Freshwater microbial communities from Lake Croche, Canada to study carbon cycling - C_130820_EF_MetaG (v2) (version 2) | ecosystem: Environmental > Aquatic > Freshwater > Lake | place... | reverse complement strand
TTGCAAGAATTGCCATTGACAAAGCCAATGAGTGTTTGCTAGTAGAAGGATATACCGATGTGGTAAGTTTACACCAGGCTGGTATTGAAAACGTAGTAGCCAGCGGGGGAACTTCTTTGACCATAGATCAACTCAGGTTAATAAAGAAATATACCAATAACCTTACCATCATTTATGACGGAGACAGTGCGGGTATCAAAGCTGCATTGAGGGGATTGGACATGGCATTGGAAGAGGGGCTGAATGTGAAACTGGTTTTGATTCCTGACAAAGAAGACCCTGATAGTTATGTAAACAAAGTGGGTGTTACAGCTTTCAATGAATTTATTGCAGCCAATAAAAAAGACTTTATTCTTTTTCAATTGGAAGTAATGTTGAAAGAGGCTGGAAACGATGTTTCTAGAAAAAGTGAAGTAGTAAATCAAGTTGCTGAAACCATTAGCAAACTAAATAAGGCGGAAGACTTTACCAAACAACAGGATTATATAAGACAGTGCGCAGACTTGTTGCGGATTGATGAAATGGGGCTTACCACACTGGTTAACAAACTTAAAAGAGACAAACTAGCTAAAGAAGAACGCAAACAATCTTCGGATGAAGCACAACAGGCAATAGATCAGGCGTCTCAACCAGAAGACGTACTGGATGATTCTCAACGCTTATTCAATAAGGATGAAGCCTTAGAAAGAAACGTACTTTATGTTTTATTGGAATTTGGACTTAAGCAATGGGATGAACATAAGACCATGGCTGCTTTTATTTTTGAAGAATTGGAGCAGTTTCATTTTGACAATCCCGCACTTGAGGCTTTATTTGAAACTTATAAAGACCTTTACCACAAAGGTCTTGAGCCAACTGCCAAGAGTTTGTTGTATAATGTAGACGATGACACAAGAACGTTAATTGTTCAAATTACCATGCACAAACATGAACTCAGCATTAATTGGGACAATGTGATGGAAGGCATGCATATTTTGAATAGAGACGTTAGTCATCAAGACGTTTTGATGAGTGTCAAATATTTCATGCTTCGAAAAATTCAAAAAATGATTGATGAAAATCAACGAGACTTGGAACAAGCACCCTTAGACGACTATAAAAGGTTAATTGAATTACACCAACACCTCAAAGCCATTCAAAAAGAAATTACATTAGAATTGGGAACAGTGATTATTAAGTGAGGATAATAGATAATAGATAATAGATAATAGTGAAGGGTGAAGGGTGAAGGGTGAAGATGAAAAAAAAGGATTTAGTTTGAAAGTAATCCAGTTGTTATTTCATACTTATTTTGAATGAATGGTTGCCTGTAGCTTTGAGGGTTTTAGCAGTCAGCAAAATTCTAGTTACCAATTTACCGTCCCATTTGGTTTTAAAACTATTATATTCCATTCCTTCTGTAGACGTTAATTCTGAAGCAGCTGTCCATTGTTTGGAATCATAGTCTAATTGAAGTTGGGTATTCCCATTTCCCTTTAATAAAATGATACCTGGATTGGTTAAATCCACGTCTGCAATGGTCATGAATACTTGCTGTAAAGAAGCTAATTTATTTTCTAACAAATAGCTATCTGAAAGAACTATTTGATCTTTGATTCTATCAAGTTGAATGCTCCGCTCCCATTTTTTAATACCTGCTTCTTTTGGATAAGCAGCAGCAATATTCATAGTAAGTGCGGCTTGTTGTTCATTGATATTTGATACTACTTGAGTGGCTTCAAATTCCCTTCCAGCTATTTGTCCAAATCCATTGATGATGGGAAGGTTATGGTATTCAGACCTAGTAAACCAAAGTTCATATCGCTTACTAGAAAAAGTTCTGGCTGTATAATTACCCCTACCAGCATCTACTATCATGGGTTGCCCATTGGCATACACTATAAAATCACCTACATCATTGTGGTTGTGGCTTTCTGCGTTGTGACCACCATGCGTTGCCAAGTACAAACCCTTATTAGTTCTAGCAGCCATTACCTGAATATCACTCACCCATGCGTCTTTTACTGGCTTATAATCAGCTCCCCCTTTGATAGTTGCAATGGTTAACAAATTCTGCACCCTTCTCATGCGTTGAAACCCTGTAACACCTGTACTAGGAAATTGCTGAAAAGACCATGCCCCAAGGGATTCTAATTGTTTGTCTGCAATAGCAGTTCCAAAACGATATAGCATCAATCCATCGGGTTTGAGTACGGGGTCAGCGTCGGCAAAATTGGTAAAATAATAACCATCAATATGGGCTTTATAAACATAGGCTGCCATTTTTTGAATAAGCGGTTCTTTATAAATATTCAGCTTGGTTGCTTGTTGTAGGAGTTCCAAACAATCGTATACAGAACCTCCTGCCGCAAACCAATAACTGGGTCCTTCATCACATCCACCGTCTTCTCCTAGACCATTTAAATATCGGTCTAAACCACTAATGGAAGCATAGAGCATGGAAGCCCTTCTTGTGTCATTTTTTTCTAACAACAGGTTACTGAAAATCCAGTTTGACATAATCCAAGGGTTCCAATTATTTACGGACTTGGTCTTACTCATCCAGCCATATTGGTCTCCCCTAGTCATCATGGGTTCAAATAAGCGATGATTGGTTTCATAATAAATTCGTTTGCGAATCAGCGGATTTATCTTATCCAATTTGGGTCCAATAAAATAATCTGCCAGTGCTAATACGGAAGCCGTTTCAGCAGTAAATAAATCCACCACGGGATTTTCCACATCGGGCAAACCAGTTTGTCCAATATGCGCAGGTACACCCCAATAGCTTTCTTCACAAATTGACCATACCCCGTTTAATATGGCTTCTGTAAACCTTCCCTTATCTTCCATGCTTTCTGCTAAAATCAATTCAGTTAGGATATTCCTTTTGGCAAAACTGATATTGCTATGGCGTTCCCTATCGCCTGAGCGAACAAAATCTAATGCTATAGTAGCTGTGATGGGTTCAAATTTGAATTTTAATCCTGCTTCACCGGCATGAATGATTTGTTGTATTACTGAATCTGGAATTGCTTTGCGCCAAGCATCTGAACTTTGGGGATAAGGCTTGAACGCGTCTTTGGAAACCAATGCAGCTTTTACTTGTTCATTGCTAAATTTATTGGTTAGAATATTGCGTTGGGTTACTTGCGAAAAGCCGTAACAAGCAATCATTAAACCTAGTATCAAGAAGCATTGTTTCATGGTGCAAATTGTGTTCTAATATAATTAAAAATGCCACTCATTTGAGTGGCATTCTACGTTATCGTTATAGTAGAATTGGTATGTTATTAAAAGATTTAAGTTTATTTCATTTTTAAATTCCTACTACTTCTACTTATTTTGACTTTTGACTTTTGAATCGCCCATCATTTCTCTGAAGGATTCTTTTTACCAGCCAATAGTTTTTCCAAAGCCGTTTCTAATCTACGTTGACGAGTATCCTCTTTCTTGGCTGCTTCAATCCAACTTATATATTCCTTTTGGTTAGTAAATGACAAAGAAGTAAAAAAGGATTGCGCTTCTTTGTGTTTCAGAAACATACTTCCTAATTCTGCTGGTGGAACTACTAATCTTTTTTCAAAATCAATCCCATTAGATTCTATTGATTTTATATCAGAAAAACTGCGATCCCTATTGGGAATAGATTCTAATTTTTTGAACCGAATGGCACTCCAAACATTGTCAACAGCCACTTGTCTAACAGACTCATATCCGTTTTTGATGAGTAAGTCCCAACTGCAATCTCTATTCAAATCACTAACAATCTTGCTAGATGTTTTGGGATAAGCAACCCATAATTTGGTTTCAGCAGTTAAAGCGGGGAAAACCTCTTTTAATACATTGTTCAATTGTTGTTGACTCAATGCAAATACCAGAGCAAATTCTACTTTTTTGCTTTTCAGCAAAGGAGTAACATTCTTGGCATAAGTAAGTTTTGCAAACTGCTTTTCAATGGAAGAAGGAATACCTTGAATCAGTAAATTCTTCTCGTCTTTTAACTGTAACTTCTCAAACAAATTTTGATTAGACATGCCTAAAAGGAGATTTACGTGGAAAATAGAGGGCAAAGTTACAAGAAATCAGCCTAAATATCTTCTTTAATACGTTGTTTTCTTCTGTCGCGATGCTTGAGGATAGGCACTTTGCTTTCAGTTCCCTTTAATATTCTGCCAATATTTTTATGGTGCGTCAACACCACCATCAGGGCTACTAATACAGCAAATACCCTATAAAGGGTCTCTTTTTCATTAAAGATGAACAGGATAAAGATCATGAATGATACCCCAGCCAATATTGAACTAAGAGATACAAAACGCGTTAAATACAACACAATCAGAAAAACGCCTACACAGCATAGGGCTACTAAAGGTTGTATGGCAACTGCCATTCCCAACAAAGTAGCAACACCCTTACCACCTCTAAAATTGGCCCAAATAGGAAAAATATGACCAAGTACAGATGCCAGTCCCAAGCCAATCATAAAATTGGTTCTATCCCATTCATTGAATAAATAATAGGGAAGTAAAATATAGAGTGAAGTAGCTAAAACGCCTTTTAATACATCTACCAACATCACAAAAGACCCCCATTTGGAACCCAATACGCGGAAAGTATTGGTAGCACCGGCATTGCCACTACCATATTCTCTGATATCAATATTGAAAAAAGTCTTACTAACCCAAACTGCGGTAGGAATAGACCCGATCAAATAAGCCAAAATAATGAGCAAAAATTCATTCATTCGGGGGTGGTTTGAAGTTGTTTGATGAACAAATATAAGGTTCTGATTCTTAATAATTCCTTAACAAATGCATTTTTTACCAATTTTAACTAGCCATTCCCAGAACAATCCAACCATTTCTGACATGGGTAAACAGGTGTTTCCAACCATTATTGATACAAGCGGCTAATATATCGGCTTCATCTTCTACCAATAATCCACTAAGTAAAATAGTCCCATCTTTTGCCAACACCTTACCCAGATTTTCCATATTTTCCAAGATAATATGCTTGTTGATATTGGCTAATATTAGGTCAAACTGATCCAAAAGCGCTGCAGAATCCGCCTTTTCCACCCTAATCACTTTAGTTTGATTGATCCCTAAATTTTCTATTGAATTTTCAATACACCAATCATCATTGTCAATGGCCAATACTGATTTTGCCCCAAGTTTTTCGGCTAGTATAGCCAAAATGCCCGTACCGGAACCAAAATCCAAAACGGTTTTTTCTTTGAAATCCAAGTCTCGCATGGCTTTCATGACCAAATAAGTGGTTGCATGGTGTCCCGTACCAAAACTCATTTTAGGGGTAATCACTATCTCATGTATCACCCCTTCAATAGCTTGATGAAACCCCGCTCGAATACCCACAAAATTGTCTACTTGCACGGGTTCAAAATTGGATTCCCAAAGTTGGTTCCAATTCTGCTTGGCAATGACAGTTTGCTCGTATTGCTGATCTTTTAGCAATTCCTTTACCGCTGATGCTTCAAAATTTTCAGCCGGTGTAAAAGCATTCAATCCCGTTTCTGTTTCTTCAAATGCGTCAAAACCCAATTCTGATAATTGTGCAATTAGTAAATCCTTATGATCTTGGTCAGCTATTTGAAAACTGAGTTGTATGGTTGATTCCATGGCTTATTTTAAAAGAAAATGGCCTGCAATGCAGGCCATTTATTGTACTATTCAATTATGCCTCTGAAGCATCATTTCTTTCTTCTCTTGGTCTGTTGCCTTCCGGTCTTGGCATCAGCACTTTACGGCTCAATTTAAATTTACCAGTCTTAGGATCCAAGCCAACTAATTTAACTTTTACCATATCGCCTTCTTTGAACAAACCGTCCATGGTTTCAAGCCTTGACCAGCTGATTTCACTGATATGCAACAAACCTTGTTTGCCTGGCATGAATTCAACAAAAGCACCAAATTCTTTGATTCCCTTAACTGGACCTTCATATACATCACCCACTTGAGGAACAGCAGTAATACCGCGCACCCAAGCAACTGCTTTGTCTACAGCTTCTTTAGAGGCAGAGAAGATACTTACTTCTCCAGTATTTCCTACTTCTTCAATATTGATAGTAGTACCAGTTTCGCGTTGAATCTCTTGGATTACTTTGCCACCTGGTCCAATCACTGCACCAATAAATTCTTTGTCAATGATTAGTTTAACCATGCGTGGTGCGTGGGGTTTCACATCGGCCCTAGCCTCTGAAATACACTCGTACATGGCATCCAAGATATGTAAACGACCAGCGCGTGCTTGTTCTAATGCTTCCATCATTACTTCCATGCTCAAACCGTCTACTTTAATGTCCATCTGTACACCACAAATACCATCGCGGGTACCGGTAACTTTAAAGTCCATATCTCCCAGATGATCTTCATCACCCAAGATATCAGTAAGGATAGCGTATTTACCATCAGCTCTAGTAATCAATCCCATAGCCACACCACTCACGTGTTTTGGAACAGGTACACCGGCATCCATTAGAGCCAATGAACCAGCACAGACAGTTGCCATAGAAGAAGACCCATTGCTTTCCAAGATATCACTTACTACACGAACCGTGTAGGCATAGTCATTACCTGGCATCATTTGCTTCAAACTACGCATGGCCAAATTACCATGTCCTACTTCTCTTCTACCCACACCACGAATCATTTTCACTTCGCCGGTAGAGAATGGAGGGAAATTATAGTGCAAGAAGAAATTGCCATAATCAGATTTTGCTGCAGTTTCCAACAACAATTGATCCAATTTAGTACCAAAAGTTACCGTAGTCAAAGACTGGGTTTCACCTCTTGTAAACAAGGCAGAACCGTGTGGAGAAGGCAGTGGTTCAACTTCCATAGCCAAAGGACGAACTTCATCCAATTTGCGGCCATCTAATCGAATACGGTCTTCTAACATCATATCTCTCACTACAGTCCATTTCAGGTCTTCGTAGTATTTCTTGGCCAATTTCTTTTCTAGGTCAGTAACCTCTGTACCAAGGCTTGCCATCAACTCGTCTTTTAGTTGAGCATAAGCATCACTGCGCTCGTGCTTGGCGGATCCTTTTCTTGATATTTCATATACCCTTTGTTTGGCAAAAGCAATTACTTTTTCATTAACAGCTTCGTCAGACGCAGGTTTTTTATAATCGCGTTTAGTAGTAATGCCCAATTGAGCACGCAAATCAGCTTGTGCTTTAATTTGAATACGGATAGCATCGTGTGCAATTTCCAAAGCCTTTACTAGGTCGGCTTCAGCACATTCTTTTGCTTCACCTTCCACCATCATCAAGTTCTTATCAGTAGCAGCAATCAGGAATTCTAAATCAGACTGTGCTAATTGTGAACGAGTTGGGTTGATAATATATTCACCGTTGATGCGGCCAATTCTAACTTCAGAAATGATTTCCATTACTGGAATATCAGAAACAGCTAAGGCTGCAGATGCGGCTAAGCAAGCCAAAGAATCAGGCATGATTTCTGGATCGCTAGAAACTAGGGTTACTAAAACCTGAACATCACACAAATAATCTTCAGGAAACAGTGGTCTAAGTGCACGGTCAATTAAGCGGCTGGTAAGAATTTCATAGTCGTTTAAACGAGCTTCTCTTTTGAAAAAAGAACCAGGAATACGACCTGCAGAAGCAAATTTTTCTTGGTAATCAACACTCAATGGGAAAAAATCTTGACCATCTTTTGGGTCCTTATTGGCAACAACGGTTGCCAGGATCACACAATTACCTTGACTTACGGTAACGGCACCATCGGCCTGACGGGCCAATTTACCTGTTCCAATTGTCACTTCGCGTCCACCGCCAAGATCAAATTTTATACTAGTTGGTTGTGATAACATGTTTATATTGTATTAGACTGCTGATTTACAAGCCGTTAAACCTGTAAATGGTAGCCTTTGTGAAAGGAAAATAAAATTGGAAATCGGGTGTAGACACAAAAAACTATTCCCAACCGTACTTGATTGTCAGTTGGGAATAGTCTATAAGTATCATGGTAAGATTATTTTCTCAGACCTAATTTTTCAATCAGGGCGCGATATCCAGTCAGGTTATGTTTTTGCATATAGCTCAACAAACGCTTACGCTGTCCAACCATTTTCATCAAACCACGTTGAGTAGAAAAATCTTTCTTGTTAGCTCTCAAGTGATTGGAAATGTGAACGATACGCTCGGTCAAAATAGCAACTTGTGCTTCAATTGAACCGGTGTTAGTGGCTTTTCCACCAAATTCTGCAAAAATACTTGCTCTCTTTTCTGTTGTTAAATAAGGCATCTCAAAATTTTTAAAAAGACTCCGGAAATTTACTTCTAATTTTTTATCGGCTGCAAAAGTAGTGATAAAATCATGAAAATTAGCATTTTTAAAACTGATTTTTATTTCTATCACCTAGTGCCTTGCATTACCTTATCACAATCTACCATTATTTACAAATAAATACACCCAATATGGCAATAAAAAAGGCTCACTGATAGTTAGTTATCTTAATATATAGACGGGCATCCATTTGCCCAGTATTTTTCATTTTAGCAACCATTACATGTTTGGCGTAACCATTCTGGGTAATAATTCTGCACTTCCCGCTTATGATCGGCACCCTACGTCTCAGTTGGTGACCATAAATGATCAGTTATTGCTTATTGACTGTGGAGAAGGCACCCAAATGCAGATTGCACGTTATAGGATTAGACATAGTAAGATTACGCATATTTTGATTTCGCATTTACACGGCGACCATTATTTTGGCTTGATTGGTCTGATTACCAGCATGGGACTTTTGGGCAGGGAACACGCGCTAAATCTATATGCACCAACCGATTTATTAGACATCATTCATTTGCAACTAAAAGTGGCCAGTACCACCCTTCCTTTTCCATTAAATTTTCATCCTTTAAGGGAAGAAGGCATTATTTTGAACCAACCTAAATTGCAAATTGCCTGCTTTCAGACCATCCACCGGATACCCTGTTGGGGATTTTTGATTACTGAAAAGAAAAAGCCTAGAAAGATTATCAGGGAAAAAGTATTGGAATATGGCGTTCCAGCAGCTTTTTATGAAAACCTGAAAATGGGTGAAAATTACCAAACCAAATCCGGTGAAGTTATTTCTAATGAATTGGTTACTTATGCCAATCATCCCAACCGGAGTTATGCCTATTGTGCAGATACCTTGTATACAGAGACCTTTCTAGATAAGATTCAAGGAGCCAGTATGGTTTACCATGAAACTACTTATTTAAAAGATTTGGAAGAGCGGGCCTATGCTAGATTTCATAGCACCACTACCCAGGCCGCCAGTATTGCCAGTAAGGCGATGGCCAAAAAATTACTGATAGGACATTTTAGCAGCAAATACGAAAAGCTTGACCAATTTCTTGCTGAAACAAGAGAAATATTCCCTAATACGGATTTGGCAATTGAAGGGGTTACTTACCAGGTACCCAACTAGATTTAATCTCTAAACAACCAAGACCAAGCTTCCGCAAATTCTGTACGCCAATAAGATTCATTGTGCTGCCCCAATGGGCTCACTACTTTTCTAATTTGCATATTTTGCTTTTTGTCTAAAATATCTGTCATCTTTTTCATATCAGATACCATGGTAGTACTTTCTTTTCCACCCGCATAGAAATAGAGTTTGGGGGCTATTTTGGGTTGGAATTTCTCGGCATCCACATATAAATCAGGTGCCACCCAAAATGCTGGGGAGAAAATTAACCCGCCACCAAATGATTCTGGATATTGAAGCACAGCAAATAAACTAATTACGGCACCCATACTACTTCCTCCAATATAGGTATTGGCAGCAGACTTCATGGTTCTGAACTTATTGTCAATAAAGGGTTTGAGGGTTTTAGCCATAAATGCAGCATATTCTTTTCCCTCTCCCATGCCATATTGTGCGTGGTTATAAGGATTGTATTCTGTCATGCGTTTTGCGTTTCCATGATCCACACCAACCACTATACATTCCTTTCCTATTTTTTGCTGCAGACTGTCTAGGCATTCATCAATTCCCCATTCACCAAAAGCAGCTGTTTGCTCATTAAACAGGTTTTGCCCATCGTTTAAATACAAAACTGGATAGGTTTTACCTGAATTGGCATAACCTTTGGGCAAATAAACCCAGATTCTACGCTTTCTATTCAGTTGGTTTATGGAAAATGCAGTATCAAGGATTTTTACTTGAGGGCTGGCAGTATAGCGCTTGGGTTTGTCCGGGTATTCATCCTTCCAACCTGCAATAGTTAGGTCTAAAGAAAGGTCTCCATTTACTTCAAAAACCCTATCTGCAATATCTCTACCATCGGCAGTGGTTTCAACTTTATCAAATCCCCCACGGGTAAATTTAAATGCATAAACACCAGCTGCAAGGTCTTTTAGTACCACCGATTTTCGGCTTCCCCCAAACACTTTTAGCTTATAATTCTCATCTTTGGGATTCCAATTATTAAAATTACCCGCTACATAAATCTCCTCGTTCTTTTTTGTTGCAACGTCAGTTACCACCAATCGAACCGTAAACTGGGCCAAGGATAATTGCTGTAATAAAACAGCCAAAATTAAAAAGGTCAATTGTTTCATGTATTGAAAGTACAAACAAGGCATAAAAAAACCATTTGCATGAGCAAATGGTTTTCAAAAAAAATGTTATTGTTCACAAAGACTAATCTAAAATTTCGGCGTCTTTGGGGTATTTGCTTCTAACAAATTGAAAATTAGCATCGGGTAGACTAGCAGTAGTATTCAGGTTGCTAAGTACAAATTCCAAGGTATTATTGCTTTTATCTAAGACTTTAGCCTTGGTAATAATGCTTTTGGTTTTGTCTATATAGACGTTCACCTTTTGAAAGCTTTTACGCTTATCAATGGGTGTCATTTCAATCTCGTGAAAATTACCTGCTGAAGAAACTAGTTTATAATTGAAATCCTTGTCATAAAAATTTGACAATAAGTTTTGAGGACTCAGGGTTTGATTTGATTCCTCTAACAAAGATTTGGTGATGGTTTTGGCTCCATCAAAATTGTAAATATTAGTACCATCACAGATAATTTCATTCTTACCCTGCTTTAGAAGGTATTTCTGCCCCTTAATAGCAATGGTACCTGTTTTGGTGCCATTGTCTTTTCCTTTGGCATTAACAGACTTGATGGTAAAGTTGGCAGAGATTCCCTTGAATCCTTTCACTTTGGCACTAACAGATTCCAAGACTTTCTTGGCATTGGGATCATTCTGTGCAAAAAGTTGGCTACCTATAAAAAGTACGGAAAAGAGGGGCAAGTAAATTTTTCGCATAGTCATATTTCTGGCGCAAATATACAACTTCCTTGGATTAGGAAAAAGGTTGCGCCTGAAAGCTTTTGACTAATCGGCTTGACCAGGGTTTAAATCGGTCAAAAAGGATAAGGAGTTAGCAAAAGCCTAGAGTGAATCAAGGTATTGTTCCAATTCCATTTCTGTTTTAAACCGTACTTCTCTGGCTTTGGAACCTTGGTTTGGACCAACTATTCCAGCTGCTTCCAATTGATCCATCAACCTTCCTGCACGATTATATCCTAGTTTCATCCTACGCTGGATCAGAGAGGTAGAGCCAATTCCGCTTTGAACAATCAAACGGGCTGCGTCTTCAAAAAGGGGGTCTCTGTCTCCACTATCAAAATCCTTTCCTTCTAATTCTTTTTCATCAACGTATTCAGGTAGCAAGAAGGCTTGAGGATATCCCTGTTGCGCCTCAATAAAAGCACAGACTTTTTCTACTTCTGGGGTATCAACAAAAGCACATTGCAACCTTGTAATCTCTCCATTGTAACTAATGAGCATATCGCCCTTGCCTATCAACTGTTCTGCGCCACCGGCATCCAAAATGGTTCTACTATCAATTTTTGAAGACACTTTAAAAGCAATACGCGCAGGAAAATTGGCTTTAATGGTACCTGTAATAATATTAACAGACGGTCTTTGTGTAGCAATAATTAAGTGAATCCCAATAGCCCGAGCTAATTGTGCCAAACGTGCGATGGGCATTTCCACTTCTTTACCAGCAGTCATGATCAAGTCAGCAAACTCATCCACCACCAATACAATAAATGGTAAGTATTGGTGTCCTTTTTCTGGGTTTAGCTTGCGCGATGTAAACTTCTCATTATATTCCTTGATATTTCTACAACCTGCTTCTTTGAGCAAGTCATAGCGTGTATCCATTTCAATACAAAGCGCATTTAAGGTATGCACCACCTTCTTGGTATCTGTAATAATGGACTCTTCTTCTCCAGGTAATTTGGCCAAGAAATGTTTCTCAATGACCCTATACAAACTCAATTCTACTTTCTTGGGATCTACCAATACAAATTTTAATTGAGAGGGGTGTTTCTTATACAGCAGTGAAACCAAGAGTGTATTAATACCCACCGATTTACCCTGTCCAGTAGCACCTGCCATGAGCAAGTGAGGCATGGCTGCCAAGTCTACAATAAAGTTCTCGTTGTCAATTTTTTTACCAATAGCAATGGGTAAAGAGAAATGGTTGTTTTGGAATTTTTCAGAGGCCAACAAGGTTTTCATACTCACCACACTCTTACGCACATTGGGTACTTCTATACCAATAGTTCCCTTACCTGGTATGGGCGCAATAATACGAATACCAAGCGCCGCTAAACTCAGTGCAATATCGTCTTCCAAGTTTTTAATCCTACTTATTCTCACTCCAGGAGCAGGTACAATTTCATACAAGGTTACCGTAGGCCCCACCGTTGCGGCAATTCTTTGTATGGCAATATCATAGTTCTTAAGTGTAGCAATAATTTGATTCTTATGGGCTTCCAACTCTGCTGGATCATGTACAATTTTTTCACTGCCATGTGTCTCTAACAAGTCAAGCCTTGGATATTTATAATTTTTTAAATCAAGGGTAACATCATACTTAGTTCCTATTGAGCCTACTGCGGTTTTGGTTGGAACAATGTCTTCTTCGGGAACAGGAACTGCCTTGATTTCTAATTCTAGATCTGGGTTAACCAATTCCCTAGAACTGTTTTTGGATAAGGAGATTGGAGCAACAATAATGGGGGGAATATCCGTTTCAAATGGAACATCTAATGCATCTTCTTCTATTTCATCTTCTTGATCAACTATGGCTGTTACTACTGCTGCTGCTTCCTTTTCCAATAATCCAAACTCATTCATGGGATTAGAAACTGACTCCTCTTCTTTCACCTGTAACAAAGCGGTACCCTCCCCTTTTAAACTATTTCCTTTTGTTGGTTCTTGGGTATCATGGATAAACAATTTGGCTTCAGTTCCCGCTGTTTCCCACTCTTTAAAAACGGGGATTTCATCATCTGAAATTTCTGGCATAGCACCAGCAATGGGCCCTTCTACTGTTTTTTTGAAATTCCATTCTGGCAAATGAAAACTGGGATTGAAGCGCCAAATCACATAACTAAAAACGGCCATGGCCAACAAAGCTCCAGTACCAAACTGTCCCAACCATTTTACAAACCAATCTGATTCTAATTCTCCTACAGCACCTCCCCAGGAAAAAGCAGCGCCTTTTGTTCCAAATGCCGCTGCCATGCTCATCAACAACAAACCCACCAAAACATACTTGATATTTCTAACCAATTTGAAGATTTTTTTATCAAATAGCAGGTTCATACCTAGTACAAAAAAGAAAGTACAAAATAAATAAGATGCTATACCAAATCCTTTGAAAATAAGTGTGTGTGCGGTGTAGGCACCTAATACGCCTAATAAATTGGTGACTTTAACATCAGTGGTTGCAAAAATCTTAACGCCAAATTGGTGCACTGTGTCTTGGTCTTCTTGCCAAGTAAATAAATAAGAAGTGAAAGCAATGAAAAGAAATAGAGCGGTTAATAGGCTTAATGCACCGGCAATTTTACCCGTGCGTTCATCCTTCACCACTTCAGCAACGGTTACTGCTGCTTCCTTGTCTGAAGTAAGTTCTTCTGGGTCTGGTGGAGGTGGCGTTTTCTTTTTTAAACTATTGGCCATGAAAACAAATATAAGCTATGCCTACAACCTTAAAACCCATGCCCTGTGGGATGTGCAAAACTGGTGTGCGCTGCCCAAGTTTTCCACCAAATCAGCCTTTTTTGACGCCCCAAGCCAATTGTAGCCAACCTGAAATGAAGAACGCCCCCCCAAGAGGTGTAAAAGGACCAGCGTGTTTGAGCCATTCTATTCCGGTTGCCGCTTTAATAGTTAATAAATAAAGCGATCCGCAAAACAAAATCATCCCCCCTATGAAACTAGCGCAGGCATTGATTAGGTATTTGTTAGGATATTTCTCATAGAGTATTGCAGAAATGGCCAGTGCAAAAACATGATAAAATTGATACTTTATAGCTGTTTCATAAATGGTCAATGCCTCAGCTGGAACTATTGCTTTTAGTGCGTGCACGCCAAAAGCACCCATGGCAACCGTTAGGGCACCAAGTATTGCAGCGGTAATAAAAAATGATTTATGCATGCTCTTGGATGATTTTTAGAATGCTTTTTTCATTGATCTGAGATGCTGTAAGATGAATGCTGGCTAGTTGGTAGAATTCCATGCGCTCTTCTCTTTTCTTGATTAGAAAATCAGCCAAAGAAGCATCATTCAAATCTTTGATTAATGGCCGATGGTCTTTCTCGGGCAATAATCTTTGAACCAAGGTATCAATGTCAGAATCAATCCAAATGGTCAAACCTTGTTTGTTCATCCATTCCATGTTTTCTTGAAAACAGGGGGTTCCCCCTCCTGTAGCCAGCACAAAAGCTTTTTTTTCTTTGAACCAGCGGAGGACCTTGGCTTCTTGTTTGCGAAAATATTCCTCCCCATCTTCAGCAAAGATTTCGGCAATGGTTTTCTCTTCGTTGGATTCAATTAGAAAATCCAAGTCATATCCCCCTGTTTTGAATTTCTTAGACAACCATTTTGACCAATAAGATTTTCCAGAACCCATCATTCCAACCAAGAATATTTTGGGGCCTTTTATTGGGGCTTCCTTAACTTGTTCCATCTTATTTGAATGCATTAAAACCTGTAATGTCCATACCTGTAATCAACAAATGAATATCATGGGTTCCTTCATAGGTAATGACGCTTTCTAAATTCATCATATGACGCATGATACTATATTCTCCAGTAATACCCATTCCTCCCAGCATTTGTCTAGCATCTCGGGCAATATTGGTGGCTATTTCACAGCTATTTCTTTTGGCCATACTTACTTGTTGAGGAGTGGCCCTTCCTTCATTCATTAAAACACCTAAACGCCATACCATTAACTGTCCCTTGGTGATTTCTGTAATCATCTCGGCCAGTTTTTTTTGTTGCAATTGGAAGCCTCCAATGGGTCTATCAAATTGAATGCGCTCTTGGCTATATCGCAACGCAGTATCATAGCAATCCATGGCTGCACCCAGGGCACCCCAAGCAATACCAAAACGGGCTTTGGACAAACAACCCAATGGGCCTTTTAATCCACGTACATTGGGTAGTATATTTTCTTTGGGAACTTTTACATTATCAAATACCAACTCACCTGTGGCACTGGCGCGCAAACTCCATTTACCATGGGTGGTTGGGGTGCTAAATCCTTCCATGCCGCGCTCCACAATCACACCAGTAATCACTCCAGCTTCATCCTTGGCCCAAACAACGGCCACTTGTGCAAATGGGGCATTGCTAATCCACATTTTGGCACCATTCAAAATCACATGATCTCCTGCATCGGTGATATTGGTTAACATTCCAGAAGGATTACTGCCATGATCTGGTTCGGTTAAACCAAAACAACCCAACCATTCTCCACTAGCCAATTTGGGTAGGTATTTGTTGCGTTGCGCTTCATTGCCATACGCATATATAGGAAACATCACTAGAGAGCCTTGTACACTTGCTGTGCTTCGGATACCACTATCACCGCGCTCTAATTCCTGCATCATTAAACCATAACTAATATAGTCCAATCCGCCACCGCCATATTGCTCTGGCACTGTTGGGCCAAAACAACCCATATCGCCCAATTGCTTGATCACCTGACTTGGAAATTCCGCTCGTTGAGCATAGTCTTCTATGATGGGAGAAATCTCTTTTTTTACATAATTCCTAACGGATTCTCTAATCAGTCGGTGTTCCTCAGTTAGCAATTCGTCTAACAAATAATAATCGGGTGATTGAAATAAATCGGTTCTGGCAGCCATAGAATTAATTTTATATGCTTAGACTGCAAAAATACTGCAGCCTGAATGATTTGTTTGCTATTTCTTTTTTAATTCAATTTCTCGGTTCATCTCTTCTTCATCAACGGGTCTTTCTGTCAGATCTCCAATCAAATACCTAGAAAAATAGTCCCCCATTTTCCAGAAAAAATATTCCGTCATGTCTCCAAAACCGTGACGCTGGGTTGGTAAAATGATCATATCAAAACGCTTATTGGCTTTGATCAGGGCATTTACAACGCGCATGGTATTGGCAGGATGTACATTATTGTCAATCTCACCATGTGATAACAACAATCTCCCTTTTAGGTTCTTGGCTAGGTCTGGATTTTTGTCAATATTATATTGAAAGCTGGTATCC
>Ga0136644_10001837_pt1 | contig 16596 bp, 16 predicted proteins | sample C_130820_EF_Meta_FD_94780 | JGI IMG/M metagenome (GOLD analysis project Ga0136644, IMG submission 94780) | Freshwater microbial communities from Lake Croche, Canada to study carbon cycling - C_130820_EF_MetaG (v2) (version 2) | ecosystem: Environmental > Aquatic > Freshwater > Lake | place... | reverse complement strand
TCCATTCATGAGGTGATTCTGGAGCAAATGAATCTGCTAAATCACTACTAACCTTGCCAAATTCAGCATTTTGTTTTAACCAACATGATTCTTTATCACAAACATTACTTAAATATTCACTTAATAAACGATGAATCTCTTTAGAATTATTTGTATTTATTTTTACATCTGGATGACGTGCATTCCATAAATCTCTTAATTTATACAAACTTTTATTTGTGTAACAAGAAAAATTATTCATTTCTCCTTTTTCTTTCGGACTGCAATTTAATTTTCTTAATTTTACAGTTTTTTTATATTTATGTAATCTATTTTTATTATTCTTTGTTCTTTTAGATTGTTGGGTTTTTATCATTTGTTTCATTAATTTCCTTCTTTTTGTTGTTGCTCTCATACTCTATATTGATATTTTTCTTTTTTTCAGAAAAAATAACCCCTTTATTTTTAAATTCTGGATTTTGTAAATTTATCTCTTTTTGTTTTGGTAAAATGATCTCTTTTTGTTTTGGTTTATGTACTTTTTTTACAAAATTATCTAAAGAATTCGGTTGAATCTTTATTTTACGCATTACTAATTTATCAGCTTCTTCTGTAAAATTAGATTCATTTGATGATAGAATACCTTTTTTATTATCGTGTATATTATTATTATTATTATTCATATCATCTATATCTATATAATCTTGTTGTATTATATCATTATTATCTACTGTTTTAAAATAATGAATACATGAATTTACAAAATTATCAAATGAATATTTAACATCTGGTGAAATATCTTGTTGAATATCTTTATTTATTAGTAATTCTTTTGCTAAATGGTAAATTCTTTTTCTATAAAAGTGTTTTTCTTTTTTATTTACTGATTTTGAAATTTTATTAGATACTTGTGATTTATATTGTTCTTTATTCATTAAAAAATCTAATGTTACTTTATTTATAAAATCTTCTGACATATATTATCCACTTTTAAAAAAGTGGAGCAAAAAACTTATATATCCACTTTTAAAAAAGTGGAGTAAAAAACTTATATATCTACTTTTAAAAAAGTGAAGCAAAAAAACTTATATATCCACTTTTAAAAAAGTGGAGTAAAAAACTTATTATCCACTTTTAAAAAAAGTGAAGCAAAAAACTTATATATCCACTTTTAAAAAAGTGGAGCAAAAAACTTATATATCCACTTTTAAAAAAGTGGAGCAAAAAACTTATATATCCACTTTTAAAAAAAGTGGAGCAAAAAACTTATATATCCACTTTAAAAAAAGTGGAGTAAAAAACTTATTATCCACTTTAAAAAAGTGCAACAAAATGATTATACTTTTTTTAATTTTAGATTTATAATATTATCATTTTTCTTTTTATTATGATATATAAGATTGTTATTTTGAAAATGCATTTTTGTTTTTGCATATTGTCCACAAGGCCCACAATGGTCCTCGTTAGATAAATCTATTTTATTATTTATTTTAATATTACAATCTTCTATTTTCCATCTACCGATTGGTTTGGGTAACTCTTTTGGTAATATTTTTGAAATTAAATTTATTATATATTTCATTATACATAATAAAGGTTAAATCTTTAAATATTTTTAATTCTATTTAATAGGTATTTAAATTGTTAAAATATATAGAATTTTTTAACAGCTTTGTTTTGTTAAATCCCTTATTTGAGTTCTTGTTGAATTAAAAAACATACTCGATCCCACAATATTTGGTTCAGGATTCGGATTAAAACTAGAAAAATGTTCTTTTTGAAATAATAAATTGTGTGTTTTAAATTGTCCTGCAGCCTTTGGTGTGTAACTATACTTATATAAATCGCTATTACTACTTGGTACATAAACAGATTGGCTACATTTTTGTAAAGCATAGATTTGATTTCTTAATTCTGATTCCACATTAATATTTGATGCAAATCCTGACCATGGTGACTGTGTATTACCTGGATTAAACATTGTATGAGGATTAAATGTAGGTTGTTGCTTAAAAGGAACATTTACTTCTTTTCTTGGATCTACTATTGGAAAATAAGAATATTTTGTCATTACTGGTCTTACGTCTAAATATGATTGTAACATTTGAGATGGAATATTTCTATCATATATTCTTTGATTATTTTGATTATGTTGTGTTTCAACACATTCTTCCATTTTATTATATTGATTCATTAATATAACTACATAATATTTTTATTTATAAAACTTTTATTTATAAAACTTTTATTTACAAAACATTTATTTACAAAACATTTATTAATTAATTAAAATATATAAAGGTTTAATTCTATTTATATATAGATTTTAAAATGTGTGGAATTTTTTCTCTATTAAATAGCTCAGATATACCACGTGGTACAATTCAAAATGAGTTTAATAAAGGGAAAAATAGAGGACCTGAGTTTTCTAAATTAGATTATAGTTTTATGAAATTAGTATTAGGATTTCATAGATTAGCAATTAATGGATTAAATAATGAATCGAATCAACCATTTAATATTAATGATATTATTTTAATATGTAATGGAGAAATATACAATTATAAACAATTATACAAAGTAATGGGAATAACACCTAAAACACAATCTGATTGTGAAGTAATTATTCATTTATATATTAAATATGGTATTGAGCAGACTCTGAGTATGCTAGATGGTGTTTTTTCTTTTGTTTTATTTGATAATCGTATTAGTGAAGATTTAAATAATAAGATTTATATTGCTAGAGATCCATATGGTATTCGACCTTTATATTATCTTAAAACAATAGACGAATCAACATATAAATATCCATTATATGGTTTTGCATCAGAATTAAAATGCCTTGAAAATTTTTACAATATTAATAAGGATTTGCATTCCATTAAACAATTTATACCAGGTACTTATAGTGTTTTTAATTTATCTAATAAAGTAAACTCTTTTTGGGAAATTGTATCTGAAAATAAACCCTATGTGATTCCTAGTTTCTCATATAGTTGGTTAGATATGGATAAAGAGTTTTTTACTAGAAATAGAAATATTTATTCACAAATCGCTTCCTATTTGAATAGTGCTGTTACTAAGAGATGTTTAACAACAGAGCGACCGATAGCATGTCTACTTTCAGGAGGATTAGATAGTAGCTTAATTGCATCATTAGTAAATAATTTTTATAATACCAATAATATGAATGGTAAACTAGAAACATACAGTATTGGTCTTGAAAACTCTGAAGATTTAAAATATGCAAGAATTGTTGCAGATTATTTGGGAACAAATCATACTGAAATTATTGTTACTGAGAAACAAATGTTTGATGCTATTCCTGAAGTCATTTATGCAATTGAAAGTTATGATACTACTACTGTAAGAGCAAGTATTGGCAATTATTTACTTGGTAAATATATTTCTGAACATTCTCAAGCAAAAGTTATTTTTAATGGAGATGGATCAGATGAGCTATTTGGAGGCTATCTTTACATGAATAAATGTCCAGATGATATTGAATTTGATAGAGAAACTAGAAGATTATTAAAAGATATTTATACATTTGATGTTTTAAGATCTGATAAGTGTATTTCTTCTCATGGCCTTGAACCTAGAACACCATTCTTAGATAGAAGTTTTGTAAATTTTATTTTATCAATTCCTCCTTCTTTTAGAAATCATAAAAATTACGATTATGCATGTGAAAAATTTATTTTGAGAAATAGTTTTAGTAAAGATCATTCTACATGTTTTTTAGATTCAAAAGATAGACAAATTTTACCAAATGAAATTCTTTGGAGAAAAAAAGAGGCTTTTAGTGATGGTGTTAGTAATCAAGGACGTTCATTATATCAAATCTTGCAAGAACAAATTTCAGATAAATTAAATTCAGAAGAACATAGAAATAGTTTTAAACCTTGTATCGAAACAGAAAAGTATTACTATAGGCAAATATTTGATAAATTTTTCCCAAATTGTCATTCCATTATACCTTATTTTTGGATGCCAAAATATACAAATGCTTCAGATCCTAGTGCTAGAACATTAGATTTTTATTCAAATGATAAATAAATTCTACAATCATTTATTATTATAATTTTTTCAATAATTTTTATAATTAAATATACAATTATTATATACTAAAATAAAACATGTTTTATAAATATAAATTAAATAAATTTCAAGAACGTATGTTTACAATATTTATTTATGTATCATATATATTAATTATTATTTCTGCATTAAATTTATCACAAACTGCTCCAAAATTACTAAGTAGTTTAGATTATTATGTTAGAATTTATATTTGTTTATTTTTATTATGGAGATTTAATCCTTTAAGAAAAATAGATACATTTACTAATTTAGACCGAAGAATATCATTTACTGCAGGTGTATTTATTCTAACTACTACAATATTAAATAATTATATCGAATATGCAAAACAAAAAGTTAAAAATATATTTTAATAGTAATATCAATAGAAAAATAAAATAAATATAAAATTATATATTTTTTTGTGTTTTATTCTTTCTATTAAATCTATTTTTCTTTGTTTTATTCAACTTATTCTTAATTGATTGATTAAAAAATTCATATAAATGACTTAATACTTGTTTACCTATTATTTTATCAATTGCATATTCGTGTTCACTCTTAACAATATAATCATAATTATATTTTTCTATATTATCTACGATAATATGTTCAAATTTATCATCATTTTTTATTAATTTTTTACTAATATTGCTATTTTTAAATCGTTGAATCATTTCGCTAAATTCTAAATCATAAAAGTATGGTTTAATATTAATATAATATATATTATCATTTGACATTCCTGGAAAAAAACTGTCATCTAGAAAACATATTTCTGCATTTGCAGGAATTTTTGTACATTTAATAAAATCTTTATGAGTTTTATCATGTGTTGTTCTACATATTTCAACATTCTTTCCATTAACTTTAAATGCAGCAATTATTTGATCAAATAATTTATATTTTATTTTTGATTCAAAATAAGAAATTATATGATGCGCCCATTCTCTAGGTCCTTGGTTATTTGTATAAATCATCATCTTATGACAACATTTTGATTGTTTTTTGTGTTTTAAGTATGTTAAAATATTAATAATATTTGGTCTTAAAAATTCAGGAAATAAGTCTAATATACTATTAAAATCTGATTGATTCAGTTGTGAATTTAAATTTGTTTTTAAATAGTTGTTTAAACAATCCCAAAATATACCATATTGTGTAAAATAACCTAGTGTTTCATCTAAATCAAATACAACTATTTTCATCTATTAATATATATATAGGTTTTAGATTTTAGAAAATTTTTAAATTTATTATTTTATTATTAATTATAAAAATTTTATATTCGTAAATAATATAGAATATTCTATGTCTGAACTAACAAATTCTGACTATACTAAAATCTTAGAATATTATAAAAAACCAATTCCCCATTCAAAAAGACTATTAAAAATAAATGCAGAAAAATTATTAGCAAGTAAACTATGTAGATGTATAAAAAAAGTAGATCCTATAAATGAAGCTAGATCTATTGGAATTTGTACAAAAACTATTTTTAATAGAAAAGGTTATACAAGAGGTAATTTTAAATGTAAAGGAAAACAATCTGTAACATTTAGAAAAATGAATAAAAAAAATAAAACAGTTAAAAATAGACGCTAAAATAAGAAATTATATAATATATTATAATTATATTATATTATTGTTATGACTACTAAATATTACGATATTATTATTATTGGAAGCGGTATGTCTGGCTTATATGCTGCGTATAATATAAAAAAAAAATCTCCTTCAACTACTTTTGTTATATTAGAAAAATATAAAAAACAATGGATTGGTGGGAGAACTAGTAATGAAATATTTTATGGAACGAGTATTGTTACTGGTGCAGGTATAGGGAGAAAAGATACAAATCCTCTTTTAATTGCATTAATGGATGAGTTACATATTAAATATAGTGAATATACTTCTATAATGGACTATTCAAAAAGGCTTAATCATATTGATATAATTAAAATAATTAATATATTAAAAAAAGAATATCCTAAACATCCTGAATTACATAATAAAACCTTTAAGGAATTTTGTATTAAAATACTAAATAAAGATCTATATAAAAAATTTATTATTTCTGCAGGTTATACAGATTATGAAAATGCGGATATATTGGAAACGTTATATAATTATGGTATGGATGATAACAAAGGAGGATGGACTGGATTACATATACCCTGGAAACAAATGGTACAAAAGTTGTATCATACAATAGGAATGAATCACTTTAAATTTTCTAATAATGTTATATCATTACAAAAAATAGAAGAACATCCTTGTTTATTTGAAATTAAAACTGATAATGGAATTACTTATCATTCTAACAAAGTTATTGTAGCTACCACTATTGATGGCATTAAAAAAATAATACCTGGTGCTTACAATAAAAATAGTATATACCAACAAATACATGGTCAACCTTTTTTACGTCTTTATGGTAAATTTGATAAAGAATCTGCAAAAATAATGAAAGAATATGTTTCTAACTATACAATTGTTCCAGGACCTTTGCAAAAAATAATTCCAATGGATTCAGATAAAGGAGTGTATATGATTGCTTATAGCGACAATAATAATGCTTTACTTCTAAAAAAATATCTTGAAAATACACCAAAAAATCGTGACTTATTTTGTGAATTAATTGAAAAATCCTTAGGTATAACTACTGGTAAATTACATTTGGTATCTATTAAAGATTTCTATTGGCCTATTGGAACACATTATTATGAACCTTTAAAAGGCAATTATAAAGATAGAAATGATTTTGTTTATCAAGTACAACATCCTGAAAAGGGTATATTAGTTGTGGGAGAAGCAGTTAGTAGATATCAGGGTTGGGTTGAAGGTGCATTAGAAAGTGTTTCATCTGTTTTAACAAAAAAATGGATTGTAGATGAATGTTATTGAATATAAGTAAATTTATTTATTTGTAAATAAATAATACATATGGTATCCTATTCCTGCAAAACCTAACATTAATATAAATTCAAAAAATTTTCTTGATACATCTCCTTTATAGTAACCTATATATACTAATAAGGGACCTATTAGCATAATATGTAATATGTTTACCCAATAACTTTTACCAATATTTATATTTATAACTGCTTTATAAATATGATACATAATGATTGTAATACCAAAAAATAATAACATGTTAAAAATATATTTATGCATATTTGATCTCATAATTCCAATATATAATAGGCATGGTCCTAGTATTAATACGTGAAATAAATGAAGAAATGTATTATAATTCATATATTAAATATAAATATATTTTTTCTAAATTATATATATAATTATGGTAAATACAGAATCTTTCAATTACGAAAATACAGAGATAAAAACCCAAACTGGTGGTAAAAAAATAGTGCGTAAGGTTTCTATTAAAAATGGCAAAGGTTATAAAAGTATAACAAAATATCATAAGGGTAAAAAGATAGGTACTATGAAAAAAGCTATCCATAAAGCTGATATTGAAATGATTAAAATAGGAAAATTTATTCCAGGATTATTTCTAGATTGTAATTGTAAAGAGAGAAAAACAAGAAAATCTAGAAAATAAAAATTATTAAATTTGTTTATAATGAAATGTATCAAAATCTTCTTTAAATATTTTATTTATTAGCTTTATTTCTCTAACTTCTAAACTAATAATATCAGTATTAGAGATATTTGATACATTTACTTTTTTTTCTTTATGATTAATACAACTAAAACCTATTTTAGTTAAAATAAATCTAAAATCTTCCTCTAAATTCTCAAATCTTCCTATTATATCTACTCCACAATTACCATTATTGTCTTGTATTTGTGTTTTTTGGCTCATAAATACATGTCCATATTCTATATCACTTACATTATTTTTGTTAGAATAATAATTTAAATATTCATATAATGAGATATTTCTGTTAAACAATATTTTAAAATGACGCCAACCACTTAATAATTTATCATATGGATTTCTTATAAAACAAAATTTAATATATGTATTCCATTTTTCTTCATTCATATTCATTTTTTCATTTAAATAATTACTTGTTTTACAATATAAAAGAATACCTAATACTTTATTGAAAAAAGAATTATCATATTCTAAATTATTTGTTATAATTTTACGATATTCATTTGTTTTACACACAATATCATGATCAGGTCGTCTTTTATGAATTAACGATAAATAACAAATAAAACCATAATATTTTACTAGTGTAGGACCGATATATGAACCACCTGTTTTAGGTATATGTATAAATATTGCTTTTTTTTCATGATTAATATAAATCATTATGTAATAATTTATATTTTATCTATTTTTTTTATACTAATTATCTATTTTATAGCAATTATCTATTTTATACCAATTATTTTATTATAATATCCATTATTTATTCTCTGATTTATTTTTATAATATCATTTTGATTGGTTTGATTTGTTATATTTAATAAATGATCCTTTTTTAGGTTTATAGTGATTATTTTATTATCATTATTTATATTGTTTTTTAATTGACTATATATATTCATTCTAAATCTCATTTTAGATATAATAAATATTTTTTTATAGAATTTTTATTTTTATAGAATTTTTATTTTTATAGAATTTTTTATATTATTTTGCTAAATGATCTAATGCACTTAACAATACTTGTTCTTGATCTGTTAGTTTCTGAAATATCAAATTTCTATCCATTGAAATTTGAAAATGTCTCGGATTATATCCAAAATTTTTACATTGTAAATAAACTCCATTATCTGTTATTTTTATTTCACAAAAAATAGCCCCTTTTAATAAATTTAATTTACTTGGATTATCAATTGGTATCCATCTTATATAAGTTCCATATTTTATATCATTCATTTCATCTACATATTTATATTTCTCTAATTTTTTTAATATATTTATTGTTTCATCTCTAGGTAATTGTAATTCTTTAATTATATTTAAATTCATTTCTCTCAATTTATCGCTTGTAAAATTTAATAATTGTTCATTATTTTCATCATCGAGAGCTTTTAATAATTTATTTATATCCATCTACTATATTTATAGTTAAAATATTTTTAAATATAAATATATATATCTATATTTTTATCCTGTATTATATATTCTTATAAAAATATTCTGTTACCATGCATTACCAAACACTCCAAAACCTCCAAACTCACTTGCAGGAATTGGTTCATTTGAATAACCTTCTGTTTGACCTGGTGTAGCCGCATTTACCAATGGTGTAGTATCTTGTCTATACATATTGTCATAATTTGGTAATTGTTGTGTTACTGTATTTGTAGTTGTGCTTGTTGGTAATGAATTGATAGAAGTACCATCTGTATACATTGCTTGGTTCATTGCAGCTTGTCCTGTAATTTGACCCGAGATTGGTTGAGTAACTTTCACATTTGTTTGTTTACCATTTTTATTCTTTTTTTTATCATCTTGTTTTCCTTCCCATAATTCAATTACACGGTCTACTAATATGCTTACCTTTTCACCTAATTTTGTTTGTAAACTTAATGTAATCATTAATACTGCTAAAATAATAAATACAATATTAAAATCTGGATATTTAACACCACTGTATGTTGGTACAAAGGTAATAATTCTATGAATTAGTAATAATCCTATAAACATTACAATGATTTGTATAATTATTTCTGCAGAAAGTTCTAAACTACTTTTTTTATCATCTGCTTCTGGTACATATTTTGACATTGTTTTATTCAATATTACAACAGGTAATAAAGCTATTAAAGAATATTGCATTATATTTAATATGTCTGATTTTGAATCATCATCAAAATTAAAAACATGTTTAAAGAAACTTTTTGAATCATCGCTATCCATATTCTATCTATAAGGTATAAAAAGAAATAAAAATATATATTTTGTGTTTAACATAAAAAGTATTTAAATGTTATTCTAAATATTATGATTATATTTAAAATGATTCATTTGGAATTTGAAAATAATGATAACTTTTCTAGTAAGATTTCGGAAAATATATTTAATAGTTTAACATCAGATAATTTACATGAAGAATATCAATATTTAAACCTTATTGAAAATATAATAGATAATGGAGTCTGGGAAGAAGGAAGAAATGGAAAAACAAAAAGTATATTTGGTAATATGATGCGTTTTTCTCTAAAGGATGGAAAAATACCTATTTTAACTACTAAAAAAACTGCTTGGAAAACTTGTTTAAAAGAACTTTTATGGTTTATTAGGGGTGAAACTGATAATAAAATTTTAAAACAAAATGGTGTTCACATATGGGATGCTAATAGTTCCAGAGAATTTTTGGATAGCAGAGGGTTAAAGGATTATGAAGTTGATGAACTTGGTCCGATTTATGGTTATCAATGGAGAAATTTTAATAAACCATATTTTAGTAAAAAATATGAAAGAGATATTATTATAGATTATGAAACAAATTATAGTGATTTTGGAAATAATTATTTAGAAAATGAACGCAATAAACTAGAAGAAAAAGGTGTTGACCAGTTACAACAAATTATTGATGCACTTAAAGATCCGAAAACTAGGAATAGTCGCCGTCTTATTATGACTGCATGGAATCCTTGTCAATTAGACCAAATGGCACTCCCACCATGTCATATTTTATGCCAATTTAATGTTCATAATGGAAACCAATTATCGTGCGCATTGTATCAAAGATCTAATGATTGTTGTTTAGGAACACCATTCAATATTGCGTCTTATAGTTTATTAACACATTTAATAGCAAAACATTGTGGTTTAGAAGCATATGAGTTTACACATTTTATGGGAAATTGTCATATTTATGAAGATCACATCCAACCTATAAAAGAACAACTTTTAAGAGAACCTTTTTCTTTCCCATTTCTCTCTATTGATAAAATCAAAGACAACATTAGTGATTATCATATTGAAGATTTTGACCTGATAGGATATAAGAGTCACGATGTTATTAAAATGAATATGGTAACCTAAATATTTTAAATTTATAATTTAATAAACATGTTTAGTTCAACACATAAATTAATATTCATATTTTATGTAATAATTTAGAAATAGTATGTGGGGTTAATTATTAAATTAAAAAATAGGAGATAAATTATTTATATACATTTTATATAAAAATTATTAAATGGAAAATATAAAAATTCCCGATGATTTTGATACATATACATATAAATCTATAAATACAGATTTAAATTCAATGACTGATGACCAATTAAAAAAACATTATGTATCTGCTGGATTTTTTGAAAATAGAAAATATAAATTTGAAAATATACCGGATGATTTTGATTATTCTATGTATATATATTTAAATCCGGATCTTAAAGATATGACTGAAATACAAGCAAAAAAACACTATGAATTTCATGGTTATAATGAAAAACGAAAATATAAAATTGAAACTTTTGATAATGAAAGTTTCGATAATGAAAGTTTCGATAATGAAACTTTAGATAATGAAACTTTAGATAATGAAACTTTCGATAATGAAACTTTCGATAATGAAACTACTTATAATAAAAAATTAGATATTTGTATTTTATTACATATAGGTTATTACGCTGATAACTATATAAATTTTTATACAAAATTCATTAAAAATATTACAAATAATAATAAATATAATTTTTTTATAAAAATTTTTATTAGTAAAGATATAGGTGATATTGAACATATAAAATCTTCGTTTAATAGTATATTATTACATAATATTAGTTATCATATTATTGAAAATATAGGAGCAGATTGTTATAGTTATCTTAATCATATATTAACTGATGAACACAATTATGATTTTCTTATAAAATTACATACAAAAAATATGTCTTATTGGACTTATTTATTAAATTCTATTTTTATGGATATTGATAATTTGTTATTATTATTTAAAAATAATGAAGATTATGGTATTATAGGACATTCTAGATATTTGCAACCTTTTTATTATGGATTAAATAATGAATATAAAACAAAATTATATAACTTATTGATGTTATTTGGTATAAATGAAAATCCTAATATCGATTATAATAATATACTTAATAGTAATTATAATAAAAAAAAATTTACTATAAAAGATAGTAAAAAATATCTGGAATATAGAGTAGATTTACATTATAATAATATGAAATATAAACAATGTTTTAATCATTTTAATAAACATAAAAATAAAGAATTAAATCATGCTGGATATAATATAAATGATACACAGTTTATTAAATTTATTGCAGGAACTATTTTTATTATTAGAGGATCTATATTAAAACAAATAAAAGCTTTATTCAATGATCAATTACTATTTTTAAAATATAAAATAGAAACTACTGAAAATATTAAATATTATTATAATTTTGATCACAATGGAACAATATTTAGATACACAAATTCATTAGAATATTTATTACAATCTATAATTTATAAACTAAAATATAAGGTTATTGGTTATGAACCAATACATAATCTTACAAATGCTTTATATTTAAAAAATTATAATTGTAATAATATTATAAATCAACCTACAAATAAACCTAAAATATTATTTATATCTAATGAATTATCCAAAACAGGAGCTCCAAAAATATTAAAAAACGTAATTCAAAAATGTATTGATACATATGATATTTACTTATTATCATATTATGGAGGTGAAGATACTAATGATTTTTATAAATTAATTAATAAAGATAAGGTTTTTGTTATTTATAAAGATAAAAGAGAATTGGGGTTTGAGAATTTTACACAATTAGTTAATATAACAAAAAAAATTTGTGAAAAAATTGATCCAGAAATTGTATACTTAAATACATTAGTAACAATATTTGGTATATATGGATCGTATAATAAAAAAAGAAAAATTATTTTACACATTCATGAAGCCGAAGATGAAATCATAACATTGTATAATGATAATATAGTAATAGGATATGATTTTATTAAATATGTTAATCATACTATTTTTGTAAATCATAAATTAAATGAAATATATAAAACTATATCTAATTGTTTGACTTCACATAATTCAAGTATTATTTTTAATGATGTTAATATTGAAAAATCTAAAATTACACATGTAAAAACAATAAAACAAAATAAAATTTTAATAGGTGGAGTAGGATCTATAAGTAGAAGAAAAGGATTTGATATATTTTTAGAACTAGCAAAATATTATGAATGTTTTGATTTTATTTGGGCATCTAATGAAAATTATAAAAATGAACTTCCAGTTAATATTAAAATAGTTAATTTAAAAACAAATGATATGTTTTCTTTTTATAAAAATATAGATTTTCTTTTATACACTTCTAGAAGTGAAGCATTTCCTTTATCATTTTGGGAATGTTTATTATGTAATAAATATGTATTAGCATCTAATAAAACAATACCATTAGATAAAAATATATTCAATGAATCTAATGTAGAATTATTAGATGGATATTCTAGTGTTTCTATATTCATGCCTTTTTTAACTAAATTAAAAAATAAAGAAATAAATCTTTCAGATTTAAATAATAAAATTAATACTGAATATATTAACTCTATATGTACAAATAATACAAATAAAATTATTAATATAATTCAGAATCAAATTATAGATTACAATAATAATATAAATATAGAGCTTACTATGCCTAATGAAATTAAATTGTATAATAGATTAAATGTCTATGAAAAATTTAAAGGATATAACTTACAAAAAGATATATTATTACATAATTTTACAGATTTTAATAATTCAATGAACCATTATCTAAATAATGGATTTTTTGAAGGTAGAAATATTTATAAATTCCCATGTTTAATAAAAAAACGAGTAGTTTTTGCATTACATGAACTTACATTTAATGGAGCTACAAATGTATGCCTTAATATAGCTAATAATTTACAACCATATTATGATATTATTATTATATCATGGAAAAATGGAGGGTTAATTAATATGTACACATTTGAAAATACCCCTATAATTATTGGCGAAAGATATTTTGAGTACGATTTAATAAAGTATTTAGATAGAGTTGAATTAGCAAAAAATATACTAAAAGAATTAAAACCTAATTTAGTTTATATTAATACTTCTGTTGCTAATGATTTTTATCATGCTTCATGTAATTTGAATATTCCAAATATATATCATCATCATGAAGGTATCATGGGTTATAACAGTGAATTAAAAGGTTATCAAATACCTATGAAAAATTTTGTAAAATATTACAATATAAAAGACAGTATATTTTATTCTGCATCAGAATTGACTACACAATGTTTACATGATATAATGGGAGTAAGTAATTCAAATATTATTAAAGAATTTCAAAAAATAAATTTTACTATGATTGATAATTTAAAAAACCAACCTAAACAAGATATTAAGATTAATAATAAAAAGATTATTGGGATGGTTGGAACCGCAATTTATAGAAAAGGGTATGATATTTTTATAGAATTAGCAAATATTTTTAAAGAATACAATTTTTGTTGGGTTGGATGTGATATTGATACTGAAATAAATATTAATGATAATTTAATTTTAATTAAAACAACTAATAATCCATATATATATATTAATCAATTTGATTATTTTATAATGACAAGTCGTGAAGATTTATTTCCTTTAGTAGTATTAGAATCATTATATTTGAAAATTCCAATAATATTATTAAAAAATTCTATTTCTGCATGGAATACTTTTAATAAATTTGGTGCTTTGTGCTTAGATGGCGAAGCCAGCATAAATACGTTTAAACAAATTATTAATAATTTAGAATCATATAATTTTATTATAGATACTAACACACCAATTAAAATTAAAAATCGTTTTGATATATCTAATATTGAATTTATTATTAATGATATAAATTGTTTAACAAATGGTTATATTAATCCAAGTAAAATATGTGATAAATATTATTATTATGAAAAGTATGGATATATTACATATGATTATCATAAAATAGCTGAGTTAATAAAAAACTTTCATACAAATGATATATACAACTATGATATATATAAAAATAAATATACTGATTTAAAACTAGTATTAAAATCTGAAATTGATTATAAAAATCATTGGGATACAATTGGTAAATATAGAAGAAATATGAATAAAAATGATTGGAAATTATTTATTTCTATGCATAAGCATCTTCTTTTAGATAAACTAGATAATGAAGAAGCATTAATCAAAAATAATATAAATTATAATAATACAGTATATTCTTTTAATACAAATAATTATATAAAAACATATGAAGACTTAAAAAATATGTCTTTTGACGAAGCAAAAAATCATTTTATATATCATGGATGTTTTGAAGGAAGAATGTGCCACTAATGAATATTCAACTAATAAATTATTAAAATTATTTCGGTGTAATAATTTATTTATATTTACGCTTTTCATAAAATCCATATTTTTCGTAATGATTCGTTGCTTCTAATTCATTATAATTAGCTAAATCATAATTAATACTTATATATATTTTCGCATTAAAATCATCTGGTATATTTACAAATTTATATTTACGCTTTTCATAATATCCATGATTGTCATAGTGAATTTTTGCTTCTATCTCATTAAAATTACATAAGTCACGATTAATACTAGTATATATTTTTGCGTTAAAATCATCTGGGATATTTACAAATTCATATTTATATTTACGATTTTCATAAAATCCGTGTTTTTCATAGTGAATTTTTGCGTCTAGCTCATTGTAATTACATAAGTCACGATTAATAGAAATATATATTTCTGAATTAAAATCATCTGGTAGGTTTTTACATTTATATTCCCTATTTTCATTTTTACCATATAATAAATAATGCATTATTAACCCTCTATTAGTATAATGTTTAATATCATTATTCATAATTCTATAATTTGTTGTATTAAAATTATCTAATAATTTTTCACATATTTCTGATGCTTTACAATATCTAAGAGTGTTATTATTTAACATATCATATAATAACTCATATGTATTACATTCATATATATATATATTATTGTTAATACAAAATATATTTAATAAATCATTATCATCTATAATATGGTCTTTTTTCTGATTTAATATTTTATTTATTGGTTCAATATATTTATCCATTATATTTCTTTTTATATCATTATAACTTTTTATATAATAAAAAAAATCTGATGCTGGCCGTATTGTACCCAATTGTTGTCCTATATTTTCTCGAAGTTTGCGTTTCAAATATGTTTTAACAGCATTGATTTGATAATGATTTATATGAATTGGTAATTCAAATAATTTTTCTTTATAATTATATCTAAAAAAATTTTCATCCTTTGAATTAATCTTATGTATATCATAAACAATTGATGTTACAGATGATATTTTAAATATGCTTTTCCCTGCTTCACTATAACTTTTATCATGATACCTAAAATTATCTATTACTAATCCTTTTGGTTTATCTATATGATATGATGAACCATATATTAACCATGGTATATATATTATATTATGCATATCAACTGTTTGTAAAAAATCATGTAT
>Ga0136644_10001833_pt1 | contig 16613 bp, 14 predicted proteins | sample C_130820_EF_Meta_FD_94780 | JGI IMG/M metagenome (GOLD analysis project Ga0136644, IMG submission 94780) | Freshwater microbial communities from Lake Croche, Canada to study carbon cycling - C_130820_EF_MetaG (v2) (version 2) | ecosystem: Environmental > Aquatic > Freshwater > Lake | place... | reverse complement strand
TTAAAGGTCTTTATGGCGATAATCATTATCCGCTTCTACCTGATTTTATTCATCATGAGTCGCTCGAAGTACGGAGTAAAATGTATGATTGGGAAATAAACGAACACCTTCATACAGATTTATACCAAATTTTTATGATTGAGTCGGGAGGTGGCCTTTTGTTTTCGGAGCAAAATGAAGTTTCTATCGAAGGCCCTTGCTTGATAATGATTCCGACAAATACCCTGCATGGTTTTTCTTTTGAGCCGAGTATAATAGGTGATGTTTTGACTTTTTCTGAAAATTTTTTGGAAACACTTTTTAAAAATTCACCTAAAATTCTGCTCGAATTGAATCATTTGAAATACCTCCAATTTGACAATGACCCAAGCAATTTTGAGCAAATAAAAAAATATAAAAGTCTGATATTAAAAGAGTTATATGAGGAAAATTTAGAAAAACAAGCCGTAGTTCAGTCGTTGTTTACCTTGTTTTTTATCGGTATTTTTCGTTTTAGCTTTTCACTCAAAAACACCATTTCGGCATCAGAAAACCGTACTTTGATGTATTTTCAAGCATTTAAGAAGCATATCAAACGAACGATACAAGAAACCAAACCCATCAGCGAATATGCCAAAGAATTGAATATCACGACCGTGCACCTTAATCGAATCTGCAATGCTTTGGTTCAGAAATCTGCCTTACAAATTGTGCAGGAAAATCTGATTGTAGAAGCCAAAAAATATTTACTCAATACAAATTATTCGATTTCGGAGGTTTCGTATTTACTCAATTTCAAAGACCCTGCCTATTTTACTCGACTTTTTAAGAAACAAACGGGGGTTTCGCCAAGCGAATTCAAGAAAATATAAAAGAAAAGGCGACCAGAGCCGCCATTTTCTAAGTAGAAATTTATATAAGTGTAGTTAAAATACGATTGAAGAATTATTTATACTTAACCAAAAATGGTTTGTGAAAATTCAAATATTTAATTACCTCATTATCAGCACTTTGTGCCGAGCGACGGTCGTCTCTTAACCTTTGTAACTCTGTGCCTTTTGAGCATAATTGATAATTTAGTATGTTGTTATCCACTTTTTCAGTGAACAGAATGAGTCCGACCCACGGTTCGCAGCACAATTATTCCATAAAACCAGCTTTTGCTTTTTGACCAGTTTTTACCCAGTTTCTCAATTCATCGAAAGTTTTACCGGTTTGTTCGTTCGTAAAATTACAATGACCTTGTCCGTTTGTGTATTTTACGCTAAAATACTGTTGTTTTCCCTGCTTTTGAATAAGGTTTTCATAACTTACAATCGCCAAATCGGCAGGAATCAGTTGATCATAAATTGTATGTAATGCCAAAGCTGGTTTGTCAATTACGCCAGTTCTATCATATTTATCGAATAGCGTGTTTATATTTACAGTTGCGACCAATCTCTCAGCTTTCTGATTTACCACAAGACTATTTGGAAATCTTCCATAAATTGTATTGGTATTATCATAAGGGTTTCCACCTGCCTTTTTAGCAATATCTCGCAAAACTCCCTCGCCGAATGCTAATGCAAAAGCCAAATCATCGGTTTTTATATCAAAATGTTTGGCAAATTCTACGGCAAGTAGCGAATCTTTTGCATAAATTGCCTTTTTCATCAACATTGCATTTCCAAAAGCTACCTGCATAGATACTACATCTTTGGGCTTTGACATATCAAAAATATCATGCAGAGAAGTAGCAATATTTGGAAAAAGGCCATTGAAAGTAGCAAACATATCAAATTCTTTGCGAGTTTGAAGATAAATTCGTCCAGCCAACGGACACATCGGTAAACCGCCATTATAATTCTGTCCATAATTTTCGAGGGTAGCCAGTGTAATTCCACCACCCATCGAATGCCCAACCATAAAAGTTGAGTCTGGTTGACCGTATTTTTTTACAAAATATTGTCTTAACGACTCAGTATCATCAACACCTTGAACCAAAGCTAAACCTTGAAAAGCATAATCTGACGCTGCTACTGCAAACCCCCTTTCCAAAAAAGGAGTCATTCGCTTCGGAAATTCTGGATTCTGACTTTGTGCGGGTTTCGACCCCATAAATTCGTATCCATGAGCATACATCACCAATTTTCCTTTCCAGTTTTCGGGAAAAAGAATTTTATATTTCGCTCCATTGATGCTTCCTGTATCGGTTTTAACGATATTTTGGGCAAAAATTGTGTGAGCCAGAAACAATAAAACTAAGGCTTTTTTCATGGTTAATCCCTCTGAAAGTAAGTTTTTATTAATAATAGGTTAGTACTTAAACTTTGTTTGCAACTTATATGCTAAAAATTTCACTATCCTCACTGACAATCTTTTAATATGGTCGAACTTGGAAGCGACCGAGCGTTGCCCGCCGTCGCTCGGTTCATTCCATTTTATGCTTCTCCCCAAACTTTTAGGGCAGTATTTACTGTCAAATCAAGTTTACGCCATTGGTCATCGTGGCTCATATCGTTTCCGTGGTGCGTTGATGAAAACCCACATTGCGGACTCACACAAAGATTTTCGATTGGCGTGTATTGAGCAGCTTCGTCGATGCGTTTGCAGAGGTCGTCAATGTTTTCGAGTTCACGTTTTTTTGATGAAATAATGCCCAAAACCACTTTTTTGTTATTCGGCATAAAACGTAGCGGAGCAAAATCACCCGAACGTTCATCGTCGTATTCAAGCAAATAACGGTCAACATTGATTTCGTTAAAAAGGATTTCGGCAACTGGCTCATAACCACCTTCAGCAAACCAAGTGCTGCGGTAATTGCCACGGCAAAGGTGAATACCTACCATCAAATCAGCAGGGCGATTATCAATAACTGAGTTGATAAGTGCGGCATAAGTGCGAGGCAATTCGTTCGGGTCTTCGCCTCTTGCTTGAGCGGCTGCACGCATTTTAGGGTCGCAGAGGTATGCCAAATTTGTATCATCAAGTTGTAAATAACGCAAACCTGCATCATATAAATGAGCAATTTCTTCACGATAAGCAGCAGCTAAATCGGCAAAAAACTCATCCATATCTGGGTACGAATTAATATCAATTGATTTGCGTCCACCACGAAAGTGAATCATCGTTGGTGATGGAATTGATACTTTTGGCGTTTGCGAAACAACCGTTTTTAGATAATTGAAATCGGCTACCTGAATGTCTTTTACGTGCTTGAGTTTGCCTGTTACGCTCAAAATAGGTGGCGTGAAACCATCTTCGGCTGCTTTGGCATTTGGATTAGCATCAATGCCACCCGTTACGCTTACGCCTGCCAGTTCTTTCAAGAAATCGAGATGAAAATAATCACGACGGAACTCTCCATCGGTGATGGCTTTCATGCCCGTTGCTTCTAAATGCTTTACAGTTTCAGCAATCCCTGCATCTTCGATTGCTCTTAATTCTTCAGCAGAAATTTCTCCTTTTTTCCACTTGAAACGATTCTCTTTTACTTCTGGTGTGCGTAGTAAACTACCCACGTGGTCGGCTCTGAAATTTGACAATTTATTTAATTATTTTTAAAATTTAATGCGAAAATTATTTTATTCATTGCCGTCTGCTTTAGCTGACGGATACCATAAATTCAAAACGAAATTAGCTTTAGCCGAAATAAATATTAATTTTTGGCTAAAGCCGATTTTGATGTTTATTAGCCTATTATCCGTCAGCTAAAGCAGACGGCAATGAAATAGACTTGTTTATTAGTAATAAAATAGGATGCTTACTTCTCTTTTTAACTTATTTCTTTTGAATCTATTTTTGCGGTAATTAAACCCGATAAAAGTGCTGGAACTGCAAAAATCAAGAAGTTGGTGGCGATTCCTAAACCCGCTCCAATCAATAATCCACCAATCAATGGACCTACGATTCCGCCCAAACGCCCCGCTCCCATTGCCCAACCCACGCCAGTTGTACGAAATTCGGTTGGATATAATCTAGCTGAAAGTGCATAAAGCCCAACGAAACCGCCTTGAATACCAAAGCCTAATAGTGCCAAAATAAGCAGGATGACATCTGAGCCAACAAAAAGACCAAACGATGCCATTAAAACACCTGTCAGAACCAATATTATACCCAAAGTTTTCTTTAAGCCATATTTGCTCGAAAAATATCCTTGTGTAATAATTCCGAAAAACGCCCCAATATTAAAGACTGTTCCTGCATAAATCGCCAATTCCATCGAAAGTCCTGCATCTTTTGCCAATTTTGGAATCCAACTTGTGAGGAAATACAAAGCAGCAAATGCCATGAATAAGGCAGCCCAAAGCTGAAGCGTTGGTTTTTTGAAGTCGGTTTTGAGCAATTGGTCAACGGGCAATTTTGATTTGATTTTATCAATTATTGGCAGAGATTCTAAAGACTGAATATTCATTTTTGCTAGAATCTTATTCAGTTTTTCGAGGGCATTTTGGGGCTGAGTTCGTAAATAAAAATCAATTGATTCCGAAAGAAAAAACAGAATCAATGGAACAGAAAACATAGAAGCAATGCCCGCAATGCGAAACATTTGTTGCCAACCTTCAGCCGGAATTACTTTAGCAGCCACCAAACCCGCTACTACCGCACCAATTGGATAACCCGAAATAACAAAACTTACCCAAAAATCACGGGTTTTGTTGGGAGTGTACTCAGAAGCAAGTGAAGCCGTACTTGCCAACATACTTCCAATACCAAGTCCGCTTACAAAACGATAAATCAACAACTCAGTAATTGAAGCGGCATAAGAAGTAAGATAAATACAAACGCCCATAATGATGCCGCTAATGAGAATGATGGATTTTCGACCGATTTTATCGGCAAAAGGAGCTAAAAAAAGCGTCCCGATAGTCATTCCGAATAGCCCTGCACTAAAAACTGTACCCAAAGCCTGCGGAGAAATATCCCACGCTTTGGCAATAGCGGGAGCGGTGTAAGAAATCACCAGTACATCCATACCATCAAGCATATTCATTAGAAAACAAATAAAAATGGTGGAATACTGCAGACTTGTCATCGGATTATTATCGATAAGAGCCTTAGGGTTGAAAGTCATTATTTTAGTGTTAGAGGTTGAATGTTTGATGTTGAATTGAGGGTTTAGTTAAATGCTTGATTGTGATGTTTTTACGATGGCTGTCAAAATTCTTATAAATGAATTGCATTCTTGTTTGATTTCTTCAAAATCATATTCAATAAAATTTCCTGTCTCAATGAGTTTAATCCAATAAAGTGTTTTACGAGCTTCTTTTGAAGCAATACTCATTTTTGCAAAAAAATCGTTCTTTGAATATCCAGCATCCGCTTCTTCTACATTTGCCTCGATGCTTGTCGCACTCTTTAAAAATCGCTTAAATAAGACATATTTATTTTTTATCAATAAAAACTTATAAACCTCTATCGACTTCAAAGCAAAATTAAATGTTTTAGATTTTATCAAATTTCCTTTCATCAAACATTAACAATTAAGCATCAAACATTTATAAAACTTCCCAAACTTGAATTGTGACGTTGTTTGGGTTTCTGATGCCTTTACAAATAAAAATGGCATTATTCATCCATTCGTATTTACCTTGTGGTGCTTCAAATATTGGTATCGCACAAAAATAGCACTCCGTTGGCGAGACAAATTCTCCTCTTTTACAAGCAGTAAAACGTCCACGTGGTTCTGTCCAAAATTGTTGACCGAATTTAATAAAATAGACTAAATCGCTCGCTTAGATAGCATTTTGAGCAATTTTTTCTTGTAAACCCCAATTTTTTATTGCTCGAACATTATGCGGAAGTGTGTTAATTCCCACGCCCAAAGGTTAAAATTGTTTTGACCGATTCAAATATTTTAACCTCTAATCCAGCTTTATGAAGGCTCAAAGCGGTAGTCAATCCACCAATTCCAACACTGATTATAATAATTTTCATCAAAAATAATTATAACTTTTTTACAAATTTCTGCATTATACCTTGATTTTACTATGCAAAATAGGAGAATAAATAGGCAAAATCAATCATAAATTGAGAATTCAAATACTCTAACTGAATATAATCTAACATGTTAGCCTTAACTAATGAGAATAATGCCGTTTAGGAACTTTTCAATACGGGTAATCCTTAAGCCATTGCCAAAAATTTTCTCGATGAACAATTTTTGTTTCAACGGGTTGATATGATTCTAAAAAAGCTTGTGGAAACTTAGATTTAGCTTCAGGATTCCATAAAAGTTATACTTTTTATGGATTATAGTCCACAAAAATTAACATTTTAAGCTATTTTTTTAAAAACACTATTTTAATCCCAACATTCTAATCGCATTTTCTTTCAAAATTAATGGCTTTACTTCTTCTTTGAAACCAGCTTCTTCAAAATCTTTCATCCATCTTTCGGGAGTAATCAATGGAAAATCAGTTCCGAAAAGAACCCTATTTTTGAGCATTGTATTGGCGTATTGAATAAGTTGTTTCGGAAAATATTTAGGCGACCAGCCACTTAAATCTATATAAACATTAGGCTTATGCATTGCTACCGAAAGGGCTTCATCTTGCCACGGCCAGGAAGGATGAGCAATAATTATTGGAGAATCAGGGAAATCAATTGCCACGTCATCGAGGTGCATTGGATTTGAATATTCTAAACGCAAACCACCGCCGCCACGCACGCCAGAGCCAAAACCCGAATGACCCGAATGAAAAAGCATCGGCAATTTGTATTCGGCAATAACTTCATAAAGATGATACGCCATTTTATCGTAAGGATAAAAACCTTGTACCGTTGGATGAAATTTGAAGCCTTTTACGCCATAATTTTCTATCAAATCACGGGCTTCTCTTGCTCCCATTCGGCCTTTGTGCGGGTCGATGCTCGCAAAGGCAATCATCACATCATCGTTTTTGAGAGCAGCCTCAGCCACCTCGATATTCGGAATGCGACGTTTGCCAACATTATGCTCTGAATCAACGGTAAACATGACAAAAGCTAGATTATTATCTCGATAAAAATCGGCCGTTTCTTGAATAGTCGGGCGTTTATCCGACTTAAAATATTTGGCAAATGCTTCATCCAATTCTGGACGATAATCATCGTGCGGTTGGCAACACGACACCTCTGCGTGCGTGTGTACGTCGATGGCAATTACTTTTTTTAGGTCTATCATATTTTTTAATGACGAATATTCGAATGACGAGTTACGAATTTTTTAAAATTACAATTTATTCGTATTTAATGGTTTGAAAAATTCGTCACTTGTTTTAATTTTTTTTTCTTGCTGTTTTGATTGATGAAACTGTTATTGCTAAAAGTTCATCAGCTTCTTTAAAAATTGGCATAATTTCTTGTCTAATTTCTGGTAATAAAGCAACTATGAATTCTAACCAAAACATAGTTTCGTCTAATTCTTCTTCAACAATTTTTAATTTATTGATAAAATCTGGATTAGACTTTCCTCTGCAAGCTGCCCGATAATTTGCAGCAGTAGCTGGAGCAGAACGAACAATTTGATTTCTTACGGCCTTAAATTCATGCTCATTTGGTAGCTTTCTTGTAAGTAAAACTACCGAAATCGCCCAATTTTTGTATCTATTTTTTAGGCTTTCGATATCCATAAAAGTATTTTTAAATTCAAAAATTATTTATTTTGTCGAAAAACTATTTGTCATTCATTATTCGAATAATTCGTCATTGGAGACTACTTCCCTCCCATTCTAATCGCTCCATCGAGGCGGATTACTTCGCCATTGAGCATGGTGTTTTCGATGATTTGTTTTACTAAAGCAGCAAACTCAGACGGTCTGCCCAGTCGTGGTGGAAATGGCACTTGTTTTCCCAGAGAATCTTGGGCTTCTTGTGGCAAGGATGCCAACAATGGTGTTTCAAAAATGCCGGGTGCAATTGTCATTACTCTAATACCCATTCGAGCAAATTCACGGGCAATTGGTAGCGTCATAGCCACAATTCCGCCTTTAGATGCCGAGTAAGCCGCCTGTCCGATTTGTCCATCAAAGGCTGCAACCGAGGCAGTATTGATTACAATTCCTCTCTCATCTTCGGTATTTGGTTCATTATTTTGCATTTTTTCGGCTACTAATCGAAGGGTATTAAAAGTACCAATTAGATTTATATTGATTACTTTTTGAAAGAAATCTAAAGCGTGCGGGCCGTCTTTGCCAACTACTCTTTTGGCGGGGCCAACTCCGGCACAATTAATGATTCCTTCGATACTTCCATAAATTTCAACCGACTGATTAACAGCATTTTGGACTTGTTCTTCGTTAGTTACATCAGTTTTTATGAATTTCGATTTTGTCCGTAAATTGGTTTGTGCGGTTTTTCCTAATTCTTCGTTTACATCGAGTAAAACAGCATTTCCGCCATTTTCAATAATCATTTTAGCGGTTGCGAAACCTAAGCCAGAAGCTCCGCCTGTGATTAAGAATGTGTTGTTTTCTATTTTCATACAGCTCCCTATCTCCCGAAGGGGTAATTAAAATTATTTTATACTTATCTTTAAAAATACGCTATTTGTCACTATACATTTCATTCACCAAATCTATTCTATATTTCAAAACTGCTCTTTGGTTCAACGAACCTTTGTCAGTTATTTCGCCTAAATCAATAGAGGGTTGGTCAAGAGCAATGACATATTTTTTTATCATTGTCGAACTACCAGATGAGGTTTTATTAAATTCAGTCAACCAATTATTGATAAAATTTTCTACTTCCGAGTGAGTAAAAGCTTCTTTGTTTGATATTTCGGAACTCAAATTAGCTAATTTTCTACAAGCATCGGCATTTAAAAATAAAATTGTACCAATATATTCTTTATCCAAACCAGCTATCACCACATCTTGAATAATTGGCGAGCCAGTCGAAATAACTTTTGCCTTCAAAACTCCCACGTTTACCCAAGTTCCTGTCGAAAGTTTGAAATCTTCAGCAATTCTTCCATCAAAAACCAAACCTTTATCGGGCATGTTTTCATCTAAAAATTTTACGGCATCCCCTGTTTTATAATAACCATCTTCATCGAAAGCATTTTTGGTAGCTTCATCATTTCGCCAGTATCCTTTAGTTACGTTGGGGGCTTTGTAGCGAGCCTCCATTTTATCGCCATCGGGCACGAGTTTTACATCCATACCAGCCACAGGCACGCCCAAAAGTCCAGAAAATGCACCGCCCCAATTAGCAAACATAGCAGATGGCCCCGACTCAGTGCAACCCAAACCAGTAATTATCGGAATTTTTACACCAATCGTTTCTACTGCCAATTCTTCCAAACGATTCCAAACTGGCTGAGCCAAACTCGCCCCAGCATAAAACAAAATATTAAGATTTTTGAAGAAGTTTTCTCGCAAAGCAGGCTCTTTTTCAAGAAATGGAAGCAACATTTCGAAACCTTTTGGTATATTGAAATAGGCCGTTGGAGAAATCTCTCGGAGATTCTGAACGGTTTCTTCGATACCTTTGGGAGTTGGTTTACCATCATCAATTAAAATTGTTCCGCCGTTGTAAAGAGCGAGTCCGAAATTATGATTACTTCCAAAAGTATGATTCCATGGAAGCCAGTCAATAAAAACAGGCGGTTGCTGCTGCATAAACGGAAGCATCTGCGTAATCTGCTGTAAATTGGCACACCACATTTCGTGATGATTCATTACGCCTTTAGGCAAGCCAGTTGAGCCAGAAGTAAACAAAACTTTGGCAATCGTATTGGCATTTACTTTTGTAGCGGCAGCATCTACATCGGCCGTAGCTTTCGTATAAAGTATTTCTTGAAAATACACACCATTTTCGCCATCGGCAGTAACGACAATCGTTTCAGGAAAAAGTTCCTTGGCAAACTCGATGGCTTTCTGATACACTTTTCCACTTTGGGCAAAAATAACTTTCGGAGTCATCAGTTCGAGACAATGCTTGAGTTTACCAAAATCATCAGAAACTAACGAATACGGCGGTGAAATCGAGGTATAAGTAATACCAATATGCACCGAAGCCAAGGCCAAAAGTGCGTGTTCGAGGCTATTTTCTGATAAAATTACGACAGTTTCATCAAGTGTAAATTCGAAATTTAATAAATACTGAGCGATGCTTTTTACTTTTTCGAGGGTTGCGGCATAAGATAATTTATGCCAATCTCTCGTTGTTGGATTTCTTCTACCGATAAAAGTATGATCAGGTTTTGTATTTGCCCAATGCACTAATTTATCGGTGATTTTAATGGGAAAGTCGGCCAATAATTGCTCATTTTTGAAATGAACAACAGCATTTTCGAGTTGTTTTTTATACGTTTTGGTGGGACCGAATTGTGTATTTTTATACATTCCTTTTAGATGTTGAATGTTTGATGCTTTATGTTTAATAATTTATTGCTAGAAAACCGTTTATTCTCCTACTTTCTTGGCTTTTCCTTCTAGAAAATCTTTTAATCTTTCTTTAGCTTCGGGAGCATTTTGAGCGATAGCTGCGGTTAAGCTTTCAATCAATAAGCCTTCATTTTGTGCCGAATCAACGATTTTTGGTAATACGTGCATGAGTGCATAATTGGTCATACCTACATTTGAAGCTATTTTTTTTGCTAATTCCATGCCCTTTTCAAGTCCTTGCCCCTCTTCAACGAGATACTGAGCCATTCCTATTCGCTCGCCTTCTTCGGCTTTATAAACCCTACCTGTAAGCATCATGTCGGTCATGCGAGCCATACCAATCAATTTTGGAACTCGCACCGATGCTCCGCCACCTACAAAAATTCCTCGTTGACCTTCGGGAAGTGCATAAAAAGTACTTGTTTCGGCTACTCTGATATGGCAAGCTGAAGCCAATTCGAGTCCGCCACCTATAACTGCACCGTGCAAAACTGCCACTACTGGCACAGTTCCAAATTGTACTTTTTCAAGTACACGATGCCACATTCGAGAATGATGTAGCCCTTGAATAGCATCACGTTCTTTCAACTCCGAAAGGTCAAGTCCTGCCGAAAAGTGTTTTCCTAAACCATAAATTATTGCACAACGAACCTGCGAAGGAATATTTTCAAAGACTTTTTCTATACCCAAAATCAAATCGTCATTGAAGGCGTTGCGTTTTTCAGGGCGATTGATGGCCACCAACAGGATTTCGTCTATTATTTCTAATTGAATTGACGCAGTGGGAGATTTTATTTCTTGCATTTTATTGTCCAAAATTTGATTGACTTATTTCAATACAAAATTGAACAATAAAGAGATTTTTAAATAGGTAAAATAATGAATAAAATAGGCAATAACAATCATTTTTGTAAATTTCTATATTCTTTTGGCGAAATTCCTGTCTTAGATTTAAAGAATCTCGAAAAATCGCTTGGCTCAAAGCCTCCAATCTTAAACGCAACTTCGGCAATACGCATAGGCGTCTGTTTGAGCAAAACTTTTGCTTCCAAAACCCGCATTTCTTCTAAAAGTTCATGAGCAGATTTGCCAGTTGTCGTTTTTACGCATTTGTGTAAATGATTGGGTGACACCGCCAAAATTTCGGCAAATTCAATGACGGTCTTTTTATTGTAAATCTGTTCTGAGAGTAAATTTTTGTAGCGTTGCGTAAGATTTGAAGCTGCATTATTAGTCATTTTTTTTGTTTGACTATCCAAAAACTTGACTTCATTAAAAAGCGTAGTCAAGTACAAAGCAATGATTTCGGCACGATGCGATTCGTTTCGAGTCCGCTCCGAAAATAGGATTTCTAAAAGATTTGCAATTCTGATTGTTTCTTGAACCTCAATCAATGGTTCGGCTGTAATTTGAAAAAACGGAAAATCTTTTTCGATGTCAACATTAAGCATAGGCTGATTGAAAATTTCAGGCTGAAAATGACAATAAAAACCTTCCAAATCCTCAGAAATGGCTTCGAGCGAAGTGATTTGGTCGGTAGAAAGACAAAAGAACGTATTTGCTTTTACTACATAATTATTCAAGCCTTTGCTTCTAATAGCAAATCCTTTGCTTACGTACAGAAAAAAATAAACCGAACGTCGATGCGGCAAAATGGGTAATTTCAGAAAAGATTTATAGTTTTCGATGCGTTCGATATGAAAATTTTCATAAAAACTTGAAACTTTGGGTTTCCAATTTCCAAAAAGATAGTCATCAAACTGCGAAGGGTTAAGTTTTGGTATTTCTTTCAAACGAGTCATTTTTTCAACCATAGATTCATTTTTTGATGCAATATATAAAACCTTGTGAAACGATTCGGCGGAATTGCAGTAAAACTACTCAGACCCAGCTTTTTGAATAGGAAAACAAGGTATTTTTACCGAACTTTGCAAAAAATATGTAAAACAATTGGGCGACGTTCCGTTGAGAGGCTCCCCGAAGGATTGCAACAAGCTCTCCCAAATTGTTTAGAAGAAAAATGAAAACAAAAGGAATAGTAAAAAATAAAATCAATATCGTTACGCTCGGTTGCTCGAAAAACATTGTTGATTCGGAGGTGCTTTATACACAGCTCAAAGGTAATGGCATGAAGGTTGAACACGAGTCGAAAAAAGACGATGCCAATATTGTTATCATTAATACTTGTGGTTTTATTGATAATGCCAAGCAAGAATCTATCGACACGATTTTGCGTTATGTCGATGCAAAAGATGCAGGAATTGTTGATAAAATTTATGTAACTGGCTGTTTATCACACCGTTATAAAGATGAACTTTCGGTCGAAATACCGACGGTCGATGCGTGGTTTGGCACAAATGAGCTACCAAGAATGCTCAAAACACTAAAAGCCGACTATAAACATGAGTTAGTTGGTGAACGCCTATTGACTACTCCCGCCCACTACGCTTACCTAAAAATTGCTGAAGGTTGCGACCGCCCATGTAGTTTCTGTGCAATTCCGCTCATGCGTGGAGGACACATAAGCCGCCCAATGGACGAAATTGTTTTGCAAGCACAAAATTTAGCAAAAAAAGGCACAAAAGAATTAATTCTGATTGCTCAAGACTTGACTTATTATGGTCTTGATATTTATAAGAAACGAAATTTGGCCGAACTACTTGATAAATTATCAGACGTTGAAGGCATTGACTGGATTCGTCTGCAATATGCTTATCCTTCAGGTTTTCCGATGGATATTTTAGATGTGATTAAGAATCGCTCGAACGTTTGTAAATACCTCGATATGCCGCTGCAACATGGTTCGTCAGAGATATTGAAAATCATGCGTCGTGGCATTGACCGCCCAAAAACTGAGGCTTTGATAAATACTATTCGTGAGAAAATACCAGAAATTGCTATCCGTACGACCTTAATTGCGGGCCATCCAGGTGAAACCGAAGAGCATTTTGAAGAAATGTATCATTTCGTAGAAAAAATGCGTTTCGATAGATTGGGGGTTTTCCAATATTCTCACGAAGACGATACGCATTCATTTACGTTGCCAGATGATATTCCTGCCGAAGTAAAACAAGAACGCACTGATATTATTATGGAGCTTCAAAAAGGGATATCGGCCGAATTAAATCAAGCTAAAATTGGTAATACTTACAAAGTTTTATTTGATAGAAAAGAAGGCGGTTATTTTATCGGAAGAACAGAATTTGACTCGCCAGAAGTTGATAATGAGGTACTTGTGCCAGCTTCTCAGTACGTAAGAATGGGCGATTTTGCCAACGTAAAAATCAATAATGCCGAGGAATTTGATTTGTATGGTGATTTGGTTTGATTTAGTGCTCCTACACAATCTTTACATACTGCTAACAATAAGCCCGTACGGTCACATGGATTGAGTTTCCAGTTTTAAATGGCAATATCCATCAGCCAGCCTTCAGGAATAAGACCATCGAAAAACGGAAAGAGAATATTACTATTTAATGGCTTGTTTTGTAGTGGTATTGTTAAACTTATGGCTTGTGCATTTGCCATATTTAGATTTTGGGCATCATATTGAAAATGATAACCATCTTCATCTTCTGAAATAATTCCAGCAAAGTCTGTTTGATAAAAGACTTTTCCAATCCTACTCATCGGCTACCTACTTTCTGATTACGCCCAGTTCACTACCAAATAAATCAAGCACTTGGTTCACTTTATCAAGTTTAAGAGTAGTCTTACATTGTTCTAATTTACGCACATAACGAAGCCCAACCACTGCCTTAAAAGCAAGTTCTTCTTGCGTAATTTTCAAATTCTTACGCTATTCTTTAATGAATTGAGCAATTGATGATGCATTTTTCATACCATATTGGGTATAATTATTGATAAATATGTAAAATCTATACCTTTTTGGGTATAAAAACAAATAGATTTTATGCTCAAAATAGTAAAGAACTAAAGGCAGCTTTGAAAAAAAAATCTTACTGGCGAAAGTTTAGGACGACATTTTGGAACAATGGCTGGTAGTTTTCAAGAAAATATTCCGTATTTATAGATATAATAAGGATACAATATGGATATATTCCTAAGTATAACTTTTCAACCATTTCAAACTCCCTCGATACATTCCTTCTTTGATTCTATCTAAAACTAAATTTTGGAATTTTCGATAATCAGTTTCGATTTCTTCCTTTGGAAAATAAACACTTATTTCTTTAATGGCTTGACTGATGTTTTTTTGCTCCAAAAAAGCATCATACAAAACCATATTTAAGGTATCCAATTCAAATTCTTCGTAAGACAACGTTTCAATATTTGCAACCTTTAAAATTTGCTTGAAGCTTGGTTCGGAAACTTCAATTATCTCAGCATCATCATCAAAAATGAGTTTTTGATTTAATAGTGTTTCAAAAGATAAGCTATATAATGCTTCCACAGAGTCATAAATAGCCATGCCTTTGCCATAAAAATATTGCCAATTTTTGACCTCAAAGGTTTCAAAATGGGTCTTTAAATGTAGAAAATATGAATTATTGTTGATAATAGGTGACAGTTCAAGTATTTGATAGGCTTTATTATGAAGCACTAAGCCAGATTCTTGACAAACTTTCAAAATACGGTAATAATACTCAGGATAATCTTTGCGTAATCGCTTGGCAAGGTGCTGGCAAGTTACGATTGTTCGTTTAAAATCTCCAAGTGCATGAATAAATTTTGTTTGATACGGTACATTCTCAAAACGGGCAAAACCTGTATAAGTTGGGTCAAAATCTTCTTCTCTTTCAATATAATATTCAATAGGAACGTTTCGGTATTTTGCCAAGCTGCAATACAATAATTGCTCAAACGCAATATTAAAAGTTGGCATATCTATTTTGTCTAAATGTTGTACATTTCTATCAATAAATGCCAAAGAAAGGTCGGTATATTCCTTGAAAATACCCAAATTATGCCCTCCAATGATGCCAGTATTACAAGAACGGATAACAGAATTTTTAGATAAAGCAGCTAAAATAGGTTCTGGAATATACTCAAAATGTTCCTTTACTTCTGCCATACTCTTATAATAATAGGCAAAATCTATTTCTATATTCTGCCCTACTAATTCAGCTTGATTGATGCGTTCATCAAATCGTTCCCAAATGAATATATCACCATCTGCATGAATAAAGGGCTCCGTTTGAAGACTATAAGAATAAATTTTCGCCAAGGCCCAAAGTTTAGGAGAGTAACGATTGAGTATATCTAATTCTGAGTGTATTTCGTTATAAGGAAGGTTTAAAATATCAATCAGCACTTGTTTCCCATCTGCATCGGTTACTAAATTGGTCAAACCAAAAACTTGCTAAATTGCAAACAACTCAATGCCCATGACATCCAATTATACTCAGGCGAAAGCCACCCAGCACAGTTGTGAAGTGGATTTTGTTGGGTATTACCTGACCAAAAGGTTTGAACGATTCTCATAATATATTGATTATTAAGTATTTATTTTTTGATTTTTGTTAAATTGAGGGAAGCTTTCAGTAAATTAGGCTTATTGTTTTTATCAGAAAGAATTTCTTAGTTCATTGATTGTGGCATTGAGAAGCTCAATTTCTTTAACATGTTTTAAGATCATTTCTTCCAGTTTTTCATTATCTTGCTGTTGTTTTAACATTATTCTGTTCTGAGTATCTACCATTTTTTCGTATTGCTCAATGAGTTTTGGAATATTGTTTGGACTAATATTATGTTGAATAGTTTCACCAACGGCACTTTTGATAGAGTGGATAGACAACTTAAAAATGACCGATAATTGCTCCAAATGTTGGTCGCTGATACCAATTTCGTTTCTTTCGATGCGACTAAGATACGGTTGAGAAATGCCCAAAGTTTCGGCAAGGTAGCGTTGCGGGTAGTTTTTAGCAAGCCGAATGGCTTTTATTTGCGTACCAAGATTTTTGTTCTTAAGATATGAATTGCAGCTGAAAGTTGTAACATGTTTTTTCCAAAAGTACAATTATTTCCAATAAAGCTAAATGCTATTGAGTGAAACGATTTCATTTATACCTAATTTATAACTAAATTATTTTATGTAAATATTTGAAAATCAAGTTTTTATGTTTTTCTCTTACACATAAATAGTTTTAAATACATTTATATGCACATATATACGTAATCCAAAAATTCGTTAGATTTCACAATTATTACATAGTTTTGAGCCATCAACTCGAAGCCTCGTAAAGAGCGAGCGTAGGATAGTTGCTGATAAAATTTAACGCATAAAAGCAATGAAAGCGGAACGCCGCCCGAAATCAAAATTTG
>Ga0136644_10001832_pt1 | contig 16615 bp, 19 predicted proteins | sample C_130820_EF_Meta_FD_94780 | JGI IMG/M metagenome (GOLD analysis project Ga0136644, IMG submission 94780) | Freshwater microbial communities from Lake Croche, Canada to study carbon cycling - C_130820_EF_MetaG (v2) (version 2) | ecosystem: Environmental > Aquatic > Freshwater > Lake | place... | reverse complement strand
GGATGTCGACGACATGCAGGAGAACATCCGGATCGACCGCGGCCGCTGCGTGGCGCGGTGCTACCGGGTCGCCGAGATGTTCGCGATGTGGATGATCGACGTGGGCGTGCTGCAGTTCTACGACGCCGACGGCGAGATGCTCCACACGGTGAATCTGTTCACCGAACTGCAGCCCCAGCGGGCTGCCGCCTGACGGCGGTGGCTCGGGCCCGCGACGGCAGCGGCATCCGCCAGGGATGTCCGCCGGGGTCGCGGGCCGTTTCCGATCGATGACGGCGGTTGAACGGTGTCGTCGCGTTGGTGGAACGTCCTCGGGGGGGCGGTCTGCGCGGTGCGACAGCGGGGGGCTGGCGATGGCTGAGAGTGGGCGTGCGGCGCAACCGCCGCGCCTGTCGATCGTGATACCGGCGCCGCGCGACACGGCGGCGCTCGAGGCGACGCTCGTGAGCGTCCTCGAGCGGCGGCCCGACGACTGCGAAATCGTCGTGGCGCTCGGGTGCGACTACGACGATCCCTGGAACATCGCCGAGGAGGTCCGCTTCGTGCGGGCGTTGCGTGGCGCCGGCCTCGTGGGCTGCATCAACAGTGGCGCGGCCGCCAGCACCGGGCACGTGGTCCACGTGCTCGCCGCCGGCTGGCTGGCGACGGATGGCTGGACGGACGTGCCGCTGGCCCGCTTCGACGACGACGGCGTGGCCGCCGTGGTGCCGCTGGGCGTGTCGGCCGACGATTCACAACGGGTGGTGTCGGCCGGCGTGCGGTGCGGCCACGGGGGCCGCCGCATCGAGGTGGCCGACGATCCGCGCTGGCGCAAGGCCCGCGCGGGCGACGGGGCGCCGGCGGGCGTCCGTGCGCCGCTGGGACCGGTGCTCGAGGCTGGATTCTGGCGGTCCGACGTGTTCACGCTCGCGGGCACCGGCCTCGCGACGGCCTGCGGCGATGAATGCGCCGACGCCGACACCGCCATCACGCTCGCGCGGAGCGGCGGCAGGACGGTGCTCGAACCGCACTCGCGGGTGGTGGCGGCGGAGCGGCGGCGGCCGGGCGGATTCCGCGCCGGGCTCACGGCCGAGCGGCTCTTCTGGCGGTCGCTCGCAGGGCAGTCGTTCGTGGTGGCGATCGTGATGCACGCGTTGGAGGTCGTCCGCCACGCGGTGGCACGGGCGCCGCTGGCAACGCTCCCCGCTTTGCTGGGTCGGCTCGTCGGGCTCGTGACGGTCGGCGGCTACCTGACCCGCTACCTGCGCCTGCGGCGACTGATGGCCGCGGCCGCGCGGCTCACGCAGACCGACGGGATCGACGGGGCCACGACCGGGGCCGACGCGGCGACTGAGGAGCGGACGACGATCAGGATCGACGCGGCGCATGGCGTCGCGGGCCGGCCGCACGGCCGCGTGGCGCCGCCGCTGCGGAAGTCGGCCTGAGAAGGCGTCGGGAAAAAACGCCGTTTTTCCCGGTATGTGCGCGGGAAAAAACGCTCGGCGGCCCGGGGGAGCGTCGTGGCCGGCGAGCCGATCGGGGCCGTCGCCACGGGCCCGCCATGGCCTGCTATCGTCCGTGGGGCACCGCTGCTAAACTGCGTCTGGAAGCGATGGTCGGCGTCGCGGGCCAAGGAACCGCCGGATCGGCCGGTTTTTCCTGCTGCCAGCGTCCGGATGCCGAGATTCGATCCGATGCCGAGGATTCCCATTCGTCCCCGTAGCTCAATTGGATAGAGCGTCAGCCTCCGGAGCTGAAGGTTACAGGTTCGACCCCTGTCGGGGATATTTGATTTTTGCGGTTTTCGGCACGTCTAGCGATTTCTCTCGGGTTTGGTGAAGGTCTGACGGCTCCTGATGGCTGCTGATGGGCCCTGATGGTGCCGGAATTGGTGCCGGTTTTTTTGGTACGCCGGTGGCAGCCGCCCAGTCCTCGTCCCGGACGGCGTGGTAGTGCCGCTGGCGAATCCGCTTGGAGTTGCCGGTCCAGGCGCTCACCGCCTTCTCGCTCACGCCGGCCCTCTCAAGGTCGTCGGAGCACCTGCCCCGCAAGTTGACGACGAGCTTCGGCCACACCTCGATGCCGGCCTTCGCCACAAGCCGCTTGGCGTGCGTGCTGAGCGTGCCCGTGGACCGCGCCCGCGGCAGCACGTAGACCGCCCCCGGCTTCCGCTCGCGGAACGCCCGCTCCAGGTGCGGCCGGAGGGCCGCGAAGATCGGCACGACGCGGGTGGCGCGGCCCGGATGGTGCTCGAGTTTCGCCTGCCGCACCGTGAACCGTGACTTCTCCCAGTCGATGTCGCTCCACTTGTTTCGCCCCAGTGAGTTCCCGCCGTACTCTGCCCGCGGATCCGGCCGTCGTTACGATGCGATTGGGCGGCGTAACGGCCCGGCCCGGCCAAGGCCTCGGCTGCACGCACTTGTTCCGTTGGTCGCCACCGTCGCGATGCCAGGCCACCCTCGCTGTTGGGCCGTTGGCCCGACAAATCGCCTGTGACGGACAGGGCGTTGACGAGGCGAATCCAGGCCCCGTTGATAGCGGCCAAAAAAGCGGCCACAAAAGCGGCCAGAAGCGTCGCCCCAGGCCATCACAGAGTTTCGCAAACACCTTATAGGATTAGGGTTACGCCATTCTATGAGTCCTCACAAAAGCGGCCATACAAGCGGCCACAAAAGCGGCCATAATGATGGTATGGCAGCGCCAAAGGATAGAGACGAAGCGGTAAGCGAGATGGAGCCGATGCGTATAAGCGAAGCGGCTCCATCTCGATCCTCGCTGAATGACAGAGCCTTAGAACTCGTCGCCGCCTCCACTCGGCTCGACCAAAGTCTGCCGACCGAAGTAGCCGGCGCGCTTGCCGCTCTCGTCCGCTCGATGAACTGCTACTACAGCAACCTCATTGAGGGTCACAACACGCACCCAGTGGACATCGAGCGGGCACTCCTCGCGGACTACAGCACCGAGCCAAGAAAACGAGATCTCCAACTGGAGGCATGCTCCCACATCGCTGTGCAATCTTGGATTGACGATGGAGGGCTCGCGGGGCGCGCAGCGACCGCAGATGGCGTCCGTGAGATTCACAGGCGATTCTGTGCGGAACTCCCCGAGTCGCTTCTGTGGAGCGAGACCCCCGACTCCGGAAAGAAGACTCGCGTCAAGCCGGGCCGGTGGCGTGAATCCGATGTGAAAGTAGGCCGCCACGTCGCGGTGAGCCCCGGTGCCATTGAAAGATTCATGGCGCGTTTCGAAACGGTCTACGCTCGTCTCGGCAAGTCTGAATCCATCCTTGCGGTGGCGGCGGCGCACCATCGTCTCCTCTGGATTCATCCATTCGCCGATGGTAACGGTCGCGTCGCAAGGCTGATGTCTTATGCCATGCTCCAGGACGCTATCACCACAACTGGCATCTGGTCCATCGCTCGTGGACTCGCACACCACGAACAAGCCTATAAAGATCACCTGGAATACTGCGATCGTCCGCGACGCGGAGATCTCGACGGTCGAGGCGCCTTAAGCGAGGCGGCTCTTGTCGCCTTCACAGCGTTCTTCTTGGATACTTGCCTCGATCAGGTGAACTTCATGAGTCGCCTCATACGGCCCGACCTCCTTGCGGGCCGGGTAATGGGTTGGGCCACAAACGAAGCAAAAGCCGACCGCCTTCCCTCGCGATCGGATTGGGTTCTTGACAAGCTACTTGCTCGTGGCACGCTCGACCGAGGCGAAGTCGCCGGATTGTTGGGGGTGAGTGAGCGCACATCGCGTCGGGTAACGTCGGCGCTGCTGGATCTCAAAGTCGTGGTATCGGATTCACCGCGATCCCCATTGCGTCTCGGTTTCCCGGCGACGGTGGCACACCACTGGCTGCCCGGCCTGTTTCCAGAGGCTCCAATCGACGGACGGTAAGTCCGGTGGTCCTAAAGGCGCGGCACTGGGCCCCACAGAGTGGGCAGGCTCGCCTCGTGTTCGCGGCGCCGCAGGCGGAAGCGAAGAATGGTTCACACCTTGGCCTCATCACCGTCGTTCTTTACTACTGAGAGTGAATCGCCGAACACCATCCGGCTTGGCCAGCATGGTCAGGTGGTCTGATAGCTAAGAAAAAGCGGCACAGGTTTCCCCGTGCCGCTCTCTCTTCAGCCCACCCACACCCGACATGCCGCCCGGTAGCCGCATGACGCGCAGGTTACGGTTGAGGGCGCGGGATAGAACACGCCGCTCTCGATCGCCCGCCAGACCCGCTCCACGCCCGCTCACTGGCCGTGGAAAAAGTCCTCCGGGACTTTTTCCAGGCATGAAAACCTCTGGTTTTCACGGGAGCTGCGCTCCCGGGATCGCATCCCTGCGATCGAGCAGGCTGTTTGTCCACAGCCTGCTAACGTGCGTTTCACGGCGGCTGGCTCGACCTCGCGAACGTGCTCTTCAATCTGTGGTTCCCGCGTTTTCGTGAAACCCAGAAACCGGGTCGTGATCTTCTTCCCCGGGCTGATCTCTGACACGAGGTGGCTGTACAGCAGCAATTGCTCACCCGGCCGGCCCCCTGCGAGACCTGCGGAAGCGCCCGGATGACGGCGAGCGGATCCTGCAGATCGGTCGTCCCAGGCAGCTGAACAGGCTCGAGCGGAAAGACCATGCCGCGGTCGCAGTCCCAAGCCCCGAGCCGCCAGGACTCGGCCCGCGCGAGTGCCGTGAGTTCCCGCAGGGCCTCGGTGGGCTCGAGCGTCTGGATCCAGATGGCCGAGAAGGCGGCCTGGATGAGTTCACGGAGGCGGGAGGCGAGGGTTGGTGGAGCTTGGTTCGTGACGAGAGTCGCGGATCGATGGTTTGTGTGGTTGTTTTTCGTTCCGGCCATGGGATCTCCGTGAAGTGCTGTTTGGCAGATGGCTGCCGCGTGTAGACACGGCGGCCGGACGGCGGCGCTCATGCGGCGCCACCGTCCGACCGCCACGGGCCAGAGGCGGCCCGGAGTTTCTCGGTCATCCTGCGGCTAACTCCCCTGCCGCAGTTGCTCGCCGCTGCTCTCACGCGCGAAATACTCCTGCGTGAGCTGCTCCTGGCCGGCCACGCCGAGGGCCTTCTCGAGGTCCCGCGTGGCGTCCTTGCACGAGCCTCCCTGGAAGCCGCTCGTCTTGATGGAGACGGCGCCCTCGGGCGAGACCGTGATCTCGATCCGCTTCTCGATCGTGCTGGTGCTCGTCATCAGGCGGCACCTCCAACCTTCACGGTGACGCGGATCGATCCGTCCTCGAGCTTGGTCTCGGTGACCTGATGCCCCTTCTTGCGGGCCTCGATCCGAGCCTTCTCCACGGCGTAGGCCTGCAGGAACCGGTTCAGTTCCGCCTGCGCACCCCAGACACCGTTGTAGTTGTCGTAGGAGAGTTTTCCGGAGTCGATCTCGCAGACGATCGGGTACTGCCAACCGGGCAGCTGCACACACAGACCCGTAGCCGTCGCGTTGAAGAGGCGGACGGTCTTGTGCTCCGGGGCAGCGAGCTGGAGCCGGGCGCACGCGGCCCGGACAGCCTGTGGGTCGCGAACTTCGGTCGTGATCTGGACGATGTGGCTCAAAACGGGAGTTCCCCTTCCTGGTCTCGGGTGTCTTGGTTCTCGGAATCGGAGTCGTGAAACGGGTCAGGGTCGGGGGCTGGCTCATGGTCCAGCTGCCATTCGAGGTCTCGGTCTGATCCGTCATCCGGCTCGTGCTTACCGGCTATGAGCAACGCCGGCTGGCTCAGCCCGCTACGCAGCCGGCGGTGCCCGGGCTCGGCCTCGAGCGCGAGCCATTTCGGGCTGGCTCCGACAACCTCATCGACGAGGACGTCGACGAGCTGGGCATCCGCCGGGCCGGCTCTGGTCACGAGCCAGAGAGCCATACCGCCGACAGCCAGCACGGCGACGATCACGAGCACCGGGCCGAGCGAGTTCACGGCCGCCGCCCATGCGGAGTCTTTCGCCGCGAGCTGGCCGAGTTGCTCGAGGTGCCCGGCCAGCTGCACCCGTTCGCTCGAGAGCTGCGTAACAGCCTCGGCAATCCGGATGTTCTGGTCGGCCTGGATTCGTGCGGTTTCGTTCGCGGTCTCGGCGGCGTGCTGCAAGGCCCGGTTGGCGGCTTCGACTGTCGGGTCTGGCTTCCGCGTGAACCAGCCTGCTTCGGCTGGAACTGCGACCAGCGTGCCGACGAGCACCGCGAGCAGCAGACCGAAGGCGCGCCTCAAGAGGGCCCGAATGCCTGCCCAGCCGAGTTTCAGGAACCATCTCGCGAGCCAGGGCACGACGGCTGCGATGGTGATCGGTGGCTTCATGAGCCCCTCCGGGTTGAATGGGGTGGGTGATTGGGGCCAGCGGTGTTGGCCGGGGTGCCGGTGCTCCCGTGGTAGCTGCGGAGTTTGTCGAGCAGCCGGGCCGCGAGCGTTTGGAACGCCCGTCGGATCCGGTGCTCGCGAGAAAGGGCGACAGCCAGCCCGGCGGCCAGCAGCGCGAGGAGGAGTGTGGTGTTGTGGGTCATGTGTTCTCGAGTTAGGGGAAGGACTGGAAACAGCGGCGGTGGAACGGAGGCACCGGGCTTGCAGGTGCCTTTGCCGTCAGTTCCGCGTGGCGAGTTCGGCCAGGTCCACGGCAAGCCAGGTGCCGGTCTGGAAATCCAGAAACGCGACCTCGCGGAAGAAGCTCGCGGGGACCAGCTCCGGCGTGAAGCGCCAGGTCGTCGGATCGCTTCCGAGCTCGAGGCCCGCAAGCAACAGGCCCCGGCAGATCTCGTGGCTCGTGCCGGCGATGCGGGTCAGATCCTCGAAGCCGTAAGGCGCACACGAGGCCGGGACTCTGATCCGGGCGAGACCTCGCTGAATCTGTGCCGTGATGAGCTGGCCGGGCATGCCCGGGATCGGCACCTTGGTGGCCGTCGGCTCCCACCGGTCGGACGTGCTGAACCACGCGACCGGCTTCTCGTGCGGCTCGATGCCCGCGGTGCTGGGCTTGATGTGGCCGGAGAGGATGATCTGCCGGAGCTTGAGGCCGGTCGTGTAATGGAAGACGTGGTCGGCGGGCGGGGGCTGCTCGGAGGAGTCGGTCGGGGCTGACGAGTCAGGCGAATCAGGCTGGTGTGGCGGCGGGATCGGGATTAGGTGGACGGTGATCTTCATGGGCGGGTGCGTGCGCAGCGGTGGCGTGGTTGGAAGAACGGGAGGCGGCCGCCAGAAGGGCGACGGCGAAAAGGAAGCCGTCGGCCGGGGGCAAGGAAGCCGGCCCGGCCGCCGAGGGCACATGCGGCCCTCAGCGAATATGCCCGGATTTCGATGGTTTTTTAGGCTCGGGGGGCCGATGGGTGGCTCCCCGAGGCGCCCACACAGCTGCGGCATCTCTCGCCGTGGCCCCGCCATCCGCCCACGAAGCAGCCCTGAGTACTGCCCGTCAACAGCTACCCCCTATGACGGTGGGGCCGTGAAGCGTATTTTCAGGGTGCTCCGGGGAGCGCGGACCAACGTTGCCCAGTCTGCTTGGCAGGCTTGTGAGATCAGCCCGGCCCCCAACCACTTCGTAGGCAGACGCGAACGAAGGTCGTCGTGGGCTTTGGAATGCAGGCGGCTACCACGTTTGTTGCACGAACATGCATCGTGACGGTCGGGATCTGGGGCAATCGCCCGAAGTTTGAGCAGTCTGCGACTTACCGGCACTGACGGCCTCAGCCTGAACAGCTTTCATGCACGCAGTCAAACGGCCCGAAACCTGCCAATCCTCTTTGGCAGCGCGATTCCGCGGGGTGATGCGCCGGGGCAGCCGCCCCGCCCCGACGGCCTGCCGCCCACGCTGCTCTATTTCTGTGCCCCAATCAGCAGCTGTGACGAGGCGGGAGTTGCTCGAGTCGTTTCGCGAGCGGTATCCGATCGTGCTCACGCGGAGCATGCGTGCGGCCCGGCGGTGGACAGAAAAACATCGGCAGGGCATGGAGCGGGCGGGCCTGCTGGCCTCCTGTTCCGCGCAGCGGCTCAAGCCGCACGCGATTGACATTCGGTTGAACATCGACCCGGTGCACTGGTTCCTCGCCTCCCCACGGGACACGCGGGCGAGTTCGTATCTGGAAGACGCGGCAACGGAGTTTCAGGCGCAGGGACTGGAACTCGACTGGACGATCGTCACGTGGGTCGCCGACTTACGCTGCTCAGGCAACGACTGTCGCTTGGCGCTACCACGGTTTTCGCGGGGCGAAGTGGACGGACATGAAGAAGCCCGAGCGGCGGCAGTATCCGAAGAACGCGTACCGCGTGTTGCTCACGCGGGCTCGGCCGGGGATGGTGATCTTCGTCCCGCTGGGGGCGAAGCGGGACAAGACAAGGCGGCCGGGGTTCTATGAGGCGGTGCAGGACTACCTTGCCGACCCGAGAGCACCGCAGTTTTAGGCCGCGGCGACGAGCAGATAGACCTCGCCCTTCGTCTTCAGCCGCGCGATGTCGCCTTCGACCCCGTGTTCGTGCACTTGACGCCGCAGTTCGAACGTCTCCGACTCGAGGCAGGGCTGCCTCGGATACGATTCGGGAATGGCCATCTCCACCTCGACGACAACGATCAACCGGTCCGTCTGCATGAGGCTGGTTCGCTCCACACGTCGTCCGGCAATCCGCATTGGTCAACCCCCTTTTGAAAAAGCCTTCGTCACCTACACCGTACGTCGTCACGAGCTTGGCCACGTTCTCGTGTTGCAGCAGGCTCAAGAACCTTTTTCACTCTAGGCAATAGGTCACCCGCATGTCGGCCGACGCCATGAATCCCCCGCCTTGCCCTGCCGACGTGAGCGTTGTCGAGCTTTTGCGCGAGGCAAAGCCGGCGACGCTCGCAGCTCTTCAGTCCGAGTTTATTCCGCTCGTCGGCGGCGGGATCGTGAATCCGTTCGGCCCTACGCTACAGCTCATTGCAGCTGTCGGTGAATGGCGTCCCGGGCTAGAGCTGCCGATCATCTGGGCGATCCTGAACCCTTTTTCGCAGGTGATTCAGCAGATCGGCGTGCTCAAGCTGCGGGCCCTCGTGAGCCCGGCCGAAGTGCTTGCGGCCGTAGTCCCAAAGGAGCCGGGGGGCTGCCCGACGGCTCTGATCGCGAGCCCACTCGCGCAGGGGAGGCCAGCGGACCTGGTATCCGGCATGGCAGGCTATGTGGCCGCTTGTGAAGGTGTCCGCGATACGCTCGATCGAGTGAGAAAGTTTCCAGGGGATCCACGATCACGAGTGCAGGACGAGCTTGCCAACGCTATGAAGGCCATGAAGCAGCGGCGGAACGGCGAGCCCGTTACTACCGACTCCGACCTCGCACTCACGACCCTAGAGGCCGGGGAGTTTGTCCAGATTCAGCTCGAGCGGGAACATTGGATAAACGAGTGGCAGGCGTTCGTCGACTGCTGGTGGGAGTCGATCACTCGCGCCCCGCCCATGGCTCCAGTGGTGAATCCGCTGCCGTTTACGGACATTGAGCCGATATTCCAAAGGGTGACCGACATGTCGGCAGCTACGCTCTCCGCCACGTTTCCGCACTGGCATCAAAAGGGTTCTCACGAATCGCGGTGAATGCGGCTTCGGCGGTGTTTAAGACAGCTCGCCGCACACTGCCGCGCAGCCGAAGGAGAAATCGCTGGAAATGGATATTGATGGCGACGACATCTGGCACGAAGACGAGGAGACGTATTGGGGCGGACCGCTTCCGAAGCCCGGCCAAGGATGGGCATTGGCGGCAAGCACGTATGACGGAATGCCGCAATGGGAGCCGGAGTATGCGGCGATCGGCCGAGCGGTGAATGCTCTACGCATGTTTCAGGAGATTCCCAGCCACGAACCAGACTGGGGCCTGCTGCTGAAGGGCTTCCGGCATCTCCACGTGCTGGCTGATGAGGACATGGAGTCGCCGCCGCTTTGCGATCTTGATGACTTTGAACTTATAGGCGACTTCTTTTACGTGCGTGAGAGCCAGAACGAATGGGGGTCGCGATTCCTGGTCTACATTCTGGAGGATGAACCCACACTCACTGACCCGCTCCTGGCAGAGTTTGAGGAACTTGCCCGTCGACTCCGGGAATACCCGCCGCTGCAGCCATATGTCCGCTACATGTAGAATACCCATGTGCGTTCATATTGTCTCCCAGAACTGGCTTGCGGATGAACAGCGCCGACGTGAATCGCCTGTGGCAGAAAGGCTGTTTAGAACATCACGAAGTGACTTCATGAATCATTATACGGCAAGCACAGGTGCAAGAATACCGAATACTACGCTAAATACTTCATCGACAACCGGACCCGCCGAGCTGTTGGAACGTCCCAATGACTGTGAGACACCTGCAGAACGAAGTGACTGTTGCAGGGTAGCTGCAGTCTGTGGACTTGCGACCTATTCTCGGCAGGTATCATCCAGTCCTCACCGGCAAGCGTGAGCGACCTTGGGAGGCCGTCGATGACCTGCTCGGGGGGCCGGCATGTACGGCGGCCAGCACGGAGGCTCGGGCTGACCTCTTCCGGGCTTGTGTATCAGCGCTCATGAGAGAGTTCGGGCACAGTGGGCGCGGGTGTCGGTGGCAGGGGCGTAGCCCCGACCGTAGCCGCCCTCGTGCCGCCGCCGGCTCCGCCCTGGAGGCCGTTCCTCCGTCCCGCTTAGTCATCGTCCTTGGATATTGAATGCGGGCCGCCGCGTTTCGATCAGCTCAGCTTCGAGGGCCCGACGAATCTGCTTCCGTTGTGCATCCGCAACGCCTTCGTAGGAGCGGATCTCCACGTACACGTCATTCGGTCCGTGTTGCCAGAGATGCTGCGCGAGCAGCTGCCGATCAGAATGAACGCAATGCTCCTTTACCACACGTCGATGCAGTTCGTCCGCTTCGCCGACATACAGACACTGCGATGACGTTCCAAAAACGTAGGTGCCGGGAACACGCGGCACCTGGGATCCGTCCGCGCGAATCACCGACACGCTCAGCCGGATGATCCGCGTGGGCGGCAAGAGCTTCTGGGCAACCAGCGGCTGAAGCTGTTTTGCTTTACGCAGGCTCATGGCCGCGAGCCGGATGTCCTTCGGCGTGGCGACCGTCTGAAACTGCTGGGCGACTCCGTCGAAGTCCGACCGCATCAGGGGATCGCAGAGGATGCGGTCCACCGTGGTGCGATGGCGGTCCTCTGCGATCCGGGCAGCTGTCTCGGCGACATACTTGTAGGAATCATGATTGCCGCGATACCGCTTCTCGACGACAGGTCCGAGTTTGCCCGATTTGCGAAGGTTCAAGAGCAGGTGCCGCGCCTCGGTGACTGTCACGGTGATCGCTTCGGCCCCGGCCCACTGCTGAACGAACGCATCAAACCGGCCAAGCTTCTCGTCATCACACAGCAGTTCATCCGTACTCACGCCATCGTGGCTGGCACAAAAAGCATACTTAACGGCATCGCGTAGAGCGTCAGAAGAAGGCATGGTCACGCTGCGAGCCGACGTCAATAATTGAACCAGATCACTTCGATGCGCTCTTCACCGGAGTTCGCCATGTGGGCCTTCGTTTTCAGCTCCTCGCGGCGCCACGCCTTGAGCTTATCGTCGTAGAGCGGGGCGGTATAGCCACTCAGCATGGCCCTGCCTTTGATCTGCAAGAGCGCGTCGAGTAGGGCCGCGTGATCGTCGACAGTCATTTCGTAGGCATAGGTCGCCGCCTTGTTGCCGTGCCGCGTTTCGGGCATGTATGGGGGGTCGAGATAGAAAAACGAATCCGCGCCGTCGTACCGCGGAATCAGCTCGATGGCGGGGCGAGACTCGATCATCACCGTCCGGAGGCGAGTAGCAACATCCTCAAGCCCGTCGATCGCAGACAAATACTTCGACACAGGTTCCGCCATGTCCCGTCGCGTCCGGCGGCTGTACGCCCAACAGTTCTTGGAGAGTTTTGACATCCCCATGCCGCCGCGCGCCTGGCGGCAGATGGCGAAGAACCGACGGGCCTTCTCCACCGGGTCGTCGGTGCGCGGCAGCTCCAGCAGGCCTGCAAACTCGCCGCGGGCATACGGCGTGAGATCGAGCAGCATTCGCAAGCGTTCAAACTGCTCGGGATCGCGGACCACGCGAAAGAGGTTCACCACCCGATCGTCAACGTCGTTATAGACCTCGACCTCACTCCTCGGCTTCCGTAACAGCACATTGGCAGCGCCGCCGAAGGGCTCGATATACACCCGGTGTTCCGGAAAGCGTTCGATGAGCCATTCGGCGTAGTAAGCCTTCCCGCCGTACCACGCTATTGGCGACTTAAGCCCCTTGCGGGATCCCGTCAGCGGTGAGCTGCCGTCATCCACAGCCGCCGCGTCAGCGGCGGCTTGCTGGGCGGCGAAAAGGGTTTTTTGGGCGGCCGAAGATCGTGGCATCAGCGAATCCCTTCGCGGGCGTGAGGATGAGCAGGCAATATACCGCCAATCGAAACAGGGCGTGCGATTTTCCACAGGAAGCGGGTAAAACAATCAGAACACGTCGCTTGAAAGGAAATCTTGCGGCTAGGGTCCTTTGACAGTCCACATGACCTCGCAAAGCCGTTGACGAATGACCGGCGGCGATGGCGGCTGGAGTTGCACGAGCGCCTCACCCAAATGAGCAAGTTGCCGATCCGTATCAAGGAGCTCCTGTCGCACGCTGGTGACCCCATTGTCGCCTGAGCGAATGGCGCGTCGACTTTCGCGGCGTCGCTGGTCTAGTTCAGCGATCTGCTTAGTCAGAGACTCCATGCGGGTCTCAATGGCAGTCCGTTCGGCCAGGAGCGTACGTGCCGTCCAGTCTCTGAACGATTCGGCGAAGTGCTTATCCAATGTCGCGTCGAGCGCAAACCGCATATCCGCCGATGGCTGGTCCGCAAAGCTCGGCTCTCCGTCGAATATCGGAGAAAAGCTCGGCTGCCAAAGCCGCCACAAATGGCCTGAAGCAACGACCCGACCTGGCTTTTGCCCGTTGTACGCATGCGCTGCGCAGACAAGGTATTGCTCCGGTGGGCGTGACTCAAGCCACACCGCGTCCATGACAAGCCAGCCGTCCTCGCCGACCAAATCCCATTGCTCCCGAAGACCTCTGAGTTGTTTCATACAAAGCGTCAGACGGCCTCGCACCATCGGATCGTGGCTGTTCGGAGTCACCACCGGCATCAGGGCCGTAGGACACCACGCAAAATAACTGGCCAGCAGCGAGTCGTCCAATTTCAGTGGCCTAAAGGCTGGATCGATGACGGGCGGTTTCTGGCGCGTGCTCGACGTTTGAGTCTTCGCCCGTTCGGCCTCGACCGCGTCGGCTATCGCCTTCAGCTCGACGCGAGTGACCGTTTTTCTTGCCATCGCCTCTCCACTTCCCAAACGCCGCAGGATGCCCCTCCTAGCAAGGGGGCGGGTTATGTTTTACCCTTGGGCTGCGAAAAGGGCACGACCATGACCACCGCCTACCACGCCAAATACTTCGCCCACGACCTAACCCGCCGGGCCACCGGAGGCGTCGATCGGCTGTCTTCAGCCCTCTTTGATGCGTCTGTCGACCTCAATCCGCACCAGATTGAGGCAGCAGTGTTCGTCCTGCAGTCGCCGCTATCGAAGGGCGTGATCCTCGCCGACGAAGTCGGCCTCGGCAAAACCATCGAGGCGGGCATAGTCCTCTGCCAGTACTGGGCGGAGCGGCGACGGCGGCTGCTCGTGATCACCCCGGCCTCCATTCGGAAGCAGTGGGCCCTTGAACTCAGCGAGAAGTTCAACCTACCCGCAGTTGTGCTCGACGCGAAGTCGTACCGCGATGCCCAGAAGGCCGGCCGCGACCCTTTGCGACCAGATGCGGTCCTGGTCTGTTCCTACTATTTCGCCAACCGTCTCCGCGATGATATTCGCGGCATTGCCTGGGATCTCGTGGTCATTGACGAGGCCCACAAGCTGCGGAACTCGTATCGCCCGAGCAATAAGGTTGGCCAAGGCATACGGTTTGCCACCTCGGATTGCCGCAAGCTTCTGCTCACGGCCACGCCGCTGCAGAACTCGCTGCTTGAGCTGTATGGTCTGTCGACCCTGATCGACGAGCACATGTTTGGCGACGTCAACTCGTTTCGTGCCCAGTACACGAGCGGCGGAGGGGATTTGGCTGGCCTCCGCAACCGTCTGGCTCCGTTCTGTAAACGCACTCTCCGCAATCAGGTGACGGAATACATCCGCTACACGGATCGCCGCCCAATTACCCGGCCATTCCGTCCCGGCGACGACGAGCACGCGCTCTATGAGGCAGTGTCTGAGTTTCTCCAGCGGGAAAGCAGCTACGCACTGCCGCAGCGGCAGCGGCACCTGATGGCACTGATCCTCCGGAAACTTCTTGCCTCGTCATCTCAAGCCATCGCGGGCACACTCGACACGTTGCGGCAGCGACTAGAGACATTGCACGACGAACGAGTCAAGGATGACCCGGAGTTTGCGGAACGGCTTGTCGAGGATGAAGAGATCGAGGCCGACCTTCTCGACGAGATCCTGACCGAGGAGGAGGACGAAGAATCGCCGAACGCTGACGAGCCACAAAAAATCGACCGAAAAAAGCTTCGCGACGAAATCGACACGCTGGGTCGGCTGGCGGACTGGGCCCGCCGGATTGGCGTCGATGCAAAATCGCAGACTTTGCTCACGGCTCTGGAAATCGGTTTTAAGGAACTGGCCGCTATCGGTGCCGCCAAGAAGGCCCTGATCTTCACAGAATCGCGTCGGACGCAGGACTATCTCAAGGCATACCTCGAAGCGAATGGCTACCGAGGCCAGATCGTGGTCTTCAACGGAACGAACGGAGGCCCCGAGGCCACCGCCACCTACGACCGCTGGGTCGCCCGCCACGCAGGCACCGACCGTGTTTCGGGCTCTCGGGCGGTCGACCTGCGCACAGCACTCGTCGAACACTTCCGTGACGACGCGACGATCATGCTGGCTACTGAGGCTGCCGCCGAGGGTGTCAACATGCAGTTCTGCTCGCTCGTCGTGAACTATGACCTGCCATGGAACCCCCAGCGGGTCGAGCAGCGCATTGGCCGTTGCCATCGTTACGGACAGCAGCACGACGTGGTTGTGATCAACTTTCTCAATGAGCGAAACGAAGCCGACAAGCGGGTGCTGGAGCTCCTGACAGAGAAGTTTTCGCTGTTCAGCGGTGTTTTCGGGGCGTCGGACGATGTGCTTGGGGTGATCGAGTCGGGCGTCGATTTCGAGAGCCGGATCTTGGCTATCTATCAAGGCTGCCGCACGACTGCAGAGATCGATGCCGCCTTTGCGACGCTTCAAGCGGAGCTCGACGAGCAGATCAAGGCTCGGTTGGCCGACACGCAGAAGCAGCTCCTCGAACATTTCGCGGGTGACGTGCATGAGCGGCTTCGTCTGCGACTGGCCGACGCGCGAGTGCAGCTCGACCGCGTCGGTCAACGTTTTTGGGGCCTCACGCGGTTCATGCTCTCAAGTAACGCGGCCTTCGACGACGACACACTCTCGTTCAATCTGACGTCACCTCCCACGACGGGCATTCCCACCGGCCGCTATCACCTCATCTCCAAGTCAGGCCCCCGGGCCGATGATACGTCACGTGCTGACGAGGAGGGGATCCTTTACCGGCTTTCGCATCCGCTTGGCGCGCACGTCTTGGCGGCTGGCAAGGGCCTTGATACGCCTGCAGCCGCGGTGACATTTGACGTCTCCGGCCATGCCGTTCGCGAGCCGCTGGCGGAGCGCCTACGGGGCAAGGCCGGCTATCTGCGACTCTCGGGGCTCGCGATTACATCGTACGAGCAGGAAGACCATCTGCTTTTTACGGCTTTCGATGACGAAGGCGTCGCGATCGACCAAGAGACCTGTGAGAAGCTTTTCCTGTGCGACGGCAAGGCCGGCAGTTCGGCCTCCATTCCGCAGACCGCGGCAGATCGACTCACGGCTGACTCTACCCGGCACGCGGCAGCGACGATCAGCCGGTCGCTCGAAGCCAACAACAAGCATTTTCACGAGGCCCGCGAGAAGCTGGAACGCTGGGCGGAAGACATGGTGCTCGCCGCCGAGGAGTCGCTCGAAGACACGAAAGAACAGATCAAGGTCTGCCGTCGGCAGGCACGGCAGGCGACGACCCTCGACGAGCAGCATGCCATCCAGGACAAAATCCGCACGCTTGAAAAGCAGCAGCGGAAACAGCGGCAGGAGATTTTCAAAGTCGAGGACGAGATCATGGAAAAGCGGGACGGTCTGATCGACGCCTTGGAGCGACGGCTGGCCCAGACGACGGCCTCTGAGCCACTGTTCACGATCCGCTGGAATGTGGTCTAGTTGCCCGTCACGCCCGCTTGACCCGCGTAGGACATGCCATGAGCGCCCGCTACGAAAAACTGAAGACGCTCCTGAAGGAGTTGTTTCAGCTCGACCAGCCCGACCTCGACTTCGGGCTCTATCGGATCATGCACGCCAAGAGCGGCGAAGTGACGGCGTTTCTCGACGCCGACCTCCTTCCGCAGGTGAAGCAGGCCTTTGCGCTGTATCAGCCGGCCGACAAGGCGGCTCTTGAGGCGGAGCTTGCGGCCGCGACCGAGCAGGCCCGCGGTCTTGGCGTCGATCCGGAATCGACACAGAAAGTGAAGGACCTGCGGGGGAAACTCGCGTCGTCCGCGGTCGATAT
>Ga0136644_10001829_pt1 | contig 16640 bp, 17 predicted proteins | sample C_130820_EF_Meta_FD_94780 | JGI IMG/M metagenome (GOLD analysis project Ga0136644, IMG submission 94780) | Freshwater microbial communities from Lake Croche, Canada to study carbon cycling - C_130820_EF_MetaG (v2) (version 2) | ecosystem: Environmental > Aquatic > Freshwater > Lake | place... | reverse complement strand
TTTTTTATTTTAAATAATTTATTTTTTAAATGTATTGTATGTGAAAATAGTTTCTGTAGATTAAACCTATCGTAATTATTAAAATTATTTATATACTTATCAATATCTACATTTGTTTGTATTAATATAATATTTTCTTCTGTATCTAATAATTTTTTAACTTCTTCTTCTAATTTATTTTTATCCCATGGTATATTTATACCGAAAAAAAATTCATGAACTATTTTACCATCAGTTATAATATTATCTGGTAAATTCTTATTAAAATTTTTATTAATAGGGTGTTCAGATATATCTATATAAAAATCGTAGTTATATTTCTTAGATAAAGCGTATAAACTGAAGGTTCCTTTTAAAAAATCACCAAACCCTGGTTTTAAAACATTTGGAGTTTTAACCTCTAACTGTAATTTGTGTATAACTGTTTTTCTGTTAACTTGAAAATATTCAACATTATCTTGATTATTTATTAATAATATTAATAATATAATTGATAATAATATTAATAAATATCCTATTTTTTCATTAGACATCCTATTTATTAGATTTATTTTTTAGTGTATTCTTCTTTTGTTTGATTTTTTGAGAAACATTTGCAAATGTTAACTTCTTCTTCTTTTCAATTGAAGTTTCATCTTTACGTTCATTTGGTTCTTTATATTCCAATCCAAAGAAATCAAAGATCTCTTTTTCAGTTTTAATTTCTGGAACTTCTCTAACTTCTTCAGACTTTGATTTCATTCCGTGTTCGTTCAAGGTGTACCCCTTTGATAAGGCATATTTGCGAAATGCAACATTAAATGAATCTGAACCAGTAAAATATAATATAGCATAAGGATACTCCTTTTCGGGAGTAATAAGTAAGTCAATTCGTCGCGCCTTTGAAGCTTCATTAAGTTTAACATATCCCATACATTTCTTTTCGCCTAATGCGAGTATATCAACTAAATAATTTTCATCTTGATATGCTTTTACTATTTTCTCAAATGCTTCTTTTGTCTCCCTTTTCTTAAGATATTCTGGTGCTTTAATCAATACATCAATATCACCAGAGTTCTCTGCCCCACGTCTATATGATCCAACAATAATGGCTTCGAATGGTGATTTAATAGTCTGCATAATCTTCTTTTCATGTTCTATCATTTCACTTCTAGGAATTCTTTCCAAAGAGTCTTCATAATATTTCAATCCCAGAATTTGAACATCATTCAAAAGTTCTGGCTTAGAACGAAGTTCTGTAATTGATTTAATCTTATGTTTCTCAATTAAATCTTTTGCCTTCACAGGACCTACACCTTGAATTTTTAATAAATCTTGGTATACATCAATTGAAAGTTCTGTTTTTGCCTTTACAGCAGCTTTTAATTCACCAGTTTCAAGAATCTCTTTCACCTTTTCTTTAATCTTCTTTCCTACTCCAGCCACATTTTCTACATCGCTTATAGTTTGAATAGAATCTAACTTCTTCAATTCACGAATAGCCTTTGTATAAGCTAAAGCAGAAAACTTTTCTCCAGACTGTAAATCTCTGATTCGTAAAGTCTCAAGTGCATCTAACACTTTCTTTTTGTTATCCATTCTTCTAACTTTAGTTATTGAAATTTTTTTTTCAATTTTATTATAATAGATTTCTTTTTTTAAGAACATTATATACTGCTGTTCTTATATCAGAAACTTCTGGATACAACTCTATAAGTTTAGAAGTATTTAATGCATTATTAGATCGTTTAGATTTTAATAATAATGATTGTTCTTCATAAGTCATCGTTTGCCATCTTTTTGTTGGATCTACAATTTCTTTATACATTTGTAAAATTTCTTCATGACTAATAGTTCCAGGATTTGTAAGATTTATTGTTCCTACTCTTTTTTTAAGAGCCATATCTACCATAATTGGTAATAACTCATCTAATACAGTCATAGAGTTTGGCATACTACATATTTTTTCATACCCAACAATTTTCGTTATAAAGTCACGAGGATTTGATTCGGATGTAATAGGCATACGAATACGAACATTCAATACATTCTCTTTATATAAACTCATAAGTTGATCAGTAAATCCTTTTACAATTGAATATGATGAGCCAAAAAAATTAGGTTTTGCATCTTCATTAAACATTTCATCACCATCATATTCAAAAATACACCCTGTTCCTAAATATGTCAAATGAATATTACGATCACTACATAGTTTTGCAAGAATAATAGGAGAATACAGATTATCACGAATATTCTCTTTTAACTTACCATCATGTTCTAAATAATCAATTGTAGGAATTATTTTACCGTCAATCACACCATGTGTTCTTCCGATTGTAGATATAATATGTGTTGGTTGTAAAGTATCAATAATTTGTGTTATATCTTCTATATTATCTACTCTAATAAATGATTCATGAACTATTGACACATCATTTCTACTTTGCAGTATAGGTATTAATTGCTTACCAATCCATCCATTTGAGCCTAATAACAGAACCGTTGCCATATGTTTTATATTTAGAAGTTATTTAAACCAAATATATAAATATATAATAAATGGAATATGATCCAAAGGTAATTCTTATAACTGGAGCATGTGGATTTATTGCTTCTAATGTTCTTAATTATTTATCTAATAAATATAAAAATATTCAATTTATAAATGTAGATCGCCTCGATTATTGTTCTTCACTAAAAAATATAAATGTTAAAAATAATAATTATAAATTTTATAAATGTGATATATGTAATTCTGATATGATTCATTATATTCTAAATAATCATAATGTAGACACTATAATACATTTTGCAGCTCAAACGCATGTTGATAATTCATTTGGTAATTCCATTCAGTTTACCCGTGATAATGTATTAGGCACACATACCTTACTAGAATGCTCTAAAGAATACGGGAAGATACAGAGGTTTATACATATTAGCACAGATGAAGTATATGGCGAAGTAGAATTAAATGGAGATGAATGTCATGAAACAACAATTCTAAAACCAACAAATCCATATGCTGCTACAAAAGCAAGTGCTGAACATTTAGTATATTCATATTATCATTCATTTAAACTTCCTATTATTATTACTCGTGGCAATAATGTATATGGACCACACCAATACCCAGAAAAACTTATTCCAAAATGTATTACATCTATTAATAAAAAAATACCTTTTACAGTTCATGGTAAAGGAAATACAGTTAGAAATTTTATTTATGTAGATGATGTATCAACTGCTATAGAAACTATATTATTTAAAGGTGTTATTGGTGAAATTTATAATATTGGTTCTAAGAATGAATTTAACGTGCTAGAAATTATTAAAAAAATAGTGAAAGTTATAAAAAATACTGATGATATAGAACCTTATATCACATATGTTTCCGATCGTTTATTTAATGACTTACGGTATAGTGTTTCAAATAAAAAACTTATCGATTTAGGATGGAATGAAAAGGTTCCATTTGATATTGGATTAGAAAATACAATAAAATGGTATATGGAATGTGATGAAGATAATTGGTTTAAAAGCTCATAGTATATTCATAAAGAATGAAAGTAGCTTTAGTGACAGCAGGTTCTGGTGGTATTGGTAAAGGTATTCTATATAAACTATTAGATAATAATTATAATGTAGCTGTTACTGGAAGAAATTATTCTAAATTAGAAGATGTATTCAGTAATATTTCTTCGAATAGAATTCTTTTTATTGAAACAGATTTAACAAGTCTTACTTCTATGGCTAGCGCAGTTGAACAAACAATTGAAAAGTTTGGTCAACTAAATCTTCTTGTAAATAATGCTGGCGGTGCTACTCTTTATCAATCTATAGAATGTGGAACTGAAGATAGTTTTAATAATGCATTTAATCTTAATGTAAAAAGTGCATTTTTTATGAGTCAATATGCTATACCTTATTTAATTGAAACACGAGGAAGTATTATTAACTTTTCATCTGTGCTGGCATCTAGACCAGCATTAGGTCTTGGACCTTATTGCGCATCGAAAGCTGCTGTAGAAATGCTTACACAAACTTCTGCTTTAGAACTAGCTCCCAAAGGTGTTCGTGTAATGTGTATCGCACCAACGGCTACACAAACAGAATTCCATGTAAACGCTGGCATGTCTGAAGAACAAGCAGATGAATATTACAAGAATTGTTCTAAAACACATCCTCTTGGACGTGTAGCTCAAGTATCTGATATAACAGAATTAGTATTATTTCTAGCAGATTCATCGAAATCTGGATTTATGACTGGTTCTGTTGTTCATGTTGATGGTGGGAGATTACTCACTTCTTCTTCTGCATTTAAAAACTAATTATATTAGATGGCTAGAAGAAAATCAAATAATATTTGGCTGTACATATTCTATTTAACAGTATTTTTATCAATTGTCTATTTTATTTATAAATCATATTATGCTGAAGGATTTGAAACTACTAAAACTAAAAAGCTCTACGGAATTGTATTTTCTCCAGTTGTTCCAGCATGGAATGAGGCAAATATAAAACCAATTCTAATGAAGGCAAATACTGTATGTAGATATGTACGTATATATAATCCAAATAAATTAGAAGTATTATTAAAAATTATTAAAGATAATAATCTTATGATAAAAGTTCATGCTGGATTTTGGACGAATGTTCAGTATGTAAAATGCGGTGAAACTGTAGTTCCAGATGATGTTATGCCACAGTTCGATGAATTTATTCGTATAATTAAAATTTACGGAATTAAGGGCATTCATTCTATATCAATGACGAATGAAGCATTTTTTAGAACTAGTAGAGGAACAGAAAGTGATAAAACTCAATTTAAAACTGTAAAACCAAATAATAACTATACTTATAGTGAATATAATATAAGAAAAATGATATATTATATAAATACATTTAAAACAAAAATGAAAAATGAAGTGCCAAATATAGAATTACCACCTATTGGAATAACTGAAGCTGCCAGTTTTTATACTACTCAATTAAAAAATTTATATAATAAAAAGGATTTAGAATTATTATATAAAGAGTTAGATTTTGTTTCAGCAAATATACATTCCAAATACACTTTAGGAAGTAGTGCTAATGCAGATGATTATTTTAATAATACTATAAATACTTATAATAGTGTTAAAGATAGTGTTAAAAAATTTCCAAATATTAAAAGTGTAATGATTGGAGAAGTTGGTTTACCAACATGTTGTAAATTTAGAAGAAGTGATACAAAAGAATTTAGTATACCTCTTGTATTAAGTTTTATTAAGAAATTAACTAAATATTGTTATGATAATAAGATACGATATTTTTATTTTGGCGGTTATGATAATCCAACCCCACAAACTATTTTTGGTAATTCTCTATGTGGAGTTCCAAAAGCAAATCCAGTCTTGAATGATCAAGGAAAAACATTAGGATTTTTCTTATCAGATAATATTACACCGAAATTTAACTTATCTGAACTTGTAAGTTATTATAAATAAATTTAAATGCCTAAACGTTTATTACATATATTAATCAGCAAATGGCTCTATTAAATCAAGTAAAGGATAATAATGCTTATATTAGCACATGGCAACATAATAAACCTATTCCAAATGAGTTATCTAGTTGCTCTATTGAAGAATTTGAATTGATTTTAGCACTTTCATCAGAAGCACTAAAGTCACTTCGTCAAAGTACTTGTTCCATTCAATTCCAAGAAATTTTAAATAAAAAAGTTTCAGAATTAAATTTTCAAAAACAAAGTGAACTTGAAAAACTTCAATTTGAATTTGAACGTAAAAAAAATTCTGAACAAACTATTTTACAAAGAAGAGTTCAAGAACTTCAAACAAATCTTGAACAATCAATTCAATCTTATCAAGCCTTAAATCAGAACTTTATGAATCTCCAAAATTCTACGCAAAATAATTTTGAAAAGTATTTGCAATCTTCTTTAGAATCCCAAAAAACTTCTATAGAACAAAATCATAATAAAATAGAATCAATCTATAAACAACAAATAGAAACTCTTCAGAATTCATTAAATGAATATACAAAAAAAGCAATCACAAATAACGTATCATCTAATAAAGGGAAGTCTGGTGAACAAGACTTTGATTCTCTTGTTGATACCTTCACTACATGGCATTTAAAAGATACAACAAAAACTCCTCAAAGTTGTGATAGATTTGGAGAAATTCGTGGTTGTAAAACATTATTTGAAATTAAAAATTATAGTTACAATATTCCTAAAAAAGAGATTGATAAATTTAAACGCGATTTAGAAGTTCACAGTGATTGTCCACTTGGTATATTCGTTTCACTTAATACTATGATTGTTGGAGCTTCTCAAGATTTCTTTTATACAGAATTTACAAGTTCAAATCAGTTATTAATTTATATTCAGCAATTCAATAATTATGATAGTGGAACATTATTTTCTGTATTAAACTCATTAGTTGAAATAGCACTATTACTATATAATAAGTCTACTAATTTAGAGGAAGATTCTGGATTGCAAAGCAAAATAGATACATTAAAACCAATTCTTCAAAACGAAATTATTTTGATTTCAAAAATTATTACTGAACAACAAGGGAATACAAAATTTTTAATAGAATCTATTCAGAAACAAAATAGTTCACTAAAACACAATCTTGAGAAAATTCAATTCACATTTAAAACAATATTCCAAACACTTTTTGAAGATTCTATGTCAGTAGAATCATCTCATAATGAAATGAAACCATCAAGAAAGCGTAGACAATCTAAAAAAAAAGAACAATCTACGGATAATGCTATGATTATTAATGTATCATAAAATATATGGATAAAATCCCATGGTTTTTTGTATATAGTGAAAAATATAAAGTTTTTTACGATATATTAAGTAATTTAATTTCAGAAACATACTTTGATGTATATGCGATTGAAAAAGATCAATCACTATTTGATAAAGATACCTACAAAGAAAATACTCATTTTTTTAGTGGATGTTTTATAAAAGATAATGAAATTTGGAATATATTACATACTGTTCCAGAAGATTCATTTTTTATCTTTAGCGATGTGGATCTTGTTGTATTTGATGAACCACTTTACAATTATATTCAACAATTTCTTAAAGAAGATAATGATATAGTTTTTATGAAAGAATCAGAAGAAATTGTAAATGTTGGGTTTATGTTAATTAAAAATACAAAAAAAGTAAAAGAGTTATTTCGTAAAGTTATAAAAGATCATATATTAAATCCTAATGTATTAGATCAAACTGTTATAAATAACTTTTTAACCACATGGGATGGAAAATATAAAACTTTTTCAACAGAATATGTGTATACAAATCTTACATTTGAATTAAATGTTGATAAATCCAAACTATGTGTTTATCAACCATTATGTTCTGCATCAAGAAATTATAAAATAAATATTCTTGAAAAAATGGTTTCTATTCAATATGCATTTAATCTTGATTTATCTAATTATATAGATGAACTATCTAAAAAATTAGATACTAATTCTGAGAAACAAATGTTTCATGATATTCTACAGATTTTTTCTAGTAATTAATAGATTTTTACGTGTATTTTCGATACCAAAAGCTTTTGCGGTAGCAGAAACTTCTGTATCTTTACACCCAACATACTCGCGAGCAATATAAGAATATGTTCGCCCTTCATCTTCAATCCATTTCTTTAGATTTTCCTTTGTTAGTAAATCCTTTGGATTAATTCCTTTCTCTTCATTTTCTTTTCGTTTCTTATCTTCTTGTTCTTTTTGCCATATCTTCATTTCCTTTGGATCACGTTGTTTCTTTTCTTCCTTTACTGTTTCTTTCTTTGGCGTTTCTAGTTTTGGTACTTCTACAGTTGGAAGTTCTACGTGTTGAGATTCTTCCACTAAATCTACTACTTCAACTTTCACTTGTTCTTTTGCCTCTTTTGTCTCTTTTGTAAAATGGCTTTTTAGATATTCATAATCTTCTTTCATTCGCTTCTGAAGACTTACATTCACACTCTGGATTCCATATTTACCAATCAAAAGATTTAACTCTTCCTTTAGAGAACTCATTTCTAATACAAATAATAGTATAGTTTTTAAATCAATTTTAAATGTTACTTACTAGCAGAGCAAATGTTGCAACTGCAATAATTACAAGAATTAGCCACGCTGTAAGAATAATATTCAGAGCATCATAAGATGTTAAAGGATTTCTAACAACTATATTTATATGATTATTGTCTGCAGTATCATCTTCCATGGCATCAACAAGAACTTTCCATAGAGGAACAAGATCTTCGCCAATAAATACATTATTTAGAAGTTTATCAATAGAAACCTTTTCATTATAATAATTATTTACCCATTCAATTAGTGAAGGAAAATCATTAGAACATTCTTCATTTCTAAAAGTCTCATGCGCACTATTATCCCTGTTATAAGAAACAGTAGAAGAAATAATACCATTCGTGCAAATAGATAGTATTACAACATTATCAGTTGTATAGGATTTAATAATACTATAATAAGCCTGCTCATCAGACATAAAATCGACTGCATATTCTGTTAGATCATAACCATCCTTCTCATACGTAAAAGACGGTTCGCTTTGTTCAGCAGAGCAACTAGATTCGCTAGAAGCATTAGGAACACTAGAATCAGTAGGCTCACTAGAACTACTAGATCCAGTAGATCCAGTAGCTCCAATATTATTAATAAGATTAGAAGAATCAACAGAGCTAATAGGCTCACTAGATACATGCGCAAGTACATCTACATCGGATGAAGAATGATCAGAACACATTTTAATACAATACTAATTTATATTATAGTAATCAATTTTTAAGCAGTTTTTCAAAATTAGTTTGCATATTTTAAATTTCCTCTTCTATCTTCTGTTTCATATGAAGCCCATGTATCTACAATCAATCTCATTTCAGTATTTCTATTCGAACCCGCAATTTGTTGAAGTTCTATATATAATGTCGGTCTATCAGCAGTTGAAAAGTTTACTGAACCTTCTGGTTGTCTTGAAAATGGAACTTTTCTACCTTTTTGTTCTCCTAAATCCCAATTCATTATACCTAAACCAGCACCAGAATATCTATCTTCTTTTGCATGTTGTGTTAATGTATTCCAAATAAGTGGAGCAAATAAACTTTCTCTATCTCTTGATGCAATTAATAAGGAAATATTATTATAATACTCATTATTTGAAACATCTGATGTAATCTTCCATAATTTATTCTTTTGAATATCTGTTTGTTGACGTAAGAAAAATACAATTCTAGATGCTGGATGAACTGCATCTATTCTTTTTGTTGTATCAGCAAGTGCTCCTCTAGCTAATGGTGTATAGTTTTTTTCATTAAAATAAAATATATTTTCATATAATCTTGAAAAAGGAGTTTCAATATATGTTTCTACTAATTCTTTTTGAGTATCTGGATCTACATAAATATGTCTTGATTCTAGGTATATTGTTGGCTCTCCTATTTTATATCTATCGAGTGTTTGTATAGGTGTTAACACAGTTTGAGTTGCATAACTTTTAACATACATGGTTGTTGAAAATGGTTTTGGTTTCACTTGACCATCACTCGTTTCAATTAAATCTTCTAAATTACGTAATTTACAACGCAAGCGAAAATTTTGCGAACGAACAGCAAAAGAAGGAAATCCACCATCATCTTTTTGTTGACACCCTATTAATGGAAGTTCTAAACGTAAAGTTTTAGGGGTTCCATTTCTACTTATAGATATATCAGAACCATCATGAATTCCTACTAAATTATTTTCTAACATAGCACTATTGATTGAACCTCTAGATATTCTTGTAGCATAAAGAGCATCACCAGAAAATTCTTGAACTATAATTTGGTCTTGATATACTTGTATAGACTCAAATAAAAAATACCCTATACCACTCGTATATCCATATGTATTATTTAAACTATCATATACAATACTCTTATTATAGTTAATTGGTTGTTGAATATTATTTATATCAGTATATGTTTGATTGTTAGGTAACCAAGTCGGTAAATCTATCAATAATGTCGGATGTGTATATATATCCCCTGCAACTTCAAAATTAAACTCTATAGTTTTATTAAAGTCTGTATTATTGGTTGGAGGTATTTTTCTTAATTCATGAACGTATGCGGGAATACGTTTGTAATTATTACGAAATGGGCTTTGTGCTGTTAAAGTATCAGATTGAAAATAAACATCTTTATTACCACGAGCAATTAGCTCGTAAAGAGCTCCTTCACTAGTGAACTCAGTCATACTAAATTTAGTTATAAAATAATATTTAAACTTAAACTAGATGGCAAAGACATGGAATGCCTATGTTATAAATTTAGAAACAGCCCCAGAAAGATGGGAACATATGCAAGCTGAATTTAAAGATACACCATTAAACCTTATTCGTTGGGTGTCTAAGAAATCAGAATCTGGAAGAGGCTGGGCAGAAGTTGGAAAGACTTATGCTGATATTATGCGAAAACACATGGAAACAGATCCCGAGTTCAAACAACTATGTGTTGTATTTGAAGATGATGCTTTTCGTCTTCAAGATAAAAAAACATTCAGCGATAGAATTATAGCAATTTTTACATATTTAGAAAACCATATAGGTGAATACAGTCATTTTCAAGGTGGAGGTGTATATCCAAATCCTTCTTCTATTAAATCAGAAGATCCTTTAATTATTGCGTGTGATTATATAACATGCACTACATTTACTGTATTTGGTAAAGATGCTGCAAATTCTGTATTTGAATATGAAAAAGAAATAGATACTGTTAAAACACCTATTGATAATTATATTGGTCTTAAAAATAGAGGTAAAATTCTTGCTCCATTCCCTCATCTTGTATGGCAGATTCTTGGGCTTCCATCCAATATTTCAAGCACAGATCAAAAAGTTGTATTAAATGAAGCATTTAGAAATTCTCATAAAGTTTTATCTGATTTTGTAAAATCAAAAGGAATTACTATAATGTCTGGAGGAACAATGTATAGAAAGAAAAAAGGAAAAACATTATCCTTTTTACAATCTGCTATTAAAAAATTTAGAAGAGTTATGAAAAGATCTAAAACTTCTTGGACTAGAAAACGAAGTACTAAAAAGCGTTAGGTTTTTTGAGGAAAAACTCACAAGTCTTATCAGCACGCCAAGGCAAAGTGAGTGTGCCTTTTCTTCCAAAACGAAAAAACTCAATATCATACTCCTTAATTCGCTGTTCATCACTTTTAATCCAATCATTTAGATAATTCTTAATATCTACATACGTTGGGTCTGTTTCACTAATTCCTAAACCAAGTATTTGTTTCATTAAATTTACAGATTCTTTTGCTCTATCAACCATAGACTTCACTTCATGAATAGGCATTATTTATATATTCTATTAGTCGTTTAAACCTAACCAAGAAAACAAATTGCTGTTGAAGAAACAGAACAACTTAAGCAACTATATTTTCCTAATGCAATTATATTTTTCTGCTCATATGATTGATAATTTATTGGAGCACAGCCGGATAATTGTGTGCAAGTGCTAAAATTACAATTTGATTGTGTAGCTAATGTATTTTGTTTTAAATATGTCCATTGTGTTAATGCTTGGTTTCTACGAATAATATCTGAGAAATCCATCTGGTTTAAACTTATATTTTTATTTATACTAGAATGTGCGGCATTTGGTTCTGTTTGGGGAGCTTCTGTACCGCAAATGTAGAATACTACGTAAATAAAGTAAAAGCAAGAGGACCTGAAGAGTCTAAAATTATTACAGTTGGTGATGCTGGAACTATGGGATTTAATCGTTTAGCTATTAACGGATTGAATCCAGAAGGAATGCAGCCCATGAATATTAAGAATAGTATTTACTGGATGTGTAATGGTGAAATCTATAACTGGAAAGAATTAGCAAAAGAATATAATATTGAAATCAAATCACAAAGTGATTGTGAAGTATTAGGAGAATTATATTTAAGAAATCGTGATAATCTAGAGCATTTTTTCCAGTTACTTGATGGTGTTTTCGCACTAGTCATAGTAGATCTTGAAATAAATCAAGTATTGATTGCTCGGGATCCTTATGGCGTACGTCCATTATATATTGGCGATAATAAGTATTTTAGTTCTGAATTAAAAGGATTAAGTGGTCTTTGTAAAAATATTACATCTTTTATGCCAGGAACATATAATGTATATGATTCTATAAATTTAAATTTAATTGTATCGAAAGCATATTTTCAAGTTCCATTTCTAAAAAATCCTCAATATGATACTGTTGATGAAGCTTCTAAAGCTTTAAAAATGGCTTTAGAAAGTGCTGTTAAAAAACGTCTTCTTACAGAAAGACCCGTTGCATGTTTACTTAGTGGAGGTCTAGATTCTAGTTTAATTGCTTCTCTTGTAGCAAAAAATCTTCGCGAATTAAATCTACCTCCATTAAAGACTTTCTGTATTGGAATGGAAGGTTCAACCGATGTAAAATATGCTAGAAAAGTAGCAGAATTTATTAAATCTGATCATACTGAAATCGTTCTTACACCAGATGAATTTTTTAATGCTATTCCTAAAGTCATTTATGATATTGAGAGTTTTGATACAACGAGTGTTAGAGCGAGCGTTGGTAATTGGTTAGTAAGTAAATATATTAAAGAAAATACAGATTGTAAAGTTGTATTTAATGGGGATGGATCCGACGAACTTTTTGGTTCTTATATGTATTTTTATAATGCTCCTAATAATTTTGAATTTGAAAATGAATCACGAAGACTATTAAAAGATATCCATTATTTTGATGTATTACGCAGCGATCGTTCTATTAGTAGTCATGGATTAGAACCTCGCACCCCCTTTCTGGATCGTCAATTTACGCAAGTAGCACTATCTATTGCTACACACTTAAGAAGACCAATCAAAGGAGAGCGCTGTGAGAAATTCATTCTTCGCAAAGCATTTGATGATGGAGAAACGCTACCTGATGAAGTGTTATGGCGTAAGAAAGAAGCGTTTAGTGATGGAGTTAGTAGTCTAGAAAAATCTTGGTATCAAATTATTCAAGAAAAGATAAATGTTATATCTGACTGGAAAGTATATGCAGATAAGTATACATATTTAAGACCAACAACAAAGGAAATGTATTATTATAGAGTTATTTTTGAACAATTTTACAAAGGTCATTCAAACGTAAATCCTTATTTCTGGATGCCTAAATGGTGTCCAGATGCTACTGACCCAAGTGCACGAACACTAAGTGTTTACAATAATATAAATTATAACTCACAAGTTGGACAAGATACTTGGGTACATAGTATTTTAGGTAATAAGAAAAATGGATATTTTATTGAACTAGGAGCAGCGGATGGATTAGAATATAGTAACTCTCTTTTTTTTGAAAAAACTTTAAAATGGAATGGATTATGTATTGAACCGAATCCTATGTACCAAGATTCTTTAATAAAATCTAGAAACTGCAATATAAGTTTTGATTGTATTTCAGATGAAGATGATAAAATTGTAGAATTTACAATATGCGATTTAGCGAGTGGAATTCAAACTACAGCTGGACCTTTTACAAAAGGTAATAGTTCAATTCATAAAAAAACAAAGAAACTAGATACATTATTAAATGAATTAAATGCTCCTTTAGTAATTGATTATTTATCTCTTGATGTAGAAGGACATGAATATGAAGTTATTAAAAATTTTGATTTTTCTAAATATCGTTTTAACTGTATTACAGTAGAACATAATGAACCCCATGTAGGACCATTTATGAGAAATAAGTTACGTATTATTCTTGAAATGAACGGATACATTTTTGTTAAAGGAAATGATGATATATTAAAATGGAATCATGGTCCTATTGATGATTTTTATATTCATAACTCTTTAAAAGATTCAATTAATCTATCATAACATGCTTTTGGTGATAATGTTTCTAAAATGTAGTTACGTGGAGTATAAGTATTTTTAATACTTTCTAAAGATGTATTTAACTCTTTTAAATCATATATTACTATACCACATCTAGCATCCCAATAAGGGCATGATGTAGCAGCTAAATCATATTTATCTTTATATTCAATATAACTATGATTTCCTTCACCGTTTATTTCATCATGTAATGATTTTACATTACATACAATAAGTGGAACGTCCATGGAAAGAGCTTCTTGTAATGCAAATCCTTGCGATTCATGTGCTCCAAGCCAAATACCAAATTTCGATTTTTGTAATATAGAAATATAATCTTCTTCTTTATATTTACCACAATATATAACAGTATATTTATATTTTAAACATTGTAATATATTTTCTACATATTGTAAATCTTCTCTTGAACGACTTTTAAAATATACAAAACAATCTAACTCTTTTTCAGAATTATCTGGTTTAAATCGCTCTATATCTACAGGAAAAGGTAATGCTTTTACTGGAATAGTTATTGTAGGAAACTGAACCCATATTTTTTTAATATATTCAGATAAACATGTATATATTGATCTTTTAAAATCTGGCAATATAGTATACGTCCATGGCTCGCTAGGAAATACAAAATTATGAGGACCATATAAGATTTGTTTTGCATTTGGAAGTTGTAACGAATGATATAATCCTTGTGGAATCCATACTAATTCATATGTTTCATATTGAATATGATCTATGCTTGAAACAATATCTAGCTCTGCATTTGCTTCTTTTGCTAGAAGTTCAAATCCTCTTTCATTTTTAGCATGTGCGGAACCTATTCTTAAGAACTTCATATATGAACCACAAAAAATTGATTTAAATAGGTTATAAAAATTATTAATTCAAAAATGCCAGCATGTGTTGGTCGTTTAACATCTGATATAATTGGTAAAGGTAGAGTTGCTTTTCTGAATCCTGATGGTTCTCAATCAAATAAATATTACTATAATATTCTAACATGCGATAGAGTATCTATGAATGGCTCTGATTTATGTGGTTCTTGTACTGATAAACAAGCACGTATTGAAACATGCACGATTTCGAAGACTGGAAGATTAAATGGTGCAAATCATCCAACAATTCTTCATGGGAAAGTAGGAGAAGCAATTCCAATTTGGAGCCATATTGAAGGAGGAGAATGGTTTAAGAGTATGTTACAAAAAGGATATAAGAAAGAACTTGAAATGCCAAAAAAACAATTTGATGAAGAAAAAATATTTGCTGCTATTGTTAATTTGAAAGGTCTCAAAAATAAAATGGTAGAAGACTTAATAAAACAGTTTCCAGAACTTACTAAGTATTCTGCATCAAACTTTATTACTCTTTATAATAAATCAAGAGCAAATACTGTAGTAGCAAACCCTGTTGTGCCAAAAGCAAAAAAAACTATTAAAAAAACTTCTGTTGATGATATTGTAGAAGATTTTGGTAAAAAACTCGTTATTGATTCATCTAAACAAGATGAGGTATATGATATTGTTGAACTAAAAGTTAGACCAATTACAATTGGAACAACTAATTATTATTATGAACCCAATAAAAATAAAGTATATACATTAAATTATAAATATGTTGGGCGTTATGATAGAAAACAAGAAGTTCTTAATACTGATTATGCAGATTCAGATGCAGAACCATAATGATCATGGAATGCTTTCATAGAAGCTGGATAATGCTTTTCTAGTAGAGTTGATATTACTGTAGCATATTCGCGAATTTCTTTTTGTGCTTGAGGGTCCATGCGAAGAGCACATAGACGCATATAAGCATACAGAGATGCGGTTTCAATAAACTCAGTATACATATTCTGTGGAAGAATACCACGTGCTACTTCTGGTGCTACTTGATTTGCTAGAAGTTCATTATAAAGATCTAGTGATTGCTTTGAAAAGTCTCTGATTTTTTGAACCATTTCCTCATTATTCTCAATACTACTATCTTTGGAACCTTGCTTCTTATTCTTATCACGAGCTCTTAGCTCACTAGGAATAAAGATTTCTGGCTCGTCGTCTACATAACGACGAGAAACCTCATTACGTGCAAATCCAATTGTGTGACGAAACCATTCTCGTGCTACGAAGATTGGCATTTTTAGACGGAAACGAATCTGAGGATGAAAGAATGGAGAAATATGATTATGTTTTACTAGATAATTAATAAGTTTCTGATCACCTTCCTTGAATTCATGAACTTCTTTTGCAAAAGAAACACGCGCAGCATTCACAACTGTAAGATCATTACCAAAAGACTCAAGGAGTTCTACACAGCCAGTTCCATCAAGAACACAAGTCTTAGTCACAGTCATCTTTTCTAATACAAATATATTCGTGTGTTTTAAATCAATTTTTAAAATAATGAACCAAAATCTTTTAGCATGAATGAATTCTTTGAAATATTTAAACCTTGTATTGTAAATCCTTCTGTTTCTGATGCTGCATCGGGTTCTGGTGATGCCGCGGGTTCTGGTGCCGGTGCTGGGACTGGTTCTGGTTCTGATTGCTGTGTCAGTTTGCCACGTCGACTAGGTGTTGATTTTATTCTACGAATATCTGATGATGGTACTGGTGCTACTTCTGTTGTTTGGGGAAGCTCTAGTGTACGTCGTGTGAATGTTGACTCTATTTTTGGTGGGAGTATTTCTTGTGACTGTAATGGCAGTATTCCTTGTGCAAATCTA
>Ga0136644_10001828_pt1 | contig 16646 bp, 16 predicted proteins | sample C_130820_EF_Meta_FD_94780 | JGI IMG/M metagenome (GOLD analysis project Ga0136644, IMG submission 94780) | Freshwater microbial communities from Lake Croche, Canada to study carbon cycling - C_130820_EF_MetaG (v2) (version 2) | ecosystem: Environmental > Aquatic > Freshwater > Lake | place... | reverse complement strand
TCACCACCGATACCCTTAAGCCTTGAAGTAATACTGGAGGATTCGCATAGCGGCCGAGTGCGCACGCTTGGAAAGCGTGTGTAGGGCAACCTACCGAGGGTTCAAATCCCTCATCCTCCGCTCATGGCTGGAAAAGATCCTTGAAATTAACATCATCAAAATTTCAATGGGAGCATAGAAACCTGGTAATTTCTAACCTCTGCATATTTTTAATTACTTAAGCTCTGACTTGTATGAGTTTACCAGTTGCTAATCCAATCAAAGTATTAGCTAGTAATTTACCTATAGCGCTTTAAATAAAGTTCAAACTCTGGAATCGCAAGTGACGCACCTGAAATAGTCAAATGATGACTGTCAGCATATAACCATTCGCTATTCAAATATCTTACACACTTAGCTTTATCGCAATAAAGAGGCCATAAGTTTAGAGTAGAAATGTCATTACTTTTTGCCCATTCCATTAATTCATCTGACGCCTCCTTGTCTCGATAATTCATCTGAGAAATCGGAACTTGCTTAGCAGGCACTTTTTGGAGCAGCTGGAAAATTAAAGGCAAATTAGACGGGTCATCTAAAAAAAAATAGGATTATTTCCGATGAGCAAAATGTCTGGAACATAGAACTTGAGCTTTAGTAAAGCATCTTGTAATTCAAATTGTGAAAAATCCTTCTGAATGTATTGAGAGACAATAATTAGATCTGGCTTATTTTTTGCTACCCACGATAGCATTCTTTTATTAATTTCCAAGCAATCTTTAGATACTTGCTTACCATAGTTGCTCTCAAATTGTAAGACGCACCCACTTTGCGTCCAAAGCATCGAAGTCCAATTTTGATTTACTACTGCAACACCAAGCGCTTGGGCGAAGTGATTTGCATGGGAATCACCGACCAATAAAACTCTCTTAGCCAAAGTGTTTTCACCATTAGAGCAATAAGGTTCGGATTCAGATCTAAAATTGCAATTGGAATCCTGTGTGCTTACTTCAGTTAATGAATTAGCGTATTTAACTGGCATCCAATAATTACTCTTTCTACCTATATCAATGAATAAGAAAAAAGTGATTGGTAGAACGAAAGTTAAAAATATAGTCAACAATTTAGTTTTAGCAGTTTGGTAAGAAGGTATGAGAGCATAACGAAATCTGTTTTCAATCTTTGAAAAACTTAATGCTCCGAAAAAAATAGACGCAAAAACTCCAAGAATAATTTGAATTATTTGATTTTGACCATCACCAATTGAAGTCACTACAGAATACTTAGCAATGTAAAGAATTGGCATATGGACTAAGTAAATTGAATATGAGCGATCACCCAACCATTCAAGTTTATTTCCAATATAATTAGGTAACGAGTCAAAAATTCGAAACATAATAACTAGTAAAGAACAAAAAGTTATCGCTGTTGCACTATGTTTGAAACTTAATTGCACTTGGCTTAAAAGTAGAATAGTCAGTCCTAATATAATCGTTAAATTCACGTACTTAAATACTGAATGCTTGATATTTACAAAACTTGGCATATAGAGATAACCCAGCCCACCTAGAGTGAATTGCCAAATACGAGTAACTGGTGAATAAAAATCAATTAAAGAAGTTAATTGGATATCAAGCAAAGTGTAAACTGAATCTAGAAACGATGAATAATAGAATAAAGTAAAGCTGACTAATGTTATAAGAGCAAATACTAATTTAAAAAATTTTTTGATACTGCTACATTTATAGAGAATTAAAAAGAAGACAAGCGGCAAGAAAATATAGATTTGTTCCTCCACAGACAATGACCAAGTATGAATTAGAGGGTTTGGGTTAGGTGAAAAATAGTCTCCAGAGTATTTGTAAGCTCCTACATTACCTACAAGGAAAAGTGTGGCGATGCCTTGAAGAGCGAATCTTTTGTGATCATTTGGGTCTCCAAAGAGCATAATAAATACGGCACAAACCATCAATATAAAAGCCAGTGCTGGAGCTAGTCGATAAAATCGAAATTTAAAAAAATCTTTAAATTAATAAAACGTTTTTTTATATTAGGTTCAGCAAATATTTTTAAAATTAATGGAGTAACAACAAATCCGGAAATAACAAAAAAAATATCAACACCCAGGTAGCCCAGTGAGAAAATATTCTCATTTGCGTGAAAAAGAACTACTGCAAGAACAGCTAATCCTCTAAGCGCCTGAATATCCTTACGATATTTGATTTGGTTTTCCATTTTCTACCTTAAACTTAAAGTAAACTCCAAAGTTAATTACCTCAGTGATAACTTGAAAAAATCAATTGTTTTCAATAGACCTTCTTGCCGACTCACTCTTGGTTTCCACTTAAGAATCTGCTCAGCTTTTGTTATCATTGGCTCTCGCTGCTTTGGATCATCTGTAGGTAATGGTTTCATCACAATTTTAGACTTGCTTTTAGTTAAGTCAATTATTTCTTCCGCAAGATTAAGAATATTAACCGGTTGTGGGTTTCCTAAATTAACTGGTTCATAAATTTCTTCAGTAAAATAGAGTTTAACTAAACCTTCTATCAGGTCGTCTACATAACAAAAACTTCTAGTTTGTGTGCCGTCTCCATATATCGTAATTTGCTCTCCAGTTAGAGCTTGGACTATAAAATTGCTTACCACGCGACCATCATCGGGAGCCATGCGTGGGCCATATGTGTTAAAGATTCTTGCTACTCTGATATCAGTACCAAATTGACGGTGGTAGTCAAAGGTCAAGGTCTCAGCTGCACGCTTTCCTTCGTCGTAGCAAGAACGAAGACCGATTGGATTTACATTACCCCAGTATTCTTCAGATTGAGGGCTAACACTTGGGTCACCATAAATTTCCGAAGTAGATGCTTGAAGAAATCTTGCGTGTGTACGTTTAGCTAATCCCAACATATTGATTGCGCCGTTCACATTAGTTTTAAAAGTTTGGACAGGATTCTTCTGGTATTGAATGGGGCTTGCAGGGCAAGCAAGGTTAAAAACTCCATCTATTTCTAAATACAAAGGAGAAGTAATATCATGCATCAAAAACTCAAAACTCTTAAAGTCTCTGAGATGTGAAATGTTTTTACTACTACCTGTATAAAAATTATCTACGCATATCACTTCATGATTCAAGTCCAATAACTTCTCACAAAGGTGAGAGCCTAAAAATCCAGCACCTCCAGTGACTAAAAGTCTAATGCCCACTTTGACCTAAGTTAATTTTCATTAAGACCGCCTCAATTCTGTCTATAGCCTATAGTAACATGAAAATGTTTTAAACAAGTAGCCCTGTAGATCTGTATAATTGAAACAAATTTTCGAAGGTATTACGTCTTTTCGCATTACTTCACTTGTTATTAAAAAGGTACGCAAACCTGTCAATTACGTTTGTTGATTAATACTCATAAAATCAGATAAAATTGATTTTGTCTCGAAAGTTAGGATGTAACTTGTTGGAATTTAATGACGTGCTAATGGATGAGCACTTGATTCTAAGGCAATTAACAAGTATTGATGTGTCTCAAAAATATTTAAGTTGGTTGCATGATTATAATGTGAATAAATTTTTAGTCGTGGGTTTAAATCCACCCAGTCTTGCTCAACAAATACAGTATGTACAAGAATGCCTAAAATCAAATAATAAAATCTTGCTGGGAATTTTTACTGTAAATAATGACTTTATCGGCACTCTGAAATTAACAATAAAGAATGCACACAATGCAGAAATTGGTATTATGATAGGAGACTTAAATCACCAAGGTAAAGGTTACGGAAAATTAGCTATAAATTTAGTAAAAGATTGGGCTTTGGATAATAAAATTTGGCAGCTTGAAGCTGGATACTTTATTGATAACTTACCAAGCTCTAAGCTATTTCAAAGTTGCGGATTTGTCGAATATGAACGTAATCTTTTCCCATTGGATGAGGGGTACTCAACTGTTGAAATTCGAGTCCGCTTTAAATTCGAATAGAGCTAGCTTGCTTAATTTATTTTTTTAATATATAGCTAAAAGCAGAGATTTATCAGAATTCAATGATAACCATCTAAATATACTGATAATGCTTGATAAAGTAATTTGAATATTAAAGATTTTTAATTAAAAAAAAGTCTCCTAGAATTAAACAGTCTAGGTCTGTGCTTGTAAATACTTGTAATGCTTCGGTTGGGCTCCCTACAATTGGTTTACCATGCACATTGAAGGAGGTATTAAGAAGACCAAAAACGCCAGATTTATCACCAAAAGTTTTAATCAATTTATGATATTCAGAATTTGCCCTCTGATTAACTATTTGAGGTCTACAGGTGTTGTCGTAAGGATGTATTGCCGCAGCTAATACTTCTCTGCCAAGTATTGTCGTTTCGCAGGCATTTGTCATATATGCATAACACTCCGGTGGGCTTTGTAAAATTAAATACTCCGTGGCATGTTCTAAAATTACACTTGCTGCAAATGGCATCCAAAAATCTCGACTTTTTATTGCTTCGTTTATCTTGATTTTAATTTTTGGATGGCGTGGATCCGCCAAAATTGATCTATTTCCTAAGGCTCGAGCCCCAAATTCTGCGTTGCCTGAAAACCTACCCACGATAGAGCCTTTTAACAACATCCCTACAACTTTTTCATAATCTAATTCTAAAACTTCAATATTGCACAGGTTTTGATTATTTAAGAAATCTATAATTTCTTGTTTATCTATATTATATTTTGGCCCCAAGTAAGGTGAACTGACATGTTGCAACTTATCATCAAAAGTGTAAATTTCTAAAGGCTCACTTGTTTGCATCGCGGACGCAGCGTATAAAACTCCCATTGCTTGTGAGGAATCATCAGGGCTTGGAGGTACATTAACCGCCTTGCCTTGCAAAATACCTGAAATAACACTATTCATTTTTACATTCATCGCAACGCCTCCACCCAAGGCAATCGCTTGAGGCTTGAATTCTTCAACTAGATTTGAAACCCACTTAGTTACAAGTCTTTCAGTATACAACTGCAGTCCCCCGGCGATAGAATCAAATCTAAATCCCTTCAGTTTTTCAAGCACTGAAAAATACAGATCTTTTGGACGGCTACCATCCTTAAACTCGCGCCCTTCAACATATTGGAAATCAGCCAAAACTTTGTAAACTTCCTCAGCATATTTTGATTTACAATATGGGGCTAAACCCATAACTTTATACTCGTGCTCATTTGGTTTCATATTCAGAATTAGAGTTGTGTATCGATATAGATGTGCAATTATAAAGTTGGATCCTTTAACAATTTTTTCGAATTGGTACTTACCCTCCGAATTAGTCACTAGCCAAGCAGAATAGTTAGAATTATCTCCAAAAGCATCAATTGTCAGCACCAAAGTTCTTTCTGCTGAAAGTTCTTGTCCAAAAAATGCGTACGCTGCATGACCTAAATGATGGTCAATAAACTTTATTTTATCACTCTCAATTTCTAGATGCTCTTTAACTACGTTACTTCGTATCTGTTTACCTATTTTTTCTAATTCAGAATTTGAAGTATGATCATTTGCAATATTCATCTCTTCCAAAACTGATTGCCAAAAATCGCGTCCTGGATACTGGTCCAAATCAAGTTTGTCGTGGAATACCTTCATTGTATTAACAATTTTTCCCTCTATTAATCTTGGCTTCCAAACTAAGTCTTGTTCTTTGATATGGTCAGTAATGTCGAAACCGGAATAATGGCGAATTAGCGAATAAGTAGGACTCCATTGTTTTGAAATAAAAGCAACGCATGTGATGTCATTTGGTGAGACTTTAAATTCATTAAGCAACCAATTTATTGCATTTATAGGATATCTCTCGTCATTTTTTACTCCAGAAAAACGTTCTTCACTGCTACAACCCACGACTTTACCGTCAATCATTAATGCAGCTGTGGAATTCTGTTCCCAATTAATTCCTAGAATTATATTCACTAGATAATGATACACAACTATGAAGAAATTAATCGTTATTTGGAATCCCTAGTCATGCGGCTGACCGCCTTAAATATTAATGTTTACGACTCAAAGCTCTTGCACTTTAGGGCAAATCTTGATGATTTTTGAATATTTACAACGTTTTGAAAGTAAAGGCTCAACTATCCGTTCTTTTTAATTGAAAAATTAGCAATTTAATTAGCGAACTTTAAATAAGGGAGTAATAATCTCGCCCTTTAAATGTTTAGCAAAATTATTTTCATAATGTGCTTCTTGAATTACGCCTAGAGTTTTATTGAGGTTGTGTAAAAAAAACGATTTTTCTTTTTGTTTCAAAGCAGTTGATATATTTATTGTACCTAACATTAAAATTCCATTTGCCAAGTTATTCTGTAAAAAAACTGATTTTGCAATGTTTAGACTCTCTTCAGGTAATTGCCAATTCCAAAATAACCACGATGGGTGACCACTTAAGCTTAATAATTTATCTAAGCCTTTTGAGATCAACATGGAATCTATACCTTCTTTAATTGACTCTCCGATTGAATATAGTTCTGAGCAAACCTTGCCTTCTAAATGTAAATCTAACACCACATTTGCTGCAGATAGTGCGATTAAATCTCCGCCAAAAGTTCCTGAGAAAAAGATGTCCTCCATAAATTTCATTACTTCTCTATTCCCGCCAACAACAGATAATGGGTATCCATTCGCAATTCCTTTACCGAAGGTACTTAAATCTGGTTTAACATTAAAAATTGCTTGGGCGCCTCCTTCAGAAACTCTGAATCCACTGATGGTTTCATCAAATATAAGCAGGGTGCCCCATTTGTTACATAGTTCTCGAAGCAAATCAAGAAAATTTCTATCAGGCAGTGTTGACCCTATGGGCTCAATGATCACAGCAGCAATTTGGTTAGAATATAATTCAAAGATATTTTCAAATGATGAAATTTCGTTGAATGTGGCCTTATGAGATAATTGGGCCACAGATTTAGGGACCCCAAGATTTCTAGAAGTTGTTCCTATATACCAGTCTTGCCAACCATGGTAACCGGAAGTAATTACATGATCTCTATTTGTATACGCTCGTGCCAGTCGAACTGCTGCTGCCGTTGCGTCAGATCCGTTTTTCGCAAATCGCATCATTTCTAAGCTTGGCACCAATTGGGATATTTTCTCAGCGACAATTGTTTCTAGTTTGCCGGGTAATGAAAAAATACTTCCCTTTCTAAGTTGTTTTCTAACTCCTGTATCAACTTTAGAGTTCTGGTATCCAAGTGTTATTGATGCCAGTGCATTTACAACATCCAGGTAACGATTTCCATCTATGTCAAATGCAAAAGCACCTTTGGCTTTTTCTATAAATAGTGGTGAACAGTCTTTAGGGTATTGTGTAATTGACTTACTAAAAGTTTGTGAACCAAGTGGAATTACATTTAATGCTCTGCCGAGAAAATCTTGTGAGTTCTTAAACTTATTTTTTCGTTTCATAAAAGTTGATTAACTGAGTACATGAAATTTGAATTCAAACTTAATTCACTTGCACTTTTCCGTTTGTTCATTACCTTATTGTACAGAAGTAGAATTTGTGAATAAGACATATAGTTTCCCTCATTTTTACCCATGCTCACTATTTCTCTTATAACCTCAAGGTCATTGTGATAGTCTACCGTTAATCTTATATCTGAAAAGTCAACGCTAGTCACGAACTGTCCAATTAAATACTCACCCCTACGATTATAGAAGTAAGAAGTTACATGTTCTCGGTCATAATCACTAAGTTGATTATGAGGTTGACTTAGATATGATTCAACATTGAAAATTTCAAAATCTAAACCATCTGGAAATGTCCTCTGAACTGTATTTGACAGATAATCCCAACTATTTTCAGCAGATTTCTTAATTCCTAACTCTAAAATTTCAGGACAAACTAAGGGGCAATCAGCGGTCAAACGCATTACATATCCCTGGCTGATATTTAAGAAATTGAGAGCTTCTCGAAAGCGAAGGTTAACATCAGTTAAACTCCCCCGAAAGAAATTGATACTTCTTTTTTCTAAAGTTTTGCACAAATCATCATCCGACTCTTCGTTTGATGTAACAACCAGCAATTGACTCAGGGATCTAGTGTGTAGGATCCTATTAATTTGAAACATAATCATAGGAATTCCATCTAGTTCATGCAATACTTTTCTCGGGAATCTTTTTGAACTACTCCTTGCCTGTAAAAAGACTAGCATAGACTTACCATCTCCTTACGTCATATAAATTCTTATCTGGAGAATTGAACTCTGAAAAATCAATTTCTAAATTTGTTGTACTATTCCAGTAATAAAAAAAGTCATTAATTTGTTTAATTGTAGCAAATCCAAATACACAGGAATTTACATTCAGTTGTTTTGCAAAATTCACTGCCAACTCGATGGGTTTTAGACCCATAAGTTTACCTAAACGCTTGAGTTTGATTACTGAAGGGTGATTTTTAAATGGATTTTTTTTGCTTTCCCAATCCAAGATTCCTTGAAGCATGAGACTTCTTGCAGTAAAATCAAATAGTTGATTGTCTGGATTCTTTATAGTTTTTGCGAAAGTTTGATTTAGTATGTTTATTGGTAATTGTATTGGAACATCTTTACCAATATATTTTTTGACCAAAGCAAGTTCTTTAGATTCATAAATAGATGCTCCGATGTCATATGTTTCTTTAAATCTTTGTAACATTCGTAACTCTTCCGAATTTAAGGAAGAAAAATCATGTATCAACACTCGGCGTAAGATATGAAATTTGCCAATTTTATTTTCTTGTTTTTTTAGTGAGTCAACTATGTTTCTGGTGCTTAGTCCTTTTACCTTTAACTTACTCGTTACATTAAGCCTTCCTCCTCTATATTTAGCCAAAATGTCCATTGCATTCCCATAGGTCGGAGCCGTATCTACCTCATTGACCCCGTTTTCTAATGCTAAATCAAGCATCTGCCAGCACAATTTGGGGCTAAGTTTGATATTTTCATTTGTTATGCCATATAAATTCCCAAATTGCGCAGTACCCACTTGAATTCTCATACATATATCATAATGTGATGCCGCATAGCCTTCTTGTTGATTTTTGATTACACTTAACTTATGTCTTTTGTAAGGTCTTTTGGTCGTTCCATCTTGATAACCGGTGGCACTGGCTCTTTTGGTAATGCACTTGTTTCTCATTTACTGAACGAATCTAGATATAAGAAAATTATAATTTTCTCACGCGACGAGCTGAAGCAATCAGAAATGAGGCAAAAATTTCAGAACGATGAAAGGTTAAGATGGTTCTTAGGGGATATTAGGGACCAGAATAGATTAAAAAGTGCATTCCATTCAGTAGACACCGTTATTCATGCGGCAGCGCTTAAGCAGGTAGATACAGCTGAATACAATCCAATTGAATTTGTAAAAACAAATGTTTATGGTAGCCAAAATGTAATTGAAGCTGCCATAGAGTGTGGTGTTGCCAAAGTAATTGCACTTTCAACAGATAAAGCCTCTTCACCTATTAACTTATATGGTGCCACCAAGTTAACTGCTGACAAACTTTTTATATCTGCTAAAAGTTACTCCGGTGCAAATGGAACAAAGTTCAGTGTGGTGCGATACGGTAATGTAGGCGGAAGTCGCGGATCTGTAATTCCGCTTTTTATCAATATGGCAAAATTAGGACATCCTTTACCTATAACCGATTTAAACATGACCCGTTTTCATATTCGCTTAGAAAAAGCCATAAATCTTGTAGAAACAGCTCACAAAAAAATGATGGGTGGAGAACTATTTGTCCCACAAATTCCTTCCTATAAAATCAGCGACTTAGTGAAAGTAGTCAGTCCTAAAAATAATTTTAGAATAATCGGGATTAGGCCTGGTGAAAAATTGCACGAGGAGATGATTTCTGTTGATGAAGGGCGAAACACTTATTCTATAAAAGATTATTACTTGATTCTCCAAGAAGGTCATCCGTTAAATAAGAAATTAAAAAAAGTTCCAACTGGGTTCAATTATAATTCTAAAACAAATCCACTATTCTTAAATCAAATTGAGCTCAAAAAAGAGGTAAGTGATATTCAGTTAGAATTAGGTTCTTGACTACTTTAATTCTGGGATCTAACGGGTTTCTTGGCAAAGAAATGAGTTCTTATCTGAAACAAAATAATAGCAAAAAAGAAAGTTTAATATTTAATGAATCAAAATTCAATAAATTATCACAATTAAAGAAATTACTTCAAGATTCTAAGCCAAAAGTAATTATCAACTGTATCGCCATGACGGACTCAAGAAAATGCGAAACGTTTCCAAAGAAAGCTATTCAAGTGAATTCCGAGATTCCCGAGTTAATTAGCCAATATTCCAGTCAGCATGATTCTACTTTCATACACATTTCTAGTGATGCTGTAATGGACTTAAGCTCCGCCTTTAAGTGTGAAAATGAAATTCCAAAGCCATTTAATGTATACGGAATGTCTAAGTTGATCGGTGAGAATGCAATTGTGTCCAGTAATTGTGACTTCTTAATTTGTCGAGTAAATTTCTTTGGTAATTCGCATAAGAAAAACTCTCTATTGGATTTTTTTGTTACGAATATTCAGTCAAATAGTAGGTGTCCTGGTTACATCAATGTTTGGTTTAATCCACTTGGCATCCAGACTATTATTCAAAGTATTTTTAAGCTTTTTAGATCGAATGCGAGGGGAGTATTTCATGTTGCCGGTGATAGCAAGATATCAAAATATGAATTTGGCAAGGAAATTGAGCGGTTGATAAATCCTATCTCAAACCTTGTGTACCCTACCAATGTTTTATCAAGTATGATTGATGGTAAAGGTATGGACTTGTCACTTTGCAATTGTAAACTTAAACGTTATATAAAGAGATTGCCAAGCTGGCAAACTGATCTGGAATCCGTATTAAGTGAAAGGGTAATGATTTGAGCATCAAAGCTAGGCATAAAACTATTACGACGAAAAGTCCTACTTATTTTATTGCTGACATCGCGGCTAATCATGATGGTGACTTGAATCGAGCTCTACAACTTATTGAGCTGGCTGCCGAGGCTGGAGCTGACGCGGCAAAATTTCAACACTTCAAGGCAGAATCAATTGTTAGCGATATTGGCTTTACAGATTTAGGTCAGGGTTTGGCTCACCAAAAAAACTGGAATAAGAAAGTAATTGATGTGTACCGAGACGCAGAGTTACCTTTAATTTGGACAGAAAAATTAAAAGAGAAATGCGATGAAGTTGGTGTTGATTTTTTCTCTGCAATTTACGATATTGATTATTTGAAAGTGCTTTCTGACTTTATGCCGTTTTTCAAGGTAGGATCAGGCGATATAACTTGGGCCCATATGCTAGAAGAACTAACTCAGTATAAGAAGCCAATTTTTTTAGCAACAGGTGCTTCAACTATGAATGAAGTTAATCAAGCCATGAATATTTTACTAAACCGAAATATAAGCGTATGTCTTATGCAGTGTAATACTAATTATACGGGCGACGATCAGAATCCTAATTATGCAAATTTAATGGTTTTAAAAAGATATCGACAAACTTATCCAGACATCGTTCTCGGTTTATCTGACCATACGACAACTACAACTACCACTCTAGGCGCGGTAACTCTAGGCGCTACAGTTATAGAAAAGCACTTTACAGACGATAGAAAAAGAGTTGGTCCAGATCATTCATTCTCTCTAGACTTTAAAATGTGGAATGAAATGGTTACTGCTGTTCGTGAACTTGAATCCTGTTTAGGTGATGGTATTAAGAAAGTAGAAAAAAATGAAACTGAATCTCAAATAGTGCAAAGGCGCGCAGCAAGAGTAAATAAAAATATTGAGTTAGGTCATATTATAAATTCACAGGATATGGAATTTCTGCGGCCGTGCCCGCCTGGAGCTTCAACCCCCTTTGATGTTTATAATCAAGAATCAATTATAGCGCTTAGATCTCTAAAGAAAGGAGAGTTTATTCCTTTGAATTGGTTGAATTTATGAAAAGGATTCTTTACTGTTGTTGGGAAAAATCCATACATGATGTAAGGATTATTGAACTTTTAAATACACAAAATTTCACCGAGGTAGTTGAATTAGTACATAATCCAACCAGGTATGCAGAATCTAAATTTGATCTGATTATTAAAACACCTCTCTGGTTGAATACTGATACTTTGGGGCTTGAGTTTTTACCGTTAATTTTAATTAGTATGGGTTATGATTTAAATGATTCAAGTAACCGCAACTTTCAAAAAAATATTCAGAATAACCTAAATGAAGCGCAAATAGTGGTCGTAGATAACCCTGTCTTTGAACCCATTATAAGGGAAAAATTCAAATTTACTAAGCAAATTTTTTATATCCCTTACGGGTGCGATTTAGAAACTTTTAGCGGAATAGTGGAATCACCAAGATCCGTTTTAGGAACTAACCGTGGATTTTCGAAACACTATAAAAACGAATTAATCCTTAAAGCAGTTTCCGAATTGCAAAATATAGAATATAACAAATTTATAATGATGCAACATGGATCTCTTTATAATCAATTCATGTTACAAAATCAAGATCTTCTGCAAAAAATCAAGTATGAGGTAATCCCAGGGGGCGAGCATAAAAATGTTATAGATTTCCTTAAAAATATAACATTCTATGTTTCTGCTTCAAAGAACGATGGTACTTCAGTTTCCATGTTAGAAGCTATGGCAGCACGAAAAGTTTGTATTGTGCCTGATCACAAATTCAATGCTTATTGGATAGAGGATGGAGTAAACGGTTTTTTATTTAAAAATGGAAGTAAGGTTCACCTACTTGATAAAATAAAAAAAGCACTTTCTTTAACAGAATTGAAAGTTACGCAAATAGGTAACGCTGCCTGGCAGAAAGTTGAGAAAGAAGCTAATTGGAGTTCTAACTCAATAAATTTATTAAATACAATTAATTCTGCAATGTAATCAAATTATTTAGTATTTTTCGCCAATTCAAATTTTGGTAATAAATTAGTTATCAATCAATTTAGACAAGATAAATAAGGTAGTATTGAAAAATGAATTTTAAAACAAGTAATTGTAAGATGACACGTCAGACAATAGCTTGATATCATTTTGCGCGGCATCGTTAAAATAAAGTTGATGACCATTTATGATAAAAACACTTTTTGTTTTGTGAGTTACAAAATGCATTATGCATAAATTTGTAGTAGTCACGCATAATCGCATGAATACTTAGTTTTATTCAATTGTCTATACGTATATGAATGCCAAGTGAGTTTAAATGAGATCTGATTTGTTTAATACTTTGATCAGTTTGAGATAAGAATGTACTTAATGTCACAGCGTCCGCACCCTTCTCAAAGCATTCTGCAATTTGAGACGTGCTGCCGACACCACTTCCTACAATTAAAGGTACGTCAACAACTTTACTGAAAACATCTATAAGTTTTAAATCAACCCCTTTTCTTGAACCATCTAGCGAAATATTATTAATAGAAACTTCTCCGGCAAAATTAAAATATCCTTTTAATGATTCTGTTCTTATAAAATTATCAATTCCATTCAACAAATCATCTGATTGATAGTCCACCGAAATAACAAGTGATTGCTTGCCATATTCATCTACTATTTGACTAAGCAAACTCTGCTGATTTCGATTTCGTCCTATTACAATTTTATCAGCTCCTCGGTCAAATAAACTCTTAGCGTCATTTATACTTGCCACTGCTCCACCTACTGTTAGCGGCGTTGACAAAAATTTGCTGATTTCAAATACTAATTCGAGAAATAAAGAATCAAAGTTTCCTATATTTCTATGTACTAACATTAACTCATCAATGAGATTTGATTGCTGGATTTTTACTTGTGAAAAAGGTTCTCCGATTACTCGAAAAGGTAGAAAATTTCGAGTTACAATAGCCCTGAAATCGGATTCGGGGGCAGTAGTTGATCGTTCCACTACTATTTTTGGAATTAACCTTTTGTAAAGCAAGGTTACCAGTTTGCAAAATTCACTAGTGCTTTTTTACCATTTTTTTGACTTCGCTCTGGATGAAACTGCACTCCTACAATATTTTTGTGAGCAACAATTACACTCATTGGTGTTCCATATTGTATTTCAGCTTTACTATATTTAGAGTTAACAGGTAAGAAATACGAGTGGGAAAAATATGCAGAAAACATTGAACTTAATCCTTCTGTAATTGGGTGCTGAATAGAAATGGAAACCTCGTCCCATCCTGTATGGGGTACTCTTAAATTGGAATTTTTCATCTTAACGCAATCTAGATTTATAAAGCCAAGACCTTTATGGCTAGGTGCTTCTTCAGATGTATTTGCAAGTATTTGCATTCCAAGGCAAATGCCAAGAATTTTTACATTATTTTCTACTGCATTTTTTATTGGAGTTATAAGACCTGAAAATTCTAAATAATTAGAGAGTGATCCAAAGGATCCAACACCTGGGATTATAATTTTTGTAGACTTCAAAATTTCAGATGCCTCGGAGATAATTCTACAATTAATTCCAAGATCTTGATAGGCATAATAGACCGCAAGAGCATTACTCGAGGGACTATTAATTATATCAATCAATTGCTAGTCCCCCATCTTTGAAATAATTTATCATTTTTTCAGACTCGTCTTTTGGCATAAGCGGTTTGGGTTGCCATAATCCCAAATCGTGAGTAGGTTTTCCAATTTGTAAAAAAACCTTATCACTCCAAGGATCTACGCGATGATTTTTAATAATGTCTTCAAACTGGGCTTCACTAATTCCCAGCATATCTAAAAAAATATCTAAAGAGGCAGGCCGTTTTCCCTCAAATTCTGCAATTCGATTTATGGCATCATCTTTAGATACGTTTCCTTTCCTAAGCTCTAGTGCCATCAGATGGGTTACGCGAGAGTAGCCACGTTTCCTAAATTTTAGATAATCCCGGACTCCTTGCATATAACATTCAATTTTTTCGTAACTAAACTCAGGTGGTACACCTTCTACTTCATCACCCATCCAACCTAAATTTTCCGCAATTATTTTAGATTGAGAATTAGTGTCCCAAGGAATGAAATATCCAAGGGCTAAAGATCTAACGTCCAAATCTCTTAATAATTTTGTTGATGGAAACGTATAAGGTTTGAAATCTCTTTTATCAAAATTACTATCTAGCCTTAACTTCATATCATCAGCAGCTATCCCCAGGTTTACAATTTGGTTAAACCTAACCTCATCAAATTCTTCCGAATCTTTATAGGAGTAATATGAAGCGTATTCGGATGAAGTTTCACCCCAAAGAACTAATGGAATTTTCTTTTCAATTGCAACCCACATTGGATATGAAAAAATCCCCGTATGACAATGCCAACAAAAGTCTCCTTTCTCTAGTAGTGACTGAAGCATTAGTTTTCGAACCAATAACCAATTAGGTTTAAATGTTAATAAGTCTACTCCAAGTGTCTCTACTACTTTATTGCGATTTAATATCATATTTGGTCGATAAAAACCGTGGTCAAAAGACACAACTAATGGTTTTAGTTTCAACTCTTTTACAACATAATATAATGTGAACGTTGAGTCTTTTCCTCCACTAAATGGAACTATACAATCGTAGTCTGCTTTACCTTTTACGCCTTCTATGATTTGGTTGAGTTCTATAAGCCTTTTAGGCCAATTTATTTCTTGGTCTCTATACTCGCGATTTTGACATACGGAGCAGATATTTCTTGAGTCAAAAGAAATAGTCTCGTGGGTTTCTGGAAGTAGGCACCGAGCACAAACGCGCATGAGCAAACTATAGCATCATTATTTTTAAAGTTTAAATTCTTTCTTGAATTTTGAATAAATAATCTTCTCGGGCAGGTTACGAGAAGTATCATATTTTGGTTTTATAAGTGTGTTTTCATCCATCATACTCAATGAACTTTTGAAATCTAGCCAGGCTTAATTATAGGTTGGCCTTGACAGTTCATTTTGTATACTAGAATTCACTTATCTTTATTATGATAATCATAGGTTTTAAGGAAAACAAATAAAACATAGAATTTTTTTAGTAAATTAAATTTTTAGCAATATTTTTATAATTCAACACCAATATATTTTACTTCTAAAAACTCTTCAATCCCAGCAAACCCTCCTTCTCGTCCTAAACCCGATTGTTTAACGCCACCAAAAGGAGCAGCTGGATCTGAGATCACACCTTTATTTATTGCCACCATACCGGACTCCAGAGCCTCAGCAACTTTGATTGCTCGCTTTAGATCGGACGAGTAAACATACGAAATCAAACCAAACTCAGTTTTATTTGCTAGCTCAATCGCCTCTTCATTAGATGAAGTAATAACTATTGGTGCCACTGGGCCAAAGATCTCATTTTTTAGGATTGGATTATCGCTTTTTACCGTTAAAACTGTCGCTGGATAAAAGGCGCCAGCTCCTGCTGGAGTTTTACCACCAGTTTTAATTTGGGCACCAGCAGAAACGGAGGCGTCCACTAACTCTGCAATTTTATTGCGCTCTTTAACTGAAACACTCGCACCTAGCTGCGCACCGGCAGATGTTCCAGCTGCCATCTTTAGCGCTGCCATTGCATTAGATAATTTTGTAGTGAATTCTTCGGCAATCTCTTTAGCAACATAGAAACGATTAGCAGCAGTACATGCTGCGCCACCATTTCTCATCTTGGCAAGCATTGCGCCAGCTACTGCATCATCAACATTGGCAT